>Ga0134125_10001463_pt1 | contig 29029 bp, 43 predicted proteins | sample KB31751_FD_96464 | JGI IMG/M metagenome (GOLD analysis project Ga0134125, IMG submission 96464) | Terrestrial soil microbial communities with excess Nitrogen fertilizer from Kellogg Biological Station, Michigan, USA - KB3-175-1 | ecosystem: Environmental > Terrestrial > Soil > Unclassified ... | reverse complement strand
TGGAGCCGTGGGCTAAGACCCGTGCGCGACTGATGGTCGAGCAAGTCAGCAAGGCCGACGCGCGGGCATGGAAAACGGCCACCGAAGAACTAAGCCGCGGCATTAGGGAAGAAATCAAGCGAGCACCTATCGGGGTGCGCTTTCAGGAATTGATGCAGAAACAGGTAACGCTCATTACGAGCATGCCGGCGGTTGCGGCGGAGCGCGTTCACGAACTGGTGATCAAGAATGCCGAGCAATCAGGTCGCGCTTCTGAGATTGCCCGCGAGATCCAAAGATCAGGCGCTGTGGCGGCGGCGCGTGCAGCGACTATTGCGCGAACAGAAGTATCACGGACTTCTTCTGTACTTACTCAAGCCAGAGCTGAGTTTGTTGGCAGCGACGGATACATCTGGCGCACCGCTCACGATCAAGATGTTCGACCAAGCCATCGAAAGATGGAGGGAAAGTTTGTCAGGTGGGGAAGCCCGCCAACACTCGATGGCCTTACCGGACACGCCGGTACGTTACCCAATTGCCGCTGCTACGCGGAACCCATAATACCCAAGGAGTTGCTGGAATGAAGAAGCTTTCAGCTTTACTGGTGCTGCTCGCGCTTCTGCGAGGATCAAACGCCTATGCAACCACGTCCACCATCGACACATCACAGCCCGCTCAGGGCAGCGCGTTATCCAGCGCCGTGCTGCGCCAGCAGTTCCAGCGCGCCTGGAACGACATCACGAATATTTATTCGATAATTGCAGGATCAGTATCGATTGGCGCTAATCAATTATTGGGTTCTGTTACCGGCGGATCTCCCACTGGTATTTCAATTCCTGCCTGCAATCCTTTAGCGGGAGACGCAATTGGATGGACAAACAATACAGGATTTATATGTGCTGGCGTTGCCGGTGTGGGCGGTGGCGGATTTACATCTTTGACTGGCGATGTGATTGCCTCCGGCACCGGCTCTGTAGCGGCGGCTCTGGCGAACACCACTACGGCACGCACCGATATTGGCCTGGGAACCTCCTCGTCGCCGACTTTCGGTGGATTGACGTTATCGGGTCTTGGTAACGGGGTCGTTTTCGCTACTGGCTCCAATGGGACAATCTCAAGCCGCTCATTGTTGGGTTCTGATCTGCCGAATCCGTCAGCTATATCGTTGGGCGGTGTTGAAAGCATTGATCCCGTCTTGCACCAGTTTTTGACGGGTATATCGACAGCAGGCGTCGTTTCGCAGGCGCAGCCGGCGGCATCTGATATTTCCGGTCTTGCCGCATCAGCGACAACCGACACGACAAATGCGAGCAATATCTCAAGCGGCACGCTTAATTCGGCGCTCCTGCCGACAACCGCGGTTACACCAGGGAGCTACACAAACACTAATCTAACCGTTGATTCGAACGGAAGAATTACGGCGGCTGCGAATGGGACTGGCGGCGGCGGTTCTGGAACAGTCAACACTGGTGGCCCTAATCAACTCGGGTATTACGCCGGAAACGGAACGGCCATTTCTCCTCTATCGGCCAGCACAACCGTCAATCAGGCTCTGTTGCAGACTATCATCGGTCAGCCACCTTTATATGTATCCAACTATGGGGCTAAATGCGACGGGCAATTCCGCACGGACTTCACAACGACCGCTAGCAGCACAACTATATCGAGTGTGGGTTACTCATTCACCAACAATGATACGGGCAAGATGATCACCATCTTTGCTGGAACCAATCAGGCCACTACCGGAGATACGACGAGCGGCTCCAATATTATCGCCAACCTTCCGAACTTAACCGGCCTTGTTTTAGGTCAATCGATTATAGGCACCGGCATTCCTGCGGGGGCCAAGGTCATCGATTTTGGAAGCAGCACTTCCGTTATTATGAATGTCAATGCCACGGCAACCAATACCGGCACCGCGCTTACCTTTGTAAACGTTCTTAACACCACGATTGCAAGCGTCTCCGGCGGCAATGCGGTTCTTACGGTTGCCCCGAGTACCAGCATTGCTGGGATCGCACGCGGGACGTTCGGAACCAATGACGCAACCGCCTTGCAAGCAGCGGATACGGCTGCCAATACCGCTGGTGGCGGTACCATCATGCTGCCGTTTGGACTTTGCATTATGGCCAGCGGCATAATTCTCGATACGGATGTCAGCATTCGTGGGCAAGGTATTGGTAAATCGGTCTTGAAATGGATTTCGACAACAGACAAGACAGCGGCGACTATTACCAGCCGGGCGCTATCAAACGGCGTTACGGCGTCGACGTGCACGCCGACAAAAGCCCTTAATCAAAAATATAATGAGCTTAGCTACTTCGAAATTGATGACGAAAGCGCAACGCTAGCAAGCTATAACGTTTCTTCGAAAGGCGTTAATTTATCCTGTGCCTCTGATTTTAATATCAATCATCTTTTTATCCATGACACGAATGCGACAGGATTAGCTACAGATTTTCCGTTTAATGGGTTCAAAAATTACAATATTATTATGAACGCTGGCCGCTTCGGTGGTGGTAAGGGAGGTAATAGCCAAGCTGGTTCTAATGGGATTGGCGATGCCCTTTCGATCAGCGGCGGTGATGTTGATTCCGTGATTGGCAACATCATCATAAACCCGGCTCACTACGGAGCGTTTGTAGAGGCGCAATCCGCCGCGACTGTGCTGGCGCACGAAACATTTAACGATAATATAGTGATCGCTGGCTACAATTCGACTGGTGGTGGCACATTAACAACACCGGCTTGCATAGCCAATTCTGGCGGATCAAATTTTACAGCGGTCGGTAATGTCTGCTACGGAAATGAAAGTATTTACACGACAACGGCTAGTAACGCTATTAGCGGCATTGCGGTTGATTATGGCACTCTAAATACCATAGGGGGAGTAGAAACCGTTATAAGTGGCAATAGCTTATATAACACAAGCAGAGCGGTTTTCATCAATTATGGGCAAGCTAACCCATCAACAGGCTTTAAAGCTACTACGGTAATTAGCGGGAACAGAATTAAAACTACGGCGGGCGCTGGAATCGCTCTTCAAGTACCAACCGCAGGGACGGCCCTCACAGGGGTGAATATAACCGGAAACATTATAACGGAAGCTGGTCAATGCGGGATTGCGATGATCGGTCCAAATGCGGCTAATACTGCGGTCATAAGCAACATCAACATTCAAGATAATACCTTTGCAAATAATGGGTTTACTACCGCTACCGATGCGTTAAAGGCGGCCATCTGTCTTGCCAATCAAGTTACTGTCGATAATCTATATATTTCTGGCAACCAGGCATATGATGATAATTCTGGTACTCAAAAATATGCCCTCAGCCTCGCGGCCACGACCACGCTTTCCGGCGCTCGTATCGGCCCGAATGATTTCCGGGTAGCCTCGAAAGCGTTCAACATTCTCGGGTCGGCAACTGGCATTATTGCCGAGAAGAATGGTTCCGACACATTCTCGGTTTCCGGTTGTACTGCGAGTGCCCCGACCGGTACGGGAGCGATAGGCAGTTTTACCTCGGGTACTACCGGGGCCTGCACGGTAATAATTACTCCAAATGGCTCTAGCGCGTTGGCAGCACCGCATGGCTACGTATGCGGCAATTTTCTAGACGCTACCACTACTTCCGACACCTCTTCATGGTCGCAGATCGCATCAACAACTACATCTGCTGGTTTACAGGGAACAACCGTAAGCGGCGATGTAGTAAGCTTTAGCTGCACGCCGTATTAGGAGGTTAGATGTCGAAAACATCGCTCATCTGGCTTATCATTATTCTGGTAGTGGGCAATATCGTCCAGCCTCTTTATAATCAGCACTTGAAGCAATCGTTAAATGATTGCCGCGCCGATCTGCAAAAAACCGCGCAAGGCATTCCCGCACTTATCGATCAGATGATGCATCCTTCATCCGTACAGTAATAATCAAGCCTGATCGATGCTCTCGAATCCAACATGATGGATCTCTCAAAGAGGTTTGTATGATGAAAATAATTTTTCATAGCGTTTTTCTATTTCTTTTTCTGGTTAATTCTGCATACGCCAGTAATGTCTCAACTATAGACCCTACAGTACCTGCGTCAGATTCGGATTTGGATTCCTCTGTAATACGTCAAAATTTTCAGAATGCGTATAACGATATAACAAATATTTGGGCAGATCTTGCCGGGGTTAACTTTGTTTATTTCAATTCAACTTCTCATATAGGGGATTATGTCATTGTATCTGCTGATGCAGGAAGCTCATCAGCACCGCCCAATTTTATTCAGATGAATTGTTCATCTTCATGCACTCTGACGGTACCACCTAATTCAAGCGCTCCAATTCCAGTCGGAGCAAAAATATCTATTTCTCAGGTTGGTATAGGACAACTTTCAGTCGCAGAAGGTCCTGGCGTGACAATCAATTCATCAACCACCCTGAGGTTGTTCGGCCAATATTCCGTGGCAGAGCTTAGACAAGTTTCTGCAAATACATGGATACTGTCCGGAGATTTACAATAATTTTTTCCCAAGAGGATACAATGAACTTCCCCAACCTGCAGCGCTGCTCGGGCCAGATGGCACTCGCGCTCATCATTGTCGTCGGCTTCTTCTTCGTGCTCTACGCCCTGATGAACCATGGCGTGCCGCCGGAGAACCGCGATCTAGTCAACATCCTGCTCGGCCTTCTGGGGGGCACCGGTTTCGCCGGCGTTATCACTTACTATTTCGGTTCGTCGCTTGGCAGTCGCAACAAGGAAGACACCATCACGAACACGATGAAAACGCTGGCGCCGGTCACGGATCAGGCCCCCATAGCGCCCTCACCGGCCGTCCTTCCCACGGCCGCGCCGCCGCCAGCACCTCTCGTCGCCGCAGCATCGGCTCCTCAACCCTCCGGAGCACCAAGTGCCCCTTGAGCCAGGAAGCTCGCGCGCGACGATAGGCCATAATATTGCAGTCGAGATAAGAGCAGGAAAGACGCGCGCGCAAGCCGCCGCTATTGCCTATAAAAAAGCGGGCGAAGACGAAGCGCTGCCGGGCGAGCATCCCAGAAAGACGATGCGGTTCTATACGCCGCACGCGATCAGCAAAAACCAGTCGCTGACGAACGAGGGATTTTTACTGTGCCGCGATGTAGCAATCGCGCGTACCGGAGAGTTGATCTATGGCCCGGACGACGGAACGACGGTTGAACCGGGCCGTGACGGTCTTATCCGAGTGCAGAGAGATCCTGAGGAAGTCTTTCGTCCGGAAACTCTTGCGTCTTTCGAAGGGAAGCCGGTTACGAACGACCATCCCGAAGACCAAGTAGACCCGGAAAATTACAAAAACTTTGCCGTCGGTCATGTTCAGAACGTGCGCCGCGGCACAGGCATCTATGACGATTGCATCATTGCCGATCTTCTTATTCACGACAAAGACGCAATTGAGGCCGTCCGCGACGGCAAGCGCGAGGTGTCCTGCGGATACCAAGCGGAATACGAGCAAGTTGAGCCGGGTCGCGGGCGGCAATTCGACATCGTGGGAAACCACGTTGCACTGGTTGAGCGGGGCCGATGTGGCCCGCGCTGCGCAATCCAAGATAGGAGTCCAACTATGAAGAAGAAAGTTACGGTGTGGGACCGCATCCGGGCCGCTATGACGTTGAATGACGAAAAAGCGCTCGCCGAAGCGGTCAAAGATGCCGAGACCCAGATGGGCGAAGGCACGGAAGCCAATGGCGTTCAGGTGCACGTCCATAACTACGGTGAAAAAGGCGAGGACGAGGCCGATCCGAATGCAAAGAACGAAGGCAAAAAAGAAGGCGAGGAGAAGACCGGCGACGAAGGCGAAAACAGTCTTGAGCAGCGCGTTGCGAAGCTCGAAGAACTGATCAGAAAGCTGGTCGATGGCGGCGATTCCTATGATGAAAAAGAAGAAGAGACCGAAGAAGAGGAAAAGGAAGAAGGCAAAGGCAACGACAAAAAGACCAAGGATGCCGAGCACAAGGCCGCTCTGCAGGATCTTGCGTCCCGCGCCGAGCTTCTCTCGCCTGGCTTCAAGGTTCCGACGCACGACGCCAAGGCCGATCCGAAGAAATTCGCGGATTCCGTCTGCAAATGCCAGCGCAAGGTGCTCGCTTCAGCCTATGCCACCGATAGCGGAAAAAGCGTGATCGAGCCGTTCCTGGCTGGCCAAGACGCCGACTTCGATAAGATGGCGGCACCAACCGTCGCGATCATCTTCACAGGCGCTTCCGAACTCATCCGGCAGAAGAACAACGCCGGCGGCACTCGCGACAAGCTCACCGTGCGCGATTTCGGCAAGACCGTGACCCCTGCATCCATCAACGCTGCGAATGCCAAGTTCTGGGCAGATCGCAAACAAGCCTAAGGAGATCAAATATGAGAATCCAGACAAACGACGTGGCTTTCCTCGACCGTATGCCTTCCGGCATTCCGGGCGATCTGTCCCGCAAAGAAGGCGCGATTGTCGAAGCCATGAACTATGACGCGACCAATCCGCCGGCGGCGTTCGGCCAGTTCGTCGTGATCGACGGCACAAGCCATAACGCCCGCAAGGTTCTGGCCGGCGATGCAGGAAGCGCCATTTACGGCATTCTTCTGCGTCCTTTCCCGATCAGCAACACCAACACCACGGACGGTCTCGGCACTTCGACGCCGAACACCACTTATCCGGCCGATGTTTGCAAAAAGGGTTATGTCAGCGTCCTTCTGCAAAACTCGACGGCACCGGTTAAGGGTGGACAGGTCTATGTCCGCACGGCGGCAACGTCAGGCAATCTCGTTCAAGGCGGTATCGAAGCCGCAGCGAGCGGTTCGGGCGTTTCAGCGGCGAAGTCGGGCGGCAATACCGGCAATGGCGTGACAAGCGCTATTACGGCTGGAGCTTTAGCGCAACCCGGTGTGTACAAGGCCCGTGTGGAATCCGCTGGCACGAATATCGCGCTGTGGAACCTTTACGATCCGAACGGCAACCTGATCGACTCTCAAGGTTATTCCGGATCTGGCCAAGCGGTTACGTTCACGAACCAGCAGCTTGTCCTCACAATCACGGACGGCAGCACCGACTTCGTTGTCGGCGACGGCTTCGACATCACCGTGACCGCGACCAACGTCCCTGTTCCGAACGCGACGTTCATGGGACCGGCGGATGCCAACGGCAACACCGAAATCGCCTACAGAATGTAATCCAAAGGAGATCATGAACATGAATACCGACCACCTCACGTCCAGCCTGATCATGCCGCCCAAAGGCTTTTCGTCTGTGCGCAAGCGCGTGCAAACGAATGATCAGCTGTTCACTTTCGATCGCGCTACGATCGACAGCACCGGTGCGTTCCTTATCAATGAGTTGGAACGCCTCGATCCCGCTTTGCATGAACCGCTTGTCAGCGTGACTTGGTCGCGCGACATCGATTTGCGCGAAGACGTCTCGATTGCCGATGAAACTTCGAGCTTCACCAACAGCACCTTTGCGGCCGCTGGCGGAATGAACCCGAAGGGCAAAGCCTTCATCGGTAAGGACAGCACCCAGATTGCCAATATGGCGCTGGACATCGCCAAAACTCCAAACCCACTTTACCTGTGGGGCATGGAACTTGGCTATTCCATCCCTGAGCTTGAAAGCGCTCAGAAATTGGGTCGCCCAGTCGACCAGCAAAAGCTTGAGGGCATCAAGATCAAGCACAATATGGACATCGATGAGATGGTTTATATCGGCGACACCGACATGAACAAAACCGGCCTCGTCAACAGCACTGCTATTGTCAGCAGCACCGGCAACGCCGTCACAGGCGCATGGCTCGGTGGCTCTACGACGCCAGCGCAGATTTTGGCGGACGTCAATGAGTTGGTCACGGACGTGTGGAAAAAGTCAGGCTACGCGGTATGCCCGTCTGACCTTCTCATTCCTCCGGCGCCTTACGGCTATCTGGCGGCAACCCCTGTCACGACTGCCGGTTCGGTTTCGATCCTCAAATTCCTCGAGGACAATTCCGTATCGATGCGCGTGAATGGTCGCCCGCTGCGCATCGCTCCGGTGAAGTGGCTAACTGGCCGCGGCTCCGGCGGTACGGCATTCACCGAAAATGGTCACGGCCGTATCGTGGCCTACACGAAGGACAAGCAGCGCGTCCGCTATCCGCTGGTTCCGTTGCAGCGCACTCCGATCGAATACCGCTCTATCTATCAGATGTGCACGTATTTCGGTCGCCTGGGCTGCATGGAGTTCGTGTATCCGGAAACCATCGGCTATCGCGACAACATCTAAGAGGAAGGGGGCCGACATGGCTAAGCGGCAAATCAACGTCCATACGGCCTTCACTCTTAGGCTTCCGAGCAATGAAACATGGCTTTCCACAAGGGAGCTACGTTTCGAACCCGGCGTTCAGCAAGTCGATGATGAAGTAGCGGATCATAGCTATACGCAGAATTTCATCCATAGCGATGAAGCCGAAAAGCCCGCGCAGCAAAGGGAAAGCGGTTCCAGTGAGCCAGAGGAAAAGTTGCAGGAAGCACCGGCTGAAGTCGATGCAGCCAGCGATGAAGCCGAAAAGCCCGCGCAGAGCCGCTTTGGCCGCGGCCGGGCCAATCGGTGACGATTGCCTATAGCGACTTCGTTACGAACTTTCCTGAGTTCAGCAACACAACAAATTATAGCCAGGGACAGGTAGAGTTCTACCTGAACCTTGGCTATCAGCTTTGCTCGTCGCCGCGCTGGGGATCGCTTCAGGATCAAGGTGTGCAGCTTTTTACAGCGCATAATATCGCGCTGGCTCGGCAACGCGCGAAGGCGGCAGCTACCGGCGGCGTCCCTGGTGTTACGCAAGGTGTTGTGTCGGCGAAGGCCGTCGATAAGGTTTCGGCTGGATACGATGCGCAGAACGTGACGTTGGAAAAAGGTGGTGATTTTAACCTCACGACCTACGGCCTCCAATATCTTCGCCTCGCCCGCATGGTGGGCGCCGGCGGCGCGCAGCTATGAATACGGCCGTTACGATCGTCAAGGATCATAGCCGTGATTTCGAAAAAGCCCTCGCTGCTCTTACGGAAAGCGTCGTCTATGTCGGCATCCCGGCGGACAACACAAATCGCACTGATGATGCCGCAATAGGCAACGCGGCGATTGGCTATATTCAGGAAACTGGCAGTCCGATCAATAACATACCGGCACGCCCTTTTCTGGTGCCCGGTATTAAGTCGGTCTCCGACAAGGTGGCATCGATCTTTCGCAAGGCCGGGCAGAATGCCTTGGCCGGAGATCTTGACTCCGTGCAAAACGGGCTGAATGCCGCCGGCCTTGTGGCGCAGTCAGCCGTCAAGGCGCGCATCACGGCGGGCATACCGCCGGCCCTCGCGCAATCCACGCTGGAGGCGCGCGCCGCGCGCGGCGTGAATAGAACAAAGCCCCTGATCGATACCGGGCAACTGCTCAATTCGATCACTTACGTCATTCGGAAAAAATAATGGCCGATCTCGATGTCTCCGATGTGCTGGACGATCCCGATTTCAGCGACCCAATAATCATAACCCGCAAGACGCAAGAAGTCGCCAACAGCGGCTTTGAGTTCAACCCGGCCACAACGAAACTGAATATTTATGGCGTGGTGACAGTCGGAAGTATGTTGCCGATGCAACGCGCCGCCGATTCCGAACTGGCGAAGAAAGTGATCACGGTTCACACACGCACGACGCTTTACGCGGTGCAGGCTGGATTTGAGCCGGACATTGTGACGTGGAACGGAAACAATTACGTCGTCAAGAAACCAAACAATTGGTCGCATTTCGGACAGGGCTTTACCGCCAATGAGTGCGAGATGATTGATACACAGGATGCCTCGACATGACTATCACGACGAGCGCAACCGGCGGCACGCTTATCCCGGAAGATAAGAAGTGGGACGATCTTGGTGCCAAATACAATCAATACGGCGATTTCTGGGATCGAAAGCCGCCTCATTACGACGACGATCTTTCACGTTTTTTGCAACCGCTTTTCAGCGGCATGTCGGGCATTGTTGGAAACCTAGTGCTGCCACGCTGGCAACCGGTGCCATCGAATATGCAGGCACAAAACATCAACTGGATGGCATTCGGCGTCGATAATCTTAAATCCGACACCTACAGCGCTATCATACACGCAAGTAAGACATATGAGGCACCGGGCGCGAAATTCGACGACGGGAGTCGTTATTCCGGTGATCAGGATCAAGCCAGCGGTGATTTTGATACCGGTCAGACTTTCGATGCCTCACCCGAGCCCTACGACGTATCACAGCAGCAATATGACAAGCCGGACGCCACCTTAGACGATGGCCAGACTTTCGACATCAATGCGGCCGCTCTGCAGGGTGATATTCTCTACCACCAAGAAGAGATCGGCGTGCTCTGCACGTTTTACGGCCCTTCTTGCATGCGTAATGCCTCGCGGCTGCGCGATGGATGGCAGATAGCGCAAAACCGCGAAGCCCTGCAACTGGCCGGCATGGGATTTATCGACGCCGGCGACATGATCCAAGTGCCGGAATTGGTCAATAACATCTGGGTTCGGCGCATCGATCTCTTGCTGAATTTCCGCCGCGCGGTGGTCCGCGTTTACCCCGTGCTCGACATTCTCGAATTGAGCGGCAACGACCAACTGGTCACGGATGTGTCGCCGCTTACCCGCAACATCAAAGTCACCCTACCTAATCAACAGGGAGTTTAACAAATGTCTCAAGGTTTACCCGTATCGAGACTAATTGACGTCTCGGTCAATCTCGCTCCGCTTGGTGCGCAATTTCTCAATGTCGACTCCCTTCTTATCATGGGCGACAGCAATGTAATCGATGTTAGCCAGCGCATTCGCACTTATGGCGATCTGCAGGAAGTGGCGGCGGATTTCGGCACCTCGGCGCCTGAATATCTCGCGGCCGAGCTTTTCTTTTCCCAAATTCCTCAGCCGACACAACTTTATGTCGGGCGCTGGGCGCATAGCGCGACGGCGGGCATTTTGAATGGCGCCGCCCTTAACTCTACGCAGCAGCAATTGAGCAATTTTACAGCTATCAGCAACGGTGGTGTCGATTTCACGATCGATGGTGTTGCGCGCAATTTGACGGCCCTCAATTTCACCGGTGCCAGCAATCTTAACGGCATCGCCACGATCATCACGACGGCGCTCTCGGGCCACGCAACCTGCGTATGGACAGGTGAATTTTTCCAAGTCACGTCGTCGACCACCGGAACAAGCTCAACCGTCGCCTATGCCACGGCCGGAGCCGGTACGGACGTATCAGCGCTACTCGGCCTCACTTCGGCCAGTGGTGCATCTACACCAATCAACGGCATCGCAGCCGAAAGCGCGCTGGCTGCCGTCACGATCCTCGATGATCTGAAGACGCAGTGGTATGGCCTTACGGTCGCGTCTCCAGACATCGTTGATAACGATCACATTGCCATCGCAGGATATATCCAAGCTTCCGGCAATCCGCATATTTATGGCATCAGCACGACCGAACCCGGCGCTCTTGTTTCGACCACCACGACCGACATCGGCTCAGAGATTATGGCGCTCGGCTATACGCGCACATTCTGCAGCTGGAGTTCGTCAAATTCTTATTCCGCTGCCTCGATCTTCGGGCGTGAGTTCACGGTCAATTTCCAGGGCAACAACACCGTTATCGATCTCATGTACAAGCAGGAGCCAGGGATCGTCGCGGAAAATCTAACTTCCTCGCAAGCCGCGGTGCTTGATACCAAGCGCTACAATTACTTCGTCAATTACAACAACGGCACGGCTATTATCGAAAATGGCTGGATGTCCGGACCGGCCTTTATCGACGAAATTCATGGAACCGACGCGCTCGCGAACGAACTGCAGGTCAATGTTTTCAACCTGCTCTACACCAATCCGACGAAGATCCCACAGACCGACGCCGGCGTGCATCAGATTGTGAACGTATGCGAGGCGACTTGCGCGGCCTTCGTCGCCAATGGACTGCTCGCGCCCGGCACCTGGACCACCGGCGGTTTCGGCAACCTTAAGCAGGGCGATTTCCTTGATCGAGGATATTACGTTTATGCCGAGACGGTAGCGCTGCAAGCCACAGCGGATCGTGCTGCGCGAAAATCGCCGCCTATTCAGATTGCCGCGAAACTCGCCGGTGCCGTCGACACGGTCAACATCCTCGTCAACGTAAATCGCTAGGGAGCTTTAAATGGCCGTATCAACTTATTCCTTTCTTGACGTCCAGGCCGCGATCAACGGACCTGGCGGCTCGATTAATCTCGGCGCTGGCGCCGCGACCACAGAGGAAGGCATTACCGTTTCTTATCGCGACGATAAGAACATTCAGACCGTATCTGCCGACGGTAGCGTGATGAACAGCCTCAATGCCAGCAAGGCGGGGCAAATCGTTGTGCGCTTGCTCAAAACATCGCCTGTCAATGCACAGTTGAGCCAGATGTACAATGTACAATCCCAATCCTCTGCGGCTTGGGGCCTTAACGTCATTTCGATCAAAAATCCCGTTTCCGGGGATTCGATCACGGCCACCTATGGAGCCTTCAAAAAGCATCCCGACGTCACTTACGACAAGAACGGCCGCTATAACGAGTGGGCTTTCGACTGCATGCTCGATAGCAGCCTCGGCGGCGGCTTGCTCGCGAATCTTGCGACGTTTGGTGCCGGATCGGTTTAATCGGAAACGGGGGTTTAAATGGCAGAGTTTGAGATCGACGGGGTTAAATACCAATCCGATAAATTACCTCTTTTCACGCAGTTTCACGTTCTGCGCCGCATGGGATCGTTATTCTCAAGTATCGTTGGTGCCGGAGCCGTGCGGGATAAAGATCCCCTTCTGGCAATCGGATATATCGCAACGGCCGTATCGAAGCTGTCCGAGGACGATGCCAATTATGTGCTGAAAAACTGCCTCTCTGTCGTCAAGAAATTACAAGGTGCCGTTTGGGCGCCTTTGATGTCAGCGACCGGCAACCTCATGTTCAATGATTTGAGCCTGCCGAATATGCTGGAAATAGCGCAAAAAGTTCTGGAGGACAATTTCGGCCCTTTTATCGACGCCCTCTTGCAAAAGGCATCCGCAGCAACCCCGGCTCAGGAATAGACGCCGCGGTAATGCCGGAGGGCGACGACTGGCTTATGCGGCCGGTCATGAAAGGCCTGTGCTCATACGAGAGCCTCAAAAATGGCGCGCTTGACATTTGCGACATAGCCCGCATGAACGACGCGATCGACGTTCAGTTAGAGAACGATTACCGCATCGCCCAGGCGAATAAGGACAAATGATATGGCGCAGACGTTCACGCTTAAGGAATTTCTCGTCGCGCTTGGTTTTAAGATCGACGACAGCAAATATAAAAAATTCACCGACTCCATTGCGGGCGCAACCAAGGCGGTAAACACACTCGGAATTGCCACGGCGATCACCGAGACCAGCCTTATGGTTATGATGGCTCGGGTTTCCGAGGCTATGGAAAAGATGTATTTCGCGGCGCAGCGCACCGGTAGCGCCGTGGCGGCGATGAAAGGGTTCGATTACGCCGTCAGTAATCTCGGCGGCAGCGCGGATTCCGCGCAAGCCTCACTAGAAAATCTGGCGCACTTCATACGCAGCTATCCAGGTTCTGCGGAGTTCTTGGAAAAACTCGGCGTTGCGCCGGAGCATGTGCATGACGCCGTCGCGGCGATGAGGGATTTGAGTGTCACGTTCCAGCATATGCCGTTCTGGCAGGCGCAGCCTTTTGCCAATGTGCTCGGAATCGACGAAAAGACGCTGCTCGCGATGCAGAGTGGTCAGTTAACACAACAGCTTCAAAACTACGATAATCTTCTACGGTCAGCCGGCGTGAATAGCGCCGAAGCAGCAAGACGAAGCAATGAATTTCAGACGGCTTTGCGCGGCGTAGGCGCTGCATCAGACATTGCCTATCAAGGCCTTATGACGATAGCTGGACCGCTGATCTGGATATTGCATTATGTCCAGGCGTTAGAGGTCGGAATTGCGCGGCTCACGCAGCATCCTCTTAAAGCGCTTGGTAGCGGGCTTTATAATTACATTTTTGATCACGGCGCGTACCTCAAGAATGTGACTGAGGCCGGTGGTTTTAATGCTCCTTCAGCTTCGACAACGACAAGTTCTTGGCAGAAAACGGTCGATTACTTCAAAAGCAAAGGCTGGAGTGACGCGCAAGCGATTGGTATCGCGGCCAATCTACAGGCTGAGAGCAATTTCAATCCAGGTGCCGTCGGCGATCACAATACCGCTTACGGCATCGCGCAGTGGCACAAGGATCGCCGCGCGGCATTCAAAGCCTGGGCCGGACACGATATTTACGGTTCATCCTTAGATCAGCAACTTGCGTTCATGCAGTATGAGTTGACGCAAGGCGGCGAGAAGAGCGCTGGCGCAAAGCTGCGCGGCGCGACGAATGCCTATGATGCCGGGCGGCTGTTTTCAGATTTCTATGAGCGGCCCGCTCTTAGCAGCGAAGGAGATATTCGCGGCCGTATTGCGCAGAACGCCGCCGCATCAGTAAACCAGACGAACAATTTCAACATCACCGGCAGTGATCCGCAAGCGATCGCCGCCGCCGTATCGACACGGCAAAATGAGGTTAATAATCAGTTAGTTAGGAACATGCAGGGGGCAATTCAATGAGCACCCTGCCAGACTTGGTCACGGCTGTCTTTAAGCCGCAGCGCCAGATCGGCCCCTATTCTTCCGGCTTTGCGCTGCCGCCGGGAGTAACGCCGCTGACACCATTCTCGGCGCAAGTAACGATAGAGGAAACGCATCAGGACGAACTCGTTATCACCGAGCATCCCGTCGAACAGGGCGCAGCGATCACGGATCACGCCTTTAAGAAACCATGCGAATTGATCTTGCATCTCGGCTGGAGCAACAGCGGTGTGCAATCCGCGCTCGATAGCCTAGCCGGGATCTCGAATATCATCACCGGCACTACAGATGCCGGCGACTTCAATTACATGCAGACGGTTTACGACCAACTGCTGACTCTGCAGGAAGCGCGCATACCGTTCGATATTGTCACCGGCAAGCGCAAATATTCCAACATGCTACTGCGGTCGCTGACCGTACCAACGGACGACAAAACCGAGCATTCTCTTTTCGTGACGGCCGTGTGCCGGCAGATTATCGTGGTGCAGACGCAGGCTACGTCCCTGCCGTCGGCGGATGTCATGGAAAACCCGGAATCGAACGGACCCGTGCAAAACCTTGGTACGCAGCAACCAGCGATTACGGCTTTCGTGCTTAATTCGGATGGCTCGATCGGTCAACCGATCGGGATACATACTTCGCCATGAGCACGGTTTATAAAATCCCGACACAGCCGCAGGCGCAATCTTTCGAGATTACGCTCGGCGCGAACACATACGATGTCACGCTGAAATGGAACGCGTTCGCTAATTGCTGGGTGATGGATTTCTCGGATGAGAACGATAATCCGATTCTTCAAGGCGTGCCGCTGATCACTGGCGCCGATCTACTTGAGCAGTACGGATACCTCGATTTCGGTGGCCAGTTGATTTCTCAAATGGACGCTGAACCGGCCGTGCCGCCAACTTATCAAGGCCTCGGGACTGACGGAAATCTCTACTTCGTGGTTCCGTAATGACGCAGCAGTATTTGCGCCAGGCATCCCTTCTTGTCGGATCGCCGGGCGGTCAGGCGCTCGATCTATCCGAGATGCAATTCAAGTTTGAAGTGCGGCGTGGCGATTTTCAGACGCCAAATTCCTGCATGGTGCGCGTCTACAATCTTTCAGACGCGACAGTAAAGCAGCTACAGACCAAAGAGTTTTCGCAACTTATCTTGAAGGCCGGTTACGACGGAAATTTCGGCCTCATCTTTCAAGGCACGATAAAGTATAAATATCGAGGCCACGAAAGCAGTATCGATAGCTATCTCGATCTCGTCGCAGCGGATGGAGACAGCGCCTATAACTTCGCGGTTGTAAGACAAAGCCGCTCGGCTGGTTCAACGCCATCGGATCACTTTGGCATTCTCTCGAATGCCATGGAGGCTTACGGCGTCACCCAGGCGCAGAACCAGCCGCCGATTGGGCAAAACGCCCTACCGCGCGGCAAGGTGTTTTACGGAATGGCGCGCGATTACATGCGCGTGCTGGCAAACTCGAACGGCTGCACCTGGAGCATACAAGACGGCAAATTGCAGCTGATTTTGCACACGTCCTATTTACCCGGTGCCGCAATTGTTCTCACGTCGGCAACCGGCCTGATTGGATTTCCGGAGCAGACGCAGAACGGCATTCGAGTTCGCACGCTGCTCAACCCGAGCATCAAGATCGGTTCGCGCATTCAAATCGATAACGAAAGCGTGCAGCGCTTCAATTTCAACCTAAGCATTCCCGGTCAAGTGAGCAATTTCCTCGTTCCGAGCCTCAGTGATGATGGTTTTTACAAGGTTCTCATCTCCGAGCATGAAGGCGATACGCGCGGCAATAATTGGTACACCGATCTGGTTTGCATAGGCGTGAATGCCTCGATCCCGCCGGGATCACCTTTGATCTTCAAGGCGGGAGTAAATCCTTATGGACCCTAAAGAGCGCTACAACGATAGCGAGGAAGCGCTCCGCACGGCGGTCGAAGGGTTATTGGCAAAAACGTGGACGGCGATGCCCGGCATCGTGCAGTCGTTTGATCGCGTCAAAATGACGTGCGAAGTGCAGCCAGCCATCCTTGGCCAGCAGCGCGCAGAAGACGGCAGCATACAAAATGTGCAAATACCGCTGCTTCTCGATGTGCCGATCGTTTTCCCTTCGGCGGGCGGTTATAGCCTGACATTTCCTGTTCAACAGGGGGATGAAGTCCTTGTCGTTTTCGCGGATCGATGCATCGACGGATGGTGGCAAAGTGGTGGCGTTCAGGCGCAAGCCGAACTGCGCATGCATGACCTGTCAGACGGATTTGCTATTGCCGGCATTCGATCTCAGCCTCGCGTGCTTTCGGGCGGTGTCAGCACAAATTCTTGCCAATTACGCACGGATGATGGGACTGCTTTTATCGATTTAAGCCCCGGCCGCATCAAGCTTGTAGCCACCAACATCAACATCGAGGCATCGAGCCGAGCAACGATTGGCGCTGATGGCTGCGGGTATCAATTCAATCCTGGCGGCATAAACACATTTACGGACGGCACAAGCGGAAGCCATAGCGAGCCAACACCGCCAAGGGTTCCCGAATGAGATACCGCGAACTTGACGAAAATGGAGATTACGCCTTCGGTTTCGGGTCAACGGAATTTCTTGTCAATTCACCGGCTGCGGTCGCGCAGGCCGTGCTTACCCGCCTTCTGCTTCTGCAGGGCGAGTGGTTTCTCGATAAGACGGAAGGCACGCCCTACTCGACCCTCATTCTCGGCATGGGAACTAAGGCGACATATGACGGCGCCATACGTGAACGCATTCTCGATACGGAAGGCGTGACCGAGATCACGGCTTACGCAAGCCAATGGAATCCCGCCACGCGAGCGTTGTCCGTGCAGGCGACTATCAACACGATTTACGGACAAACTGAAATCAGCACGGTGCTTTAATGCCTGGTCCCTACCCGCTTGCCACACTCGCTTCGCAGGTGACTAGCACCGGCATATCTGCACCGGCCTATTCCGATATTCTCGCTTCGCTGCAGGCAAGTTTTCAGCAGATATTTGGCTCGGATGCTTATCTGCAACCGGACAGCCAAGATGGCCAGTTGCTGGCGATATTCGCCGACGCTATCAACGACTGCAATCAGGCGGCTATTGCCGTCTATAACCAATTCAGTCCAGCCACATCGCAAGGCGCGGGTCTTTCCAGCGTCGTCAAAATCAATGGTCTTGCCCGGCTTGTACCGAGCAACAGCACCGTGGATTTAACGATTGTCGGACAGGCGGGCACGATCATCAATAATGGCGTCGTTCAGGACGACAACGGGAACAAGTGGGATTTGCCTTCGACGATCACGATCCCAGGCGGCGGATCGATTGTAGTGACGGCGACGGCCGAGCAAATTGGAAGCATTTCCGCTGGCATCGGAACTGTTACGAAGATTATCACCCCGACGCTCGGATGGCAGACTGCGAATAACGCCTCGGCGGCAACGCCGGGTAATCCGGTTGAGACCGATGCCGCCTTGCGCCGCCGGCAATCCGTGTCGACCGAATTGCCGGCGCAGTCCATTATCGGCGGCATTTTCGGAGCGCTCGCAAATCTCACCGGGGTACAACAGCTTAAAATATTCGAGAACGACACCGGCACAACCGACGGAAACGGCGTGCCGGGTCACTCGATTTCTGTTGTAATCGAAGGCGGCGATGCGGTGCAGATCGCTACCACAATCGCGCAGAAAAAAACGCCCGGCACTGGAACTTACGGAACGACCACGGAAATTATCGAAGACGCTATTGGCGTACCGGTTACGATCAATTTCTACCGTCCGACTCAGGAAACGGTCGATGTCAACATCACCGTCAAAGCGCTAAACGGATACCAATCGACCACCGGTGCCGCGATCGTTCAGGCTGTTGTGAACTACATAAACGGCCTGGGCATTTATGCAAATAATGGCCTCATATCGCTCTCGGCTCTATCCGCTGCGGCTTACAATGTGCCAAACAACACGACTTTCAACATCACGGCCATTGCGATTTCCTTTGATCCGGCCTCGCCAACAGCGACCGATTTAACCGTCGCCTTCAATCAGCTTCCCGTAACAGCGACCGGCAATATAAATCTGACGGTGACGTAAGTGAGTGTATCGACTTACACCGGCCTGATCACCAGCGAACACGCTTCAAAACCGAACTTTTCGGCAGCGGTCGCGGCACTTTGCCAGCCGAGTGTTGACCAACAAACCGTCATGCTCGCCATGCCGGCTGGTTATGATCTTGATACGGCCGTCGGATCTCAGCTTGACGCCGTGGGCCTATGGATCGGCATCAGCCGAGATCTGCAGATACCTCTTACCGGCGTCTACTTTTCATTCGACACCACGGGCCTTGGTTTCGATGAAGGAACCTGGCTTGGACCGTTCGATTCCACGACGCAACTCGACGTTTTGCCGGACGATTCTTATCGCACGCTACTGCACGCGAAGATCGCCAACAATCAATGGGACGGTACGATCCCGTCGGCTTACGCATTCCTGAACCCGGTCCTCGGCGCCGACAATCTCGTCATTCAAGACAATGGCGATATGACGATGCTGATGGGCGTGATCGGCAATGTAGCGCTAGATGCAGTGACAACCGCCTTGCTCGAAAACGGTTATCTCGATGTGAAACCCATCGGCGTTCGCATCAGCCATTACATCTCGCCGAGCATTCCGGGGGACCCGTTCTTCGGATTCGACTTAGCAAATTCAACGATCGCCGGTTTCGACACCGGAGCATTCGCCACTTTAACTGGAGGCAGATAGTATGACGGCCACGACCGATATTCTTCCGTTCGCAACGGGAGGCGGCGCGAATGTAATTTCGCAAGCGACTTACGCCGGTCTTACATCTCTACTCGCGAACGGTTTTTCTGCTGGTATCGCCCAATCGGATCAATTAAACAAAGTATGGCGCCAGTCGGCATTCATAGCGGCCGGCATCGCCAACTTCTGCGTGGCGCAGAACGTAAGCGTGCCAGACGATGGAAATCTGACCAATCTCGTCACTGAAATCGAAGACGCTCTTTCAAATTTTATAGCCACACAGGTTGTTCTAAACTCCCTCACAAGCCCGATTATCGGCAGCGCAACGGGCCTAAAGGCTTCGCAGGCGGCAGCAGGAACTAGCCTCACCTTCACGGCCGATCAGGTAATCGTAGCATCGGCGCTCAGCAGCGGCGCAACGCTTCTTTCGCTTCCCAGTTACTCGGAAACCGTCAATCTTGCCACAACCGGTGCCGGCGGCATGGACACCGGCGCCGCGCCGGCAAACGGATATGTCGCGATTTACGCTATAGGTAAGACAGACGGCACAAAGAACATTCTAGCCTGCAATGTGACGACCAGTAGCAGCCTGATTTATGGCGGCGCCAATATGCCGGCTGGTTATACCCTGTCGGCTTTGATCGGCATTTGGCCGACAAATGGAAGCAACCAATTCCCCATCGGCGTTCAAACTGGCCATAAGGTCAGCTTCGCAGGAATTAATGTGCTAAACGTCACTAGCGGTTCCACGGCCACCAGTTACACCAGCGTTGGCCTTTCTTCTGCAATTCCGCCAGCCGCAAAAACCGTGAGCGGCTTCATGGGCGGCAATGGTGGAACGCAAGATTGCTGTATTGCAGTCGCTTCCGATGCCAATGGAACCGGCGAACAAATCGCTCTCATGTCGGATACGACCGCTCCGACATTAGAAGGTTTCACGAACGGATCGGTGTTCAATGATCTTGCGCTTATTACCGCGCAAACTCTTTATTACAAAAACTCCGAAAGCACGGTCGGCGCCCGCATCAACGTGACTTCCTATACCTTCTGAGGATCATCATCATGACGCAATCGGCTTACATTCTTTCCTCAGATAACGCCAAAGTCGTAGGGCAAGGCGAATCCGGCAACTGGCAAATGCTCGATGACAGTGATGCGCGTGTAACGGCGTTCCTTGCCGCCCAATCGACGGCCCGAACCGTTGCGGCCGCTGTCTCAGCTGCTCTCGCCGGCGGCATCAATCTCACCTCAACCGGCACTCCTGCTCTCAACGGCAATTATTCAGTTTCGGCTCAGAGCATCGCCAACGTCGCTAATGTCACAACCTACATTCTTAAGAATGGCCGATTTCCCGGCGGCGTCTCGCAATTACCATGGGCAGATACAGCAGGCTCGATGCATGCTTTTCCGGATGTTGCGACATTCGAGAACTTTGCGACCGCCTTCGCCGATTTTGTGGCGGCGGTACAAATCTATGCCGATAGTGCCGGAACCGTCGGCAGCATTCCGTCGAACGCTATCACCATCCCATGAGCTTACAAACGCGAGTCCTCGCTGTCCTTATAGCGGTGGACGAGCTTGGCAATGCCATTCTTGGCCCGTCGCCAGGTACTCCGGCCGCGGGCAATGCCCATTACACAATTTCACAGCGTTTAGCCGAGATGCGCCTTGAGCACCGGCGCGTCGGCTGCATCGGATGCGCCGCGTTGACGTGGATACAGAATAAGATTTTTCGCATCCCAGGCGATCATTGCACAGAAGCGATGAGGGGTTTTCCTCTTGACCTTCCCTCGGAAGGCTAACCGCTATTCCATGCAGCGGACTATCTGAGCATGGCTAACAAGGAGTAAGTCATGGTTGAACAGTCCGATACCAACATCGCCTCGACCGACCCGGTCGATACGTCAAAGCCGGATTTCTTCGAGGAAGCCGAAGCAAAGCTCGAAGAGCTTGGCAGCGAGATCAAGCAAAAGGTCGAGGCCCTTGTCGAAGAGTTCGACGAAGACGTTCTGCCTTACGTCAAATCTTTCTGTGTCCAGCTATTCCAGCAGGACACGAAAGCCGCGCTTGGCGCCCTCGTAACGGCGCTGCCAACTCTCGCTACGGGCAATGTGGCGGCGGCCGCGGCCAGTGTCGGTGCCGTGGTTCTCGCGACCACCACAAAAGACGCCTTGGCTGATGCCCAGGCCGTTTTGCAACAGGCTCAGGCCGCAATGGAAAGCAAAGCTCAAAGCGAAACTCCTACGAATACCGAGAGCGCAGGCTCGGCGAAGTAAACGTGGGGCTACTCCTCAAAGCTGCGGCGGTTGTAGTAGGCCTTTTCAATTGGCTTATTAACCGTCAGCAGCAGAGGATTGGCCAGCTTGAGCAGCAGGCATCAGACCTGAAGGCGACAAAAAAGGAAGCCAGTAATGCTCAGAAATCGGCTGAGGAAGTTGCCCGCGAAAGCGATGATCAGCTTAATGCTGATCTCGCTAAGCGGATGCGTGGCGGCGGAGCCTAATTCCTGCTCCTGGCTGCGCCAAGTTTCACCTGATCCGGGATTCCAAACGCGCTGGACACGCGCGGAAAAAGAACAAATCGACGCCCTTGATCGCAATATCGAAAATTTATGCGGAAGGTAGTTGGGTATGGTCGAGAAGTGCGATGAAGCAATGGCAAAAGCCCTCGAAGCGCATACCCTTGCCACAATTGCCGCAACGCGTGAGCAATCACACGAACAAGAATGTGCGCGCCGATATGAGGACTGGCGCCGGTCAAATGATCAATTGCGCACTGAGATATCCGAATCCAACAAAGAAATGCGCGATACAGTAAGCGGAGTTCAAGAAAAAGTCGGCAAAGCAATTACAGATTTCACGACTGCCGTTCAGGCATCAATCGTGAACGCCAACGAAGCGACAAATAAAAAAGTTGGCGGCTTATATGTAATTCTTTTATCAAGCGCCGGCGGATTAATTCTCTGTATGCTCGGCGCCATTCTCACCTACGTATTCACACACAAGCCCTAATCCCTCTCGGAGATCCTATGACGGAAGAGCAGATCGAATACATGGCTTATAGCTTCCTAAGTTGGCGTTTGCCAAAGCCATGGAACCCAGACAACGGCATCAGTTACCAGCGACCAAACTATGCGCATGAACCGGCTGATCACGACTGGCCGACAGGAACCAACCTCTTCGATTTCGATCAAGCGAAAGAAATGGTCCGTCACATGATCGACGGAATGCCGAAATAGCCCTAATCCATAAATCATAAGCAAGAGGTACGCCACGAAAGGCCTCGCCTTCGTTCTGCTCGGCATGATCATCATGTACGAGTTGCAGATCTATGGGAACGCTATCGTGGACGGGATAGCTGCTGAGTTGGGTTATTTCCACGTCTCTGGCCTCTTTATCGACAAAACCTATGACCAAGCCACGAAACCGGTGGAGGAGCCTGTTTTGCGATGAGCGATCCTTTTGCGGACGGTCATAAAGCGGACGCGCGCCGCCTTGCCAAGGAATTGCAGAAAGCCGCCGAGGCGGCAGAAGAAATTGCTCGCAATCAACGTATAGCTGCGCGTCAGAAGCCTAAAGAAGCGCCTAAATCTCATCCCATGCCAAAGGGGTTTTTCAGATGGCCATCGATGTCCTGAGCCAATTCAGGATCGCGCAAGAGCGCGCGTGTCAGGCAGAAGAACGAGTGCGCCAACTTGAGGCTGTTTTTGGCCAGAACGATCCTCGTTATGAGCGGCTTGGCCTTACTGCGACCGAAGGTAACATCGTCGGCGTCATCATGGCGCGGCCGATCGCGAGTGTTTCGCAAATCCATACGGTCATTTATGGGAACCGGGTAGACGACCCACCCGATGAAAAGACCATCACCGTCTTTATTCACAAAATTCGCCACAAACTTGAACGTTACGGCATCCATATCGAATGTGTGTGGGGCCGCGGCTACCGCATGGACGAGCAAAGCAAGGCCGAAATCAGGTCGATAATCGGCGCCGAACGCCCGCAGCTAGAGAAAAAGGTATCTCATGGCCTCACGGCTCATCACTGATCTCGATCCTGTGCTGCAACCGCTGGCGCAGGAGTTTCTCGATCGCTGCGAGGCTGTTGGTATAGAGGTATTTTTAACGCAAACATATCGCAGTGCCACCGAGCAAGATGCGGATTACGCGCAGGGCCGCACGGTTCCAGGGCATATCATCACCAACGCCAAAGGCGGCGAAAGCCCGCATAACTGCACGCGCATCGACGAGAACGGAAACACCGTGCCAGCCGCGCGCGCCTTCGACTTCGGCATCAGGCTTGGCGAAAATGAACTGGATTGGGATGCGGAAGATAGCGAGTGGCAGGACGCGCTCGCTATCGTAAAGGCTCTTGGCCTTGTTTCTGGCTCAACCTTTCATGGCATCGTTGATAACCCGCATGCAGAACTTCCGAGTTGGAAAAACGGGCCACCTTTTATTATTTTATAATTAAAATTTCTAAAATAATTATCAGCAACAAGCATATCGATGTAAGGCGATCGATAACCGTCCTTTGAAATTTATTCATTCCGTTCACTCCTTGCTCAACTCCCAAGCTTCCTGCACCCCCATTATAATCCGCATGACCGGCAGAGAAAGAATGAGGATGCAGAAGCGCAGGACGCGCTTTGCGTTAATCGGCCGAGCCGTCATAGGCGAGATGCTTTCTCGGCTTTGCTGACGCGGTGTCGGCATTCTTCCGACAGTAGGTCAGCGTCATTTGGCTGGCTTGCAGGTCGAAAATCTGGAACTGATCGCACATGCCGATTGTCGTGTGCGCAGGCCGGTTCGACATCGCAGCTGCGCCGACGATCCATGTCAGCGATATGATGGCGGCGATTACTACGGCTCCCGAGACGTAGTGGCAAATAACCGGTCTGTGCTTCACGCCGCCCTTCGGGGCGGCGGTTTTTTTATTTTGGGATTTCTTCATGGTGTTTCTCCTTTGCTGATGGTTATAGAACGCCCTTAGCTTCTGCGATTTTTTGCCTGAACGTGGTCGCGATATGTTCGGCTCCTTTTCTCATCCCTTCCGCTTCCCGAATATCACCATATGATGCGATAAGTTCGGCGGCAATTTCACTGTAATTACTGCCAAGCAATGTTCTGGCGGTTCTTGTCGCTCTATCATCGATCATTTGGTTTTCCTTCTCCGCTTTGCTTTCTTCTCCAATGGCCAGCGCTTGCGCGTATAGAGATAATTTTTTCTGATCGACCGGAAGCCTTCCGTAACTTCCCAGCAGTCCATGCGCCGATTTAAATGCTGTAGCTCATCGCGAATGTCCATCAGCACAGCGAGCCTCGCGTTTTCGTTCGATACTCTTCCATTGGCATCAACATTAATCATCCAATTTATATTTTTCTTGCGCGTATCGGTCATGGGGTCTCCAGTAGCTTATCGACATGACGTTCAAGCTCCTTGCTGTCCCGCAAGGCCGTTTGATTTTTGGTGGCGAAAAAAAGCTTCTGCTTCTCGCGCATTGCCTGGACAGCGGCGCGAAGGCATTTGTATTTAAATTCGAGATCATTGGTCACGCAGTCACCTCCGCGAACATCGGCGCATCACCGACAATGCGTTTTCGCGCCATATCGACGTACTTTACATTGAGATCGATCAGGATTGCATTCCTCTGCAGGCGATCGGCAACCAGGCCGGTTGTTCCCGCGCCGCCGAACGGATCAAATACTATGCCGCCTGTCGGGCAACCTGCCTTAATGCAACGTTCGACAAGCTCGGTCGGGAAGGTCGCAAAATGAGCATCATCAAATCCAGCCGGCGCAATCGTCCATACATTTCTCAGGTTGACGCCGTTTTTGATATAGGAGCCATCATCCTCGCGACCGGAATGTCTGGTTGTTTTATATCCTGATGATTTTCTGCGTCCGCCGAAGCAAGCCTTCATGGCACCATTCGTTTTTTTGCCGCCGTTCGCTCTCTTACTGCCTTTCTGATTTTCAATATCTTGCGATAGGCGATCTATGGAGGACTGCGAAGGTGGAAGACGGACAGCATCGGAATCGTAAAAATATTTTTCCTGTTTTGTGAGCAGAAAAATCTTTTCGTGAGCGCTGGTGGGACGATCATATACCGACTCCGGCATAGGGTTTGGCTTATGCCAGATTATTTCTGATCGTATCCACCATCCCCTTTCCTGCAGCGCGATCGCCAGACGGATTGGGATCATGCAGAGGTCTTTTGGCTTTAAATAGCCGCCGACAACGACACGACCACCATGTTCAACGCGACGTTGTTTGTCGGCAGCTGTAAAAGTCTGACGCGATTTTTTGTGGAAATCAGCCTTATAGACAGGTCCGCTTGAAGCATTGCCGCCGCCGCGACGCGCTCCTGGACCCCTCGGCCAAATATCATGCTGTCCAGAATATATGGGTCCTACAGTGGAAAATGGCTTATCTCGAAACGTCCGATCATCATTGCCGGCGGCCTTGGTATCGGCAGCGCTGCGGCCGTTCGGGGTCGTAGCATAACAATCACCGTAATTGAGCCACAAAGTTCCTTCTGGCTTGAGCAATTCGCGCACCAGATCGAAAACTTCGGCCATGACGTCGATGTGCTCACCGAGCGTTTTTTCGAGTCCTAACTGCCCTTCCACGTCGTAATCGCGAAGTCCCCAATATGGCGGAGATGTCACAACGCAATCGACTAGTGTTCCACAATCGATCATGCGTTTCATGATCTCTCGGCAATCTCCCTGCAGGATTTTAACGCTCATGCAGCCTCCGCCTGAGCTTTGGTCTCACCGTTGTAGGCTCTTCGCGCATGATCAACACAGTAAGGACCATCACTGTGCATTTCATTTCCGCAGCAGCGCGGCATGCCGTCGGCGCCAAGGCCGTCCAGCGGCCACCGGCAATTCCTTGCTCCGGCGAGAAAGAGAGATATGCCGACGCCGGCGAAAACAGTCGGGTCGCCGTAATATTCTGGCCTCTTCAGCTGCAATTCCGATGCTCGGGTTTCTCGCGAAAGATATGATGAGCGCGTGCGCTTTTCTTTTTTCAACGTAATGCCAAGCTTCTTTGCTCGGCGGTGAACCCGAACGTGATCAATGTCCATCTCGTAAGCGATTTCTCTTTCGCTATGCCCGCGCTTTGCAAGATCGCGCAGCATCTCGTCATCCTCGGGATGCCATGCACTTACTCGGCTCGGGCTATAAGTTTTATATTCGCCTTCACGTATGATCGGCGAGGGACGCCGCGAAAGACCGATGCGCTTGGCTTTTCCTATTACTGCGTTTCTGGTTTTTCCGATTGATTTTGCGATGCGCGCAGCGCTCCATCCCAGGCCCCAAAGCGACCTTAGATTGTTTATTTTGGCGAGCGGCCAGGTATCGCTTATGATCATGCGACACCTGCAATGGTGCGCATTTTCTTCCCCCACTTTTTCCCCCACTCTGATCGTGAAATGTGGTGGAAAACGGGGAAAAAAGAGAACATCGCATTTATGCGCGACGTTGTTTTAGTTCTGATTTTGTTGATTAAGTTGGCGGACCCGGCGAGATTCGAACTCGCAACCCCTGCCTTCGGAGGGCAATACTCAGTAGCGCAAATAAAAGGCTTATTCACTCTTTCCCCCATTTCTTCCCCCACTTTTCAGCAGTTGACCAATCTTCTCGCCCTCGGCCCTGAGCAATTCTATATCAACATCCTGATAACGCGCAGAACTTCTTAGGTCGGAATGATCTAGAGCGCTCATGATGGTGCGCTGGCCGGCACCCTGGGCGTTTAGCCAGGTGCCGACGCTGTGACGAGCCATGTGAGGCGTGAAGCGTATCCCTGCGGCCCTCATAATGGGATTAAGCCAGTCGTAGACATTCCCCTTGCTGCCCCAGGTGAAAATCCGCTCTTGCGTATCGCGGTAACGGCGGAACTGGTAGCTGCGCTTCGCGCCGCAGATCAAGATGGCGGTGGCAAAAAAGCAATGGCGCAGAAGCTCTGAAAATAGGTCGCTGGCTATAGGAAATTTACGCCATTTTCTTTTTTTTCCTATCCTCATTTGGATGGTGCGTGCGCGGAAATCGAGGTTTTCCCATAGGGCTTTTAAGCTATCGGTGATGCGCGTGCCAAGCCGGAACAGCCACAACACTAGAACGAATTGATCACGCTTCATTGGCGTGCTGACGATGCGAGCGGCCGTTTCCATGCTTACGGCTCTTGTCACCGGTTCATCCTCTTCGAAGCGTTCAAACTCTGCACGAGAACACCATTTATTCTTTGCTGCGTAGTTAACGATGGCCGATATAGGCTTAACAATCCAGCGGTTCCATGTCGAAGGCATGCAATCGGGATAAAGAATTTTTGCGCAATCGACCAGATCGTTCTGGACGATGGAACCGACCAATCGCTTGGGAAGAAGCTTTTTTATGCGCTCAATAACGACGCGGTCGTAACTATCCTCAGAGAGCTTTGCGTTCATGTACAGATCGGCAGCTACGGCAAACATAACGTCGTCCCCTACCCGCTCATTCCTGAGAAGTTTTGCTTTAAGTTCTGCCTCAAACCGGCGAGCAGCGCCTTTGTCTGTCGTCTCCGTAGAGACCTCAACGCGCTGTCCGTTGACCTGCACTCGGGCGTACCAGAATTTATTTCCCCGTTTTCCGGGAGGGATAAGCGACATGTAAATGACTCCAATATTTTATCAAAAATATCTTTTGTAAAAGTCCACTTCTTGCTTCCCACCGGGCGCTTGATGCCGAGTGAATGTATGCGCTGGTATAGAGTATTATCCGAATAATGCGGCAATTCTTGCTGCAGGTCGTGAAAGTTATATGTGCGTTCGCCGCTCATCTGTTTTCCTTGATGCAGTCGCGATGATCTCCGCCGACGTTGACGCTTTCGATTGTGCTGGCCGAAAGCCCAAGGCCAAAAATTACACCCACCAGCAGCATCGAAAGACCAATCCAAAACGATTTATGCATCGGCGCCCACCAATGTAAATTCCAGAGGAAGAATGCAGTTCGACGGCGCATGTCGGAACATTGGAGCGATCTGCTCAGGCCTATACCCGGCAAGGCCGCAGCCTATGGCGACGATGCGAAAGCGCATGCCTTTGTGTTCCTGAGCGTATTTTATGAACTGATCGACATAGCGCTTGATCTCTTCCAGCGGCATCGTCCTTATCGCCTTATCCTTCGTCGGTATGGCGTAGCTGTTACCGTATGGACCAACGCCACGACCCCATACTGCCCCATGATTTTTGTGAGCTTCGGCAGCTGATCCGGCCCCGTGAAGTCCGGCTAGGTTCGATCCGAAAACAAAAATCTCATGCATCTTTGACCTCCACGAATTTTCCTTTGGAATTTAGCGTGTACCACTTGTCGGATTTTATCCCTCTGGTTACGCCGGCCTGGGCCGATTTGATGTGTTTAATCTTTCCTTCGTCGGTGCGAAAAACGACGACGATCCAATTTCCTTTGCTGGCTCGCGCTTTACTTTGAATGCCTAGAGCACAAGCTATCGATTGCTCGCCTTTATTAACTTCGGCGGCGCTGCGGTTGCCCGTGTTGGTGGCGGCGCTGTAGTCGCCCGTGTTGGTGGCGGCGCTGTAGTCGCCCGTGTTGGTGGCGGCGCTGCGGTTGCCCGTGTT
>Ga0134125_10001462_pt1 | contig 29030 bp, 30 predicted proteins | sample KB31751_FD_96464 | JGI IMG/M metagenome (GOLD analysis project Ga0134125, IMG submission 96464) | Terrestrial soil microbial communities with excess Nitrogen fertilizer from Kellogg Biological Station, Michigan, USA - KB3-175-1 | ecosystem: Environmental > Terrestrial > Soil > Unclassified ... | reverse complement strand
TTTACCCTCCACCTCTCGCGCAGCCTCTACCCGGCGGCTTGGGGGAGGGTCCCTCAATCAGGCTTGCATCTGCAGTGTGTCAGCAGGTCTCAGAAGTTTGATTACGGGTCGGTCGCCTGTTGCGGCGTCGTTGCCAATGGGATCAACCTCACTGCCTTTGCTCCACCTCGCCGCCCCATCCCCGCCAGCGCGCCGCTTCTCTACCTCGGTCGCATCTGCCCGGAAAAGGCTCCTCACGCCGCCATCGCCATTGCCCACCAGGCGCGGCGCAAGCTCTGGCTGGTGGGCGGGGTCGCGCCCTTCCCCTCCCACCGGCAATACTTTCGCCGTGCCATTGCGCCCTACCTGAACGCGGATATCCGCTGGATGCCGCCCCCTCCCTTCCGCACCAAACGCCGCTTGCTCAACACTGCGGCCGCCCTCCTCCTGCCGTCCCGCATCCCCGAAACCAGTTCCATCGTCGCCATGGAAGCCGCCGCCAGCGGCCTGCCCGTGCTGGCCGCCGGCGTGGGCTCTCTCCCGGAAATCGTGCAAGAGGGCCAAACCGGCTTCCTCGGCGACGATCACACCCTCGCGCGGGCGGTGGATCATCTCTCCGCCATTGCTCCCGCTGCCTGCCGCCGTTGGGCCGAACGCCACTTCCCGGCCGATCGCATGTGTGGTCAATATCAGGATCTGTATCGCCGCCTGGCGGCCGGCGTCCACCATTAGCGGCGCCAGTCTAGAATTGAGCCATGCTTTCGCGCCACGTCCGCATCGTGCTGGTGCGGGTTCGCAACCCTCTCAACATTGGCGCAGCGGCGCGGGCCATGGCCAACTTCGGACTCGACGATCTGGCCCTGGTGGAGCCCTACGACGCGGCTTGGGAGACGGTACGCTCGGCCCGCGCCGGCATGGCCGTACTGGAAAAGGCCCACACCTACACCTCCCTGGCGGACGCCATAACCGGCTTTGACCTGGTGGTCGGCACTACGGCCGGCAGCGGCCGGGTGCCCGAACTGCCGCTGGAGGAATGGACCGCCGTGGCCGCTTCCCTGCCGCCCCGGCCCGTCGCGCTGGTGTTTGGTTCTGAAAAAACGGGCCTGAGCATAGATGACATCAGCTTTTGCCACCGCCTGGCTCGTATCGGTACGCGCCCCGAAGCCCCTTCGATGAATCTCGGGCAGGCGGTCGCCGTATGTGCCTATGAGCTGTCGCGCCCGGTCGCGGCGGCCGCGCCCGCTCCTGCCCCTGCCGCGGTTGATGCCGCTCAGCGGGAACGTCTGGTGGACGCCTGGATGCCGCTCCTGCAGCAGTTGGGGACGGTGCAGCCCGAACACCTGGCCGGACAGCGGCGCATCGTGCGGGAAATGCTGAATCGCTGGGCACCTACCCCCGCCGAGGCCCGTCGCCTGCTGGGGGTGGCCCGCCAACTGGACCACACCCTGGGCGGCCGTAGAGCCACCTAACCGAATCCCGGGGCCTGCGTCCTATGCAGCAGATGACGAACCTGGCCGGCGAAGTGAGCGCGGATTCATCGCCCGCCGCTCTCGCACCGGAACTCGATTTGAGTTCCAGCGCCGACTTCCGTTCGGTCGTCGAGATATACAGCACCCGTCTCTATCGCCTCGCTTATCGCATGACCGCCAATCGCCAGGACGCCGAAGACCTCGTGCAGGAGACCTTTCTGCGGGCCTACCGCAGCCGCGCCCGCTTCGAGGCGCGCGCCGGTGTCGGCACCTGGCTGCACCGTATCTGCGCGAACGCCGCCCTCGATCATCTGCGTCGCCACCGTGTCCGCCCCCAGGCCACCGCGGCAACCGGCTCCGAGATGGACGTTGCAGAATTGCTCCCCAGCGGTGATGCCTCTCCCGAACGCCTGCTGCTCAGCCAGGAAGCGCAGCGCCGCATCGGCACCGCCCTCACTCTGCTCACCCCCGTGGAGCGCGCGGCTTTCGTGCTCCGCCACTACGAGCACCTTTCGATCGAAGAAATTGGTTCAACGCTGGGTTTGAGAACCTCTGCCACCAAGAACACCATCTTCCGCGGCGTGCGCAAGCTGCGGCAGCAGTTGGAGCAAGCGCGATGAAGCACCCTCGAGACAAACAGCTGGTGGCCCATGCCATGGGCTTCGGCGACCCGGCCACCTCAGCTCACCTGCAGAGTTGCACCGCCTGTCAGGCGCGCTTGCAGGGTTGGCAGCAACCGTTGGCAGCGGCCGCGCAGTGGCCGGCGCCAGACCCCGACCCGGCCTTGGTGGCGCGAATCTGTAGCCAACTGGCAGAGCCTGTTTCGCCGACCCCCGATCTGCGCTCCCGCCGCTGGGCCTGGAGCGCGGCGCTGGCCACCGGTATCGCTCTGACCCTGGCCGCCTGGCTGGCCCGGCCGCGCGCCGCGGCGCCGGTTGCGCCCCCCCGGCCGGTGGCCACTGCGGCCGCGTCCACACCCTTGTTGCGTTTGGCAATGGGTGAGCACCTCGACCAGGCCCAGATTCTCCTGCTGGAAGTCAAGCATGCCCAGCCCCGTGCCGGCACAGTGACCATGCGCGACGCCCGCGACCAGGCCCGGGAACTACTGGCCGCCAACCGCCTCTATGCGGCCGATGCCTCCGCCCACGGCGATCTGACCGCCGCCCACGTTCTGGGGTTGCTCGAGCCGCCTTTGCTGGAGATTGCCCACAGCCCCGACCGCCTCGACACCGGCCAGTGGCGCCGCATGAATGCCCGCTTTGCCTCCAGCGATCTGCTCTTTAAGCTGCGTGTTTTCGACCAGACCCTGACGGCTCGCCGCCAGTCTCGGAACTTTGAACAAAACGGTGACCTATGAAGCTCTGCCCTATGCTGTTCGTCCCCTCTCTCACCCTCGCCCTGGCTTTGGGGGCTGTGGCGCAGACGGCGCCGCCCCCGCCGCAGCCGGCACCGCCCACTCCGGCGGCTCTTCCGGCCCCGCCGCCGCCGCCGCAGGTCACCAAGCAATATCAGGCGGCCCTCGACATGATCAACTCCGCCCAGTGGGATAAAGCCTCGGCTCAGTTCCAGGAACTGGCGGCCCAGTTGGAGGCAGCCCGGGCCAAGATGGGCGATGCTTCCCTCTATTGGCAGGCCTTTGCCGACAACAAGCTCGGCCGCCTCGATGCCTCCATGGCCGCGCTCGACAAATTGCATGCCGTCTACCCGCATAGCGACTGGGGGCCGGACGCGGCGGCGCTCGAACTGCAACTCCGCCAGGCCACCGGTGCCCGTGTCGTACCCGACCTGCAGAAGGGCGACGACCTGAAGCTGCTGGCGCTCAACGGCCTGATGAACAGCAACTCGGCCGAGGCTCTGCCCATGCTGGAGAAAGTCATCAACGGCAACTCCTCGCCGGCGGTCAAGACGCGGGCGCTGTTCGTCCTGGCGCAGAACCACTCCCCGGCTGCCCTGCAGGAGCTTACCGGCATTGCCCAGAGCAACACCAACCCGGAGGTCCGCGAATATGCCGTCCGGTACCTGGGCATGTCGGGGGGCGAGAAGGGCCGGGCGGAGCTGGCCGGCATCTATGCCCACGACGCCACTCCCGCCATGAAGCGCAGCATTCTGCGGGCTTACATGATGGGCGGCGATCGCGCCCAGTTGCTGGCCGTGGCCAAAACAGAAACAAACCCAGGATTGCGCCAGGAAGCCATCCGTGAACTGGCCATGTCCGGGGGCAAGGATGAGCTGTGGCAGCTCTACCAAACCAATCTTCCCACCGACGCCAAGCTGACCATCATCCGCTCGCTGGGCATGGCCGGCGACATTGACCACCTCATCCCGCTCGCCAAATCCGAGAGCGATCCCAAGGTGCGCCTGGAAGCCATCCGCAGCCTGGGCATGAACGGTTCCCCCAAGGTGGGCGACGCTCTGGTATCCCTGTATCCCGGAGCCTCGGACCGCGAAACCAGCCGCGCCGTCATCCGCTCCCTCTTCATGCACAACGATGCCACCGGCCTGGTCAGCCTGGCGCGCAAGGAGCAGGACCCGGAACTCAAGCGCGACCTGGTGCAGCAGCTTTCGCTCATGCACTCCAAGGCGGCCACCGACTACCTGTTGGAAATCCTCAACCACTAAGGACCTCCCCATGCGCACCCTCGCCACTTCCCTGCTTCTCGCGGCTACCGCTACGCTGGTCGCCGCCCAGGTGCCCGACTTCAGCCACGCGCAGTTCAGCACATCGCCCGCCACCGATCTCGGCGCTCAATTGCAGGCGGCCGAGCAGATGCCCGGTCCGCGCTGGTGGGGCTACAGCGTGATGGGAATGCCCGAACACAATTCCAACTGTGGCGATACCGCCTTCCTCGAATCCGGCCATGATTGGAGCAGTCAGGACGACAACGCCCGGTTGCCGTCACGCCCGCTGCTGATTCTCTTCCGGCTGGAGAGCGGCAAAGTGGGCAAGTTAAGAACTTTCGACGCCACCTGCAAACTTGACGCCGGCGGCCTCCCTGTCCAGTGGCTAACCGGCGCCGATGCCACCCAAAGCGCTCGTCTGCTGGCAGGCTTGGCCGAGGCGGGACAAAAAAGTGCCCTCGGCCCTCTGGCCATGAGCCAGGGGCAAGCCGCCGAGCAGGCCATCGAGCAGTTGGCCACCGGATCAGCGCCGGAGGCGATTCGAGAGCAAGCCGTGTTCTGGCTGGGCGCTGAGCGGGGACCCGCGGGATTCCGTGCACTGCAAAGTATTGAACGTCAGGCCGACACCAGCCCTGCCCTGCGCCGCCGGGTGGCCTTTGCCTTCTCGGTAAGCCATGAACCCGAGGGCGTCAGCGAGCTGATCCGCATGGCCAAAACCGATCCTTCGCCGGATGTTCGTGGACAGGCACTCTTTTGGCTCGGTCAGAAGGCGGACAAAAAGGCTGCCGGCGCCATTGCTGATGCTGTCGAAAACGATCCCGATACCAAGGTGAAGGAGCGGGCGGTGTTCGGTCTCAGTCAGTTGCCTCACGGCGATGGCGTGCCGCTGCTCATCCACGTCGCCGAGAGCAATGCCAATCCGGCGGTGCGCAAGCGCGCCATCTTTTGGCTGGGTCAGTCCAAGGACCCGCGCGCCCTGGCCTTCTTCGAGAAGATCCTTTTAGGCTCGAAATGAGTGCCTAATATCGGGAAGCCGCTACCGTCGGGTCCGTCAGTTCGATCTGCTGTACTTCCAGCACCGGTGAGCTACCCGACTTCTTGCCGGTGACCGTCACCCAGATGTGATCAGGCTTGCTGCTCGCCTCCACCGCGGCAAGGGCACGTTTGGTCCCCTGGGCGTCAAACGGGGTGAAGTGACCCTTGGAATCTACCACGCCATAGGTCAGCTTGGCGCACCGCATCAGGCAGTCCCGTGTGTGGTCAGCCGGGTGGGAAGCAAAAGCGCTCAGACAGTGGCGATCAATCAGCCAACCGGAGGTGGTGACCGCACCCGCGCGCCAGCGGACCACACCCACCGCCAACAGGACAAGAACGATGGCCGCCGCCCAGGCGCCCGCCCAGTGTGGCATCCAAGAGCGATGGCCGGTGGACACGGGTTCAACTGTAACGGCGGGGCGGAGGTTATCTCCGGCCAGCAAGGGTTCATCCAGACCGGCTTCGAGCGCTGACCGTAAGCGAACGCTAGCCTCGGGAGGCAGAGCGAGATACTCCTCTTTGCCCAACAGCGCCGTCGTGACCTTCAAGTTCTGCAGCAGCGCGCGGCAGCGGGGGCAGCTCTCCAGATGGTCACGAAACTGGGCGCAATGGACGGCATTCAGTTCGCCGTCCAAATGCTCCGACATCCACGCCACGCTCTGTTCGCAACTCGTTACCATCCCGCTTATCCTCTCTCGCTTCCCCATCGCCCCAATGGCCCCGCCAGCCGCTCCCGCAGTTGCAGCCGCGCCCGCAGCAGACGGGTCTTCACATTGGCCACGCTCATGCCCAGCAACTCGGCTGTCTGCTGGGTGGACAGCATCTGCATATCGCGCATGGCGATCACCTCCCGATACCCGGGCGGCAGTCCGCGCAGGGCATGATGCAGCAGCCGTTCGGTCTCGGCGCGTCCCAGTTGTTGCTCCGGGTTCTCACGCCATTCGGCCACGTCGCGCGGCATCAGGCCTTCCTCGGTCTGCCGCGGCTCGTCCAGCGACTCCCACAACCCGCCGTGGTTCTTGCGCAGCTTCATACGCGCGGTATTGAGCAATATCTGGGTAAGCCAGGTCTGAAACTTGGCTTCCGCACGGAACTGCGAGAGGTGCTCGAAGGCGCGCAGGAAAGTCTCCTGCACCGTCTCCTCGGCATCTGCGGCGTTGCCGGTGATGGCCAGAGCGGAGCGATACAACCGCCGCTCGTATCGGCTGACAAGGGTATAAAAAGCCTCCCGGTTCCCGGCGCAGGCCTGCCGCACAAGCATGAGGTCTTCATCAACTGCGGGTACGGGCTCGGGCATGCACCATCCTTCTTCGACGCGCGAACCGTGAGCTAGTTACACTTCCACGGTTGGGACAATTCTACCCCGACACTCGCCCCACCCGATCCGTGGCGCGCCCGGCTTGTGGCAGTAGGCGCGCAGCACTACCTCGTCGCCATCTTCCACGAAGGCACGGGTCTCGCCGCCGGGCAAGGTCACCGGCTGGCGACCGGCGGAGGTTATCTCCAGCAGGCAACCGCGAGCTTCCGGCTCGGGGCCGGAGATGGTCCCGGTGCCGAGCAGGTCGCCTGGCCGCAAATTGCATCCATTGCTGGTGTGGTGGGTGAGCAGCTGGCCGAGGGTCCAATACAAGTCGCGGAGATTGCCGCGGCTCAGGCGCACGGCCGGGACCTTCTGCTCGCGCATCCGCTCGGTCTGCAGCCACACTTCCACCGACAGGTCCACTCCGCCGGTGCCGCGATCGGCAGGGGAGTCCAGATACGGAAGCAGGGCCGGGTCGCCGGGCCCACGCGCCCCGGCTGCAACACGGTACGGCGCCAGTGCTTCCATGGTCACTACCCAGGGTGAGATGGTAGTGGCAAAGTTCTTCGCCAGGAAAGGCCCCAGCGGCTGATACTCCCATCGCTGCATGTCACGGGCGGACCAATCGTTGAGAAGGCAAAGCCCAAAGATGTGGCCTTCCGCCTGCGCCAAGGGAATGGGATGGCCAAGCGCATTGCCCTGCCCGATAAAGACCCCCACCTCCAGCTCGTAGTCCAATTGTCTTGTTGGGCCGAAAGCAGGGGCCTCGCCCTCAGCCCCAGGAAGCTGCCCAGCCGGGCGGCGGATCTTCTCCTGGCTCACCACCACCGACGAGCTGCGACCGTGGTAGCCCACGGGAATGTGGCGGTAATTGGGCAGCAGCGGGTTGTTGGGGCGGAAGAGTTTGCCTACGTTGGTGGCGTGGTGGATGGAAGCGTAGAAGTCGGTATAGTCGCCAATGTCGGCCGGTAGCCGCAAAGTGGCCTCAGCTTGCGGCAGCAGCGCCCGGGCGGAGCGCTCCCGTTCGCCCTGAGGGCCGGCACACAGCAGCTCGGTGCAGTGGCGGCGCAGTTGGCCGACCAGAACGGGGTCAAGGCCCATCAAGGGATTCAAGACCGGCTGGCGGCAAACTGCCCGCAACGGCTCCGGCAGGGTCGCCAGCAGACCGATGGCATCGGCCGCCCGCAGGTCGAAAATCTGGTCACCGATGGCCACCCCGATGCGCGCCTCACGGCCGGGGGCCGAGAACGCCCCGTAGGGCAGATTGGCCAGGGGAAAATCGGTCTCCGGCAGGGCTGCGCTGGGCAGCCACGCCACCGCGCTCACTGGGCGCAGTGCTGATCGAAGGCTTCCGTCAGCGCTTGCGCGATCTCGGGGGCGCTATGGCCCTCGATCTGGCGGCGTTCGAGCATGAAGACCAATTGACCATCCTTCAGCAGTCCCATGGAAGGCGAAGACGGTGCAAAGCCGGTGAAGTAGCCGCGGGCCCGCTCGGTGGCATCCATATCAGCCCCCGCAAATACGGTAATGGCGCGGTCCGGGCGGCGGCCATGTTGCAGTGCCAGTGCCACTCCCGGCCGGGCCTTGCCGGCAGCGCAGCCGCAGACCGAGTTCACCACCACCAGCGTAGTTCCCGGCTGGGCCACGGCTTGATCTACTTCGCCCGGGGTGCGGGCCTGTTCGACGCCCAAGCGGGTCAATTCCTCGCGCATTGGCGCAATCATGAACTCGGGATACATGGCGACTCCTTGTTTTCTGTGGTTAATGAGGATTCAGAAGGTAGAGAAACCATCCGCCGGCGATGGTGCCACCCACAAACCATGCAAAGGCGATCAGGCCGTAGCGCACCTGGTCACGCAAGCCCTCGCGCAGGGTGATACCAAAAATGGTGGACGAGAACAGTGAGAACAACACCACGGCGGTGAGATGCGAAATCGTCATCGCCTACCGCTTCCTTCCCAGCACTACGTCGCGGGCATCGGAGGCGGCCAGCAGGTTCAGCAATCCGGCGGCGATCAGAAAGTTCGTTCCGTAATCCCCGATGACCGAATACGAATTGCCCACTCCGCCCCCCACCAGCCGGGTGATGAAGTAGAGCGCGCCGGCGCACAGGTCCCCGATCCAGCCCAGCATGTCGAGGATGTTGCTGGTGTTGAACCCGAACACCTTACCGTGCATCGCCAACCCCAGGCAGAACATGCCGATAACGCACACAAAGACCAGACTGCCGCGCACCCACTTCCGCGCCAAAAAGTAGCCCATCCCCGGCAACAGCCATCCCAGCAGCACAATCCACCACCCGCCGGCCGTTGCCGGCTGGGCAGAAGGTTGTGAAGTCCTGGATTTAGCCACCGGTTGGCTCATTGTGGGCAAAATTCATATTCTCACGATTTCCGCCTGCCGCGGCGCGGTTACCTCGACCGTGCCGTTGCCGAGGTAGACATTGACCTCCGAACGGACCCCGAACGGTTGGCCGTGGGGACAGTACACTCCTGGTTCGATGGTAAAGGCAGTGTGGGGCAGAATCTGGCGCACATCATGGGTCTCAAAATCGTCCATGTTGGCGCCGCTGGCATGGACTTCGCGGCCCAGCGAGTGGCCGGTGCGATGCACGAAAAACTCGCCCAGCCCGGCACTCTGAATGACCGCCCGCACCCTCTGATCCACCTCGAACCCGCAGAGGCGGCGGCCGGCGGCGACAGCCTCTTGCACCAAGGCGATGCCAGCCTCCCGTGCGTCGCGTACCACATTGAAGACTGAAACCATGGCTGGCGGCGGGTTCGCCTCGCCGGGCTGCAGGCAGTAGCCCACCCAAGTGACGTCATAGTAGGCGGCATCAGCGGCCGGAATCCTGGCTTCCTTGCCCCAGACATCCAGCAGCAACAGCGAACCGGCGGTGATCCTTGACGACCCCTTCGCCTCCGGCTGATAGTGCGGATCGCCGGCATGGGCGTTGACCGCCACGATAGGTGGTTCGGCGGCCAGTCCCCCAGCTCGCATCCGGTCCACCATCCACTGCTGCAGTTCAAATTCGTTCCAGGACTCTTGCGCATCGAGCGCCACCCGCACGCGGGCGAAGGCATCGCGGATGGTGGCGTCAATCACCTGCCCTGCGCGCCGGTGGCTGGCCAGCATCGCGGGCGTCCAGGCAGCATCGAAGCGTGAGATCAGGTCGGCCGAACTCACCACCTCGCACCCCAGCCCTCGTATCTGTTCCACCGTCCCGGCATCCGCCAGTGAGACGGCCGGCAGATCGCAGCCCGGCGAGTACTGCATGGCCACCCGCGCCCCGCCGCGATCGCTATTTAGCAGCGCCTTGAGCTGCTCACTGAGTTCCTTCCATTGCGAATACAACGCCTTACTGCCCGGCAATCCGTCCAGTGCGCCCGATTCAATGCGATGCGCCAGCTTCCGCGGCTCACCCTGTGCGGGGATGTAGTAGTACCAGCGCCGGCTGGCCATCTGGTCCGGCAAGCCGAGGATACGGTAGGCGATGGGGTCCCGCCGGTGGTGGTCGTAGAAGAGCCAGCCATCGAGCTTATGTGCCTGTAGTTCCAATTGGATAGAGTGCAAATCCATAACTGTTCCCTTAACCGTGTAGCGGGCGCTCTCCGAACAGGGCCGTGCCCAGGCGAACCAGCGTCGCTCCCTCTTCCACCGCCACTTCATAGTCGGCCGACATCCCCATGGAGAGCTCCCAGCGTTGCGGCGGAGCCGGCAAGACAGCCCGAAGGCGGTCGCTGAGCGCGGCCAAAGCGGCAAAGTGCGGGCGGCTGCGCTCTGGGTCGGTCGTCGCCGGAGGCACAGCCATGCAACCGACCAGACGCAGGTGAGGGGCCGAACTCACCGCGCCCAGCAGTTCCTCGGCGGCCTCCGGCGCCAACCCGTGCTTTTGCGCCTCGTGGCCAATGTTGATCTCCAGCATGATGTTCACCGGGGCGACCGCCAGCCGGCTGAGGCGGAGCGCCAGTTCCGGCGTGGCCACCGTCTCGATCACATCAAACGCCGGCAGCGCCTTGGCGGCTTTGTTCGACTGCAGGGGTCCGAGCAAGTGCCACTCGGCGTCGAGATCGGCGAGGCCGGCCTGCTTCGCCAGGCGCTCCTGCACACGATTTTCTCCGAAGAGCCGCACCCCGGCGGCGTGGGCGGTGCGGATCTGCTCCACGGCCACGGTCTTGGTGGCGGCCAGCAGGCGCACGGCGTCCGTGCGGCGCCCGCGCCGGGCACACGCCGCGGCGATGGCTTCCTGGGCGCGAGCGACGGCGGCGGCAATGGAGTGAGGGGCCATCCGCCTTGAATATAGCAGCCGGTGCGGGGGTTACAATTTGGAACGGATGCGGGGACGCTTCATCACCTTCGAAGGCCTGGACGGCAGCGGCAAGAGCACCCAGATGGAGCGGCTCGCGGCGGCCCTGCGCCGAAGCGGGCGGGACGTAGTCACCACCCGCGAGCCCGGGGGCACCCCGGTGGGCGAGAAGATACGCAGCGTGGTGTTGGGCCAGGGCCCGGCGCCGCTGGCCGAGTTGGCACTGATGGCGGCCTCGCGGGCGCAAAGCGTGGCGGAAGTGATCCGCCCCGCCCTCGATGCCGGCCGATGGGTGTTGTGCGATCGCTTCCACGATGCCACCGAGGCTTACCAAGGGGGCGGCCGCGGCCTCGATCGCACCGCCATCCGCGACCTCCACCGCCTTCTCTGCGCCGACCTGCAACCCGACCTCACCCTGATCTTCGACCTCAATCCCGTCGTGAGTCTGGAGAGGGCTCGCAAATTGCCCGCCGCCGGGCGCTTTGAAGCCGAGAGTATGGCCTTCTTTGGGCGGGTGGCGCGGACCTACCGCGAAATTGCCGCCCGCGAGCCGCAACGCTGCCGCCTCATCAGCGCCGAGGGCAGCGTGGACGAAGTTGCCGCCCGCGTCAGCGAGGCCGCCGATGTGGAATGAGTTCATCGGCAACCACGACGCAGTGGAGCAACTGCGCGCGCTCGCCGCCGAGGGGCGCGAGAATCGTCTGCAGCGAACCCTGGTGCTGACTGGTCCCGAGGGCATCGGCAAGACCACCCTGGCGGTGATGATGGGTATGGCGCTCAACTGCCTCCACCCGCCCGCCCCGGGAGACATCTGTGGCGAGTGCGCCCTATGCCGCCAAACCTCGCGGCTCGATACTCTGCCCGAACAGATTGATGCCGCTCTCGCCCATCGTGCCACGGAGGTGAAGACCAACCCGCGGGCCACCGCGCCCCTGCAGTTGGCGCTGCATCCCGCCATTCGCCTCTATCCCGCCGACGGTGACTTTCTCTCCCTGCCGCAGGCCCGCGCCATCATCCACCAGACTCAACTGCTCCCGGATGCCGGACGCACCTGGACGCTCATCATTCCCGATCTCGACCAGGCGCGCTGGACCACCCAGGCGGCCCTGCTCAAAACTCTGGAAGAGCCGCCCCCGGGCGTGGTGCTGGTCGCACTCGCCGGCAACCCCGGGGCGCTGCTGCCTACGGTTCGCTCCCGCGCGCTGGAATTGCGGCTGGCGCCGTTGGGCGTTGAGGAACTGACCCGGGCGCTGCGCCAGCGCCGCCCTGCAGAAACTGGAGATGCCGAATTGGCGGCTCGTCTGGCGCACGGCTGCCCCGGCCGGGCGCTGCACTTCGACGTCGCGGCCTATCGCGACGCCCGTCGCGAAGTCCTTCAGTTTCTTCAGGCGGGAGTTGCCGGAGAACAGCTGACCTCAGTCTTTCGACTGAGTGAGTCCACCCGCGCCAGCAAAGAAAAGTTTGTATCGCTGCTGGAAATTCTTTATAGTGTCTTGCAAGATATTCTTTATCTCCAATCGGACTTTTCCGCAGGAATCGGCAATGTGGACTGCGTGGCCGACATGAATGAGTTGGCCCAACGAATCGCTCCGGCAGGCGTATCCGACGCCATAGCCGGACTGGACCGCATCCAGGCAGCAGCTCGCCGCAATGCGTTCCGGCCGCTGGCGCTAGCCAGTTGGGCGCTGTCGCTGTCCGCTGGCCGCTGAAACCCGCCGGGAGCGCCGCGAAGAGATCGAGGAGCCGATTGCTATGGCCTCGCTGAACGACACCACCGCCCGCCGCTCGCCCGACTCCGAGCTGATTTCCAACCGCAAACTGATTCGCCCGTCACTGGCCGATGTGCGCGGCCAAGTCTCGCGTGCCACCGCCGCCGCCCCCGCTCTTGCCGCCACCACTCTGCCTCCGGCGCGCCTGCCCAAAAAGCCGGTGCCTCCGGAACAAACCAACGCCGAGAGCTTTTATTTTCTCAAGCAGATGCAGACCAAGACCGAGATGGTCATGGTGCTGCGCGACGGCGAGCGCGTCCGGGGCGTGATCGAATGGTACGATCGCAACTGCATCAAGGTGCACCGCACCGGCGAGCCCAACCTGCTCATCTACAAGGCCATCATCAAGTACATGTATAAGGCGGAAGACGAAACCCGTTCCTGAACTCTGGGACACGTGTCCACTACTGCCGCCCGTGCCGTGACCACGCCTCCTCCACCCCATCCTCCCCGCCCGCTGCGCCGGGGAGTGGCGCTGCTGCCATCGTTGTTCACCGTCGCCAACCTGGGCATGGGTTGGTATGCCATCCAGCAGAGCCTGCTGGCGCTGCAGGCGCCGCTTGATGCCGCCAACCTGCTGGACACCGCCGCCAAGGCCATCGGTTGGGCCATTCTTCTCGACGGACTGGATGGCCGCATTGCCCGCATGGCCAATGCCACCAGCGCCTTCGGGCGCGAATTTGATTCTCTGGCCGATATCATCAGCTTCGGCGTCGCTCCGGCCGTCATGGCCTACGTCTGGGGTTTGCGCTTTTTACAGACCACCCCGCACGCCGCCGTGGCCCTCAACCGCGTAGCGCAGATTGCCGTCTTTCTCTTCGTTGTCGCCGGAGCGGCGCGCCTGGCACGCTTCAACATCTCCACCCACGAGTCCCATCCCTCCAACCCCGGCAAGCCCGGAAAGCGCTACTTTGTGGGGATGCCCATACCGGCGGCGGCCGGCACCATCGCCGCCATTGTCCACTTCTTCGCCTCCCCAACTTTCTTCTTCATGTCCGTCAACACGTCCTCCGTGTTGGCCGGTTTCTGGCTGGCGTTGGTGGTCGGATTGGCCTTCCTGATGGTCAGCACCTGGCGGTTTTACAGCTTCAAGGAGATTGATTTGGGGCGGCGGCATCCCTATGTCTTTATGGTGAGCCTGGCGGCCTTCATGGCGGGCATCTGGTACTACTCCGAAGCGGTGTTGATGGGTTTGGTCGTGGTCTATGTAGGTTCCGCTCTGGTTTGGCGCGCGATTTATTACCTCCACCTCTATCGTCAACACCGCGCCGCGGCCGAGCTATGACCGCCTACCGCATCGCCATCGTGGGGGCAGCCGGCCTGCTCGGCAAAGAATTGGCCACAGGGCTGAGGGATCGCAACTTTCCTGCCTTTCCCCCCGCCCTGCTGGAGTTGAGGGGCGCCACCGCCGCGCCTGCCTCTGACCGTGGATTGCTGGAATTCGGTGACGAACCGATGGTCACCGAGGCCTGTACTCCGCAGGCCCTTGGGGACCGCGACCTGCTTTTGCTGGCTGGTGGACCCGATGAGGCCCGCCAAGCCATGGCCATGGCTCCCGCCTCGACCCTGATTGTGGATCTCACCGGCGCCGTGGCAACGCCGGAGGGCGGGGGGCTGCTAGCCGGCCTCGAGACTGCGCCGAGTGACGACCCTCAGACCGTACGCTTCATTTCTGTCGCCCATCCCGCCGCTCAGGCGCTGGCGCACATCCTCGACCGCCTTGCCCTGGCCGGACCCGCCGTCGCCCTCGCCGCCACCCTGTTTGAACCTGCCAGTCAGCTCGGCTGGCCCGGCCTGCGCGAGTTGGAACAACAGACCACCCGCCTTTTGAGTCTGCAAAGCATTCCTGATGAGGTCTTTGGCGGCCAGGTGGCCTTCAACCTTCGCCCCGCCATGGGTGGAGAAGTTCTCCGCGCCCGTATCGCGGATCAAACGGCGGCCCTGCGGACGGTCGAGGGCGCCCAGTCGCCCGCCATCGAGGTCCTGCAAGCCCCCCTGTTCCACGCTTCCCTGCTCTCTCTCTACCTGCGTTACAGTCGTGATCCCGAACCAGGGGTTCTGGCAGCTTCTTTGCGCAGCCCCTGGCTGACACCCAGCGCGATCCCGGATGCCCTGGCCGCGGCCGGCAGCGATACGATTCAGATTTCCGCCCCGCGTCGCGATGCCGCGGGCGGCTACTGGATACTGGCTGGCCTCGACAACCTCCGTCGCACCGTCCACGCCGGTCTCGACGCCGCACTGGCCGTGCTGGAGGCGCGCCGCCGGTGAAACCCGCCCTCCCCGCCCTCCTGGCCGCCCTTTTCGCCCTCGCCGGTTGCGGCTACCATCTCGCCGGCCATGGCGCGGTGCTGCCCGCCGATGCCCGCGTGGTGGCGGTGCTGCCTTTCGCCAACCATACCCGTCAGCCCGGCTTCTCGCAGGCCCTGAGCGCGGCCGTGGCACGCGAATTCGAACTGCGCGCCCACTACCGTATCCAGCCCGTCGCCGCCGGCAGCGATGCCGCCGTCCATGGCGATCTGCGCAGCGTCAGCATTCATCCGGTGACCTTTGATGCCGCCAGCGGCCGCGCCACCACCGTGGAAGTGGTCATCCATCTCCAGGCCTGGGTCACCGCCGAACCCTCCGGCCGCGAAGTGTTCCGCAACAACGATATGGTCTTCCACGAGCAGTACCAGACCAGCACCCAGCAGCAGAACTTCTTCGAGGAAAACTCCACTGCCTTCCTACGCCTCAATCAGGAAGCGGCGCGCACCCTGGTCGCCGATATTCTGGAGGCGTTTTGAGCGCCGCCTTCCCGCTCCGGCCCTTGCAGCCCATCTATACACTGGTTGGCGACGAAAGCTACGTGCGCGACCAGTTCCGCGCTGCTCTGCGCGCCCTGCTCCCACCCGAAACCCTGGAATTCGGATGGCGGGATGAGGACCTCGCCTCGACGCCCCTCGACGCTGTCCTCGACTGGGCTCTGAATCCTTCTCTCATGGCCCCGTTGCAGGTCTTCTGGGTGCGCAACGCGCGTGATCTCTTCGGCCGCGGCGCCGCTGCCGCAGTTGAAGCGTCCGACGACGAGCCGGCCACCGCCGGCAAAAAGAAGCACGGCGCGTTTCCCGATAATTTGCGGCGCTTCTCCGAACACGCCGGATCTCCTCCCGCTGCGGTGGTGGTATTCGTCGCCGATCACCTCCATATTCCTCCCGATCGCGCCCGCATGGCCCTGGAAGACAAATCGCGCCTGCAACGTATCGAAGCCACCCTGGGAGCGGTCGGGCCGCTGGTAGTGTGCGCCCAGGCGGGCGAGACGCAGGCGGCCGCTTTGGCACAACAAATGGCGATGGATCTCGGCACATCCCTGACCGCCCCTCAGGCCCGCCGCCTGGCCGAATTGCTGGAAGGCCAACTGGGCTTGATGCAGCGCGAGATCGAAAAACTGGCCCTCCATGCCGACGGCGCGCCGGTCTCCGACGCCGCCATGGCCGCCCTCCTCACCGGCGCCGCCTCGGCTTCCGCCTACGAGTTGGCCGAGTGCATGGCCCGCGGCGACCGCGCCGGCGCGCTGCGCCGCCTGCGTCAGTGGATGGCGAATGAAGGCGAGAGCGAAGCCATCGGGCTGATTTTTCAACTCAGCCGCGCCTTCTCCATGGCGCTACTGGTGCGCGAGGCGCGGGTCAGCGACCGTAGTGGCCTTTACCGTGCTCTGCCGGAAGGCCTGCGCCCTCCCGGGTTTGCCGCCGACAGCATCCTCACCATGGCGCGCCGCATGCCCACCGCCCGCCTCAAGCGCGTACTGCCCGCCCTGCAGGAGGCCGACGTAGCTCTCCGCAGCTCCCCCCCTTCGGTCGGAATGGTTCTCGAGCAGGTTATCGAGGCGGGTGTGAGGGATCGAGCGTAAGCTGATGCGCCTGATGGGCGGCCACCGCTGCGGCGGAGAACCACAAGGGCAGCCCCTGTCCCCGCAGATAGGCGCTGAACTCGTCGCGGTAATGCGGATCAAAAATCCGTCCCGACTCTCCCGTCACCAGGGTTAGCGAAGACTCATCCCAATTCCCCAGGTCGGCGATGAAGCGCATGCTTGGCCCCAGCGTCGAACGGTTCCCCAACGCAGTGTTGCGCGCCTGCTTGACTGTCAGCGGGCTGCCGTCCAACTCCACCGGTCCGAGATCAGCGTAGCCGCGCATCAACGGAATCCGCGAGAAGATCGGGTGGAGAAGCGATAACGTCTCCCAGTGGCCCCACGGCTGTGGCTGCCGCTGCGCCACCACTTCCAGGCAGTGAAGGAGAAGCTGATCCCAGGCATGAGGGCCGGTGTAGCCTGGCGGCAACCACTGCCGCGGATACGCCTGCAACAGCCACTGCTCAAACACCGGCGCCATGTCCCAGCGGTAGGCATCGGCCAGGGCGGGACCCACCTTGGCCGCGAGAACTTCATGCAACAGTTCCTGGCGGGTCTGGTAAGTGAGAGTCGCCGCCACCGAGGTGTGGCTCATATCCCCACGGAAGCCCTGCAATTTCTGCACGCTGACTTGCAGCCCGACCGGCGGTGGGACAGCTTCTATTGATTGGCGCGGGACCCCGAGTGGCTTCGCCACTCGACCCGCTTGACGCTCGACCGGGCTGGGGACCCCTTGAGCCCCAGCCCGGTCGCGTCCGGCCGCCACCACCCGGGCGGCAAAATCGCGGTCCTGTTCGGAAATCACATCCGTCTGCACCCGCCCCATCGCCCGCGCATTCCAGCCGGCAATCCCGCCCAGCAGGGCGTATAGGCGCCGTGTACGGTTGGGTGCATCCCAGGTGGTCGAAAGCGAGGTGCGATAACCATCCGGCGTAACCCGCCCGTTGGCCGTGGCCACAATGCCGCTGGGCGGATCGAATACCCGTGGCAGCTGGCCAAATGGCACCCAGCCCCGCCAGGCGTACGCCGCCGCGCTTCCAGGCACGGGCACGGCCCCGTCAAAGCCCCGCCGCTGCGGCACCCAACCCGCCAGTTGATAACCGATGTGGCCGCTGGTATCGGCGTAGACGAAGTTCTGTGGCGGACCGGCAAACTCCGCCAGCGCGCTTTCAAACTCCTGCCAGTTCCGGGCTTCATCCAGGGCGAAAAAAACATGCGGTGCCTGTAGAGCGCCTGGCGCGTAGAGACTCCAGGCCAGCGCCAGCTTTCCGCCTCCGTCGGAAGCGATGAGTGGCCCATGAGGCGTCACCGCAATATCCAGCGATACCGCAGCCTGCCCTTTGACGCCAATCACCTCGTGCCAGTGACGCAGGGGCTGCCATCCGTACGGCGTGAGCACATTCCCCTTGCCATCCAGCGTTTCGCGATAGAGATCCTGCACATCGGCCATGGAGTTGGTCACGCCCCAGGCGATGTGATCGTTGTGACCGATGATCACCCCGGGCACGCCGGTGATCGCCACCCCCGCCACATGGACTTGCGGCGCGCTCAACTCCGCCGCCCACCACAAACCGGGTATCTGAAACTGCAGGTGCGGATCATTGGCCAGAATCGGTTGGCCGTTGAAGCTGTGCGCGCCCGAGAGCACCCAATTGTTGCTCCCGCCGTGTCGCGTCGCTCCCGCCTGCAACTCCGCCGGAAACACCGGCAGCTGCGCGCGTGGATTGGTTGTTGTCCCGGAAACCCCCGGATACGCACCCGGCGGCACATCCCACGGCGAGCTTTCCGGAAACAATTGTGCCCCGAGCGCCGGCCCCAGCTTGGCCAGGAAGGTCTCGCGCATCAGCTTGCTCTCATACCCTGACGCCAGGACGTTGTACATATACGCGGCCAACGCCAGCGAATCGCGCGGCTGCCAAGCCTCGGGGCGATAGCCCAGAAGCCGGAACTCCAGCGGCAGCAGCACCCCTCTCCGAGTCATGTAGTCGTTGACGCCTTGGGCGAAGGCGCTCAGCAGCGCGGCGTCCCCTGCGCTGAGACGCCCTGCTTCGACGGCGGCGGTGCGTCCCAGCCCCAGCTGGCGGTTTCCCTTGTCCACCGCCAGCGCCACCGGGCCAAACACTTCGGCCAGCCGTCCCTCTCCCAGCCGCCGCATGAGATCCATCTGCCACAACCTGTCCTGCGCCATGGCAAATCCCTGCGCCAGCACCAGGTCATGGATGTTCCCGGCGCGGATATGGGCGATGCCGCGGCTGTCGCGGATCAGCGTTACCGGCGCCTCCAGCCCCGCCAGCTCCAGCCGCCCGTCCATCTGTGGACGTTCGAGCCGAACGTAGCCGTAAATCAGCCCAAAGCCGGCCAGCAGCAAACAAATCAGGAAGACGAGGGCGCGACGGACCCAGCGCCAGCGAAGATGCGGTGCGGTTGCCGAGGTTGCCGTAGCCACGGTCACCATTTTAGGGCGTGGCCGTCAGCCGCCGCAGCACCTTCCCCTGTGCATCCAGAAATTCAATCACCGGTACCCCCGCCTTGGACACCTGCATCCGTAACCGTGGATGGCCCTGCATGTCGTCCAGCACGACCGCGGCATCCTGCCGGGGTGTGCGACCGGCAAATAGGCGCGCGGCCCCCAGTTCCCCGGCGGCCGCCTGACGCTGAATCCCGGCCAGCGCCTTCGTCTTGGCGCTCCCCGCCGGCATGGCCCGCACCGCCTGGATATGGTCCATCAGTTCTGACAGCCGCGAAGTCGGCCGCTGCCACACCCGCAACCCTGCCGAACTCTGCCCGTTGTTGTCGCTGTAAGTCAGTCCCACCGTCTGATCCTGCTTAAACTGGTCGAACATCAACCCGGCATCGGCGCTGTAGCCCTGGGCGTTCTGAATCGCACCAAAGGTCAGGCCCCCATCCTCATCTCCCAACGCATTGTAGAAGATCAGTCCGGCGCCGTCGTGCCGTCCCTGGCTCTGGTAGGTCTTCCCGTCCATCTTCCCTTCCGGCATCTGCTGGCGGTTCGAGAGCACCATCTGCAGCGCCCCGTCGGGCCCCACCACATTGATCCGCTGCACCGTCAAGGTGTCCAGCCGCGAACTGCCCGCCTGCGGCCGCCAAGCGGCGATGGCCAGCCCGGCCAGGGCCAGCGTGGTCACAGTAGCGTAGGCCTTCCAGAGTCGAAGCTCGTTGTACATATACCTGTCCTGAGTGAGGCTTCATGCTACCATCCGAACCAAGGTTCCCCCCATGAATCGGGCGATCTCATGTCCACGTTGCCGGTCCACCGATGCCCGTCGTATTCGGCGGCGGTGGTGGGACCACTTGCTGCGCCGTGCGCGTGTGTACGTATGCGAGGCCTGCCATCGCCGCTTCGCTACCAGCGCCCCCGCCTAAGGCGGCATGCGAAAATAAGCGGAGGATGATCCAAACCCTATTTGGCGAGCCGCCCAAGCAGAGCCTTTTCGAGCGGATCAGCGGTCGAGTCGCCAACGGCCTCGACAAATCCCGCGAAGCTCTGGTGGCTCAGGTCGAAACCCTGTTCCAGGGCAGGAACGAGGTCAGCCCCGAGCTTTTACAGGAGTTGGAGCGCACCCTGATCGGCGCCGACCTGGGCGCCCGCACCGCCGCCGAGGTGGTGGGGAGGGTCCGGCAACAGTTCGAACAGGCGCAGAAAAGCCGCGAAGTCATCACCCCCGAGGCAGTGAAGGCGGCGATCAAGTCGGAGCTGGTGGGCATCTTTGACCGCACCGCCCGGCCGCCCCGTGAATCCTCCGATGGCGGACCCTTCGTGGTGCTGCTGGTAGGCGTCAACGGAGCCGGAAAGACCACCTCGATCGGCAAGCTGGCCCAGCGCTATAAGTCCGAAGGTTTCTCTTCTCTGATCTGCGCCGGCGACACCTTCCGCGCCGCCGCCGGCGAACAGGTCGCCGTCTGGGCCCAGCGCGCCGGCGTCGAGTTGGTACAGCAGAAGCCGGGCGCCGACCCTTCCGCCGTACTCTACGACGCGCTGAGCGCCGCCAAGGCTCGCGGCGTCAACTTCGTGCTGGTGGACACTGCCGGACGCTTGCACACCAAGACCAACCTCATGCAGGAACTGGCCAAAATGCACCGCACCGCCGCCCGTCTGGTGGAAGGCGCGCCCCACGAAACCCTCCTCGTGCTCGACGCCACCACCGGTCAGAACGGCCTGCAGCAGGCGCGACAGTTCACCCAAGCCGCCGGTCTGACCGGCCTCATCGTCACCAAGCTCGACGGCACCGCCCGCGGCGGCATTGTCGTCGCCATCGCCCGCGAACTTGGCCTTCCCGTCCGCTACCTCGGCGTCGGCGAAAAAGCCGACGACCTCGTCCCCTTCGAACCCGGCCAGTTTGTGGATGGCCTCCTCGGCGCCTGATTCTCAAGATGGCGTCCGCGAGATCCCCATTGCCGCTGAGCGCGGGGCATCCAAAACTTATCAATCTCCCCATTGGCCGGCTGGGCCGCGCCTCTTTTGTATGCGCGGGCTTGCCGGGGGCGCAAAGGCCGCCCACGCGCGGCCTGCGCAATTTCCAGTCTCACTGGCCGCGCGAGCTCCGGCCTGCCTTTATGTCGTTCACCAACCGCGCCGTTGCAGCCGTACCTTGGTACACGCTAACCCGTCCTGCTTGCGCGTCCGCCAAGCCCTCGGCAACGCGTAGCCGAATATCTTTCCAAGCATCCGCATCAAGGTCGCCCGGCACAGCTTTGGTGATTGAAACATTCATCTGCGCCATGCTCCCAGCCTAGCCGGAGGCTGCCCCTATGTCAAAGTTTGACATTCCGGACGCGAGGCCCGCAGCGGGCGTTGTGCGCGCGATCGCCAGTGAGCGCGGTCTGGCGGCGCTCGCCTAACGTCCGCGGGGGGCGGCGGGCAAGGGCGGCCGGGGGAGCATCTCCGGCCGGTTGGCGGTCATATAGACGAAGGCTGCCACGATCACCGCGTTACGCTCCATGTCCCAGGGGATGACGTGCTCGTAGGTGTCGGCGCTGGAGTGATGGGTGCGGGTTTCGTAGTCGAGAGGATCCTGAATGAACTGGAAGCCGGGGATGCCATCCGCCACAAAGCTCAGATGGTCGGTGCCGCCGGTGTTGTTGATGCTCAGCGTTGCCATGCCGTAGCTGTGGAAGGGCTGCATCCATTGCCGGAACAGCGGCGCGATCATGTCATTGCCTTGCAGGTACACGCCGCGGATCGCCCCCGAGCCGTTGTCCACGTTGAAGTAGCCGCTGACCAGCTTCTGATCCGGCAACAGATTGCCCTGGGCATCACGGAAGTGCTGCAACGCATAGGCACGCGAGCCCAGCAGTCCCTGCTCCTCGCCCGTCCACAGCGCCAGCCGCACGGTGCGCCGCATCTTCAGGCCGCTCACCTTCAGCAGGCGCAGGGCTTCCATCATCACCGCCGAACCGGCGGCGTTGTCGGTGGCGCCGGTGGCGGACTGCCAGGAGTCGAAGTGCCCGCCCAGCATCACCAACTGATCCTTGAGGTCGCCGCCAGGTATCTCGCCGATGATGTTGAACGAGTCGAGGCCATTCTCGGTGTGGTAGCTGTTCCTGACGTTGATGTCCAGCGTTACCGGAACCTTCTTCTCCAGGGTGCGGTAGATGCGTCCGTAATCCTCGATGGATACCGCCAGTTGGCAGGGCGTGGGAGGCGCGTCGGCGCTCTGCAGCGGCGTACCGCGCCCGAAGGCGCCCTGACCACTATCCGTGCCGCCCCCCTGGGCCACAAACACTGTGCCGTCGTTGGAGTTGCCACGGCCGGGAGAGAGCACACAGGCCACCCCCTCATCCAGCAGGAACTTGAGGATCTGCGCCTGGCTGACGGGACCCGCCGCGCCCCGCCCGAAACGAGAAGCCCGGGGCGCATCCGCCTCCTGCAGGTCATCCAGTTGCTTGTTGCTCAAGCGGCGGAACTCACCCGTCAATTGCGAACCCGTCCCCTCCACCAGAGGACTGGGCGGTATCGGCTGGAAGAGCACGAACTTGCCCTTCAGTGTTCCCTTGTACTTATCGAAATCCGACGGCTCCGTGATGCTCACGATGGTGGCGCCGGCTTTCACCTCCCCTTCGGTGCCCGGCGTCCACGCGGCGGGAAACGCGATCAAGGGATGCACCCGCGGCGTCAATTGCTGGGCGGCGATAAAGTCGTTCGACCAGCCGCGGCCAAACGGAAACTTCTCCTCGTGCACGTTGGCGATGCCCCACCCACTGAGCGTCTTCTCCGCCCACTGCGCCGCTTGGCGCATGTCCGGGGAGTTGGTGAGCCGCGGGCCGTAGACGTCGGTGAGCCAGCTTTCAATGGTCATCACTTGGGGATCGCTTTGCTCCAGCGCCTTGAGCTGATGAATGGCATCCAGTGCCGGAGCGTTGGCGGGCGGCGGCGGTCCCTGAGCGGCCAGCGAAAGCGACAGGGCGGCGGCGGCGGCGGTCAGCGTGAGCGCGCGGGTGAGGGTCATGGGCGACAGTATATGCCGCCCGTGAGTATCAGGAAAGTCTTTCCCTGAGTATGAGCAGGCGTAGCTCGGTCATCTCCTCCATGGCGCTGCGGATGCCTTCGCGCCCGAAGCCTGATTCCTTGACCCCGCCATAGGGCATCGGATCCATCCGCCAGCTGGAGACTTCGTTGATCAGCACCGCCCCCACCTCGATCCCGGCGAACGCCTTTTGGGCAAAGGAAAGATCGTTGGTGAACACTCCCGCCTGCAACCCATAGCGGCTGGCATTGGCCTCCCGCAGAGCCTCCTCCTGGGTGTCGTAAGGGCGCAGCAACAGCACCGGAGCAAACGCCTCCTCCTTCCAGATGGAACTCTCGGGAGGAACCTTCTCCAGTACCGTCGGCTGGAGGAAGCCGCCGTCGCGCTTGCCGCCGCATGCGGCGGTGGCGCCCGCCGCCAGCGCCTCTTCGATCCACGCCATGGCCCTGTCTGCCGCCTCGGCAGTGATCATCGGCCCCACATCGGTCGCCGCATCCCGCGGGTCCCCCACCCGCAGAGCGGCGGTGCGGATGAGCAGGCGCTCTCGCAGTCCATCATAGACGTCGCGGTGCACCAGCACCCGCTGTACCGAAATGCAGCTCTGTCCGGCATAACTGAACGCCCCCGCCACCAGCCGTTGGGCGGCCAGATCGAGGTCAGCGTCATGGTGCACGATGTTGGCGGCGTTGCCACCCAGCTCCAACACCACCTTCTTCCGCCCCGCCTGCGCCTTGATCTCCCATCCCACCGCGGCGCTGCCGGTGAACGACACCATCGCCACCCGCCCATCGCGGCAGAGCTGCATCGCCGGCTCCGCTCCGCCGGCGATGACGTTCACGGCGCCCGGCGGCAGCTCCATTGCCAGGGCCAGCTCGCCCAACCGCAAAGCCGACAGCGGCGCGCGCGGCGAGGCCTTGATGATGATCGGGTTGCCGCTGGCGATGGCCGGCGCCAGCTTGTGTAAAACCAAATTGAGCGGAAAGTTGAACGGCGTGATGCCGGCAATGACGCCGATGGGGAAGCGACGCTCGATCGTCCACCGCCCCTCCCCGCCTGCCACCACATCGAGGTTCCCGGCTCTGCCTTCCTGCCGCAGCGCCTCCTCGGCGGCGGTTTGCAGCGTCAGCAAGGCGCGTCGCACCTCCGCCAGAGCGTCGCGTATGGGCTTGCCCGCCTCGTCCGACATGAGCGCGGCGAGTTCGTCCTGGTTGCGCTCCACCGCCCCCCGCAGCTCCCGCAACGCCTGGCTGCGTCGCCAGGCGGGCAGCGCCGCCAGCGGAGCGCGCGCCTCCGCCGCCGCTTTGAGGCATCGCTCGACTTCCAGCCCGGTGGCCGCGCCACAGCGTCCCACCTCATCGCCGCTGTAGGGCGAATTCACTTTCACTTCCACTTCGGGGGAAACAAGCTGGCCCCCGATCGCAAAGGGGTAGAGGCGCGGCATGTCTTAATTATGAACAAGAATTGCGGCCATTCTGTCGTTCCCTGGCTTCCGCCGCCCGGCATCTCAACCAAGGAAATGGCGTACGACTGGAACCGGCGGCTGGACAAGCTGGAGCGGGAGCTTCACCAGCGCCAGAGCCCCGCTGCGCCGCCGCCGCCGCCGATCGTCCCCGGTTGTTTTGCCCAGGAGGAGTGGGACCACTTCGTGGTGCCGCAGTATATTCAGCGGCAATTCACCGCCGCCATGGCGGACACCTGGCGTCGCCGCCATCCCGCGCCGCCATCCCGGCGAGCGTGGGTGGAAGAATACCAGGCCGGCATCTTTCGGCCTTTACTCAGCGGCGGCGCGGCAGCAACGCCACCTGCGCCAGCGGCGACTGGTGATGGAGGTGGCACACGGCCACGGCCAGGGCATCGCTTGCATCCAGGGAGTTCGGGTCCTCGGTGAGCTGCAGCAGCACCCGCACCATGTGGAGCACCTGGGTCTTCTCCGCCCGCCCATAGCCGGTGAGGGCGCTCTTGATGGCCAGCGGCGTGTATTCCGCCACCGGCAGGCCCCGGGCGGCGGCCGCCTGCATCGCCACCCCGCGCACGTGACCCAACTTGAGCGCCGAACGAGCGTTCTTGGCGAAGAATATGTCCTCAATCGCCACACAGTCGGGCTGATGAACCGCCATGATCTCGCTCAGCCGGGTATGGATGGCGTGCAGACGGGCCGCGAAGCCGTCCTCCGCCCGCCCCCGCACCCGCACCGTCCCCGCCTCCAGGGCGCGATGCCGCCGCCCGTCGCTCTCGACCACGCCGTAGCCGGTCGCCTCGCTGCCGCAGTCTATGCCCAGAACCCGCACCGCTTCCTATGCTACGCCGGTCGTGCTATAACCATCGGCATGAAATGCCGGATTGTGTTGGCCATGATGCTGATGGTGGCCGCGGTGGCGGCGCAGAAATACAGTCAGCAGGACGTGATGATCCCCATGCGCGACGGGGTGCGCCTCCATACGCTTATCCTCACCCCGCCGGGAGAGCACGGGAAGCTTCCCTTCCTCATCACCCGCACCCCCTACGGCGCCACCGCCCGCCTGCTGTCGGCCTACCCGGTCATGGCGGCGACTGACGGTTACATCTTCATCATGCAGGACATCCGCGGACGTTACGGGTCGGAGGGGCAGTTTGTGATGCAACGCCCTCCGCGGGACCGTGCCAACCCCAAATCCATTGACGAGGGTACTGACACCTACGACACCATCGCCTGGCTGCTCAAGAACATCCCCAACAACAACGGCCGCGCCGGCCTGGTGGGCATCTCCTACGGCGGCTGGCTGACCACCATGGCGCTGATCGAGCCCCATCCCGCCCTCAAGGCCGCCAGCGAGCAGGCCTCGCCCGACAACATGTTTGTCAACGACGACTTCCATCACCAGGGCGCATTCCGCCTCAGCTATGGCTTCGAGTACGCCGCCATGATGGAGACCGGCAAGACCAATTTCACCTTTCACTTCCCCGTCTATGACACCTACGGCTGGTACCTGCAACTCGGCACGCTGGCCAACGTCAACCGGGACGTGCTCCACGGTCAGCTGCCCACATGGAATCATTTTGTCGAGCATCCCAACGACGACAGCTTTTGGGAGCATGAGGCCGTCTCCCCTTATCTGAAGAACCTGAACCTCCAGGTTCCCAACCTCAACGTGGCGGGGTGGTGGGACCAGGAAGACTTTGTCGGTCCCCAAAGCATCTACCGGACCCTCGAGGCTCACGACAGCGGGCATAAGAACTTCATCGTCATCGGCCCCTGGAATCACGGCGGGTGGTCCCACGGCAAGGGCGACAGCCTGGGCCCGGTGCAATTTGGCGCCAACACCGGCGAATATTTCCGCGGACAGATTCAGGCCCGCTGGTTCGCCTACTGGCTGCGTAACGAGGGCACGCTGCCTTTCCAGGAGGCGATGATGTTCCAGACGGGCAGCAACCACTGGGTCAGCTATGACGCCTGGCCGCCGCGCTCCGGCGTCACCCCCCGCAAGCTCTACTTTGCCGCCGACCGGCAGCTTTCCTTCACTCCTCCCAGAGACACTCCCAACGCGCAGCCCTGGGACACCTACATCTCCGACCCCGCCCATCCGGTCCCCTACCGCCATCGCCCAATTGAGGAGACCTACGGGCCCGGCAGCCGCTGGTACACCTGGCAGACCGAAGACCAGCGCTTCACCGACAACCGTATGGATACTCTGTCCTGGTCCACGCCGGTGCTCGATCAGGAAGTGTGCATAGCGGGCAGCATCACTGCCCACCTCTACGCCTCCACCACCGGCAGCGACAGCGACTGGGTGACCAAGTTGATTGACGTCTACCCGGAATCCTACCCGGCACAGCCGACGATGGCCGGCTATGAGCTGATGATCGTCGGCGACGTCCTCCGCGGCCGCTTCCGCAACAGTCTCTCCCGCCCTGAGCCGGTCGAACCCGATCAGATCGTTGCCTACAACCTTGATCTTCACAGCAACGACCATTGCTTTCTTCCCGGCCACCGCATCATGGTGCAAGTGCAGAGCAGCTGGTTCCCGCTGATTGACCGCAACCCCCAGACCTACGTCGCCAATATTTTTCAGGCGAAGGACAGCGATTTCGTAAAGGCGACACAGCGTATCTATCGGTCGGCCGCGTATCCCTCCAACGTCGAGATCCCGGTGGTGGAGAGACAGAAATAGCGGGAGCTAGGGCAAGGCCAGCAGACCGGCCAATAGCGCGGTGCGCGGCGCAAGAGCGGAGGCAAGAATATGCTCCCCGGTGGAGTGCGCCCCGCCTCCCACCGCGCCCAGACCGTCGAGGGTGGGCGCGCCCAGCGCGGCGGTAAAGTTGCCGTCCGAGCCTCCGCCGGTACGCGCCGTCGCCAGCGTCATGCCCATCTCCGCCGCCAGGGCCTGCGCCTGGGCCGCCAGTTCCAGACTGGCTGGGGTCGGCTCCATGGGGGGGCGGTTGATGCCGCCACTGATCTCCAGCCGCACGCGCGCGTCCCGCGGCGCAAGTCCGCGCAACCGGGCGTCGAAGGCTTGCTGGTCGGCCGCCGCCCAGGCGCGGGCTTCCAGGCGCACTTCGGCTTCGGCCGCCACCACGTTCACGCCGCTTCCTCCAGACAGGATTCCCGGATTGATGGTCAGGCCCCGATCGAGGTTCACCCAGTCGGCGATTTCGGTCAATTGCCGCGCCAGTTCGGTGATGGCGCTCGCACCCTGCTCAAAATCCACCCCGGCATGGGCGGCGACTCCGTGCGCCTGCATGCGGTAGACGGCAATTCCCTTGCGGGCTATCTTGAGCTTGCCGTCCGCATCCGCCCCGGGCTCGAGCACCAGCACCCGCCCGCACTCTTGCGCCACCGACTCGGTCAGCGTACGCGAGCCCCGGCTGCCGGTCTCTTCGTCGAAGACGAAGAGCAGCTTCACCGGGCGGCCCGGCTGCGTTCCCGCTGCGGCCAGCGCCCGCAGCGCATACAACGCCATCACCACCCCGGCTTTCATGTCGTACACGCCCGGCGCGTACACGCGTTCACCCTGCTGACGCCAGGGTGACGTCGCGAGCGTCCCCACCGGGTAGACCGTATCCAGATGTCCGAGCAGCAGCGTGGGCTGGCCGGCGCCGCCGTCGAAGTCCATTTCGAGGGCGCACTCGTGCAGGCGGGCGCGGCAGGAGTCGCGGTCGAACTCGCCCGCCACGGCCTGGGCCAGGGCGCGCACCCGTGCCGGCTCGGCGGTGGGAGTCTCCTGCTCCACCCAGCCGCGCAGCCGTTCCAGCATTTCCGCCTGCCGGTCCTGCAGCCAACTCAACCTGTGAGGTACGAGGGACACGGCTGTCATTGTAAAATGACTGGCATTGAACTCCATGGCTGAAAACTCTGAACTGGCCACCCCGCTGCGCTATACCCTGCCCATGGGGGTGCGCGAAATTGAGCGGCTGCTGCCCCACCGCTATCCCTTCCTTATGCTCGACCGCATTATCGAGTTTGAGCCGCGCAAGCGCATCGTGGCCATCAAGAACGTCAGCGCCAATGAACCCTTCTTCCCCGGCCACTTTCCCGGCAACCCCATCATGCCCGGGGTGCTGGTGCTGGAAGCGATGGCCCAGGCGGGAGCGCTGATGATCCTGCACGAGGACGAAGTCCCCGGCCAGCACCTCATCTACTTCACCGGCGTGGACGGCGCCAAGTTCCGCCAGCCGGTCGTGCCCGGCGACCAGTTGCGCCTCGAAGTCGAGGTGCTGCGCTTCCGCTCCACCGCCGGACGCATGCAGGGCCGGGCGATGGTCGGCGACAGGCTGGCCGCCGAGGGCACCCTCAGTTGCGCCGTGGTACCCGCCCAGTCTTTGCGAGCGGAGCAATGATTTCGCCCCTCGCCGTGGTGGACCCCAAGGCGCGAGTTCCCGCTTCCTGCACCGTGGGCCCGGGCTGCGTCATCGGTCCCGAGGTCGAGTTGGGTGAGGCCTGCGTGCTCGACTCTCATGTGGTCATTCAGGGCCCCAGCCGCATCGGGGCGCGCAACCACTTCTTCCCGTTCAACAGCGTCGGCCTGGGTCCGCAGGACATTTCCTATAACGGTGAGCCCACCCGGCTGGAGATGGGCGACGATAACATCATCCGCGAGTTCTGCACCCTCCACCGCGGCACCGTGAAGGGCGGAGGCCTGACCCGCATCGGCAGCCACAACCTGCTCATGGCTTACTGCCACGTGGCCCACGACTGCATCGTCGGC
>Ga0134125_10001461_pt1 | contig 29050 bp, 24 predicted proteins | sample KB31751_FD_96464 | JGI IMG/M metagenome (GOLD analysis project Ga0134125, IMG submission 96464) | Terrestrial soil microbial communities with excess Nitrogen fertilizer from Kellogg Biological Station, Michigan, USA - KB3-175-1 | ecosystem: Environmental > Terrestrial > Soil > Unclassified ... | reverse complement strand
CGCCGCGGCGAGCTCGTAGACGCGCAGCATCGCCTCGACGTGGTGCTCCAGCGCGAATGCCTGCGCGCGCTCGCGGCCGGCGTCGGCGATGCGCTGCAGCAGCGCGCGGTCCGTGAGCAGCCGATCGAGCGCGTCGACCCAGCTCGCCGGCTCGTGCGGCGGCGCGAGCAGTCCGTCGACGCCGTCGTGGACGATCTCGGCGGTGCCGCCGAGCGTCGTCGCCACGACGGGCGTCCCGACCGCCATGCTCTCGATCACGGCGCGCCCGAACGGCTCCTGCCACGACGGCATCAGCAGCACGTCGGCGTCGGCCATCACCTCCGGCACGTCGTCGCGCTCGCCGAGGAAGCTGACGTGCCGCGCGAGGCCGAGCGCCTCCGCCAGCCCGTGCAGGCCGTCGAGGTAGGCCGCGTTGTCGTAGCGCGTCTCCTTTGCGACGAACTTCGCCGAGCCGGCGAGCGCGAGGTGCGCGTCGTGCCCGCGCTCGCGCAGGCCGGCGAGCACGCGGATCGCCGTGTCCTGTCCCTTCCACGGCGTGATCTGCGCGACGACCGTCAGCAGCGCGGCGCCGTCTGCGAGCCCGAGCTCGGCGCGCAGCTTGCCGCGCTCGACGCTGCGCGGGTCAAAGCGGGCGAGATCGACCGGATTGTGGACGACGGCGGTGCTCGCGCGGTGGCAGCGCGCCGGCAGGTGCGCGAGCGTGTAGCGCGAGTTGGCGACGATCGCGTCGGCGCCCGCGTCGAGCGTGCGCGCCGTCATCGCGGAGACGGCGCCGGCGGGCAGCACGTCACGCAGGTGGGCGATCGTCGGCGGCGCGCCGAGCCGGCGCGCGAGCGCCGCGATCAAACCTGCGCGGATCGAGTTCGCGTGCACGAGGTCGACGCTCAGCTCGGCGGCGGCGCGGCGCAGCTCGACCGCCGCCTGCGCAAGGTCGCGCACCGCCTGGGAGGTGTAGAGCGGATGCAGCTTGAGGCTGCCGAGCGTGCCGGTGATCGGCACCCACGGGATCCCGGCCCCGCGCGCCGCGTCGGCCAACGGCCCGGGCGGCGACGCGAGCACGGGGACGATCCGGTCGGGCAGCCCGCGCAGCAGCAGCAGCAGCGAGCGCTCGCCGCCGCTCATCTGGCTCGTGTGGTTGACGTAGAGGATCCGCGTCATCGGCTCAGCGCAGGTGCAGCACGCGCGCCGGAACGCCGGCCGCGACCCCGCGCGGGGGGATCGATCTGCTGACGACCGCGCCCGAGGCGACGATCGCGTCGTCGCCGATCTCGACGCCCGGAAGCACGAGCACGCGCATGCCGAGCCACGCCCGCGCGCCGATCCTCACGGGCGCCGAGTACATGCCCTGGCGCTGAATCGCCACGCCGACCTCGTCGCTGCGATGGGTGTGCGTGAGCAGCACGCTCTCGAACCCGATCAGCGCCTCGTCGTCGAGCTGGAGCCCGCCGCGCGCGTCGAGCGTGACGTCGCGCGCGACGATCACGCCCGCGCCGATCGCGAGCTGCTCGGGACCGAGCACGCGGCAGCCGCGGCCGACGATGCTGCCGGGGCCGTATGCCTGCGCCGCGCGCCCGAGGTACCAGGCGCGGGAGGCGCGGCCGGCGCGATCGGGCAGATGGCGCAGGAGCTCGTTGAAGAGGCGTGCCATCGGGAACGCCGCGGCGCTCGCGGCCGGCGGATTCTAGCGTCGCCCGGAGCCGTCGGCGTCTCTATCCTGCGTGCGTGCACGCCGCACGCGCGACACGCCGGCTGGCGCTCGGGCCTGCGCTCGCCGCGCCGCCCGCGGTCGCGGTCGGCTGGCTGGCGGTCCATCAGCCGCTGCTTGCGGTTGCGCTCGCGGCGGCGATGGCGGCGGCGCCGCTCGCGCTGGCGACCGGGCTCACCCTGCGCGGGGCCGCGATCGCGCTCGCGCTCGCCGCGCACCTGCTCGTGGGGCCGCTCTACGTGCAGGGCAGGGCGCCGCACTGGCTGCCGCTGCTGCTCGACTTCTTCGTCGTCGCGGCGTTCGCGCTGCTCGCGATCGACCGCCGCGCGCCGGCGCGGGCGTGGCGTGTCGGCGCGCTCGCGTTCGCCGCGCTGATCGTCGCGCAGGCCTTCAACCCACTGCTGCCGTCGATCGGCTACGGCGTGACCGGCGCGCGTCCGCTTGTCGTGCCGCTGCTGCTGCTCGTCGCGGTCGGCAGCGGGCAGCTGAGCCGCCGCGACGAGCGCGCGCTCGTCGCCGTCGGCGTGATCGGCTGGGTCGTCAACGCGTTCTTCGCCAGCCGCCAATGGCTCGTCGGCTTCAGCGGCGCCGAGCTGGCGTTCATCAGATCGACGCGAGCGACGTACCTCGTCGGCGATCAGATCCGCCTGATCGGGGCGATGCGTTCCAACCAGGACTTCGCGTTCCTCGTCGCGATCGCGTTCCCGGCGGTCGCGGTGTGCGCGCTCGCACGCGGGCGCAGCCGCGGCTGGCGCGTCGGCTTCGGTCTGCTGGCGCTCGCGACGCTCGCGGTGCTGTTCGGCTCGCTCGTGCGCTCGGCGCTCGTGGCGGGGATGCTCGGCACCTTCGCGGCCGGCGCCGCGCTCGCGCGCGATCCCGTGCTGCGGCGGCGGATCGTCGTCGCCGCCGTCACGGTCGTCGCGGTTGCATGGGTCGCCGCGACCGTCGTCGCCGGCCAGGCGCTCTCGCGGGACCAGTCGCAGACGCTCCAGACGCGCGTGAGCTCGATCTTCTCGCCCGGTCAGGACTACGCCTTCCAGCAGCGCCAGACGCGCGTGTGGCCGCAGGCGATTCACGTGATCGAGTCGCACCCGCTCGGCGTCGGCGCGGGCGCGGCCGGGCCGCTCAGCCAAGCGCGCGACGACGCGCCGCTGGGGCCGCTCGTCCCCGACGACGGCTACCTGCTCGTGGCGGTGGACCTGGGGCTGCCCGGGCTGGCGCTGTTCGTCACGGCGCTCGGCTTGATGCTGGTGGAGCTGTGGCGGCGCGCGCGTCTGGGGGCGCTCGCGGCGGTCGCCGCGTTCGGCGCGCTCGTCGCGCTGTGCGTCGCGATGGTCACGGGGAACTTCGTCTCGCTGATCAGCCCGAGCTGCGCGTGGGCGGTGCTGATGGGGCTCGGCCTGCGCGCGCAGCCTCCGCCGAAACGCGAGGTCGCGCGCGCGTGAGGCTGCTGATCGTCGCCGCGCCGCTGATCTCGCGCGGCGGCGTCTACTCGTGGCTCCGCGACGCGACGCCGATCCTGCGCGCGGACGGCTGGACGGTGGGCGTCGCATGGATGGCGCGCGTGCCCGCGGACGCGCCGCCGGCCGACTGGGAGCTGCGCCTCGACGAGACGCCCAGCCGGCTTGGCCGCGCGTGGACGCTGCGCAGGCAGGTGGCGGACGCCGTCCGCGCATTCAGACCCGACTGCGTCCTGTCGCTGCTGCCGCAATCGGATCTCGCCTGCGCGCAAGCCGCTCGCGCCGCCGCGCCGTGGGTCGCGATGGCGCATGGCCGGCCGTATCCGGCCGCCGGCGAGGGCTCGTCGGCGCGCCGCATCGCTTGGCGCGGGTCGGTGCGCTGGGCCTATCGGCGCGCGGATCGGGTCGTCGCCGTCTCGCACGCGCTCGGCGAGCAGCTGCGCGCGGATCTCGCCGTCCGCTCGGTGACGACGATCCACAACGGCGTCCACCTGCCGCCGGCGGCGCAGCTGCGGGAGCGTGCCGGGCGCACGGTGGGGTTCCTCGGGCGTCTGTCGGTCGAGAAGGCGCCGGACGTCTTCGTGCAGGCGGTGCGCGACGTCCCCTGCCGCGCGCGCGTGTTCGGCGACGGCCCGCTGCTCGACGAGGTGCGCGCGGAGGCGGCGGAGCTCCAGCACGTCTCGTTCGAGGGCTGGACCGACCGCGCGAGCGCGCTGGACGCGATCGACCTGCTCGTGCTGTGCTCGCGGCGCGAGGCGCTGCCGCTCGCGTGTATCGAAGCGGGCGCGCATGGCATCCCGGTCATCGCGCGCGACGTCGGCGGGGTGGCGGAGGTGCTCGGCGTGGATCCGCTGCTGCGCGAGCACTGCGTGCTGCCGGCGGACGCCTCCCCGGAGGCGTTCGGCCAGCGCATCGCGCGCCTGCTCGACGACGTCGCGCTGCGCCGGCGGCTCGGCGCGCGCCTGCGGGAGACGGTCGCCGAGCGCTTTGCGCTGCCGGGACAGGCGCTCCAGCTGGGCCGACTGCTGGAGATGTCCGCCCGTGTTTCCGTTACGGTGTCGCGTCAACGGCGATGAACGAGTCGGTCGGCGACACCTATCTGCCGCATCTCGTCGGGGCGCTGCGTCGCCGCTGGCGCATCGTGCTGCTGTGCGCGATCGTCACGCCCGCCGTCGCCTACGGCCTCTCCGTGCGCGGGCAGAAGCAGTACCAGGCGCAGGCGGAGATCCTCTTCAGCGCGCCGCACTTCGACCAGACGCTGTTCGGCTCCAGCGCGACCCCGGGCGAGGACCCGACGCGCGCGGCGGCGACGGATCTGCGGCTGGTCGACCTGCGCGCGGTCAGCGTGCTCACGGGACGCGCGCTCGGGCTGCCGACCGAGCAGGTCGCCGGCGCGATCGCCGTCGCCCCGGAGGGCGACGCCGACCTCGCCTCGGTGACGGCCACCTGGGGCGACCCGCGCTTCGCCGCCAAGCTCGCCGACACGTACGTGCGCCAGTTCATCGCCTTCCGTCGCAGCGCCGAGCAGGGCCAGCTCGGCAACGCGCGAGCGGTCGTCGAGCGTCAGCTCGCCCAGCTCACGCCCGAGCAGCGCACCTCGACCGACGGGCAGGCGCTGCAGGACCGCGCCAACCAGCTCCAGATACTCGCGGCGCTCCAGACCGGCGACGCCGAGCTCGTCTCGCCCGCCGGCGTTCCCGGCGCGCCGTCGTCGCCGCGTCCGAAGCGCAACGCCGTGCTCGGCCTCGTGCTTGGCCTGCTGCTCGGGCTCGGGCTCGCGCTGCTGCGCGATCGCTTCGACCAGCGCGTCTACGACGCCGACGAGGTGCGCCAGGTGCTGCGCGCGCCCGTGCTCGGGACGGTGCCCTACAACCGCCGTCTGCGGTCCGGCGGCGTGCTCGACGCGCGCACCGCCGACGTCTTCCGCACCGTCCACGCCAATCTCCACTACGACGCGCTCGAACATGGGGTCCAGGTGCTGATGCTGACGTCGCTCGGCGCCGACGACGGACGCTCCGCGGCCGCCTGGCAGATCTGCTCGGCCGCGGCCGACAGCGGCTCGCGCGTGCTGCTCGTGCGGGCGGACCTGCGTGCGTCGAGCGACGCTCCCGGTCTCACGACCCTGCTGACGCAGGGCACGCCGCTGCACGAGGTGGTCCAGCGCACGGAGACCGCGTCGGGGCTGCTCGACGTGCTGGAGGCGGGCCCGGAGGCCGGCACGCCGATGAGCCTGCTCGCGACCGAGCGCATGTCGGAGCTGCTGGCGCAGGTGAGGCTCAGCCACGACCTCGTGATCGTGGACGTGCCGCCGCTCGGCACGGTTCCGGACGGGATCCCGCTGGCGCGCAACGTCGACGGCGTGCTCGCCGTCGTGCGCGTCGGCGAGCACAGGCGCCAGGCGCTGCTCGCGCTGCGCGCCGAGCTCGACCACCTCGGCGTGCGCGCCGTCGGGACCGTGCTGACCGGCGCGCGCGCGTCGGCGCAGCGCTACGGGGCGCTCGAGCCGGCGCCCGCCCGCGCCGCCGCGGAAGGCGGCGTGGAGCCTCAGCGCTCCAGCACCGCCCGATAGACCGCGACGTGACCATGCGCCATGCGCGCGAGCGTGAAGGCGCTTGCGCGGCTCGACCCCGCACGCGCCAGCTCGGCGCGCAGCGAGTCCTCGCGCGCGAGCCGCAGCAGCGCATCGGTCCAACCGCGCACGTCGTCGGCCGCGACGGTCAACGTCGCGTCTCCGGCGGTCTCGTCGAGCGCCGTGCCGGCCGAGCGGATCGTCGGCAGCCCGCGGGCCATCGCCTCCAGCGGCGGCAGCCCGAAGCCCTCCGCGTGGGACGGGAACGCCATGAACAGCGCCTGGCGGTAGAGCGCTTCGCGCATCGCGTCGGAGACGTGGCCGAGCACGTCGACGCCCTCGGCGCTGCCCAGCGCTTGCGCGACGTTGTGCGAGCGGAATCCGAGCGGGCCGGCGATCTTCCAGCGCAACGCGAGCCCCTGTCGCCGCGCGAGCTGGAACGCGCGCAGCAGCGTCAGCAGGTTCTTGCGCGGGTTGATCTCCGAGAGCGTCAGGAAGTACGGCTCCTCGGGCTGCCACGGCGCGGGCGCGCGCGGCGGCGCGATCCCCGGATGCACGACGTGAACGCCGAGCTTGCGCGCTTGGGGCACGTGGGCGAGCAGCCGCTCGCGCGTGTACTCCGAGACGCACACGATCGCCGCCGGCCGCTTCGCGATCGCCGCCCGCAGCATCGCGACCTTGAAGCGCCGTACGGACGGCTCCTGCCACTGCGGCATGTCGAGGAAGAACAGGTCGTGCACGGTGACGAGCGCCGGGCGGTTGCTCAGCAGCAGCGGGCGGCAGTCGCCGAGGTGCACGAGATCCGTCCCGTGGGCGAGCGTCGGGACCGCCGTCTGCTCGTAGACGAAGCGTCCGTAGCGCCCGTCGAAGCGGCGCGGGCGGGTGCGGCGGCGCACGCGTGCGCGCCCGGGCGCGACGGCCCCGTTCTCGCCGCTCAGGATCAGCAGCTCGTCCGAGGGCCCGAGCGCGCCCGGCAGCGCCTCGCTCAGCCCGCGCATCACCGTCGCGATGCCCGCGGCGTCGGTGCGATGGGCGGCGAGCAGGATGCGCATGCTCACGTGGTCCCGGCGACGCGCGCGAGCGCCGCCTCCAGCTGATCGAGGTGCGTCGTCCACGCGAACGCGGCCCGCATGTCCAGCAGCGCCTGGGAGCGGCCGGCGAGCGCGTCGGGATCGTCCGCGAGCGCGGCGAGCTGCTCCAGCAGCGCGGCGTCGTCGCCGGCGGGGACGACGACCGCATGGGGCGTCTCGGGCAGCCCCCCGCGGTCGCTCACGACGGCGGGCAGTCCCCGCACGGCCGCTTCGACGGCGACGAGCGTCGCGGGCTCGTCCCACTCGCTTGGGATCGCGAGCACGTCGAGCCCGTCGAGGAACGCGTCGCGCGCCGGCGCGTCGAGCTCGCCGAGGAACGCGATGCGCGGGTCGTGCGCGGCCGCGGCGCGAACCGACGGCTCCAGCGGCCCCGCGCCCGCGATCGTCAGTCGCCAGCTCGCCGGCATCTGCCGCGCCGTGCGCAGCAACGTCGGCACGCCCTTGTGCGGCGCGAGCGTTCCGAGGAAGCCGACCCGCAGGTGCCCCGGCCGGGGCCGGCGCACGCGCTGGGAGCCGGGGGCGGCGCCGTGCCGGATCGTGACCGCCCTCCCGGCTGGCGCCACGCCGTGGGCGACGTGGCGGTCGCGCACGAAGTCGGACGGCGCGACGAGCAGGTCGAGCCGTCGGCGCAGCGCGCGCACGCGGATCGCGCGCTGCACGCGGCAGTCCGCGCAGCGGCCGCCGCACGGGCGCCCCGCGCGCGTCATCGTCGTGCGCGCGCACAGCAGGTTGTAGTCGTGCGCGGTATGCACGTGCGCGAGCCGCTCGGCGGCGATCGCGGTGAAGACCGCCGCCGACAGCAGCTGCGGCTCGTGGCTGTGGACGACGTGCGGCCGCAGCGCGCGCAGCCGGGCGCGCAGTGCCTGATGGACCGACGGCAGCCACTGCTCGCGCAGGTGCCACGCCGCCTTGCGCGCGCTCGGCGCGTGCGGATCGAGCCGCGGCAGGCCGGGCAGGCGATCGCAGGCGACGCCGGGCACGCCGCCCGCCTCGCCGCTGTAGAGCGCGACGTCGTGGCCGCGCTCGGCGAGCGCCGCGCCGAGCATCGCGACGTAGCGCTCCGCGCCGCCGCCGCCCGGCCCGGGAAGCAGGTTCGAGATCAGCGCGACGCGCACGCGCGCGCCTCCTGCTCGATCCAGGCCCACGCGCTGCGCTCGCGCTCGGCCGGGTGGCTCGGCGTCCGTGCCAGTCGCGCCATCGTGCGCTCGCCGCCGAGCACGGCGGCCGCGCGCGCGACGTCGCGCGCCGAACGGAAGCGCACGCCGACGCGCAGGTAGGCGGCGGCCGCGGCGCGCCGGCGCCCGGCACGACGGTGGCTCGACGCGATCCAGCGCCACCAGTCGACGTCACCGAGGCGCACCCCGCGGTCGGCTGCCAGCCGCGCGTGACGCGCCTCCAGGCGTGCGAACTCGTCGAGCACGGCGTCGGTGTCGACCACGTGCAGGTTGTCGTCGTGCTCGACGTACGCGACGAGCGGCTCCGGGCACGCCACGGCGCGCCGGCCGGGGCAGAGGCGCAGCCACGCGTCCCAGTCCGCGAGCACGGAGAAGCGCTCGTCGAAGCCGTCGATCGCCTCCAGCGCGGCGCGGCGGGCGATCACCGACGAGGGGGTGCCGATCGTGTTGGAGCCGAGCAGCGAGGCGGTCAGGTCGCCGTCGTCCGGTGCGGGCAGCACGCGCTTGAAGGCAAGCGCGGCGTCGGTGACGACCGCGCTGCTGTAGGCGATCTCGGCGCCGCGCTCGACGAGCAGGTCGAGCTGGCGGCGACTCTTGCCCGCGGCCCACAGGTCGTCGTCGTCGAGCAGTGCGACCCACGGTGCGCGCGCCTGCGCGACCCCGCGGTTGCGGGCCGCCGCGACGCCGCGGTGGGGCTGGGGGAGCACGCGCACGCGCGGGTCGTCGAGCGCCTCCGCCCGCTCGCGGCTGCCGTCGGTCGAGTCGTCGTCGACGACGATCACCTCCAGCTCGACGCGGGTCTGGGCGAGCGCGCTCGCGATCGCGCGCCGCAGCAGCGGCCAGCGGTTCCGGCTGGGGATGACCACCGACAGCTCGGGGATCATCGCGTCGGGGCGGTGTCCGTGGTCGGCGGCACGCCGCGCACGCGATACCACGCGCGCAGGACCGCGCGCAGCAGTCCCGGGCGCCGGCTCAGCAGCGCCAGCAGCCTCGCCTCCGCGCGCGTGCGTGGTGTGGGAGCGACCGCCCGGGCAAGCGCGATGCTGCCGCGCGCGCCCGCCGCGTCGCCTGCCTTCAGCTGCGCGCGGGCGCTGGAGAGCCGTGCGGTCGCGACGCGGCGGCGCCGCAGCCGCTCGGCGGCGCGGTCGTCGAAGCGATAGAGCTCGAGCAGCTCGGCGAGGTCGCCGCGGAACGCGAGCTCGTCGGCGCTGATCTGCTGCGGATGGCGGACGTAGGCGACGAGCGGCTCGTCCACGACGGCGACGCCCCACCCGGCGGCCGCCGCGTCGAGGTAGAGGACCATGTCGCCGCACGACAGCGCCGGCCACGGGCGCCGGACGTCGGCGAGCGCCTCGCGCCGCAGCACGGTCGCGGACGGCAGCATGCGGACGCGCTCGTCCAGCAGCAGCGGGAGCGCGTCCGGATGGTGCCCGGGCGGCAGGTGGGGCGCGACGACGCCGCTCGGCAGCTCGCGGTGCGCCGTCAGCGCGAAGCCGGCCGACGGGCTGTGATCGAGCGCCCGCACGGCCGTCTCGAGGTAGCGCGGGTCCCACGTGTCGTCGTCGTGCAGGATCGCGATCAGCTCCCCGCGGGCCCGCGCGAGCAGCGCCTCGTGGTTGCCGACGAAGCCGCGCGGCGGCTCGTTGCGGCGGTAGCTGACGCGCGCGTCGCCTGCCTGCTCGACGACCGAGCGGCCGTGCCCGCCATCGTCGTCGATCAGCACCTCGATGTCCTCGAGCATCTGCGCGAGCACGCTCTCGAGGCTGTGCGCGATCTAATCCGCGGGTCGCGATACCGGCATGCACACCGACACACGGGGGGCCGACACGGCACGGATCGTAGCCCGCGCTCCGGTCTGCCCGTTCGTCCACTGAACGGTCGCGAAGGTGGTGCGGCGGAGCTACCCTGACGATCTCCGCGAAGTGAGACCATCGGCATGCACCCGATCGCCCGCCCGGCGTCGGATCGTCGCTGCCCTGCTTGGACTTCTGCTGGCGATCCTCGGCGCCGACGCCGGCAGCGCGACGGCCGTCGCCGCGGTCGGTCGCGACTACTTCGGCGTCAACGCGCAGCAGGTCTTCAAGCTGCCGCAGGACGAGTGGGACCGGCAGCTCGGTGCGATCGCGCAGACCGGCGTCGGCGTCGTGCGCCGCGACGCCTTCTGGTCGAACGTCGAGCCGACCGCCCCGGTCGCCGGCGTGCACCGCTACACGTGGACGAAGCCGGACGCGGTGATCGCCGCGCTCGCGCGCCACGGGCTGCGCTGGTATCCGATCCTCGACTACTCGACCACCTGGGCGGCGTCGATCACCGGCTCGCAGGGATGGAAGTCCGCTCCGCGCGACCCGGCCGCCTTCGCCGCCTACGCCGCCGCGTTCGCCCGCCGCTACGGCTCGTCGGGCACGTTCTGGGACGCGCATCCCGAGCTGCCGCGGCTTCCGGTCGAGTCCTACGAGGTCTGGAACGAGCCGAACCTGAGCGAGTTCTGGCCCGACGTGACCGGCGGGGCGGATCGCTACGGCGATCTGCTGGCGGCGACCGCGCCTGCGCTGCGCGCGGCCGACCCGACCGGGCACGTGGTCGTCGGCGGCCTCTCGCCGATTGACCTCGTTCCCTTCCTCGACGAGCTGAACACGCATCGCCCCGGCCTCCTCGCGACCGTGGACGCCGTCGCGTTCCACCCCTACGGGACGACGTTCCTCAACACGGGCTCGCGCATCGAGGCGCTGCGCGACTGGCTCGACCAGCACGGGGCCGAGGCCCTCCCGATCGAGATCACCGAGACCGGCTGGGCGACGCCGCCGCTGCCCGAGGACGTGCGCGCCACGCGCATGGCGACGCTCGTCGCCGGGCTTCCCGGCTCCTCGTGCGACGTCGCGCGCTTCATCGCGCAGACGTGGTTGACGCCCGACGTCGACGCCTCGGATCCGAACGACTTCTTCGGGATCGCGAACGCCGACGCGACGCTGAAGCCGACCGGGGTGGCGTTCGTGGACGCGATCGCGGCGGTCGAGCACGGCACCGCGCAAGCGACGAGCGATCCGTGCGCCGGCCGCGTCGCGACGACGACGAGCGACGGCTCGACGCCGACGTCGCCCGCGCCGTCCGACCCCGCGCCGTCCGCGCCTGCGCCCGCGCCGGCCGGATCGGTCCCGGATCCCGCTTCCGCACCGCCTGCCTCGATCCTCTCGGCGACGGCCGTGCTGCCCGCGTCCCCGCCGGCGACCGCAGCGGCGCTCGGGCCCTCACCGCCGCACGTCTCCGTGCGGGTGACGAGACGCGACCGCCGGACGCTCGTCGTCGCGATCGCGTGCGACGCGCGCTGCACCGCCGGCGTGCGGGTTCAGCGCCCGCGCGGCGCGCAGGTCCTCGCGCAGACGAGCCGCCGGCTCGCCCGTGGCCAGCGGGTCGTCGTGCGGCTGCCGGCGCGCTTCCGGGGGAGGGTGCGGATCGCGGTCCGCGTGCGGGTCCACGGCGCGGGCTTGGTGCGCGTCGTGCGCACGCTGCGCTGACGGCGCGCCGGCGCCGGTCGAGGGACCTGCGCCGGCGCCGATGCCCGCGCCGCTAGGATTCCGCCACCTTGGGCGCGGACGTGACGGGAACGCTCACCGTCGATGCAGCCGACGGTCCGATCGCGGCCGACCTCTCGACTGCCGATCGCTGGCATGCGCTCGTGCTGCATCGCGGTCGTCCGGTCGCGCGCGTCGACCTCGCGAGCCCCGGTCGCACGACGGGCGATGCACTGCAGACCGCGGCGCTGGCGCGCTGGGCCGACTGGGAGGTCACGCGGGAGCTGCTCGTCGAGCGGCTGCGCGCGCGGCTCGGCGTCGCGGGGATCGACCCCGCGCCGCCGCCGCTCGCGATCTCGGTCGTCGTCTGCACCCACCGCCGCCCTGATGACCTGGGGCGGCTGCTCGGCGCGCTCGGCGAGCTCGACCCCAGACCGCACGAGGTCGTCGTCGTCGACAACGATCCCGGCGAGCACGACTGCGAAGCCGCGGTCCGTGCGGCGGGCGTCCGCTACGTGCGCGAAGACCGGCGCGGGCTCGACAACGCCCGCAACGCGGGCATCGCCGCCGCGCGGGGAACGATCGTCGCGTTCATCGACGACGACTGCGTGCCGTCGCGCGGGTGGCTGGGGCGCCTGCCGATCGAGCTCGCGAACCCGGCGGTCGTCGGCGTGACCGGCCCCGCGTTCCCGCACACGCTCGACACGGCCGCGCGGCGCCGCATGGAGCGGCAGGGGAGCCTCGCACGCGGCCTGCGGCGGATCGAGTTCGACTGGCTCTCGTTCGCCGTCGCGGACGCGGGCGCGATCGGCGTCGGCGCGAACATGGCGTTCCGGCGGGCGGCGCTGCTCGCGCTCGGTCCGCAGCCGTTTCCGCCCGAGCTCGACGCCGGCACCGCGACCGAGTCCGGCGGCGACACGTACGTGATGGCGAAGCTGCTGGCGCGCGGCCACCGCCTCGTCTACGACCCCGCGACCTTCGTCTATCACCGGCACCGACGCGATCCGGTCGCGCTCCATCGCGCGTTCTTCGGCTACGGGGTCGGTCTCGGCGCAGCGCTCGCGAAGCTCACGGTCGACGACAAGGAGCTGTCGGCGCCGGCGACGTGGCTGTGGCTGCTGTCGCAGTACCGCTCGACGCAGCAGCGACGGCTCGCCGGCCTCGCCGACGCCGTCGAGACGCGCCTCGCGTGGGACTTCGTCCGCGGGGGCGTGCGCGGGCCGCTGCGCTGGCGCCGCGCGCTGCGCGAGGCGGCGGCGCAGGAGCGCGCGCGGGCGCGCGGCGACGCGCCTGCGGAGGCCCCGGCCGCCGACCCGGCCTCCGTCGCCGTCGCCTCCGCCGCCTCCGATCCCGCCTCCGCCGCTTCGTCGGCCGCCGCTCCGCCCGCCGCCGCGAGCGCCGGTCCGGCCGACCCGGGGAGTCCGCCTGCCATCTCCGTGATCGTGCCGACGAGCGCGCGGCCCGCGTCGCTCGCGCGCTGTCTCGACGCGCTCGCGCGTCAGGATGCGCCGCGCGGCCGCTTCGAGGTCGTCGTCGTCGACGACGCGCCCACGCGCGCGGCCGACCTGGATCCGCGCCACGCCGCGCAGCTCGAACTGCGCGCGATCCGCGCCGGCGGGCGGGGCGCGGCGGCGGCCCGCAACGCGGGCGCTCGCGCTGCCACGGCTCCGCTGCTGCTGTTCCTCGACGACGACGTGATCGCGGAGCCGGGGCTCGTGCGCGCCCACCTCGCCCGCCACGAGCGCGAATGCGACGCCGACGCGATCGTCGTCGGCCCCTACCTGCCCGCGCCGCTCGATACTTCGCTCGCCGCCTCCGCGGCCGCGCTGTGGTGGGACGACCTGTTCCACGCGCTCGCCCGCGCGGGGTCGCATACGTACCTCGGCGTCCTGACCGGCAACATGTCGATCGGCGCCGTCGCGTTCGCCCGGACCGGCGGCTTCGACGAGCGCTTCGGCCGCACGCGCCGCGAGGACTGGGAGTGGGGGTACCGCGCGCTGCGCGCCGGGCTCTCGCCGCGCTACGAGCCGAGCGCGCGCGGGCGCCACGAGTTCCGGCTCGACGCGCCCGGCCGGCTGCGCGCCGCCGAGCTGGAGGGACGCGGCGACGTGCACATGCTCACGGCGCATCCCGACGCCGGCTGCGCGCTGCTGCCGCTCGTCGGCGACGGGCTCCACGCCGGCGGACGCACGCGCGGAGCGCAGCGCGTCCTCTGGCGCTCCGCGCCGCTGCGCCGCGCTGCGCTCATGCTGCTGGCGGCGCTGGAGCGCATGCGGCTGCGTCGGACGTGGGTACGCGCGTTCAACGCCGCGCAGCGCCTGAGCTACGAACGCGGCGTGCTGGCCGCCGCGCCCGCGCCGCCGCGCCCGAGCGAGCCGCTGGTCGACGTCGACCTCGACGGCGACGGACCGATCGCGCGGCCGACGCTCGCGCCGCCGACCCTGCGCGTGCGCGTCGGGGGGCAGATCGTGGCGCACGTGCAGCCGGCGCTCGGGCAGTGGACGCCCGCGCTCGCCGAGCAGCTCGTCGACGCGGTGCCGTGGCAGCTGCTCGACGCGGCTGCCGGCGCGTGCGGGTGCCGGCCTGTGCGCGCGGAAGCACACGACCACGCGAGCCGCACGCTCGTCGTCTTCGGCCCCGCGCATGGCGCGGACGATGTCGCCGACGTGGCCGAGCTGACGGCGGCGGGCGCGACGGTCGCGACGGCGGAGGGACCGGCCGCCGCGCACTGGCGGGCGGCGACGGCATGCGCGGCCGCTGCGGATCGCGAGCTGGTGGCGTTCACGCTGCCGGGCGTGCGGGCGAGCGGGGCGTGGCTGGAGCAGGCACTGGCGGCGTTCGACGGCGAGCGCGTCGGCGTCGTCGTCGGCTGCGCGCTGCCGGCGTCCGCACCGCCTGCGCCGCTCGTCCTGCACGGGCGCCATGCGGACGCACGGCAGCTTCGGAACGACGCCGTGATCGCACCGTGGTACGTCGTGCTGCGCCGCGAGCTGCTGCCGGCGCTGGGCGGCCAGGCGGGCGAACGGGACGCCCTCGCGCCGGTGCACGCGCTCGTCGAGCACGCGCTCGACGACGGCTGGGTCGTCGGCTACCGCGACGTGCACGGCCTCGCGGGCGCCGCTCCGGACGCCCGCGCCGGCGCGCGTTCGCTGATGGCGGTGCGCGTTGCGCGCAGCCGCACGCCGGCTGCGACGGCCGTCGAGGAGCTGCGGCGCGCGACCTTCTTCGCCGCCCGCGACCTCGTGCGCGGCGCCGACCGTCGAACTGCGCTGCGCTCGTACGCCGGGACCGTCGCCGGGCTTCAGCGCGTCTGGGGACGGCGCGGGCTGCCGGCCGGCTGAAGCGCGCGGACGCGCCGTCGCGACCGCCCACCGACGCACGTCGGCTGCCGCTCCGCGCTCAGCTGCGCGGCGAGCGCCGCGTCACCGCGTTGCGCCATCCGGCAGCCGGCGAGCACGGCGATCACGACGAGCAGCCAGGCACTGCACAGCATCACGATCATGAGCATCGACCCCACCATCGGCATCCTGCGCTGGGACATTGAGCGCGCCGCTCCGCGACGACGCAGGAGAGACGCTATCCGGCGACGCGGCGCGCAAGTGCTACCAGCGTGTGAACGCCCCACCCCGATCCGCCTCTGCCGGCATAGGGCTTGCCGTTGTCCCACGCGGTGCCCGCGATGTCGAGGTGCGCCCACGGGACGTCGCCGACGAAGCGGTGCAGGAACTCGGCGGCGGTGATCGAGCCGGCCTTGCGGCTCTCGACCGCGTTCAAGATGTCGGCGTAGCGTCCTCTGATCAGTTCCGCGTAGGAGTCGTGCAGCGGCAGGCGCCAGAGTGGCTCGCCGGCGGCGCGTCCCGCCTCCTCGACCGCCGCCGCCCACGCGTCGTCGTTGCTCATCAAGCCCGCGTGGCTGTCGCCCAGCGCGGTCACGATCGCGCCGGTCAGCGTCGCGAGGTCGACGATCCGCTCGGCGCCGAGCGCGACGGCGTGCGCGAGGCAGTCGGCCAGCACGAGCCGGCCCTCGGCGTCGGTGTTGACGATCTCGATCGTCGTGCCGTTCGAGGCGCGCACGATGTCGCCCGGCTTGACCGCCGTGCCGCTCGGCATGTTCTCGGTCGCGCCGACGATTCCGAGCACGCGCAGCGGAAGTCTCAGCCGCGCGATCGCGCCGACCGCCTCCAGCACGGCCGCGCCGCCCGACATGTCGAACTTCATCTCCGACATTCTCGCCCCGGGCTTGAGCGAGATCCCGCCGCTGTCGAACGTCACGGCCTTGCCGACGAGCGCGAGCAGGGGGGCGTCGGTGCTGGGCTCCGGCGGGTCGTATCGCATGCAGATCAACTGCGCCTCCTGTGCGGAGCCCTGCGCGACGGCGGCGAACGCGCCCATCCCGCGTTCGCGGATGTCGGCCTCGCTCAGCACGTCGACGGAGATCCCCGCGGCCTCGCCGGCGATCTCCTGCGCGCGGTGGGCCAGGAACGAGGGGGTCGCCTCGTTGCCCGGCAGGTTCTGCAGGTCGCGTGCGCGGTTCTGCGCCTCCGCGACGACGGTCGCGATCGCGACCGGCTCGCCGACGTCGTGGTGCGCGCTGATCAGCAGCGTCGCGAGCGCACCGTCGTCCTCGGGGTGGTTGCGATAGCGGTCGAAGCGGTAGCCCGCCAGCACCGTTCCCTCGACGAGCCCGGCGACGACCGCGTCGTCGACGTCGTGGGGGACCTCCCAGCAGAGCGCGGCCGTCCCCAGCTCGCGGGCGCGCGCGTGAACGGCCGCCGCGACGATCCGCGCGCGCTCGGCGTCGAACGCGTCGCGCGCGCCGAGCCCGACCACCACGAAGCGCCGCTCCTCCGCGTGCGCGATCGCGAGGTGCCTGAACGCGCGCCGCGCCTCGCCGCGGTCGAGCAGGCGCTGGAGCGCGCCGCCGACGTCGTGCGCGACGTCCTCGCCGTCGAACACGCCGACGGCGATCGTGTCGGCGCTCGTCGCAAGCGGGGCGTCGGTGGTGGCGGCGATGCGCATTGCGCGGCAGGTTACCCGTGAAGCCGTTCAGCGGACCGCGCGGCTCGTAGCGGGTCGGTGAGCGCTGCACGCTGCACGCATCGCCGCGCCTTGCATCATGCACGCATGCGCAACCTCCTCGGTGTCCACCAAGGGCTCGCCATGCTCGGGTTGGTCATCGGCATCGCAGCGCTCGTGCTCGCGGCACTCGCATTGCGTTGAGACTCGCCCCGCTTCGCCGTCCACCGCGAGCTGCCCGCGCGAATTTCGCCAAACCCTCCTAGCATTCACGGCTGGCGTCCCGTGGACGCCCTCCTACACCGCTGAAACGGAGATCCGATGCCCAAGACCGTCATCCTCGGTGCTGCGCGCACCCCGATCGGCAAGCTCGGCGGCGGCCTCGCCTCGCTCGACGCGACCGAGCTGGGCGGCGTCGCCATCAAGGCCGCGCTCGAACGCGCCGGCGTCGAGCCGGAGCAGGTGCAGCACGTCGTGATGGGCCAGGTGATCCAGGCGGGCCAGGGCCAGATCCCCTCGCGCCAGGCGCAGGTCAAGGCGGGGATCCCAAAGGAAGTGTCGTCAGAGACGATCAACAAGGTGTGCGCGTCGGGCATCCGCGCGGCCGGCATCCTCGACGCGGCGATCCGCGCGGGCGACCTCGACGTCGCCGTCGGCGGCGGCATGGAGTCGATGTCGAACGCGCCCTACATGCTCAAGGGCGCGCGCTTCGGCTTCCGCATGGGCGACGCCAAGGCGATCGACTCGATGATCCACGACGGGCTCACGAACCCGTTCTCCGGCAAGCACATGGCGCACGAGGCGTCCGAGGTCGCGGCCGAGCTGGAGCTGACGCGCGCCGACATGGACCGCTGGTCAGTCCGCTCGCACGAGCTGGCGGTCAAGGCGACCGACGAGGGCCGCCTGCCGGAGGAGATCGTGCCGGTCACGATCAAGGGCAAGAAGGGCGACACCGTCGTCGAGATCGACGAGGCGCCGCGCCGCGACACGACGCTGGAGACGCTCGCCAAGCTGCCGCCGATCTTCATGAAGGACGGCTCGCACACGGCCGGCAACGCGCCCGGCGTCAACGACGGCGGCGGCGCGCTCGTGCTCGCCTCCGACCAGTGGGCGGCGGCGAACGGCAAGAAGCCGCTCGCGACGATCGTCGCGCAGGCGCAGGTCGCCGACGACTTCCCCTACCTCGCGAGAACGCCGGCGCTCGCGGCGCAGAAGGCGCTCGCGATGGCCGGTCTCTCGGTCGACGACATCGACGTGTGGGAGATCAACGAGGCGTTCGCGTCCGTCACCCTCAACTCGATGCGGATGCTCGGGATCGACGAGGACAAGGTCAACGTCAACGGCGGCGCGGTCGCGCTCGGCCACCCGATCGGCGCCTCCGGCGCGCGCATCCTCGGCTCGCTCGTGCTCGAGCTGCAGCGCCGCGGCGGCGGACGCGGCTGCGCGGCGATCTGCTCGGGCGGCGGCCAGGGCGACGCCGTGATCGTCGAGGTGCCCGCGTCCTGAGCGACGCGCCCGCCAGCGACGGGGGCACCGCCGGCGCGGCCGGTGGTCGCGCCGCCGCCTTCTTCGATCTCGACCGCACGCTGATGGCGGGCTCGTCGGCGTACGAGTTCGCGCGCGCCTCGTATCGCAACGGCCTGATCGGCCGCCGGCAGCTCGTCGCGGGTGCGTGGGCGAACGTGCAGTTCCGCCTGCGCGGCTCGACCGACGCTGCCACCGACGAGCTGCGCGAGCGGATCGCCAAGGCGATCGAGGGCGTGCGCGTGCGCGACCTCCAGCGGCTCGGACCATCGGTGCTGGCGGGGATCCTGCCGCGCATCTACCCGCAGATGCTGCAGCTCGCCTGGCAGCACCAGGACGCCGGTCGCGAGGTCTTCATCTGCACCGCGGCCGCGCACGAGCTGGCAGCCGTGCTCGCGCTCGTGCTCGGCTTCGACGGCGGCGTCGGCGCGCGCTCCGAGGTCCGCGACGGCATCTACACCGGCCGTCCGCACGGCCCGTTCACCTACCGCGAGGGCAAGGCGCAGGCGATGCGCGAGCTGGCGGCCGAGCGGGGGATCGACCTCGGCGCCTCGTGGGCGTACTCCGACTCCGAGTCGGACCTGCCGATGCTGCGCGCCGTCGGGAATCCGGTCGCCGTCAACCCCGACGCGACGCTTGCGCGCGTCGCGCGCGAGGAGGGCTGGGAGGTGCTGCGGTTCGAGCGGCTGGGGCGGCGGCTCGCCGTCGCCGGCTCGCTCGCCGCGGCGGCGGCGCTCGGCGGGCTCGGCTCGCTCGCGCTCGGCCGTCGCAAACCGGTCCCGCCGCCACGCCGAATCCCCCCGCGCCGGCCGCTGCGCCGTCAGAGATGAGCGAGCACGAGCTGATCGACGAGCAACGCGAGATCCGCGCGCTCGCGCGCGACTTCGCCCAGCGCGAGATCGAGCCGCACGCCGCCGCCTGGGACCGCGAGCACCGCTTCCCGGAGGACGTCTTCGCGCAGCTCGGCGAGCTGGGCCTGATGGGCGTCTGCGTGCCGCCGGAGCACGGCGGCGCGGGCGCGGACTTCCTCGCCTACGTGCTCGTGCTGGAGGAGCTCGCGCGCGCGGATGCGGGCGTCGCGGTGACGGTCGCCGTGCACACGAGCGCCGCCACGCTCCCGCTGCTCGCCCACGGCACGCCGGAGCAGATCGACCGCCTCGTCCCGCCGCTCGCGCAGGGCCACGAGCTGGGCGCCTTCGCGCTGACCGAGCCGGAGGCCGGCTCGGACGCCTCCGCCATCCGCACGCGCGCCGACGCCGACGGTCGCATCACCGGCTCGAAGCAGTTCATCACGACCGGCTCGCATGCCCACGTTCTCCTCGTCTTCGCCCGCGACCCCGACGCGCGCATCTCCGCGTACGTCGTCCACCGTCCGGCGCCGGGTCTGAGCGTGATCAAGGAGGAGGAGAAGCTGGGGCTGAACTCCTCCAGCACTGCCGCGCTCTCCCTCGATGCAGTCGTAGGCGAGCGCTTGGGCCCCGCAGGCGCAGGAATGAAAGTCGCCCTCTCCACGCTCGACGGCGGCCGCATCGGGATCGCGGCGCAGGCGGTCGGGATCGCGCAGGCCGCGCTCGACACGGCGACCGCCTACGCCAGAGAGCGCCGCGCCTTCGGCGGCCCGATCGCCCGCCTCGGCCAGATCCAGGCCAAGCTCGCCGACATGCAGACGGAGATCGAGGCGGCGCGCGCGCTCACGTGGCGCGCCGCGCGGCTCAAGCAGGCGGGCCGGCCGCACACGGTCGAGGGCGCGCAGGCGAAGCTGTTCGCCTCCGCCGTCGCCCGCCGCCAGACCGGCGAGGCGATCCAGGTGCTCGGCGGCGCTGGCTACACGCGCGAGCTGCCGGCGGAGCGCTACTACCGCGACGCGAAGGTCACCGAGATCTACGAGGGGACCTCCGAGATCCAGCGGCTTGTCATCGCGCGGAGCCTTCTGGGCGACGCCGCCCGCGATGGCGGCATGTAGGAGGAGTTTCACCTACCATTCCCGCGCGATGAGCACGACCGAGCGCAAGATCCGCGTCGTCGTCGCGAAGCCGGGCCTCGACGGGCACGATCGCGGCGCCAAGATCATCGCGCGAGCGCTTCGCGACGCGGGCATGGAGGTGATCTACACCGGCCTGCACCAGACGCCGGAGCAGATCGTCGAGACGGTCATCCAGGAGGATGCGGACGCGGTCGGCCTGTCGATCCTCTCGGGTGCGCACATGACGCTCGTGCCGCGCGTCGTCGAGCTGCTGCGCGAGCAGGACGTCAACGACGTCGTCGTGACCGTCGGCGGCACGATCCCGGCCGACGACATCCCCGAGCTGAAGCAGCTCGGCGTGGCCGAGGTGTTCACGCCCGGGACGCCCACGCAGGACATCGTCGAGTTCGTGCGCGGCGCCGTCCGCACGTCCGCGTAGCCGCCCGCTCGCGCCAGTCCGTCCTCATCTGAACGGCTTCGTCCACCTGGTGCGATTGACTGGTCAGTCAACGCGATATCATCCGCGCGCACCACCTTGCCCCGAACATGAGTTGGACTGCTGAGGAGGCACCCGAGTTGAAGATTTGCGTCCTGGTCAAAGAGGTACCGGACGCCGCCGTCGAGAAGCGCATCGACCCATCGACGGGGCGGATGGACCGCAACGGGGAGAAGAACCTCAACCCGTATGACACGCACGCCATCGAGGCGGCGATGCAGATCAAGGAGGGCGGGGCGATCCCCGTCGAGGAGATCGTCGCCGTGACGATGGGCCCGGAGTCCGCCGTGCGCGCGCTCCACAAGGCCGTCTCGCTCGGGGCCGACCGCTCCGTGCACCTGACCGACGCCGCGCTCGCCGGCTCCGACGTCGCCGCGACCGGCTACGCGCTCGCGAAGGCGCTCGAGGCCGAGTCGCCCGACCTCGTGCTGCTCGGCCAGCAGTCGGACGACGGCGAGTGCTACACGATCGGCGCGGTCGTCGCCGACCACCTCAAGATGCCCTCGCTCACGCAGGTCATCAAGATGGACGTCGACGGCGGCGCGCTGCGCTGCGAGCGCCAGGCCGAGTACGGCTACGACACCGTGCAGGTCCAGCTCCCGGCCGTCATCTCGGTCGGCGACGCGATCAACGAGCCGCGCTACCCGTCGCTGAAGGCGATCATGGGCGCGAAGAAGAAGCCGCTCGACACGAAGGGCGCCGGCGACGTCGGCATCGACGGATCGCTCGTCGGCGCGGACGGCTCGCGCGTCGACTGCGGCGAGTTCAAGGCGCCGCCGGCCAAGTCCGCCGGCAAGATCATCGAGGACGAGGACACGAACGAGACGGTCGAGCAGATCGTCGCGTGGCTGGACGAGAGGAAGCTGATCTGATGCCCGGTGGAATCCTGGTCTACGTCCTCCACTACGAGGGCGCCTTCAACAAGAACTCGCTCGGCGCGATCTCCGAGGGCGCGAAGCTCGCCGGCGAGCTCGGCGTCGGCTGCGATGCGGTCGTCGTCGGCGGCGCCGACCTCACGAACGACCTCTGCGCGACGCTCGGCACCTACGGCGCCAAGCGCGTCTTCAAGGCCGAGGGCGCGGAGGGCCTCGCACAGCCGGTCGTCGACGCGATGGCGAAGGTGATCGACGAGCACGGCCATTCGTACGCCCTCTTCGGCGGCGGCCTGCTCGGCTTCGAGATCGGCGCCGGCCTCGCCGCGCGCAAGCAGGCCGGCGTGACGATGGAGGTCACCGGCGTCGCGGTCGAGGGCGGCAAGCTCGTCGCCGAGCGCCCGATCCTCGGCGACTCGCAGATCTCCGTCTCCAAGTACAAGGGCGACCTGGGCATCATCATCGGCCGCATCAACGCGTTCGAGGTCAAGGAGTCGGGCGCGGGCGCGGCCGAGGTGGTCGACGTCGCGGTCGACTACTCGCCGTGGTCGAACCAGGCGACGATGGTCCAGCGCGGCGAGCAGCGCGGCGCCGACGTGAACATCGAGGACGCCGACATCCTCGTCGCGGGCGGCCGCGGGCTCGGCAAGGCCGAGGGCTTCCAGCTCTGCGAGGACCTCGCCGGCGCGTTCGGCGGCGCCGTCGCCGCGACGCGCGCGGTCGTCGACGCCGGCTGGTACCCCTACGCCGCGCAGATCGGTCAGACGGGCAAGACCGTCGCGCCGAAGCTGTACCTCGCGGCGGGCATCTCCGGCGCGATCCAGCACAAGGTCGGCATGCAGGCCTCGGAGAACATCGTGGCGATCAACAAGGACGCGAACGCCCCGATCTTCGAGTTCTCCGACCTCGGCGTCGTCGGCGACCTCAACAAGATCCTGCCGAAGCTCACCGAGGCCGTGAAGGCCAAGAAGGGAGCGTAAACGCCATGTCCGCCAGCAACGGCAAGTCGAACGGCAAGGTCGTCCCGGCGGCGTACCCGCCGCCGGTCGACTCGCCGAAGGAGTTCGTCAAGCGCGGCCTCGACGGCGAGGACGAGCTGATCGAGGTCGGCGTCGCGATCGTCGGGGGCGGCACCGCCGGCCTCGCGTGCGCGAACCGCCTGCTCCAGCTGCTGGCGGACGACCCCGACCTGATGGAGCGTCTCGGCGAGGTGCCCGTCGCGGTCATCGAGAAGGCCAAGACCTGCGGCGGCCACAACCTCTCGGGCGCGGTCATGCGCCCGAGAGCGCTGCAGGAGCTGTTCCCCGACATGAGCCGCGAGGACTGGCGCAAGGAGGGCTTCGCCTTCGGCGAGGTCAAGAAGGAGGCCGTCTACCTGACGCCGACCTCGAAGCTCCACGTGCGCATCCCGGTCCCGCCGCCGTTCAAGAACCACGGCAACGAGATCGTCTCCGTCTCCGCGCTGGCGCGCTACCAGCAGCGCCAGGCGGAGGAGGGCGGCGCCTACGTGCTGACCGAGACGTCGGCGACGCAGCTGATCGTCGAGGACGGTCGCGTCGTCGGCGTGCGCTCGGGCGACAAGGGCCGCGGCAAGGACAACGAGCCGCTCGGCAACTTCGAGCCGGGCACCGACATCAAGGCGAAGGCCGTCGTGTTGGCCGAGGGCTGCTGGGGCCACCTCACCGGCGCCGCGATCCGCGAGTTCGACCTCGCCGACGGCCGCGAGCCGCAGGTGTGGGAGCTCGGCGTCAAGGAGGTCTGGAAGGTCCCCAAGCCGCTCGACCGCCTGATCCACACGGCCGGTCCGTGGCCGGCGAAGATCTTCGGCAGATACGGCCAGGTCGCCGGCACGTGGCTCTACCCGATGAAGGACGAGAGAACGGGCGAGCACCTCGTCTCGCTCGGCCTCGTGATCGGGCTCGAGTACGCCGACGCGACGACGTCGGTCCACGACATGCTGCAGGCGTTCAAGCTGCACCCGCTCGTGAGAAAGATCCTCGACGGCGGCGAGCGCGTCGCGTGGGGCGCGAAGGCGCTGCCGGGCGGCGGCTACTGGTCGATGCCGAAGCTGTCGATGCCGGGCGCGGTGATCGTCGGCGACGCCGGCGGCATGGTCGACACGGCTGCGCTGAAGGGCGTCCACCACGCGATCAACTCCGGCAAGCTCGCCGCCGAGGCGATCTACAGAGGGCTGAAGAACGGCGAGAGCGGGTTCGAGTCCTACGAGTACATGCTCGAGGACTCGCTCACCGGCAGAGAGCTCTACGAGGTCCGCAACCTGCGCCAGCCGTTCCAGAAGGGCTTTCTCAAGGGCGGCCCGCTCGTCAACCTCGCGATCGCGACGAGAGGCAAGCTGCCGCCGGGTCGCCTCAAGTGGCACCGCAACGACGAGAAGCCGATGTTCATGGGCAACACGTGGAAGCGCTACCCGAGACCCGACGGCAGATACACGTTCGACAAGCTCTCGTCCGTCTTCATCACCGGCAACGCGACGCGCGACGACGCGCCGAACCACATCCGCGTGCAGAAGCACGTCCCGCGCGAGGTCGCCGAGACGTGGAAGTGGATGTGCCCGGCCGGCGTCTACGAGATCCCCGAGGACGCGCCGGAGCACGGCCCGGTCGACGTGATCGTCAACTACACGAACTGCGTGCAGTGCGGCGCGATCACCGCGAAGGGCGGGCGCCTCACGACGCCCGAGGGCGGCGACGGGCCGCTCTACCAGATCACCTGACGCTCTCGTGTGCGGCCGGCCTTGCCGGCCGCACGCAACTTCGCTCGCGCCGGGCGGTTAACGCGACACGATGGTCGCTCGTCTCGCCACCGCTCTGATCGCCGTCGCGCTCGTCGCGCCGCCGGCGCTCGCTGCCGCATCCGAGCGCGGCGCGAGTGCTGCGTCCAGCGCTCCCGCCGGCGCGCGCCTGCTCTCCTGCAGACGCTCACCGCTGCTCGCCGCGCGCGTCGCCGTCGTCGGCACGTGGATGCGGCCGCTGGCGGCGGGCAGAAGACTGGCCGTGAGGGTGGACCTGTGGCAGCACCTGCCGGGCGGGCGCTGGACGCAGCGCACCGACGTGCCGGGCCTCAGCACGTGGGTCGCCCCGACCGACCCGCTGCTCGGCACGCGTCCCGGCGACATCTTCAAGTACCGCCAGTCGGTCGGCCGCCTCGCCGTGCCCGCCGCATACCGCTTCCGCGTGTCGTTCCGCTGGTCGGACGCAGCGGGCGCGGTCGTACGCCAGACGGCGGCAACGACGGCCGCCTGCCGCGAGCCCGACGTGCGCCCGGACCTCGTCCTCGACAGCGTGGAGGCGACCTCCGCGCCGCGCGGCAACGGGCTCGTCCGCTACGCCGTCACCGTCCGCAACGCCGGCCGCTCGCCGGCGCCGCGCAGCGTGGTGGCGGCGACGCTTCCGGGCGACGCGATCCCGAACGCCCGCCATCGCAGCGTCCCGCGCCTGCGCCCTGCGGAGAGCACGGTCGTCACGTTCACCGGCCCCGGGTGCGCGGCGGGCGCGATGCCGGCCTCGTTCGTCGTCGACCCGGCGAACGCGCTCGAAGAGGCGAGCGAGGTCGACAACGAGGTCGCCGCCACCTGCCCGACGCCGTAGGCGGTCGTTCCGGGCGAGCGCGCGTCGCTACACTGGACCGACGATGAAGACCGAAATCCACCCCACCTATCGCGACGCGCACGTCCGCTGCACCTGCGGCAACGAGTTCACGACGCGCTCCGTCGAAAAAGAGATCCACGTCGAGATCTGCTCGAACTGCCACCCCTTCTACACGGGCAGGCAGAAGCTCGTGGACACCGGTGGACGCGTCGAACGCTTCCAGCGCCGCGCGGCGAAGCGCCGGGCCGGCGCCGGGGCGTAGCGGCGGCCCGGTCTTGACGATGAGCCGCCTTCGGGGGAAGCGGTCGTGAGCGTCGCCGACAAGACGGCCGCGCCGGCCGACGCGCCGGGGGGCGCGTCCCCGCCCGCCCAGCTGCGCGCGGCCCGCGACGCGCCCGTCGGCGGCCAGGCCGTGCTCGAGGGCGTGATGATGCGCGGCATCAGAACCTGGGCCGTCGCCGTCCGCAAGCCCTCCGCGGAGCAGCTCGCGACACACGACGAGGGCCTTGCGCCCGACGAGGCGGCCGAGGGCGAGATCGCGGTCGTCACGAGACCGCTCAACTCGTGGCTGAGACGCCACCGCGCGCTGCGCATGCCCGTGATACGCGGCGTCATCGCGCTGGGCGAGTCGCTCAAGGTCGGCTTCGACGCGCTCGGCATCTCCGCCAACGCGCAGCTCCCGGACGAAGAGCAGCAGATCTCCGGCGGCATGTGGGCCGGCACGATCGTGCTCTCGGTGATCCTGGCGATCGGCCTCTTCTTCCTGATCCCGGTCGGCATCGCCTCGCTGATCAAGGACCAGCTCGGCTCGTCCTTCCTCTTCTGGCTGATCGAGGGCCTGATCCGCACGGCGATCTTCCTCGGCTACCTGCTGGCGCTCAGCCGCCTGCGCGACCTCCGGCGGGTGTTCGAGTACCACGGCGCCGAGCACAAGACGATCTCCTGCTTCGAGTCGGGGATGCCTCTCACGCCGGCGAACGCCGAGCGCTTCTCGCGCCTCCACCCGCGCTGCGGGACGACGTTCCTGCTGCTTGTGATGGTCGTCGCGATCTTCGTCTTCGCCCCGATCGGCCTGCCCGCCTGGTACTGGCTCCTGATCACCCGCGTTTTGGGCGTTCCCCTGATCGCCGGCATCTCGTTCGAGCTGATCAAGCTGAGCGGCAGACAGCGCAGACGCCGCTGGGTCCGAGCCATCATGTGGCCCGGCATCCAACTGCAGTACCTCACCACCCGCGAACCCGACCGCTCGCAGCTCGCCGTCGCCATCGCCGCCCTCGAAGCCGTCCTGAAGGCCGAGCCCGACCTCCTGACCACCGACGCCAGAAGCCTCATCGGCGTCGAGGTCGTCGCCTGACCCGCCGCCCCGCCGCCCCGCGCCACCCGCGCCGGGGGCGAATCCCCCGACCTGTGCCCCTCTGTGTCGGTCATGCCGACACAAAACGGCACAGATCGGATCATCGGGGCGCTGGCGGCGCGGCAGTGGGGGGTGGTGGCCAGGAGGCAGCTCCTCGATGCCCGAGTGACATCGGCGATGATCGGTGAGCGAGTGCGAAGCGGACACCTGCTCCCCCTCCACCCGGGCGTCTACGCCGTCGGTCACACCAGACTCCGCCGGGAGGGGCACTGGCTCGCGGCGGTGCTGGCGGTCGGGCCCGGGGCGGTGCTGAGCCATCGGGACGCGGCGGGGCTGCATGACCTGCGGGCTGCCAACCACGCGCGGATCGACGTCTCGACGGCCGGGAAGGCGGGATCGTCGGCGAAGATCGCCGTCCACCGCACGCGCACCCTCGATGCCCAGGACATCACCACCGTCCGCGGCATCCCGGTCACCACCGTCGCCCGCACGCTCGTGGATCTCGCCGGCACGGTCCCGTACCACCACCTGACACGGGCGATCAAGGAGGCCGAGCGGCAGCGCACGTTCGACCTGCAGAAGGTCCAGGACGCGCTGGCACGCACGAGAGGCCGCCGCGGCCCGGGCCATAGGGCAATGAGGGAGGCGATCGCGGAGTGCGCGGCGCACGAGGGTCACCACACTCGCTCGCCCCTCGAAGATGCCTTTCTGCGCCTGTTGCGCGACCGCGGCCTCCCGAGTCCGGCCACGAACGCCACCATCGAAGGATTCGAAGTCGACGCCGTCTGGCCCGCCGAGCGGATCGCCGTCGAGCTGGACGGCTGGCGCGACCACGGCACCCGCCGCGCCTTCGAGGAAGACCGCAAACGCGACGCCGCGCTCACGGCCGCCGGCTGGCGCGTCGTCCGGTTCACGTACCGCCAGGTGACGCAAGGACCCGACGCGGTCATCGAGACCCTGCGTAGACTCGGACGCTAGATGGTCGACTCCATGATCTCGCGGCGCGAGGGTCACGCTGGGCGGCGCTGGGCGCCACGCGGCGTCTTGCCAATGCCCCCGGCATTGGCTTCGACACCGCGCGTCGCCCAGCATCCGCCCATCGCGTCCCTCGCATCCACGAATCTCATGGAATCGCCCATCCCATGATCGAGCAGCTCGTCGAACAGATCGAAGCGCGCTTCGCGGAGCTGGAGCGCCAGATGGCGGACCCTGAGGTGATCGGGGATCGCGAGCGCTACGCCGCGGTCGGCCGCGAGTACGCGGGCCTGGAGGACGCGGCGAGCCTGGCGCAGGAATGGCGCCGCGCGGTCGACGACGAGGCAGGCGCGCGCGAGCTGCTGGAGGACGGGGACGACCCCGAGCTGCGGGAGATGGCCCAGCAGGCGCGCGAGCGGATCGAGGCGCTCGACGAGGAGATCCGTCTCGCGATGGTCGAGCCCGACCCCAACGACGACAAGAACGTGATCGTCGAGATCCGCGCGGGCGCCGGGGGCGACGAGGCCGGCCTGTTCGCCGGAGATCTGTATCGCATGCTCAACCGCTACGCCGAGCGCAAGGGCTTCGAGACTGAGGCGCTGTCCGAGGGCGAGGGCCAGTACGCGTTCGCGATCAAGGGCGCGGGCGCCTACTCCGTCTTCAAGTACGAGGGCGGCACGCACCGCGTGCAGCGCGTGCCGGAGACGGAGACGCAGGGCCGCATCCACACGTCCACGGCGACGGTCGCGGTGCTGCCGGAGGCCGAAGACGTCGACGTCGAGGTCAACGAGTCCGACCTCCAGATCGACGTCTACAGGAGCAGCGGCCCGGGCGGCCAGTCGGTCAACACGACCGACTCGGCCGTGCGCATCACGCACAGGCCGAGCGGGATCGTCGTCTCGATGCAGGACGAGAAGTCGCAGTTGCAGAACCGCGAGAAGGCGATGCGCGTGCTGCGCGCGCGCCTCTACGAGAGGGCGCTCGCGGAGCAGCAGGCCGCGCTCGCCGCGGACCGCCTCGCGCAGGTCGGCTCCGGCGAGCGGGCCGAGAAGATCCGCACGTACAACTTCCCGCAGGGCCGCGTGACGGACCACCGCATCAAGCTCACCGTCCACAACATCGACGCCGTGCTCGGCGGCGAGCTGGACGAGCTGACGGCTGCGCTCCAGGACGACGAGAAGCGCCGCCGGCTGGAGGCCCAGGCGGTCGCGTGACGACATGGGGGCGCAGGGGGTGGAATTCGCCGAGGGGCCGGCGGTGCGCATGGCGCTCGCGATCGCAACCGCCGAGCTGCGCGACGCCGGCTGCGACACGCCGCGGCTCGACGCCGAGCTGCTGCTCGCCGACGCGATGGAGACCACACGCACGCAGCTGCACCTCGCGCCCGAGCGCGAGCTGACGCGCGCCGAGTCGGACCGCTTCGCCGAGCTGCTGCGGCGCCGCCGCGCGCGCGAGCCGGTCGCCTACGTGCTGAGGAAGCGGGCGTTCCGCTACATCGAGTTGACCGTGGACGAGCGCGTGCTCGTGCCGCGGCCCGAGAGCGAAGGGCTCGTGGAGACGGGGCTCACGCTGCCGCCGGGCGCGCGCGTCGTGGACGTCGGCACCGGCAGCGGCGCGATCGCGCTCGCGCTCAAGCACGAGCGGCCGGACCTGGAGGTGCTCGGCAGCGACGTCAGCGAGGACGCGCTCGCGGTCGCGCGCGCGAACGCGCGCGCGCTCGGGCTCGACGTGCG
>Ga0134125_10001460_pt1 | contig 29057 bp, 19 predicted proteins | sample KB31751_FD_96464 | JGI IMG/M metagenome (GOLD analysis project Ga0134125, IMG submission 96464) | Terrestrial soil microbial communities with excess Nitrogen fertilizer from Kellogg Biological Station, Michigan, USA - KB3-175-1 | ecosystem: Environmental > Terrestrial > Soil > Unclassified ... | reverse complement strand
TCCTATCTCGACCGCCTGGAACACCGGGACGATTTTGAGGCGGCTCTGGTGGGCATTCAGATTCCCGACGCCGACCCCAACACCGAAAGCAATGTCTGGCCGCTGGATGGCGCCTGGCACTTCTGGAATCCCCATCCCCGTTCGCCGGCCGCCTGGGAAAGCGAGCTCGACCGCGATTTTCGCGCCCAACTGACCACCACCGATCCCCAGCGCCGGCTGGCGTTGTACCGGCGCATCCAGCAGATCGAGCATCAACAGCTGCCCCTCATTCCCCTGGTCTCGCCGGACGTGCTGATCGCGGCGCGGGCCGGATTGGCGGGTGTTCAGGCCGCGCTGCTGCCCCCGCACTGGCTCTGGGATATGGATCATATTTATTGGAGTCACCCCAAAACTCCCTAAAACCTGTAAGATGACTTCGGTGACTCCGCCGCCCGAACCCGCCGTGCAGCAGGCGCTCGCTTCGGTTGTGAGCGATACGGACTTGATCGCGCGCTGCCGGCGCCGCGACGAGGCCGCCTGGGAGCAGTTGGTGCGGCGGTACCATCGCCTGGTGGTGGCGGTGGCGCGCAAGCACCGCCTCAACGACGACGACGCCGGGGAAGTGGTGGACGGGGTCTTCGCCGAACTGTGGCGCTCGCTCGGGCAAATTGACCGTCCCGACCGGGTTCGCTCCTGGCTGGTGACGGTGGCCCGCCGCCATAGTCTGGCGCAATTGCAGTATCAGCGCCGTTGGGTCAATTTGGCCGAGATCGACACGCAGTCCCTCCCGGCCTTGCGCGATCCCGCCCCCAACGGCGACTCGGTGCTGCTCGAGGCGGAGCAGGAACAGGCGATGCGGGTGGCGCTGGCGCGGCTGGCGCCGCGCTGCCGCCGGGTGCTTGAGTGGCTGTTTTACTCCGACCCCCCGCCCGATTACGAGGAGATCGGCAAACGCCTGGGCGTGGCGACGAATTCCATCGGCTTTATCCGCGGCCGCTGCCTGCGCAAACTGCGCCAGGCCTTGCAAGACGAAGAGGCGGCGCAGGGCTGGCCGCCGGTGGATTCGGCGAGCTAGTCTAGTGGTATTCTGTGGGGGCCGTACCGGAAGAATCGTCCCCCCACGCTTCCATGCCTGCCCCTGCTCCGGCGTTGACGCTGCGCCTGCTCTCCAGCGAAGCCGACTACCGCGCCTACTGCGAGCATCACGGCCCGCCCGGACCGGAGTTTTTTGCCCAGTTGGCCGACGCTCTGGCGCAGGAGGCGCGGGTGCAGCCCGCCTCCGCCGCCCCCTTGGCCGACGCCCTCCTGGCCCGGGCGCGCGCGGCCGGTGTGCCCGAATACGAAGCCCTGGCTCGGCGGGCCTGGGGCAACATCGCGTTCCTGTGCGGCGACTATAGCGTTGCCGTCGAGCATTACCGCCATGCGCTCGACCGCTTTGCCCCCGACGCCGACTTGGAACGCGGGCGCACCCTGAGCTCGCTGCTGCATCCCCTCGCCATGCTGGGCGAGAACGAGGCCAGCATGACCGCCGCCGCCGAGGCGCGCGCCTGTTTCGAGCGCTGCGGCGCCACCGTCCGCCTCGCCCGGCTGGATATCAACCTCGCGAGCGTCTTTTTCCGCGAGGATCGCTTCGCCGACGCGCTCGCCGCCGTGGACCGCGCCGAGGCGGGCTTGTCCGCCGCTCCCGAAGGAGAGGCCGATCATGAAGCCTGGGCGGCGATCCGGGTCACCCGCGCCGTGGTGTTGATCAACCTCGCCCGGTTCGACGAGGCCGAGCAGGCCTATCTGGACGCGCGCGATTACTCGCTCCTGCACGACATGCCGGTGCTGGCCGCGCAGGCCGATTACAACATCGGCTACTTGTACTTCCTGCGCGGGCAGTACGTCAAGGCCATCCGCGCCCTCGACCGGGCTCGTGAAACCGCCGCCAAATACGCCGACAAACTCCATTTGGCGCTGTGTGACCTCGACCAGGCCGACGTCTGCATCGAGCTCAACCTGTATGAGGATGCGCTGCAGTTGGCCCACGCCGCGCTCGGGCAGTTTCAGAGTCTGGGCATGCCCTACGAGCAGGGCAAGTCCCTGACCAACATGGCGGTCGCGCAGCAGTTCCTCGGTCACGACAGCGCCGCGTTGGAGTTGCTGGCCCAAGCCGAAACCGCCTTCGCGCAGGCCAGCAACGAGTTTTGGGTGCACCTCGCCAACCTCTACCGCGGCGCGGTCTTGCTCAAGATGGGCCGCTGCTTCGAGGCGATGCAGTTGAGCGAGCGCGCCCGCGTGTTCTTCGAGCAGCGTCATTCCCGCACCAAGGCCATTTACGCCGGCATTATGGCCGCGCGCGCGCGCGCCGCCGCCATGGACCTCCCTGGCGCGCACGCCGCCGCCGCCCGCGCCGCGGCGGCGCTGGGCGATCTCCAGGCGCCCTGGCTTCATGTCCAGGTCCAGACCCTGCTCGGCCAGTTGGCGGAGCGGGGCGGCGATGCCGCCACCGCGCTCGCCGCCTACGAGCAGGCCATGAACCACGCCGAGGCCACCCGCGGCAGCATCAACTTCGACGAGTTGCGCATCTCCTTCATGCGCGACAAGAGCCAGCTCTACGAACGCTATCTCACCGTCCTGCTCGACACCGATCCTCCCGCCGAGGCCGTCTGGCAGCACATGGAACGCGCCAAGTCCCGCTCCCTGGCCTTGGTGATGGCGGGCGGCTTCGGCGCCATTCAGCCCCGTATGGGCGAGGGCAGCCGGGTGGTGACCGAGATCAACCGCCTGCGCGAGGAACTGAACTGGTACTACCGCCAGTTGGATCCCGGCTCCCCCGGCGGGCCCTCCGCCGCCGCCGGCGGCGCCGGCGTGGAGGGCGTCCTGCACGCGATTCAGCAGCGCGAGCATCAACTCTTGCGCGCCATTCGCCAGTTGCCGGACGACGAGTACCGCATCCTGGAGCAGGAGTCCGGGGTCACCCTGGAGCGCATGCGCGGCCACCTCGCTCAGGCCCCCGGCGGAGGCGCCTGCTGGGTCGAGTACTTCCACTGCGCCGAGGGCTTCGTCGCCGCCGTGGGCGACCAGCGCGACCTGCGCATTCTCCGCCTCAACGGCGAGCGCTCCGGCATCGAGAGCGCGCTGCGGCTGCTCCGCTTTCAAGTGGGCAAGCGCGCCATGGAAAGCGATCACTTTCTGCGGCACGCGGCCGCCTTCCAGAATGCGGCCAACTCTCACTTGCGTCTGCTCCATCGCGAGCTGATCGCGCCGTTGGAACGGTACCTCACCGAGGATCACGTCCTGTTTGTTCCCCATGGCGTGCTGCACGCCCTGCCCTTTGCCGCCCTGCACCAGATCGGCGATCCCGGAAGGGATCTGATTGACGATCACACCGTGGCGCTGGCTCCCAGCGCGGCCATCTTCCTGCTGTGCAGCCAGCGGCCGCGCAGCCCGCACTCCAGTTCACTGCTGGTGGCCGCCGAGCCGGCGGCCGCGCGCGACGAGATCCGCGCCGTGGAACGCAGTTGGCCGCAAGCCGTGGTGCTGGAGGGCGCCGCCTCGACCCTGGCCGCGGTCAAACACGCCTCCGAGACCAGCCGCGTCATTCACATCGCCGCGCACGGCGTGTTCCGCGCCGACAACCCGTACTTTTCGGCGCTCGAGCTGGCCGACGGCCGGCTCAACGTGATTGACATCTACAATTTGCGCTTGCGCGCCGATCTGGTGGTGCTGAGCGGCTGCGGCACCGCGCTGGGCGATTTGGCCGGGGGCGACGAACTGATCGGCCTGACCCGCGCCTTTCTCTATGCCGGGGCGCGCGCGGTCATCGCCAGCCTGTGGGATGTGGACGACCGCACCACCGCCGAGTTCATGCAGTGCTTTTACGAGAATTGGAGCGGCGGCGCCAGCCCCTCGCAGGCGTTGCGCCGTACCAAGCTGGAATTCCGGCGCCGCTACCCCCATCCCTTTTTCTGGGCGCCGTTTCAGTTGGTCGGCAGTTTCGCGTAAGCGCGGGGCGCTCGGCGCCACCGCAGCGCGATTCGTCCTACTGGCCTTTGGCCAGCCTTTGCGCCAGCGCCGCCGGTAAGCCGGCTTGCAGAATGCTGGCCTGCGCCGCGGCCAGGTCGTAGGGCACCCGGTGGAACGTCACCGCATCGTCTTCCTGATGCAGGATCGCGTAGGCGGCTCGCCAATCGCCGTCGCGCGGCTGGCCGACCGAACCCGGATTCAACAGGTAGCGCGCCCCCGCCTGCAAACGCAGCGTGAAGCTCCCGCTTTGCCGGACCCCGGGCTCGCCGTGCCGGAACTCGCTCACTTCCTCCTCGCTGTACTCGAAGCCGCCCTGGATGTGGGTGTGGCCGAACCACTGCAGCCGGATCTCGGTGGCGGCAAACGCTCCCGCCGCCTGCGCCGGCTCGACCAGGTACTCGTCTTCGTCCAGCGGCGAGCCGTGCACCAGGCTCATCCCTTCCCACGGCAGCGGACCCGCGGGCAGCTCGTCCAGCCACTGCCGCGCCGGCTCCTCCAGTACGTGGTGGGTCCAGCGCGCCGCCGCCGCCGCCGTGGGGTTGAACCACTGCAGCCCGTGCAGCGCCGCGCAGGCGCGGTCGTGGTTGCCGCGGATTACCGTGGGGGTCGCGGCCCGGACCCAGGCGCTGGTCTGGTTGGGCTGCGCCCCATAGCCCACCACGTCGCCCAGACATACGCTGACGTCATAGCCGCCGGCCGTGGCGGCCGCCATCGCTTCCAGCGCCGGCAAATTGGCGTGAATGTCGCTGTAGATCAGGATCCGCATCTAGTCCCGTTTTCGTCCGCTCTCTCCGCTCAGCTCCCGCACCCGCGCCCGCAGTTCGCGCAACTCACGCTGCATGTCCCCCAGGCGCGCGAAGGCGGCGGTGGAGCGCAGCCACTGGCCGTGCTCGAACGCCGGCGAGCCGCTATACATTTTCCCCGCTTCCAGGTCGCCGTGGGTGCCGCTCTGCGCCGTGATGACCGTGCCCCGCCCCACCCGGCAGTGGCCCGCCACCCCGGCCTGACCCGCCAGCACGGCTCCCTCGCCCACCTGGGTGCTGCCCGCCAGCCCCACCTGGGCGCAGAGAATCGTGTCGGCCTCGATGTCGCAGTTGTGCGCCACTTGCACTAAATTATCCAGCTTGACACCGGCGCCGAGGCGGGTTTCTTCCAGACTGGCCCGATCCACACAACTGTTGGCCTGGATCTCGACCCGGTCCTCCAGCCGGACCCGGCCCACCTGTGGGATTTTGGCATACCCGCCGTCGGCCCGCCGCGCAAACCCGAACCCGTCTCCCCCGATGACCACCCCCGGCTGCAGGATCACGTCGTTGCCGATGCGCGTGCCCTCGCGAATCACCGCGTGCGCGTGCGCCGTGAACCGCTCGCCGGCCACCACATCCGGATAGATCACCACGTGGGGATGCAGCACCGCGTCCGCGCCGATGCGGCAGCCTTCGCCGATCGCGACAAACGCCCCCACGTAACTCCCGGGCCCAATTTCGGCGCTGGGATGGATGCGGGCGCTGGGATCGATCCCCGGCCCAGGCCGCCAAGCCGGCCGCAGTAACTCCACCGCCCGGGCAACCGCCACCTCCGGCCGCTCCGCGCGCAGCAGCGCCAGCGCCGGCTCGCGCTCGACGCGTGGGAACCGCCGGCCCACCAGAAGGGCCGCGGCTCGCGTATGGGCCGCCTCCGCCTGGCGGCGCGGGTCGGTCAAGAAGGCCAGGTCCCCTGCGCCGGCGCTCCCCAGGCTGGCAATCCCGGTGATGGCTACCTCTCCGTCTCCCTCGCACTCGCATTCCAACTGTTGCGCCAACTCGCTCAGGCGTATCATGCCGCCGGTTCTCCCTCTGGGCCGAAGAGCCCGATCTGGTGCCGCGCCTCCGTTTGCCGGCGCCGCCGCGGCGAGTGCACGACCTCCACAATCTGGACCTGTTCCATCGCCGCCCGCGGGACGTAGGCCCGCTGCCACTCACTGTCCTCGCGGAGCGGCGAGAGCCACAAACCTTGCGCGATCTCAAGCAAGTCGCTGGCCAGCAGGCCTTCGATGGTCTGACGCCCCCGGCTGTGAATGCGGATCCACACGCCGGGCAAGCGGTTCGCCGTACGGCGGGGCGGGCTGGCCAGCAGTCCGGCGCTCGCGGACCAATCCGCCACGAAATAAATCGCCGCCACCTGGTCGGTTCCCAGCCGCAGTGCTTGGCCCTCGGGGGTCAGCACCTCGATCTCCGTGGCCGCGTTCAAGGCCGCCGTGCCGAGATAGCCGGATACCAGGCCGGCCTGCCGTTGCCGTACCACCACCTTCTTGTGCGTTGATGAGTCCATCGGCGATACCGCGCAATTACGGCTGGCGCCGCCAGCCCAACTCTAGTATGATTCCTTCTGGATCGGCGCGAATTCCATCTTAAGTCATTTCAGTTCAGTCACTTGGAAGAAGTCGCGCCAACAGGGCCGGTCAGGCGATGGAAGCGCTCTCGCATAGCGGTATGGAATCCTCCCCGGAGCCGTGGGTGGAGGCCTGTCTGTTTCGCTTGCGAGTGGAAAAAGGCTTATCTTCCAATACTTTAGCCGCCTACCAGCGCGATCTGGGAATGTTTTCCCGCTGGTGCATCCGGCGCAGCCTCCCCCTGAGCGTCTGCCGGCGTGAGCACCTGCAGCAGTACCTGCTTGAGCTCTACCGCCGGCCGTTGGCTTCCCGCAGCGTGGCCCGGCACTTGACCGCCCTGCGCAACCTCTTCGGGTTCTTGGTGGAGGAGTCGTGGATCCAGCAGGATCCCACCGAGCATGTGGAGTCGCCCGCCATCGGTCAGAAACTTCCCGCCTACCTCTCCACTGGCCAGGTGCAGGCCCTGCTGGCCGCTCCTGCCGAAACGCCGGGCGCCGGCGCTCGGCAGCGGGCTCGCCGGGACCGCGATGCCGCCCTGCTGCAACTGCTCTATGCCACCGGTTTGCGCGCCAGCGAGCTGACGGGGTTGCACTGCAATCATGTGGATCTGGACGCCGGCATCGTGCGGTGCGAGGGGAAGGGCGGCAAGCAGCGGCTGGTGCCCATGCACCGGCGCGCCCAAGCGGCCCTGCAACGCTATCTGCACTCCGCGCGCCTGGTGTTGCTGGGCAGCGCTCCCGACCGTGGCTGGCTCTTTCCCGGCCGCGGCGGCCGGCCGCTGTCGCGCCAGGCGCTCTGGAAACTCTTGCAGCCCTACGGCTGCGCCACCGGCATTGCGGGCTTGTACCCGCACCGCCTGCGGCATAGTTTTGCCACCCATCTGCTGGAGGGCGGCGCCGACCTGCGCAGTTTGCAAGTCATGTTGGGTCACGCCGATCTCCAGACCACCCAGATTTATACCCAAGTGGTGAGCGGGCGCATGCAGCAGGTCTACCGCGCTCACCATCCCCGCGCCTGATCGCAGGCCATCGAGAACTATCATGGCGGATTACAACTTTCTGCTGGAAACCCGGCTGAGTCCCGACCAGCAGCTATCGCTGCAAGTGCTGCAGCGCGTCTGCCGCGCCGCCGGCCTGAACTTGTACCTCACCGGCGGCCCCATGCGCGACCTGCTCACCGGCAAGCCGGTCCGCTTTCTCGAGATCACCACCGAGGGGAACCCGCTCGGATTGGCGGCCGAACTCAAGGCGGCCGGAGCGGAACGCATCAGTCCCAACGCCGAGCACCGCAGCTTGACCTTCAGCCTGCGCGGCGGCCGGGTGCGCGTCAGCGCCGCCCGGCAAACCGCCGCCGCCGAGGGTGGCACCATCGTCGAGGATCTGCGCCGCCGCGGCCTCACCTTGAATTCCATTGGGCTATCGCTGAATCCGGGTTCGCGCGGCCTGCCCTTGGACCCTACCAATGGGGTGGCCGATATCGAAGCGCGCCTGATCCGCATGAATGGGCCCTACGTTTTCTTCGAAGACCCGATCGTGCTGTTGCGCGCCGTCCGCCTGCGCACCCGGCTGGAGTTTGCCCTGGAGGAGCGCACCTTGGCCCGGATGGAGGCTGCCCGCGAAAACGATTACCTCGAGCGCGCCAGCACGGCCTCCCGCGGCCAGGAGTGGGAGGCGATTGCCTACGAACCCGACCCCGCCGCGGTCCTGCAAGCGCTCGACGACGAGCGCTGGCTGGAACCGGCGTTCGGCAAGGGCGTCCGCGCCGCCAAAATGAACTTGGCGGCGCTGCGCCGCCTGAGCGGGGTGATCGATACTTTCGAGCAGTTGGGCTTTACCCTGGATGCCGGTCTCTGCGCCGCTCCTTTCCTGTTGAGCGGCTTGGCGCCCTCGGACCAGAACCGCCTCTCGCAATGGTTTCCCAGCCGTCACCTGGCCGACTGGAAACGAGTGCTGACCGAGGCACGCGCGTTTGAGAAGAAGTTGCAGGCTCTGTCGGGCGGCGGCGCGGAAGCGCAGTGGCGGATTCAGGAGTTGGCCGAGAAGACCCTGCCGGAAGCGGTGGTCGTGACGGCGCTGGATCCCGGCGACTCCAAGTCCGCCGCCGCCAAACGCCTGGCCGAATTCCAGACCGCGGCGCTTCAAATGCGCCGCCGCCTGCCGGTGAATGTTCTCCGCGCCGCCGGTATGGCTCCGCGCTCGATCGAGGGGGAAGAGGTCCTCCGTCCGTGGTATCACCAACTGCTCCGGGGGCAAGCGTTGAGCGATGCCGAACTTTTGGAAGGGGTGCGGGCCGCGGTAACCAAACTGCATCCGCCGCCGGCGCCCAAGGTGGTTCACGAGGAACTGCCAAGAGGGAAGCGCGGAGGCCGCGCCACCAAGCCCGCGGCGCCGCCCGCCAAGTCCACGGCTCCCGCTCCGGCTCCGCCCGCTCCGGCGAGCCAGGCGCCTACCCCGGTGGCCAAGGCGGTGGCGCCCGTCCCGCGCCCCGGCGCCGCGGCAGCCGCCAAACCGGTGAAAGCGCCACCGGCGCCGCCGAAAAAAAAGACCCCGCAGCCGCCCGCTTCCCCCGCCGCTTCCAAGCGGCCGGCTCCCAAGCCTGCGCCGAAAACGGTCGCCAAGCCGGTCGCCAAGCCGGTTGCCAAGCCGAAACCGAAGCTCAAGCCCAAGGCGCACGCTCCCAAACCGCGCTCCAAGGCCAAGGCCGCGCGCTGAATTCGAGCGCAGCAGCGGCATGGGGCTCCGGGGTCCCCATGCCGGTGCGAGCATAAGCCAAAGGCGCCCGGAATCGCCGGGCGCGCGGCGCAGCCGCGCTGGGGCCCGCGCCCATCAAACGACCAACGCCGGGGCCCCCAAGCCGCTGTCAGCGGCTTGGGGTGGCAACGGGAGCGACCCAGGCAAAAAGTGGCCGTGCCACCAAGGCGATATAATCAGCATCGGAGCCGGGCGGTCTTGGCCGCGTTTCCGATTCTTGAGCATGGATCCGTTCGTCCACCTTCACGTCCACTCCGATTATTCGCTCTTGGATGGGGCTTGCGACGTCACCAAGCTGGTGAACCTCGCCAAGCTGCAGGGCATGGAAGCCGTCGCCCTGACCGACCATGGCAACCTCTTCGGCGCCTGGAGCTTCCACGCCGCCGCACGCGCCGCCGGCATCAAGCCCATCCTCGGGTGCGAGCTATACATCTGCAAGAACGAGGATCACCGCCAGCGGCCCGAATCGGGTAGTGCCGTCACCGGTACCAAGGACGGTTACAACCATCTGATCGTTCTGTGTGAGAACGACACCGGGTACCGGAACCTTGCCAAGATCGTCTCGGAAGCCAGCCTCCACGGGTTTTACTACAAGCCCCGCATCAGCAAAAAATTTCTGGCGGAACACAGCGCCGGCCTGATCGGCCTCTCCGCCTGTCTCAAGGGCGAAGTGCAGGAGTTCCTCAGCGCCGGCCGGCCGCGGGAGGCGGAGCGGGTTGCCGCGGAGTTTCGCGACATCTTCGGTAGCGGCAATTTTTTTCTTGAGATCCAGGACCAGGGGCTGGAGCAGGAGCACCGCATCAAGGACGCGATCCTCGACCTCGCCCGCCGGACTGGCCTGGATCTGGTGGCGACCAACGATTGTCACTATCTCGGCGCCGACGACGCCCGCATGCACGATGTCCTGCTCTGCATCCAGACCGGCAAACGGGTCAACGATGAACAGCGCATGCGCTTCGGCAGCGACCAGTTCTTCCTGAAGACCGGAGAGCAGATGCTCCAGGTCTTCTCCGGGGTCGAGCACGCCGTGCGCCGTACCGTGGACATCGCCGCCCGCTGCGATTTCCATCTGGCCAAGGTGGCCGACCCGTTTCCCGAGTTTGCCGTGCCCGCCGGCTCCAACCGGGACGACTACTTCGAGCAGGTGGCGCGCGCCGGCATGGCCGCCCGCGAAGCCTGGATCGAGACCCGCCGCCGTCTGGGGAAAACCCGCTATGATCGCGCCGCCTACCAGGAGCGTCTCGACCGTGAAATTGCCGTGATTCGCGGCATGCACTACTCCGGGTACTTCCTGATCGTCTGGGATTTTATCCGCTATGCCAAAGAGCGGAAAATCCCGGTGGGCCCGGGGCGCGGATCGGCCGCGGGCAGCCTGGTCTCGTATGCGCTCGGCATCACCGACCTGGATCCGCTCGAGCATGAGCTGCTCTTTGAGCGCTTCCTCAACCCGGAACGCATCTCGATGCCGGATATCGACATTGACTTCTGCATGCACCGGCGCGGGGAGGTCATCGAGTACGTCACCCAGAAATACGGCCGCGAAAACGTCTCCCAGATCATCACCTTCGGCACCATGGCGGCCAAGGCCGCCATCAAAGACGTGGGCCGCGCCCTCGACCTGCCCTACGGTGAAGTGGATCGCATCGCCAAGCTGGTCCCCAACCAGATCAATATCACCCTGGCGGACGCGCTCGAACAGTCGCCGCCGCTCCGCCAATTGGTGGACAGCGATGCGCGGGTGCGCGAAGTGGTCGAGGTGGCGCAAAAGGTGGAGGGCCTGTGCCGCCACGCCGGCATGCATGCCGCCGGGGTGGTCATCGCCCCGCGGCCCCTCACCGAACTGGTGCCGCTGTTCAAGACCAACCGCGACGAAATCGTGACCCAGTTCGACATGAACGGGTTGGAAAAGCTCGGCCTGCTGAAGATGGACTTCCTCGGGCTCACCACCCTCACCATCCTCGAAGAAGCGGTCGGTATGATCGCCCGTAACCGGGGCGAGTCGGTGGATCTGGCCCATTTGCCGGAAGAAGACGCCGCCACCTTCGAGCTCTTCGGCAAGGGCCTGACCAACGGCATCTTCCAGTTCGAGTCCTCGGGCATGCGCGATATCCTGCGCCGCTACCGCCCCACCCAACTTAGCGACCTCACCGCCCTCAACGCGCTATACCGCCCCGGACCCATCCAGGGCGGTATGATCGACGACTTCATCGAACGCAAGCTCGGCCGCAAGCCCATCGCCTACACCGTCCCCGAGCTGGAGCCCATCCTGCGCGAGACCTACGGCGTATTCGTCTACCAGGAACAGGTCATGCAAGCCGCCAACCAACTGGCCGGCTACAGCCTGGGTCAGGCCGACATCCTGCGCAAGGCGATGGGAAAGAAGAACCAGGAGGAGATGGACCGCCAGCGCGTCAAGTTCGTCGAGGGCGCGCGCCAGCGCGGACTTCCCTCCGGCCCGGTCGAGCGCGTTTTCGACCTGATGGCCCAGTTCGCCGGCTATGGCTTCAACAAGAGCCACGCCGCCGCCTATGCCTGGGTCGCCTACCAAACCGCCTACCTCAAGGCGCACTACCCGGTCGAGTTCATGGCGGCCGTGCTCAACGCCAGCATCGCCTCCACCGACAACATGGTGAAGTACATCAAGGAATGCCGGGAAATCCATGTGGCCGTCGAACCGCCGGACATCAACGTCAGCCTGGCCGGCTTCACTCCCCAGGGCGACGTCATTCGCTTTGGCCTTAACGCGGTCAAGAACGTGGGCGAAACCACCGTCCAGGCGATTCTGGCCAAGCGTGCCGAGGCGCCCTTCACCGATCTGTTTGATTTTTGCGCGCGCGCCGGCGGCAAGGGGCTCAACAAACGCGTGGTGGAAAGCCTGATCAAGAGCGGCGCCCTCGACGCCTGGGGCGCGCGCGCCGCGCTTGCGGCGGGGGTCGAACGCGCTCTGGAGCAAGCCCAAAAAGCGGAGAAGGAGCGCGCCAGCGGCCAGCACGGCCTCTTTCTGGATTTCGCCGACGACACCCCCGCCGCCGCCCCGGCGCTCCCGGCGGCGGCCGACTGGGACGAAGCCACCCGCCTGGCCGCCGAAAAAGAGGTTCTCGGCTACTACGTCAGCGGCCATCCACTCGATCGTTTTGTGGACCGCATGGCCGACCTCAACGCCGTGCCGCTCGATGCCGTGGAGGCGCGCGGCGCCTCCCGCAACGACGACATCCTGGTCGCCGGGATCCTGTCCCAGGTCCAAGTCCGCCGCAACAAGAAAGGCGAGGCCTGGGCCAGTGCCTGGCTCGAGGATCGCACCGGGCGCCGCGAGCTGCTGTGCTTTGCCGAGGCCTACCGGCGTCTCGAAGGCCAGTTGCGCCTGACCCAGCCGGTGTTGGTGCGCGGCCGCGTCATGGCCGAGGACGAAGGCGAGGCCAAGCTGCAGGTGATGGACATCAACGATTTGGCATCCGCTCCCCTGGCGCTGCCCCAGAGCCTGCGCCTCCGCCTCGCGCTCGACCAGAGTGATGCGCGGAACCTCGGCCGTTTGGTGGAAATGCTCAAGACTCCCTCGGGATCGGCTAAACTACACCTGCACGCCTTTTCCGAGCGGGATCAGTTCGAACAGATCCTGGAAATCACCACCGGCGTGGCCGGGGGCTGCGCCTTCCGGCGCGACCTGGAAAATCTTTGCGGCCCCGGTTCGGTGCGTGTGCTGGAGTAGCGAGGACGCTTGGCCGATCACCCTAATCTGACCCCACCCCCTGCTCCCGAACTTCCGATCGAACTGCTCGACGGCGACTCGGAGGCTTGGAGACGGGTCCAACTCGCCCGCCATCCCCAGCGGCCGAACTTTCTCGACTGGTTGCCGCTGCTCTGCACCGATTTTTCCGAGATCCATGGCGACCGGCGCTTCGGCGACGACGCCGCCCTGGTCGTGGGCATGGCCCGCTTTCGCGGCCGCGAGGTCATGGTCGTCGGCCAGCAGAAGGGCCGGGAGATCAAAGAGAAGATCCTGCGCAACTTTGGCATGCCGCAACCGGAAGGCTATCGCAAGGCCCTGCGGGCGATGCGCTTGGCGGAAAAGTTCCGCCGCCCCATTCTCAGTTTTGTGGACACCAACGGCGCCTATCCCGGCGTCGACGCCGAGGAGCGGGGCCAGGCCGAAGCGATTGCGTTCAACCTGCGCGAGATGGCCAAGCTCGGCGTTCCGGTGATCGCCACCATTGCCGGCGAGGGCGGCAGCGGCGGGGCGCTGGCCATCGCGATTGGGAACCGCGTGCTGATGCTGGAAAACGCGATCTACTCGGTCATTACCCCGGAAGGGTGCGCCTCGATTACCTGGCGCGATGCCGCCATGAAAGCCCGCGCCGCCAACGCCCTTAAGCCCACGGCCGCGGACATGCTCCGCCTGGGCTTAATTGACGAGGTTGTCCCGGAGCCTCCGGAGGGCGCCCATGCCGACCCGGCTCAGGCGGCGGAGTTGCTGGGCGGCGTCATAGAGCGCCATCTGGCCGCGCTGGCCGCCCTGAGTCCCGCCGAACTGCGAGCGGACCGATACCGCCGTTTCCGCACCATGGGACAATTCTTTCTCCCCTCCGGTCTTTAGCACCTTCTCCCGCCCGGGCCCCCGGGAAAATATCGTGCAGGCTCTTTATGTTCCTGCTCGAGGCTCTCCAAACCTTTCGCGCCTCCTGGCGGTCCGAGCCGCTGGCCGACTGGCTGGAACTGCGCTGCCCGGTGGCCGGCGATGCTACTCCCGAGTTGGACGAGATGGTTTCCCCATGGAGGCGGGAACTGCTCGAACGCTGCCGTCATCTGGCACGGCGGTGCCTGGCGCGGCAGTGCATCGGCTTGGCCACCCTCCGCGCTTGGACCGAATCGCGGCACACTTGCCTCGAACTTGCCTGTGAGGGGCGGATTGTCGCCCACTGGTACTTCATCCGCCGTCCAGGTTACGGCTCGGGCATTTGCCCACGCCACCGCGGCCGGAGAGTTTTACCGGCGATGCCTCACTGCGAACCTTCAGGCGCGATCGCTTGTGTAGTCTCGTCCAACCCCGCTACGGCGGAGGCGCTGCGGCCTCTGCGCTCGCTGCGCCTCGACCTATGGGTTACGGCGTCCCCGCGGCTGGCGCGGCTCTGGCTCGCCCGGCATCCCGATTGCCCCTTAGTCATCTCCGAACGCGAAAACCTCAGCTTCCAATCCCCAGCCCGGCCTGGCGTGCATATTCTTCTGGAATTGCCCTCCACTACCCAGGAGATTCTTGCCGCAGCACGCAAAATTTGCCGATCTCCCGCCTCAGCTTTCCCTTCAGCTCTGCTAACCCCTGTGTTTTGAATGCGCCCCGTTTGGCAACGCGGTTGCAGTATAGAAGTCAGACGAAGTGGCGCAACCTGAAAAGGGATCCGGATTGAAAGCAGAATCCGGATCCCTTTTCGCATTTCGGAACGCAATCAATGACGACGATAACCGGAGCGAGGCACCAACCCCGCGAGCGCTCCTCATTTAACGCAGGATGGTCTGCATCAGGTCGGTCTTGAGCAGCGCTTGCAAGCTGCTCTCGGGCGAGGCGACTTGCAAAAACGCATGGTCGCCGGCCGAATCCACCTGAACCTGGTTCAGAATCGCCTTGGCGTCCGGGTTCTTTTCTTCTTTCGTGCGCACCGCGATGGCCGCGTTCAACCCGGTGCTCACCGCCGCGGCGCTGAGCGCGTCCGTCGTCATCAGTTCCAGGTTGAGCTGCACCTCGTTGTCGAAAGAGACGGTGTAGCGTGCGCCGTTGAAGTGCTTGTCGATTAGGCTGGGGTCCAGTCCGCCGGTGCTGCTGCCGATCATGGTGCGGATCATGGTGCGCGAGCCCTGGGCGTCGAGCACGCTCCATACGTCGCTTGACTGCGTGCCCGCGATCAGGTCGCTCATCTCCTCGTTGCTGCCGATCTTGGGCGCGCCCTGCTCGGTCTGGATCGCCAAGGTCACCGCCTCCTTGGAACCAAAGACCAGGGTGGAGTTGTCGGGTACAAAAAACGTCAGGCCGTTGGCGGTATATACCGATACCCCGTTGATTTCGGGTGGGTTCGGTTGTTTCGGCGTCTTTTGGTAAAAGTGTGCGAGCTGCATCCCTCCGAAGTTCCCTTCGGCCACGCCGATCAGGCCGACGCCCTTGCTGTCGCTCTGCTGGTAGGTGGCGAAGGTGAGCCGGTTCACGTCGTCCGCCGGCTTGATCCCCCCTTGCACGAACAGATTGTTCAGGCTTCGCATCTCCGGCGGCAGAACCTGCGCCTCTAAGGATTGCGCCACCGGATCGTTGGCCAAACGGTGATAGTTGAGCGAGATGACCTGGCGCGTGGATTGCGGTAGAACCGCTTGCGCCGTGCTGCCTAATTGGGCGGCGCCGGCTCCGCCGGCGAGAAGCAGATACGACAGGGAAGTACAGGCAACAGGGAGGCTAAAACGCATCATGGGAGGAGCTCCAGAATCGAGGCTCCTCCCATGGTAACAGCCCGAGAGCTGAGTTTAAGGGTTGATTAGTCCACCGTGAGCTGCGCGGTGAGGTTGTGTGTGGTGCTGCCCGCCGTGCCCACAAAGGTCAGAGTATAGTTGCCTGCCGGCGTGCCCGGATTTGTGCTGGTGCCGCCGCAGCCCGCCGCCGCCAAGCCCCAGCCGATGAGCAGGGCAGTTCCCGCCCAGCCCAGCTTCCGCCGTCCGCCGCGCTGCCGCAGCGCGTAGCCCATGCCGATGGAGGTCAGGCCAAGACCGAACAGGGCGAGCCAAGTCCACGGTCCCCGCGGGATCATCGGAAGCGGCGGAACCACGCTTGGACGCACCGTGGTGGTCACGGTGTAGGTTGCCGTGGAGGCCGAAGTGCCGTTCATGGTCAGCGTGGTCGGCGAAGGGACGCAGGTCGTGTTCGCCGGCGCGCCGGTGCAGCTCAGCGTCACCACCTGGGTGTAGCCGGTGGCCGGCGTCACGTTCAGCGAGAAGCTGGCGCTGGAGCCGGCCGCGATGGTGATCGTGGTCGGCGCGATGGTCAGCGAGAAGTCGCCGCCGCTGCCGGTGAGGGGCAGCGTTTGCGAACCGCCCGGAGCATTATCGTTGACCACCAGCGTACCGTTCTGCGAACCCGAGGCCGTCGGCGTAAACACTACGTTGATGGTGCAGGAGTTGCCGGGGAGCAGGGTCGAGCTGTTGGCGTTGCAGTTATCGGTCTCGGTGTAGGGCCCCGTGGTCTTGATGCTGGCGATGACCAGGTTTTTCTCGCCACCGTTGGTGAAGACCACCGCCGACGCGGTGCTGGCCACGCTTGGCGCCTGCGCCGGGAAGCCGAGGTTGCTGGTGCTGAACACGCCTTGCGGTGCGGCAATGAACTTGGCCACGAAGCTGTCGTTCTGGCTGGTGGCGGCCGCTTGCACGACGCCGGTCGACACCGGGAAGTTGGCCGAGTCGGTCACTCCTACCACGAACAGATCGCCCGAAGCGTCGAGTGCCGCCCCGGTTGCGGCGTCATTGGCCAAACCGCCCATATAGCTGGAGTAGAGCAGCTTGTTGCCGTCCGAGGAGATCTTGGCCAGGAAGGCATCCTGCACGCCGCCGCTGGTCGCCTGTTCGGCGGCTTGCACCGGGAAGTCCGCGGAACTCGTGCTGCCCACGACGTAAGCCACGTCGGTGCCGTCTACGGCGATGCCGGTGCCGGCGTCGCTGCCGGTTCCACCCAGATAGCTGGCGTACACCAAGCTGGAACCGTTCGGGTTCAACTCCGCCACGAAGGCGTTCTGGCGTCCGGCCAGGCTGGTCTGGAAGGTGGCGAACGGGAAGATGTTGATGGAACTGGTGCTGCCTGCCAAAAACGCATTGCCGGCCGCATCCACCGCGATCGCATTCACGCTGTCCGACTTCGTTCCGCCGAGCAGGGTGGCATACGAGAAGCTGTGCCCGGACCGGTCCACCTTGACCACAAACCCGTCGAAGCTGCCGGCGTTGGTGCCCTGGAAGCCGCCGGAGGTCACCGGGAAGTTGCCCGAAGCGGTCGAGCCGACCACGTAGGCATTGCCGGTCTGGTCCACGGCGATGCCGTTGCCGTTGTCCACGCCGCTGCCGCCGAGATAGCTGGAGTACAGCAGCCCGGTGCCAGCCGGGTTGATCGCGGCCACGAAGGCATCCTGGCCGCCTCCGAAGGTCGCCTGCGGGGCGCCGGCGGAAACGGGAAAGTCGGTCGAGGAGGTCGTACCGGTAATGAACGCATCGCCGTTCGCGTCCACCGCGATGCCGGCGCCGGAGTCGTCCTGGGTGCCGCCGACGTAGGTGGAGTAGACCAGCGTGGCGCCGGTGGGATCGAGCTTGCTCACGAACGCGTCATGCGCGCGTCCGCCGGTAGTCTGGAAGGCGCCCGCCGTGGTCGGGAAATCGGTGGAGGTCGTCGCGCCGGTGACGTAGGCGGCGCCGGTGGAATCCACCGCGATCCCGTTGGCCCGGTCGTCGCTGGTGCCGCCCAAGTAGGTCGAGTACAGCAGCTTGGTGCCGTCCGCCGAGAGCTTGGCCACAAACGCGTCGAAATTGCCCGCGTGCAGGGTGGTCTGGACGCCGCCCACGATCGGGAAATCGGCAGAGAGCGTATAGCCGGCCACAAAAGCTTCGCCGGCCGCGTCCGTCGCCACGGCATTGGCCTGGTTGAAGGCGGAGCCGCCGAGGTAGGTCGCGTACAGCAGGACCGGATCCACCACCACCGGCTGCGAGGCGTCATAGGCGCCGAGCGCGACGCCGAATTCACCGCCGCTCCGCGCCACATAATGCGCGGCCACATCGCGGCGCTGCCCGGCGATGGTCTGGTAGGCGATCGGGTGGCGCAGCACCATCGCGCCCAGTTGCAGATCGCCGTTGGCGGCGAGGTGGGCGCGGACGCCCGCGAACCGCAGGGCCACTTGGGAGGCGTCCGCGTGGGGCGCCAGCGTCAGGTCGTACTCCAGTTGCCCGTTGTGTCCGTAGTAGGTCACATCCACGCCGGGATACATCCGCGGGTACGCGATCTGTCCGTAGCCGCGCGTGCTGGTCCGCTTCTGGCCTGCAAAGTAGGAAATGCGTGTGCTCGCCGGCTCCAGCGCGCGCGTGGCGCCGGGGCCGCCCGCGCCGGCAAAGTCCATGCGCAGCGCCCCGGCCGCGGTCTTGACCACCGCGCCGCGCTTGGTCAGGAACACCACCGAGCCCGCGCTCCGCGCCAGGTACTGCGCCGCCGCCGCCGTCTGCCCGTGATTGGCCTCGAAGAGCAGCGGAAGATTGGCCATCTCTTCGTGGACCGCCGGCCGGACCGCCGCAGCCGTCCGCTTCGGGCCGGCCGCAAATGCGGCGCCGCTCAGCAGGACGGTCAGGCCGCCCGCCAGCGCCAGCTTCCAACCATGGGGGGTCAATTGCGATTCCGAGCGAGACGAATGCGATCGAGACATAGCGTTTTGAATTCCAGGCTTAGGCACCGAGGGGCTGATACGGCAATCGTGGGCGCAATAAAATAGGGCCTTGTAGGCCGTTAAAAGATCATCTATAAGCCGGACCCGCAAGTCAAGGAAAAAGCGGACCTCCGGCGCGCTCTAGACGGCTTGCAGCCGCTCCAGATCGGCCTGCAAACGTTGGCGCAACGGCGCGCCCTCCGGCAACGTCTCGACATTAATGCGCACGTTGTCGCAGGCGCCGCGGAAGCCCGCTTGCGCCAGCGCCAGCGCGGTGGTGAGGTCGCTCGCCATGGCCGGCGGCGCTTGCCCCCGCACCTCGCGCAGACGGTCCATCAACCGCCGGCAGCGCACCGCCACCCCAAGCGGCACCTCCGCCGCGCGCACCGTCGCCGCTTGAATCGTGGCGCTCCGCGCCGCCTGTTCCTCGGCCGTCGTCTTGGGAAGCCGCCAGGCATCGCGGATCGCCAAAAACGCCGCGCTGTCTTCGTCGGTGGCGCGGGCGAGCTCCGCGCTCATCTTGGTCATCTCCTCCCCCAGCTCTTCCCATGGGGTCGGAGCCTCGGGGTTGGCCTTGCGTGCCTTCTTCAACGCCAGGCGCGCCACCATCTGTCCCAGCGCCGCCGCCATCGCGCCCGCCGCCGCCGCCGCGCTGCCCCCGCCAGGCGCCGGCTCTTCCGATGCCAATGCCGTCAGGAAGGGGGCGAGCCCTGCCGCCAGCGATACCGGCGCCGCCGCCGCGGCCATGACGGTGGCCACGCGGTTCTCCACCACGCGCTCGGTATCGAACACCGTCAACTGCAACAACTCCGCCGCCGCGCTCTCCAGTGCCTTCTGCGGCACCAGCCCGATGAGCTCGCTCTCCACCGCCTTGGCCCCCAACTTGGCGGCCTCGGCGCTCACCGCCCGCCAGACCGTGGCAATGGAGGTGGTTTCGAAATCCGTCAGGTTCATCGAGACCTGCGCCCGCGGCGGATGGGCCAACATCACGCCCATGGCCTTCACCGCCGGCATGCCGCCGCTGGAGGCGCGGATGATCTTGGCGATGCGGCGCGCCACTTCCAGGTCAGCCGTATCCAAATTGATGTTGTAGGCGATCAGGAACTTGCGCGCCCCGACAATCGTCGCCCCCGCCGAGGGATGCAGCCCCGCCTGCTCCAACGGCGGCCCAAAATCCGGCTGGCGATCCGGGTCGGTCTTGACCTGTTCGCGTACACCCTCGAACTGCCCCTTGCGCACCGCTTCCAGGTTGCGCCGCTCCGGACGCTTGGCCGCCGCTTCGTAGAGATACACCGGCACCTGGAAGCGCCGCCAAATCTCCGCTCCGGCCCACTCCGCCAGCGCCACGCACTCCTCCAGCGTGACCCCTTGCAGCGGCACGAACGGCACCACGTCGGCCGCTCCCAAGCGCGGGTGCGCTCCCTGGTGCTTGCGCAAATCGATGCGCGCGGCCGCCACCCCCACGCCCCGCACCACCGCCTCCGCCACCTTCTCCGGCTCTCCCGCCAAGGAGATCACCGAACGGTGGTGGTCGGCGTCCATCTCCCGGTCCAGCAAATACACGCCCGGCACCCCAAGCATGGCCGCCACGATCGCATCCACCACGGCCGCATCCCGGCCTTCGCTAAAATTCGGAACCGATTCGATCAATCGCATAGAAATATTGTCCGGCCTCTTAGTGTTCAGCGATCACGCCATGCCGCTTCAAAATCGCCAGAGTGGCGTCGAGCGGCAGCGCCTCCACCGTGCGGCCGCGTCCGGTTGTGGTCGTGGCGCGGAACAGGGAATTGTAGATGGCTTCTTCCGTGGCCTCGATCACCGCCAAAAACAGCGGCGACATGGCGTCGTTGCCGACCAGCTTGGCGCCCCCGGTGAGCGTCCCGCTCGCGGTCGAAAACGCGATCGCGTAATCGCCCGAGCCGTTGCTCGCCGCCGATCCGGTCCGCGCCAGCCCCATCATGGCGCGCGCCGCCATGCGCTTCAGGTTGCGCGCCTCCACCGGCGCATCGGTGGCGATGACGATCATGCAGGAGCCGTCGGCGTTGTCCCGATATGGCGGCGGTGTTGGCGGTGACTGCAGTTGGTTCTTCAAATAATACTGCCCGAGTTCGACCCCCACGGGTGCGCCGTCGATCTGCAGGATGCCCCCGAAGTTCGTCTGAACCAGTACCCCTCGCGGGGGCCGCGCCGTTTGCACTTTGGGCAAAGTCGGCGCGAAGGGCTGCAAACTTCCGAAGGGCGGCCCGCCCCCGGCAAGCAATGCAGGCGCGGTCACCGCGAGCGCAGCACCGGCATGGGGCTCCGGGGTCCCCATGCCGGTGCGAGCACAAGCGGGGCGCGCGGCGCAGCCGCGCTGGGGCCCGCGCCAATCAATGACCGTGTATCCGCCCAGGTTTGCCGGCAGATGGCGCGATGCCGTGCCGATCCCGCCCTTGAAGCCGAAGGCGATCGTGCCCGCTCCGGCCCCGACCGCGCCCTCCTCGACCGGCCCTCCGCGCGCGTTCTCGATCGCGGCGAATACTTCCTTTTCGCCCACGTGCCGCCCGCGGATGTCGTTCAATCCCCCATCGTTGGTCTCGCCCACCACCGGGTTGATGGATTGCACCCGCTGGTTGCCCGGCAGCGCCAGCATGTAGCTGATGAGCGCGTCCGCCACCCGCGGGACATTCAGCGTTGACGTCAGCAGAATCGGGGTTTCGATCTCCCCCAACTCCTCAATCTGCGTGGACCCCATCAGCTTGCCGAAGGCGTTGCCGACGAACACCGCCCCCGGCACCTTTTGCGGATACATGTTGCCGGGGTGCGGCAGGATCGCGGTCACGCCGGTATGAATGTCGTGGTGGTCGTCGAGCGTCACCTGCCCCACCTCGACCCCAGCCACATCTGTGATTGCGTTCAACTCCCCAGTGGGCAGAATCCCCACCTTAATTCCGAGGTCCCGTGCGCGCGGCCGCGGGCTTTGTGCGGCGAGCAGGCCCGCGAACGCCATCGTCATCACTAGAGCCCCGAACGGTCGCATGCGTCCGCCCAGTATACTGTGGAGCCCTTTTCCAGCCACCCCGCGACGGTCTACGAAAAATTTCGTTGACATCTACGAGTGATTTCGTATTATGGAGTTGTGACGAGCGAGAATTCCATCCCCGACAGCCCGCGCGGCCCCCGGCCCACCGAAGCGGAACTCGGGATTCTGGCCGTTCTCTGGCAGCGCGGTCCCTGCACCGTGCGCGAAGTGCACGCCGCGCTCGACAACGATACCGGCTATACCACCGTCCTTAAGATTATGCAGATCATGGCGGAGAAGGGCTTGGTCGAGCGCGACGAACAGCAACGCGCTCACGTCTACCGCGCCCGGTTGGCACAGGAGCAGACACAGCGTCAGCTCACCGCCGACTTGGTGCGGCGTGCCTTCGGTGGCTCGGCCGCGCGCATGATGCTGCACCTGCTCGAGAGTGCCGATGCCTCGGCCGCCGAGTTGGCCGAACTCCGCCGCTGGCTGGATGAGCAGGAAGGGAGGCCGCGGTGAACACGCTTTGGACATCCTGGCAACCCGACGTTGCCGCCGCGCTGCTGCACATGATCTGGCAAGGTGCGGGAGCGGCGGTGGTGCTGGTACTGGCGCACCGGCTGCTCCCGCAGCGGGCCGCCCGCGCCCGTTACGCCGCCGCCTGCGCCGCGCTGTTTGCCCTGCCGGTAATTTTTGCCGGAACTGTGCTGGCCTCCCACTTTTGGGGTGCGGGTCTGGGCGCATGGGTGGAGAGCCAAATCGTGGTGCTGCCGCGGTACATGCCCTGGATCGTCGGAGGCTGGGTGCTCGGCATGGTGGTCATGCTGGCGCACTCGGCCGGGGGATGGCTCCTGCTGCGCCGGGCGCGCCGTAGCGCGGTTCGCGCCGTGCCGGAAGAGTGGCGCCGGCGGCTCGCCGATTTGTGCCTGCGCCTGGGAATGGGCGGCTCTCCTGAGATTGGGCTTTCTCCCGCGGTGGACACTCCCTGCGTTTTGGGCTGGCGCCGTCCGGTGATCTTGATGCCGTTGAGCACCCTGACCGGCTTTCCGGTGGGACAACTGGAAGCCCTGCTGGCGCATGAGCTCGCCCACATCCGCCGTCACGATTACGTGGTCAACCTGCTGCAACGCGGCGTCGAGATATTGTTCTTCTATCATCCCGCGATCTGGTGGATTTCTCGTCAGGTCTCCGAAGAACGCGAGCACTGCTGCGACGATATCGCTGTTACCGCCTGTGGCGACCGGCTGGGCTATGCCCGCACCTTGCTGCACGTGGCCGAGTGCGGCGGCACCGCCGGCGCGGAACTGGCCTGCGCCGCCGCCGGGGGTTCGCTGCCGCGGCGCGTGCGCCGCATCGTGAGCGGTGAATTGCCGCGCCGCCGCCGTGGCGGCGTGCTGGCGGCGTTCGCGATGTTGGGTCTGGGGCTGTGGCTGGTGGTTCCGTCGCAGGCGCCGACCGTCGGGCGGCGTCCGGCGGCGATCCACACCGAGCTCGCCGATTTTCGTCTTCCCCCGCCCGCGCGGCTGCGCGTTGCGCCGCCTGCGCCCCGGCCACGCCCGGCCGCGCGGGTCCATCACAAAATTGCCCCGGTCATGACGGCGGCCGCCGCGCCCGCGGAAACCGCACCGCCGGCTCCGCCGCGGCGGCAAGCCGCGCTGGTCGCCTGGACGCTGCCCGGCTTCGAGGCATGCGCGCCGCAAACCGTTCTCGCGCCGGAAATAATGCCCTCGGGAGCCGTGGTGCTCTCGCTGCGAACCGAAGTTCGGTGCGTCCCAGCCTCGCCGCGGATTCAGGTCTGGCTGTTGACGACAACGTGATGTCCCCGGGCTGACGAGTCCGGATTCTTTCAACTTAATCAAGGACGGAGTCTACATATGAACGCATATACCCGAAGTGTGTCTGCTCGCATCCCTGGGCGCGTGGCCTTTTACGCCATCGGAATCGCCGCGCTCGCCACCACCATGGTCTTCGCCACCGGCCTGGCCCATCTCCCCGGCCACGACGCGGCCAGCCCGCTCGTGACCACCATGGCGCCCGTGCCCGATAGCTCGATCGCGCCGCTGCTCGCTCTGGACCGCGCCACCGAGGCGGTGGCCGCCCAAGTCACGCCCACCGTGGTCTACATCAGCGTCTCCGGGCGCACCAAACCCGACATCGCACAACCGCAACCGGACGAGCAGGACATTCCCGCTCCCTTCCGCCAGTTCTTCCAGTTCCAGCGCCCGCAGCCGCAGGATTTTCGGGCGCTCGGTACCGGCGTGATTGTCTCGCCGGACGGGTACATCGTCACCAACAACCATGTGGTCAAAGACGCCAACCACGTCTCCGTCACCCTCAACGACAAGCGCGAGTTTGACGCCAAGGTGGTCGGCACCGACGCGGCCACCGATCTCGCGGTGGTCAAGATCAACGCCACCGGCCTCACCAGCGCCGCCTGGGGAGACTCCAGCCAGCTTCGCCCTGGGGAATCCGTGCTCGCCATCGGCGATCCCATGGACGTGGGCATCTCCGTCACCCGCGGCATCGTCAGCGCTCTGGATCGCTCGCGTCTGGGGGACGGTCCCAATTCCCGCGGTTCCTTCATCCAAACCGACGCGCCCATCAACCACGGCAACTCCGGCGGACCGCTGGTCAACGCGCGTGGCCAGGTGGTGGGCATCAATACCGAGATACTGTCCCAGTCCGGCGCCTCCGACGGCATCGGCTTCGCCATTCCCAGCAACCTGGTCAAGCCCGTCGCCGAATCGCTGATCAAGAACGGCAAGGTGGTTCGAGGCTACTTGGGTATTGACGTGACCGACGTGACCCCGCGCATCGCCGACTCGCTCAACGAGTCCGGTACCCAGGGCGCGCTGGTGGATCAGGTGGTGGCCGGCAGCCCCGCGGCCGCGGCGGGCGTGAAGCCCTATGACGTGGTGACCGGGTTGAACGGCAATACAATCTCCACGGGCACCGACCTCCAGACCTTGGCCGGCGCGGTGGCGCCGGGTTCCAAGGTGAATCTCGCCATCATGCGCGACGGCAAGCCGATGCAGCTCACGCTTACCGCCGGCGACTACGCCAACGCCGGCAACGACAGCGCCGAGCCCGCGTCGTCATCCTCCAGCGCGTCGGCCGGCCCCAAGTTGGGGGTAAACGTGCAAGCGCTGACCCCGGACGTGCGCAACCAGCTCCAGTTGCCAGACAGCGTCAACGGCGTGGTGGTGGCCTCGGTAACCCCCGGCGGCCCCGCCATGCTGGCCGGCATCGCCAACGGCGATGTCATTGAGCAGATCAACCGGCACGCGGTAACCTCGCCCGAGGGCCTGCGGCGGCAACTCAGCCAGGCGCCGGCAGGGAAAGATGTATTGCTCCTGGTCCACAAGGCCAACGGCGACTTCATCCTCCCCGTACACCCGGAGCAGTAAGCCGGGAGCACGGCGTAACAACGGGACGGCCGATGTGGAAGCATCGGCCGTCCCCGTTGTTTAGCGCTGGCCGCCGAAGCGTGTTTCGTCCGCCGCGCGCTGCTCCTTGGCCGCGGCCATGGCCTTGACCAGCGCCGGCGGCAGCGTCGCGTTCAGCGCAGGGCGGCCCGGCTGGTTCGCCAGTTGCCAGCCCACCGCGTAGACGGTGCGCGCCACCTTCTCCATCTTCGGGTAGTCGATTTTCTGCGGCTCGTCCCCGGGGCGGTGATAATCCACGTGCACGCCGTCGAAAAAGAAAAGGATCGGAATGCCCTGGTTGGCATAGTTGACGTGGTCGGAGCGGTAGAAGATCTGCTCGGGGTCGTCGGTGCGGTCGTAGTAATGGTTCAGCCGTAGTTTGTAGTAGCCCTGGTTCACCGTGTCGAGCGTGTGTTCCAGGTCGGAGCTCGAAACCTCCGGACCGATGATATAGATCTCGTTGGCGGCGGTGAGCCGCACATCGGCCGGCTCGGTGTCGCCCGCGGGCTTGCTGCGCCCGATCATGTCCATGTTTAAGTCGGTCACCACCTGATCCAGCGGAATGGTGGGGAAGCGCGTGAAGTACAACGAGCCCCACAGCCCCTTTTCCTCGCCGGCGTGCCAGATGAACGCCACCGAGCGCTTGGGCCGCGGCCCGGTGGCAAACGCCTTGGCCAGGCTCAGCAATCCCGTCGAGCCGGAGCCGTCGTCGTCGGCGCCGTTGTTGATGAAGTCTCCCTTACGCTGGGCGCTAATCCCGATGTGATCCAGGTGCGCGCTGATCACCAGGTACTGGTTCTTGAGCACCGGGTCGCTGCCCGGCAGGATGCCCACCACGTCCTCGGTGCGCGCCCGCCGCGCGCGTACGTCCACCTCGAACCGCAACCGGGCCCCGGCGTCGTTTTTGGCTGCCGTGAGCGCCTGCCACAGTTTGTCCTTGGCGGTCAGGCTCGGGATCGCCGCCTTGGCCGGAGGCTCGAATCGCACCACCTGCATGGCCGGCACATTGGGCGGCGGATCGGGATAGGGGTTGCCGGTCACGGCCGCAGCCGCGGCCGCCGGCGCTTGGAAGGCGCGGAACAAATCCGGCAGGTTGCCGTGGATCACCGCCAACGCGCCGTGCTGCGCGCCATAGTCCTCCGGGGTCAGGAAGTCGCTGCCGGCGGCGCCCAGGGGATTGGTGGGCCGCGCCGCCGCCGGGTTGCCGCTCTGCGCCGCCTGGTAGTACGACAACAGCTCCTTGTCGTACCGGAGCAATTCAGCGGGAACGCCGTCCGCCACCAGGATCTTGCCTTTCACGTCCAGGCCGGCGTAGGGATTCACGTGCTGCAGGTTCTGGACGTAACCCGGGCCGACAAATAGAAGCTCGCCCTCGCCCTTGCCCGCGGTCGCCGTCGCGGTGAAATCGGTCTCCCCGCTAAACCTCTGCGCGCCCAGGGTGATGCTCGAACCCGCGGTGTTGACCTCACGGTTCTCCAGGTCGAAGTGGTAAAGAAACGCGCCCAGTGGTCCCAGCTTGGCCTCGCGCGCCTTGGGCGGGTCGCCGCCGCCCTCCAGCCCCCACTGCGCCAGGTTGCTGGCGATGAACAGTGCCGCGGTGTCGAAGCCGCGCGAGGGCGTGTTCCGGCCCTCCATCACGTCGGAGGAGAGGAAATACAAAATATCTTGCAGGTAGGCCGCGGTGATGGCCGATGCGTTGGGCGGACCCGCGGGCAACTTGGAATCGTCGGGCGGCGCCGCCGCCACCAGACACGACAGGAGCCCCACCACCAGCAGTCCAGCCAGGTACTTGCGCATGCGCTCCAGCGTAGCGCAAAAACTACGCCCCGGGGAGGGACCCCCCCCGGGGCGAGCACAAGCCGAAGGCGCCCGGAAACGCCGGGCGCGTGGCCTTCCGCGCTGCGGCCCGCGCCCATAAAATGACCGGTGATAGGTCTAGAACGGCTCGCCCGGCAGCGGGGGCAGCACCGGGGTCAATTGTCCCCAGCCCGCCGCCTTGGCCGCCGCCATGTCGCGGACGAGAAGCGGCGGCAGCGTGGCGTTGAGCTTCGGCGTCTTGCCTTCCGGCTCGTTGCCGATCACCCATGCGGTCGCGGCCGCGGTCTTGGCCACCTGCTGGATCATCTGGAAATCAATCTTGTCCGGGCTATCCGTCGGACGGTGATAATCCACGTGCAGGCCGTCGCTGAAGAACGCGATCGGTATCCCCATCTTGGCGAAGTTGTAATGATCGCTGCGGTAGAAGATGCGCTGCCCGGTCGCCTTGTTCGGTCCCAGATTGTCATGCGTGGCGTCGGGCGCGGTCACGTCGTAAAAGTGGTCCAGCTTCAGTTTTTGGAAGTTGTTGTTGACCGACTCCAGCGTGGCCTCGAGGTCGTTGCTGCTGATGTTCGGGCCCACCACCAGCACCCCTCCCGGGTCCACCAGGTAATGGCTGGGATCGGGATCCACCGAATCGGCCCGCTTGTCGCGCCCGATCATGTCCATGTTGAGGTCCACCACCACCTTCGACAGATCAATGGGCGGGAACTCGTTGAAGTACTGCGAACCCCAGAGACCCTTCTCCTCGCCGGCATTCCACAGGAAGATGATGGTCCGCTTCGGGCGCATGCCCTTGGCCGCGCCCTCGGCGAAGGCGTGGGCGATGCCCAGCAGACCGGTCGAGCCCGAACCGTCGTCGTCGGCGCCGTTGTTGATGTTGTCGCACTTGGCCGGCGCGGTCATGGGGAAGCCGTCCCCGGTGCTGTCCGCGGCGGAGAGCTCCGGATCCGGAATGCAGCCCGCCGGCGTCGCCGCCAGCCCAATGTGATCGAGGTGGGCGCTCATGATGACGTACTCGTTCTTGAGCACCGGGTCGCTGCCCTCGAGCTCGCCGATCACGTTCTCGCCGTGGTTGTGCGCGGTGTTGACCGCCACCGTGGCCGAGATCGTCTTTTCCGGGCTGAAGGCAAAACTACCCAGCGGCTTGTTGGCGCCGGCGCCGTCAAATACCTGCGCCGCGCTCAACCGCTCCCCCTGGAACAAGGCATTGACCGTGTCCAAGCCGGCAACGATCTCCGGCACGCTCGGGTCCTGCCCCGGCAGGAACTTGGTTACGGAATAGTTGGGTCCATTGGCGCCAAAGCGCAGCGCGCCCGCGTCCGGCGCCGCCATGGCGGTCAGTTGTTGGAAGCTGGGGATGGTAATCACCGCCAGGGCGCCATTCTTGCTGGCGTACTGTACCGGCGTCAGGTCATTCGGCCCCATCGGGTTGGCCGGGGGCGTTCCCGCCGCGCCGCCGCGGCGCCCGCGCGCCGCCGCCATCGCTTCCTGGTAGGACGCGAGCGCCGGCGGGACACCCGCCACCACCACCACCTTGCCGCGCACATCCAGGCCCTGGTAGGGGTTGTCGGAACCGATCACATAGCCATTGCCCGCGAACACCAGGTTGGCGTTCGCAATATCCGCGCCCTGGAGCGGGGGCGCGTTGCGCCCGGCGGGCACGTTGACCATCCAGTCATGGCCGTAGCGCAGCATGTGCGGCCCCGGCGTCAACTGCGCGGCGCCCCGCCCAAACCCGCCGCCCCGGCCGCCCCGCCCGGCGCGGGCCTCGGGAATCGTGACCGTCAGCTTCATCCCACCGGGATTGGGCTGCGTGGTCACCAGGTCAATCGGCATGAAATAAGGCTGCAGCGGACCGTTGGTTCCCGTGGTGCTGCCGCCCGGCTTCAGTCCCCACTCATTCAGGTGGCTGGCCACATAGAGTGCCGCAATGTCGTAACCGCGCGAGGGCAGGTTGCGTCCCTGCAGCTGATCGGAGGCCAGGAAGTAGTCGTAATCCTTGAGTTCCTCCTGGGTGATGGCATCGGCGTTGCCAAAGTCATTGGCTTTGGCCTTGTGGCTCTTCTGAGCCTTGGGCGCCGGCGGCTTGACCGCGGCGACGGTAAATACCATGCCGGCCAGCACTACCGGCGTGGCAAGCAAGACGGGTAGACGGCGCATAAAACTCCTCGAATGGGGGTTGTGGATAAGCCGGGCGCGCCGCGCAACCGCGCTGGGGCCCGTGCCCATCATTTGGCGGACGGAAAGCAAGGCCACCATGGTACCCCAAATTGCATCTCC
>Ga0134125_10001459_pt1 | contig 29058 bp, 22 predicted proteins | sample KB31751_FD_96464 | JGI IMG/M metagenome (GOLD analysis project Ga0134125, IMG submission 96464) | Terrestrial soil microbial communities with excess Nitrogen fertilizer from Kellogg Biological Station, Michigan, USA - KB3-175-1 | ecosystem: Environmental > Terrestrial > Soil > Unclassified ... | reverse complement strand
GGAGCGCTGGCTCGAGTGCCTGCTGGGCGGGTTCTCGCTCGCGGAGGACGTCGCGGTCTCCTTCGGCCCCTACCGAGCCCGCCCGGGGGCCTCGCTGCTCGTCCGCCTCGAACTCGAGTCGTGGTTCGCCTCGCTCGCGCCCGACCAAGCCCCCCGCCTCGACCGGCTGACCGCCGCAGAGAGCGCCCTCGACGCCGTCTCGCTGATGGGGCGGCGCGGTTTCCTGAGCGACGCGAACGCGTGCCTCGCCCGCGCCGCCTGGGAGCGGGTCCCGTTTCGAGACGTGGCCTACGCGGAGGATCGGGCGCTTGCGCTGGACCTGCTGCGAGCGGGCTACGCGAAGGCCTACGTGCCCGAGGCGATGGTCGTGCACTCCCACGACTACACGCCCCTGCAGCAGCTGCGGCGCAGCTTCGACGAGTCGAGGGCGCTGCTCGAGATCTACGGCTGGCGCGAGCCCGTCACGCTCCGGCACCTCCTCGGGCAGCTGCGCGGAGCGGCCGGGCAGGTCAACCGCGAGCTGGCCCGCGACGGCGTGCCCCGCGCGGCGCGGGTCGGTCCGTTGGCGAGGACCGGGGCCGACCGGGCGGCGCGACTCGGCGGCTCTATCCTGGGCTCGCGCGCCGAGCGGCTGCCCGCCCGAGCGCGGCGCGTCCTGTCCCTGGAGCGCCGCAGCGGGGTACCACCGCGGCGACCGGAGGCGCACCCGGAAGGCACTTCAAGCAGATGACCGACTCACAGAAACGGACACGCACAAATCCCGGTGAAGATCCGCTCGACGGCCGCTCGAGCGGGCCGCTCGGCGGGCTGCGACGGCGGATCTACCTCACCTACCAGTACCACGGGCTGGGCACGCTCCTGTTCCGGGCGGTGACGCTGCCGCTCCGGCTCACGCCGTTGCGGCACCGCCTGAACCTGCGCAGCATGGGACGCGACCAGGAGCTGCGCAGTGCGCGCTCCTGGTACAAGCGCAACGGTAGGCCCGTCGACGTCGTGATCCCGAGCTACCGCGACGCCGAGCACGTCGCGACGCTGGTGCGCAGCATCCGCAGGACGGTGCCGAAGGGGATGGCGCGGATCATCGTCGCCGACGACGCCAGCGGCCAGGCGCATCTCGACGCGCTGCGTGCGATCGGCGGCATCGAGATCGTCGCCGGGGAGCGCAACGCGGGCTTCGCCGCGAACGTCAACCGGGGCCTGCAAGCGAGCTCCGGGGAGCGCGACGTGGTGCTGCTCAACTCCGACATGGAGGCACGTCCCGGCTGGCTGGCCGCGCTGCAGTACGCGACGAGCAGGGGAGAGGACATCGGCGTGGTCGGCGCGCGGCTGCTGTACCCCGACGGGCGCATCCAGTTCGCCGGCACGGCCCGCAACCTGGGGGCGCCGGAGTGGTTCGACCATCGCTACCGCTTCAAGCCGGGGGACTGGGGCCCGGCGCGCTGCCGCGGCCCCGTGCTGGCCGTCACCGGCGCCTGCATGTACTTGACCCGGGAGATGCTGAGTCGTGTCGGGCCGCTCGATGAGGCCTACCCGATGGCCTTCGAGGACGTCGACTGGTGCCTGCGCGCCTGGCAGGCGGGTCTCCAGGTCGTGTATTGCCCGGCCGCGCTCCTCGTCCACCACGAGTCGGTCACGCGCGGAACCGACGTCGGCGAGCGCGAGCGCGAGTCCCAGCAGATCTTCTGGGAGCGCTGGGGCGCCTTCTTCGACGAGCGCGACGCGCGCACCCCCGACGGGCGCCTGCGCATCGTCTACGTCACCGAGGACACCGGCGTCGGGGGCGGCCACCGGGACATCTTCGAGCACCTCAACCGTCTCTCCGAACGCGGTCATGAGGTGGCGCTGTACACCCTCGGGGAGGAGCCCGACTGGTTCGAGCTGCACGTGCCCGTGCGGAGCTTCGAGGACTACGAGGAGCTCGTCGAGGACCTCTCGCGCCTCGACGCGATCAAGGTCGCGACGTGGTGGAACACGGCCGCCGCCGTGTGGCGGTCGAGCGTGCTGCGCGGGATCCCGGTCTATTTCGTGCAGGACATCGAGACGAGCTACTACCCCGACGACGAGCGCCTGCGCCACGCCGTGCTGGACTCCTACAGGCCCGAGTTCAACTTCATGACGATCTCCTCGTGGAACCGGGAGCGCCTGCGCGAGCTCGGCGTCGACGCCGAGCTGATCCCGCCCGGGATCGATCTCGCGACGTTTCGTCCGTTGCCGGACGTCGAGCGCCGCAGCGACATGGTGCTCGCGATCGGGCGCACCAACCCCCTCAAGAACCTGGCGCTCACGCTCGACGCGTGGCGCGCCCTTCCCGAGCCGCGTCCCGAGTTGTGCATGTTCGGGATCGAGCCCGAGCTCGCCGGCGAGGAGGGTCTCAGCTACGTGGAGTCGCCGAGCGACGAGCAGGTCAACGAGCTCCTGAACCGCGCCGCCGTCTTCATCCAGACGTCGCGGCACGAGGGCTTCGCGCTGCCGCCGCTCGAGTCGATGGCGACGGGCGGCGCGGTCGTGTGCACCGACGCCCACGGGAACCGCGACTTCTGCCGCGACGGCGAGAACTGCCTGATGCCGGCGGCCGAGCGCGACGCGGTCGCCGCCGCGCTGCAGCGGCTGCTGACGGATTCGGATCTGCGCCGGCGCCTCGGCGAGGAGGGCGTGCGCACCGCCGCGGACTACGCGTGGGAGCGGCGGATCGACTCGCTGGAGTCATACCTGGCAGAGCTCAACGGACTCGGCCTGCGTCCGGCGCCGGCCGTCGCCACGTAGCTCCGCTCACGCGCCCTCGTCGACCTCCGGGAGCCAGTCGCGAGCGGATTCCTGGGGGGCGGGCGCCTCGTCTCCGGCGAGCTGGTCGCGCATGTGTTCGCGGTTCAGCGGGGCGACGTGCAGGGCGAACACCTCGGCCTGCTCGGGCGCGACGCGGGAGGCCTCCGGCTCGCCCCTCGATCCACCCAGCAGCCGGTGGGCGAGCAGCAGGGGACCGAACAGCAGGCGTCGCGTCAGCGGGCGTCGTGCCATCGCGGCCAGCGCGGCCTGCTGGCTGCTCGTCAGCGGCCCGTCGGGTGCGATCAGCGCCCGCGCGTTCGGCGAGAGCGACTCCCAGAGCTCGGTGTACTTGCGTTTGTCGTCTTCGCGCTCGGCGTCCGCGGTCGCGAGCTCGATCGCGACCCGGGTGGCGTCCCGGGCGGGGGAGGAGGCCGCCTCGTAGTAGACGTCGACGAGCTGCTCGCCGGTCGACTTCCACGAGAACCTGGTCCCGGCGCGCCTCGTCTCGCGCACGTGCTCGGCGCAGCGGCGCTCGTCGCGCAGCAGCCCGGCGACCCGCGACGCGCTGAGCCGGGCGTCCCAGGGGACTAGCGTGGCGAGCTCGCTCGGCAGGGTCTCGGCCAGCGCCGTGTGCGACGCGAACAGGCAAGGGCGATCGCTTGCGGCCGCCTCGAAGGGCATCAGCCCGAACCCCTCGAAGGTGGTCGGGTAGAGAACCGCGGCACAACGATCCAGCAGCCACGTCTTCTCGGCCTCGTCGATCGCGGGCAGGGTGATCACGTGCTCGGCGAGCGTCGGATGCGCGGCGAGGTAGCGCGCCTCCTCGGGACCCGAGGAGCCGAAGCCGACCGATGGGCCGGCGAGGACCAGCTTCCCTTCCCAAGCCTCGTTCGCACGAAGCTCCTCGAGCAGGCGCAGGGCGAACACGCGGTTCTTGTGGCGGAAGTCCGTGCCGAGGCAGAGGAGCATCGGCGCCTCGCCGAGGCTCTCGCACCCGTCGGGGGGCACCGGGGCGGGAGGGGCGGAGTGGTGGTCGACGCCGATGTAGACGACCTTCGCGCGGTCGCCGTCGATCAGGTCCTCGCGCATCGCGTCGGCTGCCGCGTGCGCCGAGAAGAACACCACGCGGTCGGCGATCGCGAGCGTCTGGCGGGTGAGGCGCTGGTAGCGCTGCCACTGCGGAAAGCCCGGGAAGTAGCCGGGGTTGCCGTATGCGATCAGGTCCTGGTGGGTGATCACGAGCCGCTGTCCCGCGGCGGCGAGAAGCTCGAGGTCCTCCGCGCTGGAGACCTGGTAGGGCCGGTGGGAGACGTCCGTCCGGTCGGATTTCCCGCCGACCTCCGTGTGGGCGATCAGCGACACGTTCGCCATCCCGGCAAGCTGCTCGCCGGCGTGGGCGCCGAGGTCGGGGGGCACGATCACGCGCGTCGCGACGCGTCCCGTCTGGCTGATCGCGCGTATCACCTCGAGCGTGTGCACCTGGGTGCCCGTGACGATCGGCCCGAGACAGCGGGCGTCGATCGTCGCGGTCATCCCGACGAGCGCGCGCCGCGCCGTGGAGAGAGAGCGGGCGAGTGGCGTGTCGGTCGCGTTCCCGGCGGCCGCCTGGGCTCGCTGGTAGTAGGGGTAGCGAGAGTCGAGGATCCGCTCGTGCTCGATCTGCACCGGGTTGGCCGCTCCGTCGCTCCCCAGCGAAGCGCTGCCGTGGTGCAGCACGAGGACGTCGTCCGCCGCCACGTGCGTCAAGCCGTGCAGGGCGCAGCGCTGGGAGAAGTCGACCTCCTCGCCGTACCCGGGCGAGAAGGCGAGGTCGAACGGGCCGACGAGGTCCAGCGCGCGGCGCCGGATCAGCATGCAGTGCCCGACGGCTGTGGGGAGCCTCGGGTAGAGGCGCAGCGAGGTCCGCATCAGGTTCGCGGCGGCCGCGGCGAGCGTCTTGTCCTGGGGCAGCCCGGCCTGGGGTGAGTTGCGATACGGGACGCTCAGGATCGTCCCGTTGTTGGTCAGCGCGCTCGCGGTGGCGACGAGCGCGTCCGAGCGCGCGGCGCGCTCCAGCCCGGTCAGCCAGCCCGCGGCCACGACGCAGTCGCTGTTGAGAACAACCACATCGGCCGGCGCGGCCGCCTCGAAGACCGAGTTGACGTTCCCCGGGAAGCCGAGGTTCTTCGGCTGGCGGAGGTAGTAGACGGTGTGCTCGGAGAACCGCCCGGCGGCGTCGAGCTCCTCCAGCAGCGACAGGACTCCGGGGTCCGGGCTCGCGTCGTCGGCGACCACCACAGGCACGCGGGGGTCGGTGTGGGCGAGCACCGCCCCGAGGCACTCCCCCAGCATGTCGACCGCCCCGTAGACGGGTATGCAGACGGCAGTCCCGTCACGGTCCGCCGGGATCCGCTCGCCGGGCGCGAGCCGCGTAAGGCCCGGCGCGGCAGCCGTGCCGGCGTCGTGAAGGAGCGCCGCGATCATGCTGTCGGGTTCGTTCTCCGCCTTCTCGCGGGCCCAATCGTGGAAATCGTCGTGGTCGGCGCCTGTCGGGTCGGGGAAGCGCGCCCGGAGGCTCGCATCGGCGTCGCGCAGTGCGGTGAGATACCGGCTCACGGGACGGCCCGGCCGGCCGGGCTCGCTCTCCCCGAGCCAGCGGACGAACGCAGCCTCGCCGGACGGGCTGAACGGGGTCTCGGTGACGGCTCGCTCGCTGTAGGCGAGATCCCACAGCCGGCGCAGGGTCGCGTCGAGGCGAACGCCCCCGGACGTCTGCCCGTAGCCGTAGGGCCAGCGGGAGGACTGCTCGTGGCCGTGCTCGAGCAGGCGCGCCACGAAGTCGGCGCGCAGCGCGCCGAGGACCGGGTCGGAGGTCGCGGAGGTGCGGTTGTCGAACCCGCTGAGCAGCTCCGGGCGGTTCAGGTCCAGGCCCGTGAAATGCAACGTGCGCAGCCTCGACCCACCGGCGAGCAGCCCTCCCTCGCCACGGGAGAGGGGCGCCGTGGGCGCGCGCCAGTAGCCCCAGTTCACGCCGGGGTCGCGCCACAGCGAGACGCGCCCGGAGAGGCCGGGCAGGAGCTCCGCCCAGCGCTGGTCGTACACGAGTCCGAGCTCGGGCTGGGCCCGCGAGCCGGTCTGCAGCCGCTCGCCCCACCAGTCGAGCAGCCTGTCGGTGTCGGGGCCGGGCCGGGCGGCGGCGAAGCCGAGGTTGAAGAGCCCCGCGAGAACGATCGCTCTGTCGCTCGGCTCCAACCCGTCATCGGGGAGCGGCGCGAGGAGGTGGGGAGTGAGCACGAGATCCCCGTCGCCGAAGGCCTCCTCCAGGCCGTCGAGCGGCGCGTAGACGCGCACGTCGCTGTCCAGGTACAGGGCGGTCGCGTCCCGCGCGAGCAGGTGGCGGAGGATCGCGGGCTTCAGCGCGCAGCACAGCTCGGTGATGTCGTAGCGGGCGCTCATCGCCTCGAACCCGGGTATCTCGACGTCGTCCGGCGAGAGGACCTCGAACGGCTCCTCCGCGGGGTCGAAGCAGCCGTCGAGCGGGTCGACCACGAGCACGGACAGGCGCGCGTCCGGCTGATTGGCGGCCAGCGACTCGGCCAGAGCTCGAGCATGGGCCAGCCATGCCTTGTTGATGACCGTCCCGACCAGCACCCGGCGGGACTATAACCGCGGCTGCTGCGGGCGCCGATACCCTTGGCGCATGAGCGCAGGGCCTGCGATCGTCGTCGATCGCGTCAGCAAGACGTTCCGAATCCCGGAGGAGCGGACGCACACCCTGAAGGAGCGGGCGCTGCACCCCATGCGTCGCTCGCGGAACGAGGTGTTCACCGCTCTGGACGACATTTCCTTCCAGGTCGACTCGGGTGAGTTCTTCGGGATCGTCGGCCGCAACGGCAGCGGCAAGAGCACACTGCTGAAGTGCCTGGCGGGGATCTACGGCGTCGAGGCGGGCCGCATGTGGTGCAACGGCCGACTGTCGACCTTCATCGAGCTCGGGGTCGGCTTCAACCCGGACCTCGCCGCGTTCGACAACGTGGTGACGAACGGGATCATGCTCGGGCTCAGTCCGCGCGAGGCCCGGGCTCGCTACCGGCGGATCATCGAGTTCGCCGAACTGGAGGAGTTTCAGGACCTCAAGCTCAAGAACTACTCCTCGGGCATGTACGTCCGGCTCGCGTTCTCCGTCGCGATCCAGGTCGACGCGGACATCCTGCTGATCGACGAGGTGCTGGCGGTCGGCGACGCGTCCTTCCAGCAGAAGTGCTTCGACGTCTTCAACGACATGCGCACGGCGGGCAAGACGATCGTGTTCGTGACCCACGACATGGGCGCGGTCAACAGGTTCTGTCATAGGGCGGTTCTGCTGGAGCGGGGCCGGATGGTGGCGATCGGGGAGCCGGCAGCCGTCGGGCAGGCCTACCTCGAGCTGAACTTCGGGCGGGAGGTCCATCAGCACGCGGACGGGACGCTGTCGCGGATCGGCAACGGCGCGGCGCGGGTGCAAGAGGCCTGGATCGAGGACGAGGCGGCGGGTCGTTGGGCGGTCTACAGCCAGGGATATCCGGTCGTCCTGAAGGCACTCGTCTCCTTCGAGCGCGAGGTCACGGACCCGGCCCTGAAGGTCACCTTCCGCAACGCCGAACACGAGATCGCGGCTGTCGCGTCGACCGCGACGGCGGGCGCCGCGGGGACGTTCCAGGCCGGCCAGCAGGCCATGTTCTCGCTGCGGATCGAGAACTACCTCGCCCCCGGCCGGTACTTCACCGACGTCGACCTGGTGCGCACCGACAACAGCCTCGACCTGATCGATCGATACCTGGACACCCTGGAGTTCATGGTCGGCGGGGTCTCCTCGCTCGGAGGCTACGTCGACCTCCCGTACGCAGCCTCCGTCGAGCGCGTCGAGAGCGCCGAGACCGCAAGCGCGGAGCTGCGATGAGCGCGGTTGAGAGCACGATCGACGTCTCGGGGCTCGGCCAGCCGATCCGAGGGCCGCGCGCCCTGACCGACGACTGGTCGCGGTTCTGGCATCTGACCTACAACATCGCCCGGAACGAATTCAAGCTGCGGTTCTTCGGCTCCGTGCTTGGGTACCTGTGGCAGCTGATGCGCCCGCTGCTGCTGTTCGGGGTCCTCTACGTGTTCTTCGTGGTCGTCGCAAGAGTGAACGGCCAGAAGGGGCCCGGAGACGCGCACTACGGCGTGCAGCTGCTCGGGTCGATCGTCCTGTTCACCTTCTTCGCGGAAGCGACGGGCTCGGCGGTCCGCAGCGTCGTGGAGCGCGAGAACCTGGTGCGCAAGATCGAGTTCCCGCGGCTCGTGATCCCGCTCGCGGTAGTGCTGCTGGCGATGTTCAACCTGGGGTTGAACCTGTTGGTGGTACTCGTCTTCGCGCTCGCCGAAGGTGTGACCCCGATGCTGAGCTGGCTGGAGCTGCCGGTGCTGATCGGCTTCCTCGCGATCCTCGCGACGGGCGTCGCGATGCTGCTGTCGGCCCTGTTCGTCCAGTTTCGGGACATCCAGCCGATCTGGGAAGTCGTCTCCCAGATCCTCTTCTACGCCTCGCCGGTGATCATCTCGATCGCGACCGTGAAGTCGAAGATCAGCGCCACGTGGGTCCACCTGTACATGCTGAACCCGCTCGCGACGGTGTTGCAGCAGTTCCGCCACGCGATGGTCACCCACGCGACGCCGAGCGCGGGCGCGCTGCTGGGCAGCTGGGCACAGCTGCTCGAGCCGGTCGCGCTCGTCGCGGCGATCTTCGCGATCGGGTTCTGGGTCTTCAATCGGACGGCTCCGGACATCGCTGAGAACCTCTAAGCCGGCCGATCGCCGGCTCCGAGGGAGATCTCGCGCCCGCCGCCGTGCCGGGCTTTGGGCTCAGCTAGGCTGGCGCGGCATGCCAGCAACCGAGTCGCGGCCCCTTCCTCCAGACGAGCTGATCGACCGCGTGGTGTCGGGTTTCACGAACGAGGAGGCCGAGGAGCACCGCCGGCTGTTCTTGGAGAGCGGCCAGAAGTCCCTGGCCGACTTCGAAGCGGCGTTGCGGGCGGTCGGCAACACCTTCGACAATCACTTCAGGATCCTCGAGTTCGGCTGTGGCTGCGGGCGAATAATGCGCTGGATGGAGCCACTCGCCGGGCGCTGCGAGCTGTCGGGCACGGACATCGACGAACGAGCGATCTCCTGGGCCACGGAGAACCTGCCCTTCGCCCGCTGGGGCGTAAACGACGGTCTGCCCCCGACCTCCTACGGAGACGGGGAGTTCGACCTGATCCTCAACCACAGCGTGTTCACACACCTGGACGAGCGCTACCAGGACGCGTGGCTCGGCGAGCTGCAGCGGATCGCCGCGCCGGACGGGCTGCTGGTGCTGAGCGTTCACGGCCAGCACGCCTTCGACGTCTCGGAGGCGATGCTGGAGCGGGATTCGCGATATCGCAAGGAATGGCGCGAGACGCTCGAACGCGACGGAATCCTGTTCGTCGCGGAGGACAGCTACGTGGGCAGCGCCTTTCCCGACTTCTACCACACGACCTTCCACGCGCCCTGGTATCTCTTCGAGCACTGGACGAGGTGGTTCGACGTGCTCGCCTACCTGCCCAGGAGCAGCCTCGGCTTTCAGGATCAGCTCGTGCTGAGGCGACGGCGGCCCGAGGAGGAGGCGCTCGTGCCGCTGCGCGCGCGTCCGGTCAGCGCGCCCGCTCCTTCGGCCGCGTCCGCGGCGAAGCCGCCGCGTCGCTTCGGTGCGCCCGGCCTGCTCGCTCGTCGCGCCGTGTTGCGGATCGCGGGCCCCGTGGTCCACGCCCAGAACGACGCCGGCAGCGGGTTCGCCGATGCGCCCGCCCCCTCGAACCAGGGCACCGAGCAGCGCATGCCCCCGCTCGTCGCCTTGGCTCTCCGCCAGCAGGCCGAGCGCATCGGGCGCCTGGAGCGGGAGCTCGGAGAGCTGCGCGCCTCGCTCGCCCCAGGCGACGACACTTCGGGTAAGTGACCGGCGCTTCGGGCACACGCCGCGTGCTCGTGACGGGAGGCGCCGGGTTCATCGGCGCCAGCGTTGCGCTCGGCCTCGCCGAGCGCCACCCCGACTGGGAGCTCCTCACGCTCGACAACCTGCGCCGCCGCGGCTCGGAGCTGAACCTGCCTCGTCTTCGCGAGGCGGGGATCGCGTTCCACCACGGCGACGTCCGCGAGCAGCAGGATCTGCTGGAGGTGGGACGAATCGACGCGCTGGTCGAGTGCTCGGCCGAGCCGTCCGTCCTGGCCGGGGTCGACGGCAGCCCCGACTACGTGGTGCAGACGAACCTGGTCGGCGCCTACAACTGCCTGGAGCTGGCCCGCCGGCACGGCGCGCAGATGGTGTTCCTGTCGACCAGCCGCGTCTATCCGGTCGCCGCGCTCGAGGGTCTCCGCTACGAGGAGGGGCCGACGAGGTTCGAGCTGAGCGACGACCAGCAGCCGGCGGGGGTCTCCTCGCGCGGGATCGCCGAGGAGTTCCCGCTCGCCGGCGCGCGCACCGTCTACGGAGCGACGAAGCTCGCCGCCGAGCTGCTGATCGAGGAGTACGCGGCCTCCTACGGGCTGCGGGCCGTGATCGATCGCTGCGGCGTGGTCGCCGGCCCGTGGCAGATGGGGAAGGTCGACCAGGGCGTGTTCACCTACTGGATGCTGGCCCACCATTACGAACGGCCGCTCAGCTACATCGGCTTCGGGGGCAGCGGCAAGCAGGTCCGCGATCTGCTCCACGTCGCCGACCTGCTCGAGCTGATCGACCGGCAGCTCGCGCAACCGGAGCGCTGGAGCGGGGTGACGGTCAACGTCGGCGGCGGTCGCGCATGCAGCCTGTCGCTGCTCGAGACGACCGAGTTGTGCCGCGAGATCACGGGTAGGATCGTGGATGTCCGGCCGGCGCGCGAGGATCGTCCCGGGGACATCCCGATCTACATGTCGGACTGCACCCGTCTATTTGAGATGACCGATTGGCGACCCACGCGAGACCCCGAGCGGATCCTGGCCGACATCCACGCCTGGATCGTCGCGAACGAGCACTCGCTCGCGGCGGCGCTGAGCTGAACCCCGGATGCCGGTAGCGATCATCACGGGATCGGGAGGGCTGATCGGCTCGGAGTCGGTGCGCCACTTCGTCGAGGCCGGCTACGAGGTGGTCGGTCTGGAGAACGACATGCGCTCGCAGTTCTTCGGGGCGGGCGCCTCGACTGCGCACACGACCGAGGTACTGGCCTCTCGCTACAGCGACAGCTTCCGCTCGCTGCAGGTCGACATCCGCGACCGTGAGGGCGTCGAGCGCGTCTTCTCCGAGCGCGGCGGTGCGATCGAGCTCGTCGTCCACACCGCCGCTCAGCCCTCGCACGACTGGGCGGCGCGGGATCCGCAGACCGACTTCGGGGTCAACGCCAACGGGACCTTGAACCTGCTCGAGGCGACCCGCAACCACGCGCCCGCGGCGACGTTCATCTTCTGCTCGACGAACAAGGTCTACGGCGATCGCCCGAACAGCCTGCCGCTGCTGGAGCTCGAGACGCGCCTGGAGCTGCCCGAGGATCATCCGTACTACGCGGGGGTCCCGATCGAGATGTCGATCGACGCCTCGACCCACTCGCTGTTCGGGGTCTCCAAGGCGGCCGCCGACCTGCTCGTGCAGGAGTACGGTCGCTACTTCGAGATCCCGACGGTGTGCTTCCGTGGTGGATGCCTGACGGGGCCCAACCACGCGGGCGCCGAGCTGCACGGGTTCCTCTCCTACCTGATGCGCTGCACGATGACCGGCGAGCCGTACACGGTGTTCGGTTACGCGGGCAAGCAGGTGCGCGACAACATCCACGCCGCGGACCTCGTCGCGGCCTTCGAGGCGTTTCACCGCAATCCGAGGTGCGCGGCGGTTTACAACATCGGCGGCGGGCGCGACAGCAACTGCTCGATGCTGGAGGCGATCGAGCTGTGCCAGCAGATCGCCGGACGCGAGCTCGATTGGACGCTCAGCGACAACAACCGGATCGGTGACCATCGCTGGTGGATAAGTGACCTGGAGCCGTTCAGGCGCGATCATCCCGGCTGGGGGATCAGGCACGACGTGCGTGCGATCCTCGCCGAGATCCACGACCGCAACGCCGACCGCTGGACCTCCGCTGCGTGAAGCTGTCGGTGGTGATACCGGCGCATAACGAGCGCGACTCGATCGGCGAGACGGTCGAAGCGTTTCGCGCCGAACTCGCCGCCAAGGAGATCCCCTACGAGATCGTCGTCGTCGACGACTCGAGCGGGGACGGCACAGCCGAGGTGGTGGCGGAGATCAGCCAGCGGGATCCCGCCGTTCGCTGCGTCCGCTCGCCGCGCCCTCCGGGATTCGGCAACGCGGTGCGCGCCGGGCTGGACGTGTACACCGGCGAGGCGGTGGCGATCGTGATGGCGGACCTGTCGGACGCGCCGCGAGACCTCGTCCGCTACTACCGGGTGCTCGACAGCGGCTTCGACTGCGCGTTCGGCTCACGGTTCGTGCGAGGCAGCGAGGTGCGCGACTACCCGCGCTTCAAGCTGTTGCTGAATCGGGTCGTGAACTTCGCCATCCGAATGCTGTTTCGTCACGGCCTCAACGACACCACCAACGCGTTCAAGGCATACCGGCGGGAGGTGATCGACAACATTCAGCCGCTGCTGAGCCCGCACTTCAACCTCACGGTCGAGATGCCCCTGAAGGCGCTGGTTCGCGGTCACTCATACGCGATCGTGCCGATCTCGTGGAGCAACCGCGAGCGCGGCGTGTCGAAGCTCCAGCTGCAGGAGATGGGCAGTCGTTACCTGTTCATCGTGCTCTACGTCTTCCTCGAGCATCACCTCAGCCGGGGCGACTACCGGCGTCCCGACCTCCCTGGCGCCACGCGTCGCCCCAGGCCTCAGCCGGGTGTGCTCACCGAGGTGCAGGCCGACGGGACGATCGTCGCGTCCGCGGGCCGCTCGGAGGCTCGCTGATGGCAGCGGCGCAGGCGCCGGCGGCCGCGCCCGGCGCCGCTCCGGGCGCTGCTCCCGGCGAGGACAGCGCGCTCTCTCGTGGCCGGGAGTTCGTCGAGAGTCATGCGCTGTGGTTCCTCGCCGCGCTGCTCGCGGCGGAGCTCCTGTTGCTGCTCGAGATGGGGCGCGGGCTGACGTTCTTCTACGACGAGTGGGACGTCGTCCAGAAAGACTACGGCGGCGGTTGGCACGCGCTGGTGGCGCCGCACGTCGGAAACCTGATCTTCTTCCCGATCGCGCTGTACAAGGTCCTGTTTCACCTCGTGGGCCTGAACCACTACGCCGTCTTCCGCCTGACCGTGATCGTGCTGCACCTCATCTCCGGGGCGCTGATCTACCTGATGGCCTCGCGTCGGACGAGCCGCGTCAACGCGTTGCTCGCAGCCGCGCTGATCTTGTTCTTGGGTGTGGCGTGGGAGGACCTTCTGTGGGCCTTCCAGGTCGGCTACATGCTCGCGATCGCGGGAGGGTTGGGCGCCTGGGTCCTGATCGAAAGACGGGACGGGCTGGGCGATGCCGCGGCGACGTTGTGCCTGATCGTGTCGGTCGGGAGCGGAAGCCTGGGCCTGGCGGTTGCGGTCGGCGTCGCGGTCGAGTTCGCGTGGCTTCGGCAGTGGCGGCGGCTGTGGGTGGTCGTGATCCCCGTGGCTCTCTACGCGCTCTGGTACCTGCGCTACGGGGAAAGCCAGGTGACCTTCGAAAGCTTGATCCATGCCCCTGGCTTCGCGGCCGACCTCGCGGCGGCCGCGGTCGGCGGCCTGGTCGGGCGCGGTCTGGAATGGGGACGGCCGCTGGCCCTGCTGGCGGCGGCGCTGCTGCTCTTGCGGCTGATGCGATCGCGGTCGGTCTCGGCGCGACTGGCCGGGCTGATCGCGGCGGCCGTCAGCCTGTGGGTGCTGACCGCGCTCGCCCGCTCGACGGTCTCGCCCCCGGAAACGAGCCGCTACATCTACCTGGGAGCGGTCGCGATCGTCTTGATCGGCGTGGAGCTGCTCCAGCGCACGGTCATCTCGCCGCGGGCCACGGCGTTTGCGACTGTGCTGGTGGCGTACGCGGCGCTGACCGGGCTGAGCACGCTCCATTCAGGGTCGCTGGAGCTGCGGGGCTTCTCCGAGACGCTCACGGCGGAGCTCGGCGCACTCGAGCTCGGGTCGGCGCACGCCCCGCCCAACTACCACCCGGATACGTTGCGCGCGCCCACCCTCGAAGCGGGGCCGTACCTTCACACGGTCCGTGCGATCGGGTCGACCCCGGCGGACGACGTGGCGCAGATCCTTGCCTCCGCGCCGTCCGCGCGGATCGCAGCCGACCACGTGCTCGTCGCGCTCTACGCCCCCCGGCCGACGCCCGTCGTGGGAGGAAGCGCCGGGTCCGCGCTGGCTCCCGCTCCCGCGCTCGTCGGGCTTGGCGGCGGTACGGCGGTCAAGCACGGTCGCTGCGAGACGATCGTGCCCGGCGCGGGCGGGGCGGCCACCGCGACCTTCGTGCTTCCCCGCGGGGGCGTGCTGATCTCCGACCGGGGCGCCGCTCCGGCCGGCCTGGCGGTGCGCCGTTACGGTGAAGAACTCATCGGTCTCGGGGCATCCGTCCCGGGGCGCCGTACGGAAGAGCTCTCGATCCCGAAGGACGCTGACGCCACCCCGTGGCAGCTGCAGGTGCAGAGCGCCTCACCCATCGCCGTTTGCGGCGTAGCGCCTTGACCGCCGTCCGCGCGCCGAAGGCGAGCCTGGTGGTAGCGGTCCTCGTGCTGGTGCAGCTGCTCGTCCTGTACGTGGTCTTCCACAACGGCGCGTGGGTGTTCGACGACAACTTCTTTCTCGTCCTGACCGGTCAGGAAGGCTTCGTGCGCGCGTTGACGTCGGTCCAGTTCGAACACTGGGACATCGGGGAAAACGCTGCGATCTCGTTGCAGCATCTGCTGTTCTGGTTCGACTACCGGTGGGCGCTGGCAGCGATGCTGCTCGTCCTCGGCGGCGCGGCGATCGTGTTCGAGCGCACGATCGCGATGCTGGTCCGCAGCAGGTGGATCTCACTCGGCTTCACCGTCTGGTTCGGTCTCAGCCTGCTGTGGGCTCGCCCCCTTCAATGGTGGAGCGGAGGGGTGCAGTACTTCCCCTACACGTTCTTCAACGTCGTGTGCGTGTACGGCTTCCTCCGGTACCACGCGACGGATGACCTGCGCTGGGTCGCGATGTCCGTGGCGGCGCTCGCAGGCGCGCTGCTGTTCTACGAGAAGCCGGCGTTCATGATCGGCTACCTCGTCCTCATCAGGGTGCTGCTGATGAACGAGCGCCTGAAGCCGGCGGCGGTCGCGAAGCTGCTGTGGCGGGAGCGCTACGTATGGCTCGCGTACGTCGCGGTGATCGCCGTGTGGTCACTCGGCTACTTCAACTCGGGGGCTTTCACCAGTCACCCCGGTCCGACCGCCGGGCAGTACGTCGACTACTTCCAGATGCTGTGGCTGCGCAACTTCGTGCCGACGCTCGCGGGCGTCACGATCCCCGCAGGTCACATCGACGGTGGACAGGTGCTGTTCATCGTGCTGTCGCAGATCGTCGTCGCCGCGGTGGTCGTGTTCTCGGTCGCACGCAGCCGCCCCGCCTGGCGAGGCTGGGTCTTCCTGGGGGTGGTCTTCGTCGTCTCCGGGATCCTTGTGGCGCGACAGCGCATATGGCTGTTCGGCGTCGACATCGCTGACGACCCCCGCTACCTGATCGACTACTCGTGGCTGGTGCCGCTCGCGCTGTGCGCGGTGTTCTCGCGCTCGGGCCTGCTGCTGCCGGCGAGGCCGACCGGCCGCATGACGGTGTCGCTGCCCGCCCGCGGGTGGATCGTCACGGTTCTCGCCGGCGGGCTGCTGGCTGCGTACGTCGCGAGCTCCGTCGGCTCCGCGGCGGCCCTTCAGCGCGCTTGGCCGGGGCACAAAGCCCGTGTCTGGGAGGACAACCTGCGGAGTGGTTTCGCCGAGCTGGAACGGCGGGGGATCCACCCGGTCGTCGCAGATGACGCGCCGCCCTTCGAAGTGTTCGACAACTTCGTCGGGCAGTACGACCGTCTTTCGCGGATGCTGCGGCTGTACGTGGGGCCGGTGCAGGTCGGCGGCCCGCTCGACGGTCCTCTCTATCGAATCGGCAGCGACGGCAGGCCGCGCCCCGCGGCGTTCGACTCGCCGCTCGGGGGAAGCCGCCTCACCGAGATGCTGCGAAGCCGCGAAGCGGCGCTCTCGCCGGGCGCTCGTCTCCTCCGGCGAGGGGCATACTCGTGCGTGATCGCCGACGGCTCCCCCGTGACGGTCACGCGTCTGGTGCCCAGAGCGACGGGCGCGCCCGGCACCGCGTACTACCTGCACGCCTCCTACCGAACGTGGGGCGGTCTCGTGGCGCCGGTGACGGTCGCCGGCTATGCGCCTGGGTTGCCACCGGCCGGATACCCGATCGCCCTCGGCGACGGCACGGGGTCCACGATCGCGTGGCTCGGCGACGCCGCGCCGCAAAGCGTCGCAGTGACGATCCCCCCTCTGAATACGGTCTGCTTCGATCGCTTCGAGGTCGCGACCCTGCGCGGCGCCGGCTGATCTCCTCGCCGAGTCACGCAGGCTTCGGCGTTGGCTATGGTGACCGGCTCACCGGCCCCGAGACCGCGAGGAGACCGCCCACTTGAACTATCGACGCCTGTACGAGTACCGCTTCAAAGATGTCGCGCAAGCCAAGCGGGACGACGTCTGGACGGCGCTCGCGCCGATGCTCTTCGAGAAGCTCAACCGGCCGGAGCGCGTGCTCGACCCCGCCGCGGGACGGTGCGAGTTCATCAACGCCGTGCCCTCGCCCGAGCGCTGGGCCGTCGACGCCGTCGCCTATGAGGAGGGCGTCGCCCGAGAGGGGACGAGGACGATCGTGTCGGACATCATGGACGCCGATCTGCCGAACGATTACTTCAACGGCGTGTTCGTCTCGAACTTCTTGGAGCATCTGCTCAGCCAGGAGGCCGTCGCGGGGTTTCTCGAGAAGATGTACGCCTGCATGGCGCCGGGAGGCCGGATCGCGGTCATGGGCCCGAACTTCAAGTACTGCTACCGGGAATACTTCGATTTTGCCGACCACACCGTGGTCCTGACGGAGCGCGGCGTCGAGGAGCATCTCTACGCGGCGGGCTTCGAGATCGTCGCGATCCACCCGCGCTTCCTGCCCTACAGCTTCACGGGGCGCCTCCCGTCCCACCCGGCGCTCGTCCGGGCCTATCTGCGCTTCCCGCTCGCGTGGCGGCTGCTCGGCAAGCAGTTCCTCCTGATCGGTGAAAGAAGGGGCGAGGCGGTCTGACGGTCAGCCGGTTCGGCTCTGCCCCGGCGGGTGGCGCGAGTTGTGGTGCAGCAGCGCCGCGCCCACCAGCAGGAACGGCACGAAGTTGACGAGGTGGAGAACCAGTGCGTAGGGCAGCGCCACCGAGCGTCCGAGCCCGTAGGCGCGCAGCGCGATCAGCGTCGCGCCCTCGAACACTCCGACCGCCGCGGGCGCCGCGGGCAGGATCATGCCCAGGCCGATCGCGACCATCACGAGGATCCCGCCGGCGAGCCCGATGTGCAGGTGGAAGGCGAGGGCCACGAGGTAGGCGCAAAGGCTCGAGGAGAGCCAGGCGGCGAACGTCCAGAGCAGAGCCTCGATAGCCACCCGCCAGTCGTGCAGGCCGCTGAGGCCGCGGGTCAGCTCGGCGACGATCCGCTCGACGCGCTCCTCGGCGATCGGCGCGACGCGGTGGACGGGGCGCAGCAGCATCCGCAGCGGCCGGTCGCCGAACACGACGAGGACGCCGACGAGGACCCCGATGCCCGCGGCCAGCACCCCGGCAGCGACCGTCGCGGCGCCGAACCAGCTGACGCTCGGCAGCCACGGCTGCGCTACGAGGAAGACGATCAGGATCGCGCCGACGTCGTATACGCGCTCGAGCAGCACGGTCGCCGTGATCTCGACGGGCGGGGACTCGCTGCGCTGCGTCAGCACCACGATCCGCGCCGCCTCACCGGCCCGCGCGGGAAGGATGCTGTTGTAGAGGTAGCCGATCATCATCGCGTTCAGCGTCGTCGCGAACGGCGGTCGGCGCCCCGAGGGGAAGAGCGCGCGCCAGCGCAGCGCCCGCGCCAGGTTGCCGGCGGCGAACGCGACGAGCGCAGGCAGCAGCCACCAGTAGTTGCTCGTGCGCAGGCCCTTCCAGGCCCGTCCCAGGTCGATCCCGTGTAGCGCCAGGTACGTGAAGCCGACCGTCACGAGGACCGTCGCGATGCGCAGTGTCAGGCGGGTGTGTCGTCGGCCGGCGGCCTGCACCAGCCACCTGCCCCGTGGGACGGTGGCGGCATCGGTCGCGTGGCCGTCTTCGTCGACCGACATCCGCCGCCACGTTAGTGCAACGCCCCGACCGTCCGCTTGGTGCGCGCCGGGTGGCCGGGACGGTCAGCGCACTGCCCGTCGCCGAGGACATGCGTCCAGCCGGCGTTAAGCGATCAGCCGATGGGCACGATGTGTAAGTAGGCATATGGATCTTCGACGCTCTCGTACGCTTCGCGCGACCCTCACCGCCGCACTCGTGCTCGGCGCGTCCGCCCCTGCGGACGCCGCGATCACGACCGTCGGGCCGCGCCTCGACGCGGCGGCAGACCTGACGACGTCCGACGGGCTCGGCTACAAGGGCGTCGACACCGCTGTGCCTCCGGCTCCCGACGCTCCGAACGGCATCGTGCACACGGCCCACTTCGGCGCCGACACGGCGATCTGGAACACGACCACGGCCGGGCGCAGCGCCGCGATGCCCCACGGGGGCGAAGCCGCGCACATCAAGCTCGAGGGCTGCGCCGTGCAGGCGCCGGGTGGGCCGCCGCCGCTCGACCAGATCCACTTCCAGACCCTCACCCCGGCCGGGGGCGGTCTCAGGGTCGCTTTGAGCTCCGGTGCGTTCACGATCCCCGTCTGCGGCGTCGGCGGCGCGAGCGGCTCGACGGTCACCACCTACACGCCCTTCAACCTGTGCGTGCAGAAGGGCGACTACGTCGGCTTCAACGACGAGGGGGGCTTCGCGGAACCCTTCTACCGCGCCGGCGTCCCGTATCTGGTCCTGGGCCGCCGCCGCGGCTCCTCGCTCGCCTCGTTCATCCGCGGCAACGGCACCGGCAACGGCGCGGTCTTCGAGCCGACCGACGCATCGGCGATGGACGGCTACGGTCGCAGCACGAACGTCGCGCTGATGATGCAGGTGCAGCTCGGTACCGGGCCCGACGCCCGCTATGTGTGCGCGAGCGGGACCAGAGACGCTCCGCGCGTGCTGCCGCCGATGCGGATCAGCCCTCAGACCGACGGCATCAACCGGCAGCGGGTCGTCGCGATCGCCGTCTACTGTCGCCCCGCTGCCGGATGCCGCGGTGCCGCCACGCTCGAGCTGCCCGGCGCGGGCCACTCGGCGAAGGTGGGTGGAACGTCCTTCTCGCTGGCGGGCAACGCGACGAGCCACCTGCCGATTCGAGTGACACCGGAAGTGCTGCGGCTGATCCGCGCGAACCACGGCGTGCAGACGCGCATCGTTGCCGTGATGGGCCACCGACGGTTCGTGCAGCGCGTCACGATCAAGATCCTGTAGGCGGCGATGGCCGGGAGAGCTGTCAACTCGCACTCTGGCGACCGCTCGGCGATGGCGATCGCGGCGCTCGTATGCTTCGCGTTCGTCGCCTTGGTCGTGCCCGCCCGCGCTCGCGCTGGGACCCTGACGTTCGGCCCGGCACTGGACGTGCCGGCGACGCTCGACACGGCGGAAAACCTCAACTACGAAGGCACCGGCATCCAGTTGCCGGGGAGCGTCTTCCACGTCAACCACGACGGCGCCGACACGGTGCTGTGGAACGTCGCGCAGCCGGGCGGCGATCCGCGGGTCCCCGCGGGAGGGCAGATCGTCTCCTTCAGCCTGGAGGGCTGCGCCCGCCGCCCCGCGGGCGCGCCGCCGCCGCTGACCCAGATCCACTTTCAGGATCTCGTCCCGTCGGCCGGCGGCTTCACGATCGCGATCAGCAGCCAGGCGTTCGAAATCCCCGTCTGCGGCGTCGGCGGGGCGAGCGGGAGCACCGTCACGGGCTACGCGCCGGGCAACTTCTGCGTCAGTCAGGGCGACTACGTCGCATTCAACGACGAGGGCGGCTTCGCGGCCGGCGAAGGAGGTCCGCCGCCCTATCCGGCCGGCGTCCCCTACCAGGTCATCGGTCGAGTGCCGGGGGCTTCGATGGACTCGTTCATCCGGGACTCGGGGACGAACAACGGGACGGCGATCTCGCCGTCGGATCGAACGAACCACGACGGCTTCGCGACGAACGAAGGCGAGCAGCTGATGCTCCAGGCGACGCTCGCGACCGGCCCGGATGCGTCGACTTCGTGCCCGGGCGGCACCAAGGGCGCCGCACCCCCGCCCTCCGGGTATCGCCAGGTGCCACGGGCGCCGGAACTGCAGGTCGGCAAGCAGACCGACGGGATCAACCACCGCGGGATCGCGGCGATCGCCCTCTACTGCCACGCGGCCGGAGGCTGCCGCGGCACGATGACGCTGACCGCCGCCGCCGGCCACGGACACGGGCGCCACTTGAGTCAGAGCTTCGCGCTCCCCGGCGGCACCACGACCCACGTCCCGATCCGGGTCCCGCGCGCGATCATGGCGCTGGCCCGGAAGCGCCGCAGCGGCGTGCTGATGCGCCTGCGGGTCCTCAGTGGCGGGACGGTCTACACACAGACCATCACGCTGCGGATCTTCTGAGCCGCGCCGATCTGCGCTCGGCCCGCTCGTCGAGCAGGCCCGCGGCTGCCAGGGACATCGCTGCGAGGAGCGTGGCCGCGAACCACACACCCCAGCCGAGGGGCGGGCTCCAGGCGGCATGCCCCAGAAACCACAGCGGCCCCGAATCGCCCACGGCGAAGCGCTTCGAGTTCACGTACCAGGCGGCGAACTGGCCGGTCGCGACGCACGCCACCGTCACGTACACGAAGGATGAGGCCCGAGGCCGGAGAGCCCGGCTGCGATACACGACCTCGCCCGCGCACATCGGCAGCAGAACCATCGCGGGCAGCAGCTGCCGACCCTGTAGGCCGAACCCGGTCGGGCGTATGAGCAACGCATAGAAGAGGATCGGAAGGCTCGCGGAGCCGACTGCCAAGACCCCCAGGAGCACGCGGTTCGCGCGGTCGAGGCGGATCGCGCTCGCCACGAGCAGGCCCACCAGAGCGATCCACGCTACGGGGATCACGACCGGGAGCTTCACGTCGACGTAGCCGAACTTCCCGACCAGCTCCGGGATCGCCCGCCACCATTCGTGGAAGCCGGCGACGAGTCCAGCGTGAAGCTGCGAGGTGTCGACCGGCACGCTCGAGCCGTACCTTGCTTCCCAGACGCGGCTCAGGGCGAACGCGACGAGGATCCCGGACAGTGCGAGCATCGCGGCACGGGAGCTCGCCCTGATCCGTGCGCGCAGCCGGTCTCGCCCCAACACTGCCGCAACACCGACCGCGATCAGCGCCCAAAGAGGGCTGGCCGGCCGGCTCAACTCGAGACACGCGCCCGTCACGCCGGCCAGAACCAGCCACGGTCCCGGGTTCGACGACCTGGTGAAGCGAATCGCGCAGCCGAAGAGCGCGATCGCCGCCGCGATCTCCAGCCCGCTCCCGTTCAAGCTCGCGCCGCAGAAGACCGCCATCGGCGTCACGGCCAGCAGAAGGCCGACAACGGACCCCAGCCCAGCGTTCGGGTCATACAGCGCAGCGAGGGCCAGCAGCAAGAGCGCCAAGACGAGCACCGCGCCGGCGGCACGGCCCAGCCGCAGAGCGCCGGGGGGTGTCGCCGCTGCTCGCATCACCGCCGCGGGAAGCAGGTACGGGAGCGGTGGATAGTTCCCGATGGCCGTGACAAGGGTCGCCGGAGCGCTCACCGGCTCGACCCGGTCCAGGCACGCCGCCGAGGCGCTCCCGCTCCCGGTGGCGCATTCGAACGGTCGCGGATCGAGCCCGGCAGGAAGACTCACGAGCCGCGCCGCCTGGCGCGTCCATGCGAGCTGTCGCGGGTCCACACCGATCCGGGCCGCCGGCGCGGGCCGGCCGATCAGGTGGCCCTCGCTCACCCCGATCGCGCGGATGAAGTGCGCGGCCTCGTCCGGGGCTGCGAAGGGAGGGTTCGAGACCGCCCACGCGGCCAGCAGGACGCACCACGAGAGCGCGATCAGGATCGCCGGGGCGAACCGGCGTACGCCGGGGCGCGTCGCGACGTCGCCATGCTCGCTACGGCTCGCCATGCCCTCCATCTCCCGAAATGCTTCGGACAGTCCCGATCGGATCGAACACTAACCGTGAGATGGTCACGCGAGCCAGACGGGCGCGAGAAGACGCCGGAGCCGCTCTGGCGTGGCGCCGGTAGCCTGTGGCGCTCATGAGGATCACCGAGACCACCCTGCCCGGCCTCCTCGCCGTCGAGCCGGCCGTCCACGGCGACGAGCGGGGGTTCTTCTGCGAGACCTTCCGGGAGGAGTGGCTGGAGGCGATCGGCATCGCCGGGGAGGCCTTCGTGCAGGACAACCACTCGCGTTCGAGCCGCGGGGTGCTGCGCGGCATGCACTTCCAGCTCGGCGAGGGGATCGGCAAGCTCGTGCGCTGCGCGCGCGGCGCGATCCTCGACGTGGCGGTGGACGTGCGGGCGGGCTCGCCCACGTACGGGCGCTGGGAGGGCGTCGAGCTCGACGACCGGTCGATGCGCGAGCTGTACGTGCCGGTGGGATTCGCCCACGGCTTCTGCGTGCTCAGCGAGACGGCGGACGTGATCTACAAGCAGACGGGCTACTACGACCCCGACCTGGAGCGCGGCATCGCCTACGACGACCCCGAGATCGGCATCGAATGGCCGCTGCCCGCCGCCGAGCTGATCGTCTCGGCGCGGGACGCCGAAGCCCCGCGCCTGAGCGAGATCGCGGCCGAACTGCCGTTTCGGTGGCATTCTTGAGTCGATGCTCGGACGCCTGAAGGAGCGAACGAACGGCTACACGGTCACCGCGGCCCAGTACGTGCTGCTCGCGCGGATCGCGCTCGTCGCGCTGACGCTGATCGTGTTGACGGGGGCGGCGGTGCGCCTGACCGGCTCGGGCCTCGGCTGCCCGACCTGGCCGAAGTGCTACGGCAGCTACTACCCGCCGCTGAACACCCACGCGGTGATCGAGTTCTCCAACCGCGTGGTCTCCGTGCCGGTCGTGATCGCCGCGGGCCTCGCCTGGGTCGGCGCGCTGCGGCGACGCCCCTACCGCCGGGACCTGACGTGGCTCGGCGGGCTGCTGCCGCTCGGCGTCGTCGCTCAAGCGGTGCTCGGGGGCTTCACGGTCAAAGGCGCCCTGGACTACGGCTGGGTGATGGGCCACTTCGCGCTGTCGATGCTGATCATCCTCGCCGCCGTCGTGCTCGTCTGGCGCGCCTCCTACGAGCCCGAGCTGAGCGCCGAGCGTCCCGAGCCGGAGCCGCTCGAGGACCGGGGCCTGCTGCGCGGACTGGTCGGTCTGGCGCTGCTCGGCGCGGTCACGATCTTCGCGGGGACCGCGGCGACGGCCGCCGGCCCGCACGCCGGGGGCTCGCCGGGCCAGCGGATCAACCGCCTGAACCTCGACGGACGGGGGACGATGGACTTCGTGATCCACCGCCACGCCGAGATCGCCTTCCTGTTCAGCGTCTGCGCGGTCGCCGCGTGGTTCCTGGCAAGGCGCCGCGGCGCGCCCGAGCGCGTGCGCCGGCCGCTTACCGTGCTCGGCGTCGTGCTCGCGCTGCAGGGGGCCGTCGGGCTCGACCAGTACGAGACCCACCTGCCCACGGAGCTCGTCTGGGTGCACGTCTCGCTGGCCTGCGTGGCCTGGATCGCGACGCTCTGGGCGGCCTGTGAGGCGGGGGCTCTGCGCTACGTGCTCGGCTCTCGTTCGCGACGGAACCGCGGCGAGCCCGCCCTGCGGGGCGCCGCACCGGTCGATCTCCCCGGAAATTAGGGCCCTTTTCCGGGAGAACCCCCGTGTTTTCGGGTTCCGTCGTCCGCCTGAGCTACTAGCCTCCTCGGAGCAAAGACACTCGAGAAGGGAGTGGCATGACCAAGAACGAGCTAGCTGAGGCGGTCGCCTCGAAAACCGGTGTGAGCGGCAGCCAGGCACGGCAGGCCGTTGAGACGGTGATCGAGTCGATCTCCGACGAGCTTGCCTCCGGGGGAGAGGTTTCGCTCGCCGGCTTTGGCAAGTTCAGCGTCAGCCAGCGGGCCGCAAGGCAGGGGCGTAACCCCTCGACCGGAGAGACGATCCAGATCGCGGCGTCGAAGGCCGCGAAATTCTCCGCCGCCAGCGCGCTGAAGAAGCGTCTGAACCCCTGAGAGGACTCGAGTGTCACCGGTTCCGAGGAGCCGGTGGCACCCCTCTCGGCATTGGCGCGGCGTCCGGTCTCCAGACCGCCGCGTAGCGTCCGAGCGCCCGCGGGACGGGTTTCGGGCAATCCTTACGAGTCGGTAACCCTTCGTTAAGTCTGGGGCGCGAAGGTACGGGACGACCCTTCCCCCCGACGAATGGGCGGTCCCGATGAAGCCAGTGACGAACGCGAAGCGGGCGGCGGGCGAGTATCCCTCGCTGGTCGCCTTCTACAACGCCGATCCCGATCGGCTCGCCTCGCGCGAGCACGACGTGGGCCTGTGGTGGCGCGACGGCGCCGACGGGGAGGGCGGGCCGCTCTACCGGGCCGCCTGGATCCTCGCGACGGGCGAGCTCTACCTCGTCCGCCTCGGGCCGCCCGCCGACGGCGGCGGAGGCGTCGAGGTGCTCGCCCGGGTGCCCGACGAGGGTCGACTGGAGCGCATGCTCGACGGCTGGCGGGAGCGTTGCGGCGCGCCGGGCTCGGTGCAGTGGCTGCGCCGCCGGAGCGCCCTCGGCGTGCTGCCGCCCCGCCCGCGGCCCCGGCGTGTGCCGCCCCGGGCGCCGGCCGGCGCAGCGGCGTAGCGCCCGCGCGGCCTCCCCGGGGACGGGGCCTGGGGCGGCCGGCCGCGTGCGGCCGGTACGACGGCCGTCCAATTCCTCGGTCTCGACGCGTGAGTTCCGCCCGGTGGGGGTGTCTAACTGGTGTTCACCAACGATGGCCGCCGCGGGGCGGGCGGCCGAGGAGGTACCCAGATGAAACGGATGCTCACGATGGGGATCGCGGCCGCGCTTGCGGCGCTGATGGTTCCCGCGGCGGCGACGGCGCGCCACTCCTCCCACCACACGGCCCACCACGCCAGTGCGCGCCACCACCGGCGCCACCACAGCGTCGCCCACACGGTCGTGTTCTCACCGGCCTCGGTGAAGCCCTCCACGACGGCTCCGGCGCCGGGCGAACCGCCCGTGGGCGAAGGCGAAGCCGCGGGCACGATCGCCTCCTTCGAAGGGGGAGTCTTGAAGATCACGATGGCCGACGGCACGACGGTCTCCGGCAAAGTCACCGAAAAGACCGAGATCCAGTGCGCCTGCCCGGACCACGAAGGCGCCGGGGGCGATGACGGGGAAGACTCAGGCGTTGGCGGCGAGGACAGCCACGGCGGCTTCTCCTCCTCCGGCGACGGGTTCTCCGGCGGCGGCGACGTCCACGGCAGCAGCGAGGATGGCTCGACGCCGTCCGGTACGACCGGCACCGAAGAAACGCCGCCCAGCTGCGGTCCGTCCTCGCTGGTCGCGGGGGCGAAGGTCAAGGAGGCCGAGCTGAGCGTGAGCAGCGCGGGCGCGGTTTGGGAGAAGGTTGAGCTCGCCCACAGCTAGCTCGCAGCGGAGAGGCACGGCGGGGGCGCGATCGTCCCCGCCGTCCTGGGGACGGTCACGGGGGGCCAGTCGGCCCCGGCCCCCCGTGACCGCTCGGCCGTGCGCGCGCGGCGGGGGCCGGAGCCGCCTCGGCGGCGATGTCTGCAATTCGTCCACCCTGGGCGAATCCCCGCGGATTCGGTGTGTACTGATGAGAAGGGCGGCGGACGCGCACCCGCCGCCCTTACTCTTTAACGGGGCCGCGACCGCAGGATCGGGTCAAGCCCACTCGCGATGAGCCCACGATTCCATCTCCGCCCGCTCTCCGTCCAGCCGGACACCCGGCTCGTCGAGCTGGCCGCCGACGGCGACGAGCGGGCGTTCGAAACGCTCGTCAAGCGCCACCGCCGCGCGCTGGCCGCCTACTGCCGGCGGATCGGCCTGCCCGAGCACCGCGCGGAGGACGTCGTCCAGCAGTCTCTGACGAGAGCCTGGGTCGCGCTGTCGGGGGGCGCGGAGGTGCGTGAGCCGCGCGCGTGGCTGTACCGGATCGTCCACAACACGACGATGAACGCGATCCGCGCCGAGCGCCGCCACCTGCACGAGCCGATCGAGGCCGCCGCGACGGCCGAGGCGCAGCCGGGGGCCGGGGAGATCGACGTCGGCCTACGGGCGCGGGACGCGCTCGGCCACGTGGCGGCTCTGCCCGAGCAGCAGCGCGACGCGCTCCTGCTGACGGCGATCGAGGGGCGCAGCCACGACGAGGCCGCGAACGTGATGGGGCTCAGCGACGGCGCCGTCAGGGGCCTCCTGTACCGCGCCCGTACGAACCTCAGGCGCGCGGCGGCCGCGTTCGGCCCGCAGGGCCTGCTGGGCTGGATCGGCCGCGGAGGGGGCGACGGCGCGCTCGCCGGGCGTACCGCGGAAGTCTCGGCCGGGGGCGCCGCCGCGGGCGCCGCGGGCCTGCTCGGCAAGGGCGCGATCGCCACGGGCGTCGCTGCGCTGCTCGCGGCCGGCGGCACGATCGTCCACCTCGAGGGCGGCCCCTCGCGGGGCCACCGCCACGTGGCGGCCGTCTCGCGGCGGTCCGCCTCGGACAAGCGCGGCTCGACGACGGCGAGAACCTCGGCCGTCGCCGACGCGCAACTCCCCGCCGGCTCGGCCAAGCTCGTGGTCAACCGAGCCGTTCGGCGTTCGAGCGCGGGCGTCACGGCTCCGCTGCGCGGTGGAAGCGGCCGGCACGGCTCGGGGAACACTTACACCGGCGAGGCCAACCGCGGGAGCCACCGGCGCTCGTCCTCCGGGGGAGGACGCGAAACGACGGGCGAGGAAGCCCCCGAATACAGCGGGGCGAGCGTCGCGACCTCGGGGCCGGGCGGCGACGGCTCGACGGTCTACGGGGGCGCGACCCAGCCGTCCGGCGACACGCCGGGCGAAAGCCCGCTGAGCTATGAAAGAAGCTCGCACATGAGCGACGACCCGCCCGAGACCAAAGACGAAGAAGAACGGGAACGGGAAAAACTGACGTCGGGCGGAGAAACGACGACGCCCACCGAAGAACCTCAGAAACGCAGCGACGGGTAGCGCGTCAGGCCGTCCCGGGGGATCTCCTCCCAGGGCGCGGCCGAGTCCACGAACATCCGGTACTGGGGGCGGATACCGGGATCCCCCTCGAGCGCGCCGAGCCGGACGGCGACCTCCTCGTCGCTCGTCGGGTCGCCGCTGAAGAGGTGCCCGCCGCACGTCGCGCAGAACAGCTTCGGGACGCCTCCGGGCGGCTGGAAGGCGCGCAGCTGCTCCTCGCCCTGCAGCACCCGGAAGCCCGACCGCGGCACCCGGCCGTTCAACGACGAGAGCGTCCCCGTGCGCTTCTGGCAGTGCGTGCAGTGACAGTAGCCGGCGCTCGTGAACGGCGCCGTGATCTCGAAGCGCACGGCGCCGCACAGGCAGCCTCCCTGCAGCGGTCGCTCCGGCGAAGGTGAAGGCCCAGCCTCGCTCACACGACGATCCTACGACGCCGTGTGAGCGAGGCGGCGCCTCAACCGCAGCCGGTGTTGTTGCCGCAGGACGAGCACGTGTAGCAAGAGCCCGTCCGCTGCATCATGCCGCCGCACTGGCTGCACGCCGGCCCGAGGTCCAGTCCCTGCAGACGGGCCGGAACTACCGGCGGCGTGTCGGTCAGCGCGCTCGTCGGCGCGTTGGAGCCGCCCGCTGCGGGGCCCGCCTGGGGTGTCGAGGCCTCCGGCGCGCCCGCCGGGGGCCCCGCCGTGTCGCCGCCGTAGGAGAGCGCGTCCTGGGCGGCTTTGCGCGCCCGCACCTCGGCCGTCAGGATCCCGAGCTCCTCCTGCGTGTCGGTGTCGAGGAACCGCGAGGCCAGCCAGCGCATGATGTAGTCCGGCATCGACTTCGCGAACGGGATCTCCGGGTTGCCCGTGATCCCCTCCGGCTCGAAGCGCATGTAGCTGAACTTCTGCACGAGCGTCTCGAGCGGCACGCCGTACTGCAGCGCGATCGAGATCGCCGTCGCGAAGGAGTTCATCATCCCGCGCAGCGTCGAGCCCTCCTTGCCGATGTCGGTCAGGAAGATCTCCCCGACCGTCCCGTCCTCGTACATCCCGGCGGTGATGTAGCCCTCGTGGCCGCCGATCGAGAACTTGTGCGTGATCGACTGGCGCTCGCGCGGCATCCGCTTGCGCCGCGGGCCCGCTTCGGCGAGCGCCTTGCTCACGGCCTGCTCGACGATCTCGTCGACGTTCGCGGGGGCCGGGGCCTCGGTCTGCGCGTCGGTCCGCAGCGCCTGGGCGGTCTTCGAGCCGTCGCGGTAGATCGCGAGCGCCTTCACGCCCTGGCGCCAAGCCTGGATGTAGGCGTCGGCGATGTCCTCGACGGTCGACTCCTGGGGCATGTTCACCGTCTTCGAGATCGCCCCGGAGATGAACGGCTGGACCGCGCCCATCATCTTGATGTGGCCCATGTGGCTGATCGCCCGCTCGCCGACCGCGACGTCGAACACCGGCATGTGCGCCTCGTCGAGGCCCGGCGCGCCGACGATCGTGCCGTGCTCGGCCAGGTACGCCTCGATCTGCTCGATCTGGGGCTCCGAGTAGCCGAGCGTCTGCAGCGCCAGCGGCACCGTCCGGTTGACGATCGTCATCTGCCCGCCCCCGACCAGCTCCTTGAACTTGACCAGCGAGAAGTCAGGCTCGACGCCGGTCGTGTCGCAGTCCATCAGGAACGAGATCGTCCCCGTCGGCGCCAGCACCGTGGCCTGGGCGTTGCGGTAGCCGAGCCGCTCGCCGAGCTCGACCGCCTCGTCCCACGAGCGCCGCGCCGCCGTCAGCAGCTCCGCGTCCGCGCAAGCCTCAGTCGGGATCGCGTGCGCCGCGTCGCGGTGCATCCGCATCACCTCGTTGTGGGGCTCGCGGTTCTCCTCGTAGCGGTCGTAGGGGCCGAGCGCCGCCGCGGTCTCGGCCGAGCGCCGGTAGGCGCGGCCCGTCATCAGCGCCGTG
>Ga0134125_10001458_pt1 | contig 29059 bp, 21 predicted proteins | sample KB31751_FD_96464 | JGI IMG/M metagenome (GOLD analysis project Ga0134125, IMG submission 96464) | Terrestrial soil microbial communities with excess Nitrogen fertilizer from Kellogg Biological Station, Michigan, USA - KB3-175-1 | ecosystem: Environmental > Terrestrial > Soil > Unclassified ... | reverse complement strand
TGCAGCCGGGAAGCCGGGCCGCGCAACGTTTTCTTTTTAAGTTGAATCCGGGCGTGAATCTCGACCAGCTTAAAAATCAGCTTGAGGCGGTGCTTGCGCGACCGCGATTGACCGATTTTCGCGATGGCGACCCCGCAGTAGAACGCGGTATTGACCGGTCGACGACGTTTCTCAGCTTAGTGAGTCTCATCGCGCTCATTATCGGTTCTCTCGGTGTGGGAATGGCGATGTACTCCCATTTACAGCAGCGAATGGACACCATCGCGGTGATGAAGGCCGTGGGCGCGCGTTCGCGGCAGATTGTGCTGATCTATCTGATCCAAACTCTTTGGTTGGGACTGGCTGGCGGGGTATTGGGAGTTGCCATGGGAGCGCTGGTGCAAAAATCGTTTCCGATTCTGATGCACCAGGTATTTGCGCTTCTGCCGCAGGTTGGCTGGGATTGGTCATTCAGTTTGCAGGGGCTTGCCCTCGGCGTGCTCGCTACGCTTTTATTCACTCTGCCACCATTAGTCGGCGTCTGGCGCATCAGGCCGGCAAATGTGTTCCGGCGCGAAATGGAAGATGCGGGCGGCAAGGCCCGCTGGCGTTCGCTGCCCTACCTGGCTTGCATCGCGGCAATCGGCGTGGGGTTTATTGGTATCGCGCTTTGGGTAAGTGGTTCGTGGAAGGTTAGCGCCTATTTCGCCGGCGGCCTAATAGCAAGTCTTATTTTGCTGTCGCTCCTTGCGGCAGGTTTATTGCGACTAATCCGGTGGATTGTTGCGCGATCGGGAAGAAAGTTGCCGGCAAACATGCGTCACGGTCTCGCGAATCTTTACCGTCCTGGCATGCATGCTTCGGCTGTGCTGGTGGCATTGGGCATTGGCGTTCTGTTCATCGTGACCACCTACCTCATCCAAAGCGCGGTCATCCGCGACGTTCGGGCCGATGCGCCATCGCGGGGCGGCAATGTCTTTTTGATCGACATCAGTCCTTCGCAACAGGAAGCACTACGGGAATTCGTCTCCGGACAGCCGGGGGTGGAGAAACCTCCGGAGATGATCGGCTACTTTGTGGCGCGGATGCTGAAGAAGAACGGAACACCGGCCGAGAAACTGGCGCTATCGAAGCAGCGCCGCGATCAATTGCAGACCAGCCGGCTTTCGATTGCCGATGTGTTGCCCAAAGATTTCGAGCTCACTGATGGGCGCTTTTGGAAGCCGGGTTCTACAACCCCGGAAGTGGCCATTTCAGATGAAGAAGTGCAGCGCTACCACATAAAACTGGGCGACCGGCTGCTGTTTCAGGCTGCCGGTCGACTGGTGGAGACGCCGGTGGTTGCGATCTATCATCCAAACAAGCAGGCGGCATTCCGCTTCGAAGTTCTATATCCGAGCGGCGCGATGGCAAACATCCCAGCGACGTATTTCGGCACCGTGCAGGTGAAGCCCGAGCAGATTCCTCAACTGGAAGCGGCTCTTTTCGACAAGTTTCCGACGATCACGGTAATGAATCTTGCCGATATCCTGCAGCGGATTCAAGAAGCGGTGGATCAGATTGCGGTGGTGGTGCGATTCCTTGCGGCATTCGCGATTTTCGCGGGGATTGTGATTCTTTCATCGAGCATCGTCGGCACGCGCAAGCGGCGTATCCGCGAAGTGGCGATCTTAAAGACGCTCGGGGCCACACGGCGGAAAATCACCACTATTTTCTCGGTCGAATTTACGATTTTAGGCGGCGTCGCCGGATTGATGGGTGGGTTGCTGGCAAATGCGTTCTGCCGAGTGATCGTAACAAGATATATGAAGATGCCGTTTCACTACGACGCCTTTGCCGTCCTCTTTTCCATTGTCGCTATGATTGTACTTGCTAATATGGCGGGGTGGATGGCGAGCATTAAGCTGCTGGGCTTGCGGCCACTCGAAGTTCTACGGGCTGAGTAGAAACGAGCGCGCAGCCTTTAATTCTAAATACGAAAGGCGCAGCCAAATCAATGGCTGCGCCCAGAATGTCTAAGGTCAGTAATAAATTACTTACTTCGACTCGCCCTGCATCTTGTCGGCGTTCTTGTCTTTCTTGTGCTTCTTGTGTTTCTTGCTGCTCTTGGTCGTCTGGGTCGAATCTTTACCGGCATCCTGGGCAAAAGCCAGCGTGCCGAAAACAAAGCTCAAACCGAGTGCAAGGCTGAGGATCTTTTTCATCGAGATATCTCCTAACTTCAACATTGAGCTCGTTGAGCTCAGTCTCATGTTGACAGGCGGCCATGAAGCCATTCTTAATGACAAGTTAAATCCACTTAATTGTTTTTACTCGGACGTTCTAGTTTGGCTATCAACTTCTTGGCTTCTTTGGCCTCCTTGGATTTTGGATCTAAGCGGATGACCTTAGCCAGAGCCTTCTTGGCGTCCTCGGTGTGCTTCATTTTGGCTTGCGCCTCGCCCAGCTTGAAAAAAGCTTCCGTATATCCCGGATTCCACTTGACCGCCTCCTCAAATCGCGGGATCGAGGCGTGATAGTCGCTTTTCTTAAAATAAAACATGCCGACGTCGAATTCCTTTTTTGCGCGTAGCGGATTGAATCGATAATCAGTTTGCGTGGATGCCTTGCCGTCGGCCTCCGGAATATTGCCTTCATCGGGCAGCGGCGCATTTTCCGGCGTGGCGATGGGCTGGTTGTCATCTGGCGGAGGAGGCGGGGGTGGCGGGACCTGCGCCAGCGCGCTCATTGCGGCCAACACGCTGAAAGCAATCAGAATCCTGAATCTGCGTGTCACAATCAAAGTATATAGCTCTTCTCCCTGATGGACCTTCGCGAACGAGTTGCGCAGCTTCCGACTGCTCCTGGTGTTTACCTTTACAAAGACGGCGACGGGACCGTACTGTACGTAGGCAAAGCTAAAAACCTTCGCAGCCGCGTCCGCAGTTACTTTTCTGAAGATCGCCTTGCTGAATCGAAGACCGGGAGCTTGATTTCGGAAGCGCGAGACATTCATTTCATCGAAGTCGATAACAACAAGGAAGCCCTAGCGCTTGAGAATAACCTCATCAAGCAATACAAGCCGCGGTTTAATGTCCTGCTTCGCGACGACAAAACGTTTCCCTATATCCGGCTGACGAACGAAAAGTATCCGCGTGTTTACGTCACCCGGCGGTTAATCAAAGACGGATCCAGCTATTACGGGCCTTATTTTCCGGGCAATCTGGCGTACCGGCTGGTACATTTCATCCACCGGCACTTCGGCGTGCCATCATGCCGGATCGATTTCAATAGAAAACACAGCCATCCCTGCCTGCAGTACCACATCCATCGCTGTCTGGGGCCGTGTGTGGAAGGGCTAACCACGGACGCGAACTACGCGAGAGCCGTTCAGGACACAAAAGCATTTCTCGAAGGTCGCCATCGCGACCTTGTCCGCGAGCTACTGGGGCGCATGACTGTTGCCGCCGAAGAGATGCGTTTTGAAGAGGCGGCCAGTCTTCGGAACCTCATCGCAACGATTAAAGAAGTAGAGGAGAAACAGAAGATTGCCGCCGCGGAAGGCGAGAACATCGATATTGTAGGCTACTACGCGGAGCCGCCGCTGGTTGCCGCCAATTTATTTCATCTGCGAAACGGCAAGATTGTAGATCGCCGTGAATTTTTCTGGGAAGACCAGCAGGAATTCGAGCCGGGCGAATTTCTCGGCGCTCTGTTGAAGCAAGTCTACATCAACCAGCCCTATATTCCGGGGCTCATTCACATACCCGCCGATTTTGACGACCGCCAGGAGCTAGAGGATCTTCTTTCGGAAAAGCGTGGGCGTCGCGTGGAAATTGTTCTGCCGCAGCGAGGCCAGAAGAAAGCCATGCTTTCCCTCGTGGAGACCAATGCCAAGCACAGCTTCGATCAGCGGTTCCGGACGCTCAAGCCGTCGTCGAAGGCCATTGAAGAAGCGATGCAGGACGCTTTGAATCTGCCGGAGGCGCCGAAGCGAATCGAATGCTTCGACATTTCTCACATCCAGGGCACCGACAAGGTAGCCAGCATGGTTGTGTGGGAAGGCGGCCGGATGAAGAAGTCCGATTACCGGAAATTCATCATCAAAACCGTGGAAGGTAATGACGACTTCGCTTCCATGCGCGAAGTAGTAGCCCGGAGGTATTCGCGGCTGCAGGAAGAGAAAAAGAAATTTCCCGATCTTGTTCTGATCGATGGCGGCATCGGGCAATTACACGCGGCGGCGAATGCATTGGAACAGATCGGGGTTACGGATCAACCGATTGCATCCATCGCGAAGAGAGAAGAATGGATTTATGTGTACGGGCAGGAAGACGAGCCGATTATTCTCGATAAGTTCTCGCCCATTCTGCACCTGGTGCAAACCATACGCGATGAAGCGCACCGGTTCGCCGTTACATTTCATCGGAACCGCCGCGATACGAACAGGCTGCGATCGGAATTGCACGATGTGAAGGGAATCGGGCCGAAGACCGTGGAGAAACTGCTGCGTCAGTTCGGGAGCCTCGATCGCATTCGCGCTGCTTCAGAGACAGATTTGGCCGGTGTGGTGGGAAGCGCCGCGGCGCGAAGAGTGAAAGCGCATTTAGGCGCGCCGTTGAAGAGCATTCCTTTAGTGCAAATTGAATCTTCACTGGCCGCGGAAGAGTCGCATCCCGAGCACGTCGGGTAAGCCGGCTTTGCGGATTTTCGCTGCAGTAAGCTCGATGTCGTAAGTGACGCGCCGGAATTGCAGCCAGCGGGATTCCGTGTCGTAAACGGCGTAAGCGGCGCGAGGATCTCCATCGCGCGGCTGGCCAACGGAGCCCGGATTAACCAGATACAAGGTGTCGTGTTCGAGCACGATTGTCAGCTCGGGTTCACCGGCGCGCACATGGTCGAGATGACCAACATGCCGCCGCTTCTGGAAATAGCCGCCCTGCAGGTGAGAATGACCGAAAAATGCAAGCTCGCCACGCAGGGACGCGAAGCTATCGGCGGCTGATTCGGTTGACACAACATACTCGTCTTCATCAAAGGGCGCCCCGTGTATAATGTCGAATCCGTCTACCGCACGTGGACCTTGCGGTAAATTGTGCAGATACTCAAGTTGGGTGGAGCTGAGCTGCGCCTTTGTCCAGCGGGCGGAAGCCTGGGCGGCCGGGTTAAACCATTCAAGATCGTCGATGCCCGCCACAACTTTATCGTGATTGCCGCGGATGACCGATGCGCAGCGTGCTTCGGTCCATTCCACGATCGCCGCGGGATCGGGATTGTAGCCGACCAAATCGCCGCAACAGACAATTTGATCGTAGGAGCCATTTGCGTCCGCCATCACAGCTTCAAGAGCTTCGATGTTGGCGTGTATATCGCTAAGAATCAGGAAGCGCACAGTTTAATTAACGTAATCTCCGGGGGGGCGCCCAATCGGACGGGCATTCCAATGGTTCCAATTCCGGAATTGACATAAATCGCGGAATTCTCTTTCGTATAAAGGCCCTTGGTATAGGGCGTAACAAAATCGGCAATATTCAAATTGTGATTGAAAATTTCCACATTGATTTGGCCGCCGTGCGTGTGCCCGGATAAAACGAGGTCAAACCCTTTTTGGATGGCAACGGGAAACACATCCGGATTGTGAGAGAGAAGAAGATTGAACTGATCGGATTCCACCAGTTCTTCCGTACCCACGAGATACGGAAAATGCATGGATTGAAAGTCGATGCCGACTAGGTTGATCGTATTCCTGCCAAATTTGAGCGGAACTGCCTGCGAGCGAAGAAAGCGAACTCCGGCTCTTGCTCCAAGCTGGGTCGCGAGATTTTCGACGCCGGCGAAATGTTCATGATTGCCCATGCAGCCCCAAATCCCCGAAGTGTTTTTCAGCCGGCTTAGTTGGCGGATGCCTGCTTCCAGAGGGTCGCCCCTTGCAGTAATTAGATCGCCGGTCATGATCGCGATATCGCCGCGAAGATTGTTTGCAGCATCAATCACACGAGACAGATCTCTTTCCGAAAAAAAGGCGCTCAAGTGAATATCGCTGATCTGAACGATGCGAACGTTTTGAAGATCGGCGGGCAAACCGCGCAGCTTAATCTCAATTTCGCGGATCACTGTGTTCTTCCGTGTGAGGATGCCATAGGCGAAGACCGCGGCTGGAGCTGCGCAAATTGCCGTTGTACTGGCGAGCATCGCTCTGCGGCTGCGGCTGAATTTGGGGATGCGGTCGCGAATAGTCGCTGCCACTGCGATGGCTGCCATCGAGAGGCACCATATCTCGATGAGCGCGTTAATCCACGCGATCGGCCATCGCCCGAGGAAATGGTTCAGCCGCGGGGACCATGTCTCTGCCAGTGCCTCGAATAAAAGAAAAAAGAAAACCGCGAACGCGGCATTCCATCGGAAAAGCTGCTTATTCTTTCGAGCTAACCAAGCTTGGGCGAAAAAGCCTACCAGGCAAATAACAAAGCCAAACGGATCGTTAAACCCAAGCAATCCGCGAAGATCCACAATTCATGATAATCGGGCGGGGAAATACGGTCCGCTACAATCAATGCGATGTCCTTACTGGCTGTAGGTTCAGTAGCCTACGATGCGATTGAAACTCCTTATGGTAAGCGCGACCGCACGTTGGGCGGCGCTTGCACATACATTGCCCTGAGCGCAAGTTATTTTACGGAAGTTCAGTTGGTGGCGGTGGTTGGCGAGGATTTTGCCGACGAGGACCGCGCGCTGCTTTCCGGCCGGGGACTGGATTTGCGGGGGCTTGAAACCGTTCCGGGCAAGACCTTCTTCTGGTCCGGTGTGTATTCGGCCGACATGAATGAGCGCACGACGTTGCAAACGGATTTGAACGTCTTCGCCGAGTTCCAACCGAAGCTGCCTATTGACTACAAAGAAACTCCGTATTTGCTGCTTGGCAACATACAGCCTGAGTTGCAGAAATCGGTTCACGGGCAGATGAACCATCTGCGCTTTGCCGGCGGCGACACGATGAACTACTGGATTCAGGATTTCCGCCGGCAGCTTCTTGAAACCATTGCCGGATGGGATTTCCTGTTAATCAACGATAGCGAAGCGCGGATGCTGGCGAACGAGTACAACCTGCTGCGGGCGGCCAGCAAGATTCTGGACATGGGGCCGAGTACGCTGGTGATCAAGCGCGGCGAATACGGAGCGATGCTTTTCCGCCGCGATACGCTATTTATGGTGCCCGGTTACCTGCTGGAGGAAGTATTCGATCCAACCGGCGCCGGCGATTGCTTCGCAGGCGGGTTTGTCGGTTATCTCGCCGAGTGCGGCTTCGATTTGAAAAATGGCCATATCGATGTCAAGGACTTGCACCGCGCGGTCATCTATGGTTCGGTCATGGGCAGCTTTTGCTGCGAACAATTCGGTGTCGATCGCTTCCGTTCGTTAACACGAAAAGACATTGACCAACGATTCGAAGATTTCCGGCGATTCACTGCATTCTGATACACCGGTTTCGGCTCGAGAAGTCTTGATTGTCGTGCTGGCGGCTGCGGCGCTGGTCGCACTTGGCGCGTGGTGGGCGTATGCTAGCGGTTCCATTCTTTACTCCGGCGATGCTCAGGCGCACTTGAGCATCAGCCGTTCGCTTGTCGATTCGCGGACGCACAGCTTTCAAATTGGAAATGTCTGGCTGCCCGTTCTGCATCTAATCTGCGCTCCCTTCGCCGAGAACGATTTCCTATGGCGCAGTGGCCTGGCCGGGACCCTCCCGGTTGCGGCGTGTTTTTTGGTTGCCATAGCCTTCTTCTATGCCGCAGCACGGGAAATCTATGGCTCCGTGTTGCCTGCCGCGATTACGGTTGTCTGCTTCGCGTTGAATCCTAACTTGCTATATTTGGCCGCGACTCCTATGACGGAGGTCGTTTTCTTTGCTGGAGCCGCGGTACAACTATGGGCTTTACTCCGATTCCGGCGTACGCAACGCTTTGGCTATGTTCTGCTGGCGGGGGCCGGCTCTATCTGGTGCAGTCTCACACGGTATGACGGATGGTTCTTAATCCCGTTTGTTGCGCTTGCTTTTTTCCTCTTCTCGCGCCGCGGGGGTTGGAAGCCTGCTCTATTGTTCGCGGCATTGGCAAGCATCGCGCCGTTATATTGGTTCGCTCACAACTGGTGGGTAAGCGGTGATGCATTGAGTTTTTATCGCGGTCCTTACTCGGCAAAAGCGATCTACGAGCGAGGGCTTCGTGCCGGCCAGCGCCGCGACCCCGGTGACCATCATCTTCTGGTGGCGATCGAATACTATTTGACGGCAGGGCGCTGGGTAATTGGCTGGCCGCTGCTCTTGATTGGCGCGGCGGGTATCGTTGCCGCCGTAACGAAGCGTAAGAGTGCCGCCATTCTGTTCCTGGTTCTGACGCCGTGCTTTTATGTCCTGGCCATGTATTCCTCGGGAAACCCGATTCATGTTCCCAGTCTCTGGCCGTTCAGCTATTACAACACGCGTTACGCGATTGCTCTGTTGCCGCTTTGCGCGTTTGGCGCAGGCGCACTGGTGCTTGCTCTTCCGAAGCGTGCCGCAAACTTTGCCTGGGTTTTGCCGCTTGTGGCCGTTCTTCCGTGGATTGCGCACCCGTCGCACGAGCAGTGGATTTGCTGGAAGGAAGCTGAGCATAACTCTGTCTCAAGGCGTTTTTGGACCGCGGAGGTGGCGCAGTTTTTCGAGAGGAACTATCGGCAAGGTGAAGGCATTCTTTATGCGGACGAGAAGGTGCCCGCCGTTTTCGCGCGAGCGAACATCTCGCTGGGCGAGACTATCAGTCCTGGAGACGGCATCTTATGGATGGTGAACAACTACCATCCGGAAGTTCTGCGAATGTGCAAGTGGGCCGTGGTTCTCGAAATGCCCACGAGAGACCCGCTGGCAGTGCCCATGAATCGAGCGAGTGGAAAAGAAAAAGCGTACGAGCCCGTTTTAGAAGTGCACACGAAGTATGACCCTGTTGTACGCGTGTATAGGAGACGTTAGTGATTAAAATTCCGTTCTCAAAGCTGCACGGCGCGGAAAATGACTTTTTATTGACGTGGACGGAGGATGCGCCGGCCCGGAACCTGCCCGACGTCGCACGCAAAATCTGCGCCCGTTATACAGGAATCGGCGCCGATGGATGGATGCTCGTTTCGAAGGCTCCCGGAGGCTTGGCCACACGGCTTTTTAATTCCGATGGGAGCGAGCCGGAGATTTCGGGTAATGGAACTCGCTGCGCGGCTGCCTTTGCGTTCTGGAAGGGAGCCGTCAGGGGCGATTCCGTGACAATTCACACTGCGGCAGGAGCTAAGACGTTGAAGCTACTGACACGAAAAGACGGCTTATTCCGGTTCGAAATGAACATGGGAGAGCCGGTCTACCGTCAGGAGGAAATCCGGACGGATCTTTCTCTCGGCGGGAAGATCTTCGACGGGACCATTCTCAATGTTGGGAATCCGCAATGCGCGATTTTTGTGGACGCGCTACCGGCGGACTGGCGGGTTACTGCCGCGCTTGCCGAGGCCGATACGCGCTTCCCGAAGCGTACTAACGTTTCATTCGTACAGGTACTTGATGAGCATACGTTGGACGTAGTTTTCTTCGAGAGGGGGGCGGGGGAAACTCGTAGCTCCGGCACCGGCTCCACAGGGGCCGCTCTCGCGGCTATACTGAGAGGCGCCGCGAAGAGCCCGGTTATCATCCGTACCCCTGCGGGCGAGATGACGCTGCGCTGGGAGGAGAGCGTCTTTTTGACTGGCCCGGCGAAATTCGTGGGAGAAGGAGTATTTTTTCTTGACGACTGAAACACCTGTACACGCTATGGCAAACGAGACAAAGCCCGTGGATGTTCTCCGCGACCGCATCGTTCGCCGCACAGCCAAAGTAGGCGTTATCGGACTGGGTTATGTCGGCCTGCCGCTGGCCGTTGAGTTTGCGAAGGCCGGTTTTGACGTCGTCGGCATTGATGTTCAACCGGCTAAAGTGGACCGGCTCATGGCCGGCCGCTCGTATGTGAAGGATGTTTCCGACGCCGCACTCGCGCCATTGGTGGAAAAGGGAAAGCTTCGCGCCACGTGTGATTTTTCGGTCATCGCGGAGCTCGATACTATCGATATCTGCGTCCCGACGCCGCTGCGCAAGACCAAAGATCCCGACATGAGTTTCGTTGTGTCGGCAACGGATGAGATCGCGAAATATCTGCATTCCGGATTGCTGGTGATGCTTGAATCCACTACCTATCCCGGAACTACGGATGAGCTGTTATTGCCAAAGCTTCAGGAATCGGGGCTTCAAGTTGGTCAGGATTTCTTTCTCTGCTTTTCTCCGGAGCGCGTCGATCCCGGCAATCCCAAATATCAGACTGTCAACATTCCTAAAGTGGTTGGTGGCATAACACCACAATGCACTGAGATGGGCGCGTTGTTCTATAAGCAGGCGCTTGAAACCGTGGTGCCCGTCAGTTCCACTCGCGTAGCCGAGATGGTGAAACTGATGGAGAACACGTTTCGCATGATCAATATCGGTCTTGCGAACGAAATGGCGTTGATGTGCAACCGGATGAGAATTGACGTTTGGGAAATGATTGAAGCGGCAGCCACCAAGCCATTTGGTTTCATGCCTTTTTATCCGGGGCCGGGTTTGGGAGGGCATTGTATTCCCATCGATCCGTTCTACCTGTCGTGGAAGAGTAAAGAAGCCGGCATCGAAGCGCGGTTCATTGAATTGGCAGGTTACATCAACGGCCAGATGCCGGAGCATGTTGTGGGGCGCATTCAAGATGCTCTCAACAACGCATCAAAACCGGTCCGCGGTTCGCGCGTACACATTCTCGGCGTAGCTTACAAGCGCGATATTGACGATGTAAGGGAATCGCCCGCTCTCGATATCATTCATGTTTTGGCGCGCCTGGGCGCAGTAATTTCCTATTCCGATCCTTACGTTCCGCGGCTTTCCACAGAAGACACGGTGCTTACGGCGGAGCCGGTTTTTCCCGCGGTCGAAGAAGCCGACTGCGTTGTTATTGTGACGGACCACAAAAATGTCGATTATGCGGCGGTGGTAGAGCGAAGCCGGCTCATATTCGACGCTAGAAATGCCTTGAAGGGCATCTCATCACCGAAAATTATTAAGCTGTGACCGCTGCCAAAGCGGTCGCGGCTCGGTAACTCACTTCGACGGCGCGGGGGTCGCCGGCAGCATATTGCGAATGGCTGCGATTTTCCATCCACCACTCACGCGAACGGCAACGATGCTGGTCCACATATGACGGGTTTTACCGCCCGCAAGTCCGCTCAAATCGTAATGCCCGTCGGCAATGGCCACGTCGGGCGACAAAAAGCGCACGGATTGTACCGTAATCGATCTTGTGCCGCCCGTACGGCGCGTGCTCGCCATCGATCCACGGACAACGGCATCGCGCCCTTTCCGCCATTCTCCGGACGAAACAAGCTGATCGGCATCGGCGGTAAATAGCGATTCCACAGCACTGCGATTTTGTTCGTCGCGCGCCTGCACGTATTTCTGGACTAAGACACGTACCGCCGTGTCGTCGGTTGTATTTGGGGCCGCGGCCATAAGGGACGTGAAGCCCGTGAACAGGATAGAAACCGCGAGCAAGAAACGCATAGCAACGCCAGTGTACATGAGGTTTGTCGAAACGAGTTATGCTTCTTCCTCGCCGTCTTTTCCGTTGTCGATGCCCATTTGGGAGAGTCGATAGCGAAGAGCGTTCCGAGTCAGGCCCAATAAACGGGCGGCTTGGCTCTTGTTGCCGTTGGCGCGGCGCATGGCTTCGCGAATCATCGTTTGCTCCCATTGTTCGAGCGTGAATCCTTCGGGCAAAATCGGGCTCTGCGGCGCGGCTGGGGCCGGTCTCTTCACGTTTTCGATGCGAATATCCGCGGCCTGAAGTGTATTGCCGGCCGCGAGCACCATGCTTCGCTCAATCGTATTCTCCAATTCGCGTACGTTACCCGGCCAGTCATATTCGACGAGCCGGTCCATTGCAGGAGCGCTGATTCCCTCCACAGGCAACCCGGCGTCCTTCGCGATCTTCTGGACGAAATGAATCGCAAGAAACGGAATGTCCTCGCGGCGTTCCCGAAGCGGCGGGACATTGATTGGGACGACGTTCAAGCGGTAGTACAGATCTTCGCGGAAACGGCCCTGCTCCAGCGCGGCGCGCAGATCGGCATTGGTGGCGGCGACGACACGTACATCGACGGTGCGGGTTGCGTTGCTGCCTAAACGCTCGAATTCTTTCTCCTGCAATACCCGAAGTAGCTTTACCTGAATGTTGGTGGGTACGTCCCCGATTTCATCGAGAAACACGGTGCCCTTATCGGCTTGCTCGAACCTTCCCGGCTTGCTTACGTTTGCGCCGGTGAAAGCGCCCTTGTCATAGCCAAAGAGCTCGCTTTCCATCAGATTTTCGGGCAACGCGGTGCAGTTGATTTTGACGAACGGAAAGTTTTTGCGCGGCGAGTGTTGATGAATTGCGCGGGCGATCATGTCCTTGCCGACGCCGCTCTCGCCCGCCAGAAGAACGGTGGCTTTGGTAGGCGCCACCCTCGATACGGTTTGAAAAATTTCGCGCATGGCGGCGCTGCGGCCAATCAAGCTGTCGAATTGATAGCGCTGATCAAGTTCGTCCCGCAGCCGCTGATTTTCCGCCCGCAGCGATTGAATGCTCAGGACTTTGTCGATGACCGTTGTCAGGTGATCGAGCGCGAACGGCTTTTGCAGAAAATCCGCCGCGCCCTCTTTCATCGCCTCTACTGCCGCTTCCACGGAACCATGAGCAGTCATCACGATCGCTCCGGCATTCGGGTTGCGGGCCAGGGCCTCTTTCAGAAAGGCGAGTCCGTCCATACCCGGCAATTTCAGATCGGTGAGAACTAAATCGGCCGATACAACATGCGGGAGAGCCTGTTCCGCGCTCGGCGCCGCATCTACGTCGAACCCAGCGCTTTCCAGGTGCAGGCCGATAACACGGCGCAGTTTATCTTCGTCTTCAACAATGAGTATGCGTGTGGGCATAGCCTACGATTCAATGGTAGTGGGCAGCGTAATTTCGAATAGTGTCCCGTTTGCCGCGTCGCTGTGCACGGCAATTTTGCCGCGGTGTTCGTCTACGATTTTCGAAACCAGCGGCAAGCCCAATCCGGTGCCATTGGACTTGGTTGTGAAGAAAGGGTTAAAGATACTTTCCAGATGTTCCGGTGGAATTCCCGAGCCGTGATCGCGGACCGATATTTGTGTTTCGATCCCAAGATCGTTTAGCGCAATTTCGACTGACCCGCCATCGTTGCTAGCGTCGATCGCGTTCTGGATAAGATTCGTCACCGCCAGTGTCAATAGTGGCGGATCGAACGACGATTCCAGCGGATATTCCGGTGCGGCGGCGTGTATATGTACGTTCTTCGCTTCGGCCCGCCCTTTCGCCTGTGACACTGATTCGCTAATTATTTCTCGCAGATCGCCTCGCGTCGTGGTCAACTGGAGCGGCCGCGCAAAATCGAGAAATCGCGAAACGAGCGTATTCGTTCGGTCCACTTCACTGGTGATATAGCCCGCAAGCTCCTGCACCAGCTCTTGCTTTTGTTGTGTGGCCGGCTTGGCCAGCAATTCCGACGACGCTTTAATCGTCCCCAGGGGATTACGGAGTTCGTGCGCAAGCCCAGCCGTCAATTGTCCCAACGCGGCAAGACGTTCGCTCCGCCGAAGGGATACTTGTGCTCTGCGAAGGTTTCGATTCGACTCCACCAGTTCATCGGCCGCGGCCTTCGTTCGCGCCATCTCCAGACGCTTTCCTCTTGCTTGCTGGTACACAGCGAGTCCCACCATCGGAAAAAAGAATATCCTCAGGCATAGAAGCCGAAGTTGGGAGGGCGGCAGATAAACTTCCTTCCAATCCACATATAGAAGGAAAGAAGAATACGCTACGCAGGCAAGCACGATAAAAAAGATTGTGCCGCTCAGGTCCAGAACTGTGGCGGCGGCTATTATCGGCAAAAGGAAAATCGGATAAAAGCCGCTGTTAATTCCGTGCGCCCAGCCGACCAGCAGATAGCAAAGAACCATCTTGATGAACGGCCCGGCTACGTGGCCTTTGGAAGTGTGAAAAAAGGCGAATTTCGGTTCGAGTACCTGAAAAATTGCCAGGCAGAGCAGCATGAGACTTGCGTTATAGTCAAGATCCTCCTGGCACAGGGCCAGAACGGCCAGTAAGACTATCCAGGCAATGTCTTCGGCGGTTAACGACCACCTGAATCCCGGGCTCGGCGTTTCGGTTTCCACCACGCTCATCTTACAGGGTGGTCGGCGGACTGCATCGCCAAAACCGGCTGTTCGCTGTGACAGAATGTTGGTATCCCCGCAAGAGTTTCATGAGTTATTCCAATCCCCCCCATTTGGTCGCCTCCGACGAAGAAGCGGCTACACAAGACACGAGCTTTGCCGAATTGCTCTCGGATTTTGAGCAGCAGCACGCGGACGCGCGCGGAGCTGAAACTGTGCAAGGCGTAATTGTTTCCGCTAATGCGGAAAATATCGTCGTCGATATTGGCCGCAAGACGGAGGGAGTGCTGCCGGTTTCCGTCTGGCGCGAGCAATCGAAGGAAGATCCCCATGCCGGGGAGTTGGTTTCGGTGAGCGTCGGGGGCTACGATGCGGAAGGCTATTATCGCCTTTCCCTCGTCCCCGTAGTGCGCCCGAAAGATTGGGCAAGCTTGCAACAGGCTTTTGTCGAAAAGCGGAATATTGCGGCCACGGTTTCCGAGCAGGTGAAGGGCGGTTTTCGCGTCGATATTGGTGTTCCCGCATTTATGCCCGCCTCGCGCAGCGGTATTCGGGACATGAATGAAATGGCCAGCCTGGTTGGCCAGGAAATTCAATGCCGCATTACAAAACTTGAAGTGGAAAACGAAGATGTCGTCGTCGACCGGCGGGTGGTGCTTGAAGAAGAACAAAGCCGTAAACGCCAGGAGGCTTTTGGAGCCGTTCAGGAAGGAGCCGTAGTTCGAGGCACGGTACGTAACGTGATGGACTTTGGCGCGTTTGTCGATATCGGCGGTGTAGACGGGCTGCTCCATGTAATGGATATGGCATGGAACCGCGTCGGCAAGGCGACGGATTTGGTCAAGGCCGGCGACGAACTGACCGTAAAAATCCTCAAGGTCGACGCGGCATCAAGGAAGATTTCGCTAGGTTTAAAGCAGTTGCAGGATGATCCGTGGACCGTTGCCGGCCGCCAGTTCAATCAAGGTGACCGAGTATCGGGTACAGTGTCACGGCTCACGGATTTCGGCGCATTTGTGGAATTGATGCCGGGCGTCGATGGGCTCATTCATCTTTCGGAAATGACATGGGACAAGCGCGTTCGCAAGCCGAGCGATGTGGTGAAAGCCGGCGATCGCGTGGAAGTTGTGGTCCTCCAGGTAAATGCCGCGGAAAAGCGGATCGGGCTCGGTCTAAAGCAGGCGATCGGCGATCCGTGGGAAGCTCTGCCGCAAAAGCATCCGGTGGGTTCTCAGGTGGAGGGCCCCATCACGAATGTTGCAGCATTCGGCGCATTTGTCGATCTCGGCGATGGAATCGAAGGAATGATTCACATCTCCGATATTACGAATGAAAAGCGGCTTGAACACCCGCGGGAACTGCTCAAGAAGGGGCAAGTAGTTCGTGCAGTTGTATTGGAACTCGATCGCGAGAAGCGGCGCGTGCGTCTCGGCATGAAGCAATTGGAGCCCACCAAAGCCGACCACTACATTACCGGCCACAAACCGGGTGAGACGGTCACTGGCCGCGTGGCCGAGCTTCGCGGCAACAGAGCCAAAGTGGAACTTGCCGAAGGTGTCGTGGCTACTTGCAATATCAGTCCCAAGCAGGAAGAGCCGCAAGCAAATTCCGGTAAAGCTAGCGACGTATCGGCTCTGAGCGCGATGCTTGCCGCGAGGTGGAAACAGGGTGCCGCTTCAAATTCCGGCAACGAAGGAATTCGTGAAGGCCAGGTGCGTTCATTCCGAATTGTAAATATCAATCCGGAAAACCGCCAGATCGAGATTGAGCTGGCGGGTTAGTGTTGAAACCGCTCCCTAGAAAGGTGTGAAAAAATCGGTCGGCGGACCACTTGCTTACGCGCGTCGTTCTGTAAGCTGTTGCGAACGTTGGACCAGCGCAACAGAACCGCGACCGTGAGGGAGCGCGTGTCGATTTTTTCACACCTTCTCGCGGTTTCGGCTCGGTAACTTCAGGGATGGGCAATCACGACCAGCGTTTCCGCCCGATCGAGCGCGCAGTCGAGAGCCGTTTTTAAATTCTCGGGATCGAGCGCCGCGAAGCTTTCGTCGAGAATGGTCACAGCCGCGTTTTGCAGCAGCGCGCGCGCCAAAAAAATGCGGCTGCGTTCACCATGCGAAAGCTGCCACCCGCCTTCGCCTACCAGCTGCATCAGTCCGGCGGGCATCGTGTCGAGCAAAGGACCTAATCCCAGGTCTCGCGCGAGCAATTCGGCTTCCTGGAGATCGCTTTCTGAAGGCGGCCAGCGGCGGCCCATCAACAGATTGAACGCGAGTGTCTCGGTAAGGATGTGATTCTCGTGAAACTGTGGCGCTGCTGCCGCGTGGCGTCGCCATCGTTCATCGCCCGCCGTTTGCCGGTCGAGGCCGCGCAGAAGTAAGAGACCGGAATCCGGCTCTCTCATTCCAGTAAGCACGGACGCCAGGGTGGACTTGCCGCCGCCGGACGGCCCTTCCAGCAGAATTTTGTCGCCGGCATGGATCGCTAAAGAGCAGCCCTCTAAAACAGGCCGGTGTCCGCTGTGATATCGGAAGCTCAACCGCTCCGCCTCCAACAGAGTTTCCGAGCACCGCGCTTTACCGGCGGCGGCTGCCGGCAGGCTGCCGGCGTTCTGCTTGCGCCCCGCCGCGGCGAACAGCGGCGCGACCCGCTTCCAAGCGTTCCCAATGGCGGCCAATTCGGTTAGCGACGTTGTCATTCGCTTCAACGCGGTGTACGCCAGCAGGACACCACCTAGTTCCACCGCGGTTTCCGAAGGCGAGCGATTTCCCGAGGCAATCGCCGGAGAGAGGCATGCGATACCAATCACCAGCCAGCAACGAGGCAGGGCTGCCGACAAAGCGGTCGTAAGCCGATCGAACTTGCTGGATGCGCGCAAATACTGGTTTAACGTCTGATCTTCCGTCTCATGCCATTCCTCTCGCGGTTGTTGCACGAGACGCGTACGATGGCCCACCATGGCATCCACCAGGTGATGCGTTATCTCAAACCGCTTTTCAGACCATTCCGCATGGCTGCTTGCGAATCGCCGGATTGCAAGCGCAGCCGCCGCCAGGCAAGCCAGTAACGCGAACGATGTCCATCCGAGAATGCCGCCCGCCACAATCAACTCCACGATTGACAACAGCCCTTCTACTCCATTGCCAAGCGCAAGAGTCTCTATCGTTTCGGCTTCTAATGCCTGCGTCAGGAAGGCGCCAGCGCCTTTTGATCGAAGTTCATCGGGGCGTAGGCGCATGGAGCCGTGTAACAGGCGAGCTTTCAACATTCCACCCATGCCGATGGCGAGCGTTCCTTGCTTCCATGTTGTATAGAGGCGCAATGGCATCAATGTAAATAGCAAGAGCGCCCAAGCAATGAGCCAGCCGCGATCGAGCGTGCCATCCAATGACAGTGTTCCTATCAATGCCCACGATAAGAGCCAAAGCAGATATTCACCGGTATGCGCCAGAACGATTCCGGCCGCGCCGCGAACGAGCCCCGTTTTCCGCAGCCAAGCGTTGCGGGGCGCTCCCGGCGCTGTGCGCAGCATCCATAAAGCCGCGAATCGCTCGCCGCGCAGAAAGTCTTCCAGCAAGAAGTTGATGGACTTAGCGCGCCGCGACTGCGCAATCCCGCCGCTCTCGAATAGGTTCTGCAATTCTCTCCGGTGATCTGCGGCCAGCGGTTCGGCTATATGCCGGAAAACGTGGTCCACCGGGACGCGCTTTTGCGTTCCATTGAGCGCGATGATTCGAAGGCGATTTCGTGTGGACGATAGAACCGCCAGAAACCGGCCCGGCGACAGGCGGAATATAGCCGGGTATGCCGCCGCCAGTTCTTGCTTTAAATCGCCAAAGCTGCAAATAACAGGCTCCGCTTCGCCGCCGCGTGAGTCCATCGCCCAGGTGATCCATTCGCCAATATCAGAATCCGTGTAGTCACCGTGCGGGTTTGTGATCTCGTGGACGTTGTTGCCGATCTCGGCTTCGCGACACAGCACATCGATTGCATCGCCCAAGCGAGTCATCGGCCAGCAAAGCGCGTCCAGATCCGCCGAATTAAAGCTGGAATTCACTGCGCCGCCTCGCCCGCGTATTCCTCCAACTCTTGATCCGTGAGAACAGGAGCCTCGTCAACAATCCGCCCTGACTCCAGCCGGATGCGGCGCCACAAGCCGCTCGACCAGAGTCCCGACCTTACTTCCTGTTCGGCGCGCAGAAGCTGCGCATAACGCGAATCTGTTTTGAGCCGCAACGAAGCGGGCGATCCCTCTTCGACGACATGGCCGTCCTCAATAACCATCACGCGGTCGAAGCCGGACGTTTCGGCGATGTCATGCGTGATGCAGAGCAGCGTTTGACCTTGCCAGGCTGCGCGCGCGCGTCGTAAAAGCCGCCTGCGGCTCTCGTGATCGAGATTTCGAAAAGGCTCATCGAGAATGACCAGGCCGGCTTCCCGAAACAGAGCCCGCGCAAATCGCACCCGTTGGCCTTCGCCGCCGGAAACAAGTGCGCCGCCTTCTCCGAGTGGTGTCTGCATACCGTCGGGTAACGTCTCCAGCAGCCTGCGCAGCCCGGCTGCCTCAGTGGCAAAACCGGGAGATGCGCCGTCGCCTTGAGCACCATATGTCAAGTTTTCATGCAGAGAGCGATTCCAGAGCCGGACAGCCGGATCGACCCATGCCGTCCTTCGCCGCAGTTCTTCCACGTTCAAGGGCTGGCCGTCAACGAGGATCTCCCCTTCCGTGGCGCATAAAAAGCCAAGCAGAAGAGCGGCTAAGCTTGATTTGCCTGCGCCGGACAGCCCGACAATCGCGGTATGGCTTCCCGCTTCCAATTTTGTGTCGATGCCGGTCAGAATCTGATGGTTTGAAATTGCAACCGAAACATCGCGGAATTCAATGCGTGGCGCAAGGTGTTGTTGCGTAGTGAAAATTTTCCCGGATGCGTTCTCTTCGGGTGCGCCTAATGGTTCCAGCAATCGCAACGTGAGATTGCGATAGTAGGGATACTGCCGTAACAACGCCGCCATCTGCTGCCCGAGAACCGGGACATTCAAAATCCAGTAGACGACGAGGAGCAGGCGACCGAGATCCGAATGCTGAGGAGACCGGAAAAGGACCAGGCTCGCAATCAGGCCGAACATCAACAGCAGTTGGACAGCTTCCGCGCCTACAACGATGCGCTGCAGGCCGAGTGCGGCCTCCGCCCATGCGCCCAACAATTTGTCGTGAGCGCGCCGCACGTTTCGCTCTGCTCCGTGCGCCCGAATGGCGGTCAACCCGAGCATTGCATCCAAATAAAAACGCGTAAGCCCGGCCGCGTGATTACGCGCCCGCAAATCGCGTTCTGCCAGAACGGACTGCGTTGCTATCGAGGGAAGCAGAGCCGCAAATGCAATTGCCAGCACCCATGGCAGGGAAGCTGGTTCCAGCCAAATAATACCGGCGCTCGTCACGCACAACTCGAAGAATGCGCGCGATAGTTGCCGCGTCAGATCCGGCAGATGGCGGAGCCGGTACATCGCATGGCTTCGCTCCGCCATATCGGAAGTCAAACGGCTTTGAAAGTAGCGGTCGCCGAGACGCGGTATTTTTTCAAGAAACGCCGTTCGCAGGCGTGCCTCCAATTGTCTACCCATGCGCAACGCCGACGAGCAAATCGGAATCTCCAATAGCAGGAGCGCTAAGCAAAACAACAGTATGGCCGCCATCGCGCCCATTCGTTGCAGGGGCGGGGAGAGTTCCGTAGCCACGTCAAAGAGCCCGCGGAATAGTAAGGCTTCGATCAGCGTTCCGCCGGCGGCGATCGCCAGGGCAGAAACGGTTAGAGAGGATAGACCGGCGTTGCTCTCTCTCAGCAGCCGCGCGAGTTCTCTTGCTGAGGCCAGCGGCTTCTCCTCGACTGCCGCCCTCAATTCCGGTCCTAGCTTCTCGCGCGCAATTCCTTTCATTCCGGTGATTCGCACGAGAACTGCCCCGCTGACGAACAGTTGCTCCCCATCGCTTTCCGGCGGCGCTGGAGTTACGGACCAATAGCGCGGCGGAATTAGTGAGGCCGCGCCCGTCATCCGTCGAATAAAGCGCCACGATTCCGCTCCTCGCTGAATTGTCCCCGCGCCAATGAGCGCTGAACAGAGTCTGACAGCCGCATCGAGCGCCGCTAAACTCTTCCAACTCTCATCGGCTAATGCCGTGCCTATTAATTCCACCGCCTTGTGTCCGCGCACTCCGGCGAAACGCAGACGTGAATTAAGCGGTGATTGAAATTCGCTGGATACCGCGAATTCACGCCAGCTAATGGCGGGTACAGTAACCGTGTGCCGGTACAGGTCATTTTCGAACGCTCGACAAGAGATCCAACGCCGCCCCGCGGCCGGGTCCATAACCTGCAAATAGCGGCCATGCCTGCGCCAGATGACGACGAAATGCGTCAAACCGTTGGGGAGCGTCACCACTGCAATTGCCGGAAACGCTTTCGCCGCCGGAATGGCAACGTGATCCACAGGTAGCATGATTTGTTCCGCTTCGAGGCCAAGCTGATTTGCTACCGTTTCCATCGCGTCGATGGAGGTGCCGTCAAGATCGGTTTGACACGCTTCGCGCAGACGCCCATAACTAACTGGAATTCCGAATGCTGATAAAAGGCTTTTCAGAGATGCCGGTCCGCAATCCATGCCGGATGTCTGAACCGTTTCCGGGACGAAGAATTTCCTCATTGCACCCCGAGAAATTGCCCCGCGGAGCGCAGCAATAATGCCGCCGGCGAAATGCGCTCGACTTGAATTTCAACCGATCCCGGTAATCCGTGCTGTAGAGGAATGCGCGGTGCAGAAGACGAAACGAGCGCCAGCTCTACACGTACTTTGCCGTCGCGTATTTCTCCCGCTACCCGCGATACCTTCGCGTGAAGCGCTCCGTACTGCATCCATGGAAAGCCTTTCAGCTTCACTCGCGCCGGCTGGCCGGCCCGTAATTTTCCGAATGCCAGCGCCGGAGGAAACTCTGCGACCACTCGCAAGCTCTCGCTCGGAAGAATCACGCCAATACGTTCGCCTTCTGTCACGTGCGATCCTGGACGAAGCACCGCGCAATCGCTAAGCCGCCCATCTACGGCGGCGCGTATCCGTCTGCGCTCAATTTCATATTCCAACCGCTGAATCCCAGCCTGCGTCCTGGCTTTCCCGGCCTCCAGCTCCGCAATACCCGCGGCAATTTCGTTCAGCTTCACGCCGCGATCGCTTTCACGCACTTGCAGTTCCGGTTCCAGCCTGGCGATTGCAACCCGAAGATCTTCGGCGGCAGCCTTGCGGCTCTTCGCTTCCGCGATTGCCTGCTGTGCATCTGCTTCGGAGAGCAATCCATCCGCGCGCAACTTCGCGGCCCGATCGGCCTGCTGCTCCGCCAAGGCCGCTTGTGCTTCTGCCTCTCGATATTTTGCTTGGGCCTCCTCCGTCGAGAACGCCAGCACGTTCCGCTCGCCCGTGCCGCCTTTCTTCTGAGCGCTCATCTGCGCTCGCAAAACACTCAATTGTGGCTCGATTGTAGCCAGTTTTATCTGAGCCTCTCGAAGCTCCAGGCGCTGGCTCTCGCTGTCCAGTTCCGCTAACACATCACCGGCATGAACTGTTTTTCCCAACACTAGGTTCGTTGCTACAACCTGGCCAGATATTCCTGCCTGGACCGGATAAGCGGATCCATTTACTTCGACTCGCGCGGTATCCGTTGTTTCATACCGCGTTACTGTCGTGTGAAAAGCCCAAAAGATCCAGGCGCAAACGAGCGCCGATCCTGCAAGGAGCCCCAATCCGGAAAGCCGTCCATTGTCCTGCCGAAGAGTTTGAGTGACGCGATGAAAGCTAGTGGCCATGAACGCCGGGTAAACAACTCGGCCGCTTCTATAGTGACGAAGCGGCCGATAAGTTCGCACTAGTTCATACGAGAACTAGTTGCCCCATACACCACGACCAGCTTTAACTTTCGTTTTGACCTTCACTGTCAAACTCCTTTCGTCTTTGTGAACTGCTTTGTGATCGCAGTATGCCAAGACTTTTGCGAATGCGAAATAGGGCGCGCCAGGAGGTAAGTACTACTCTAATCCGGACCCTTATCCCGAAAGTACGGATTAACGTAGACCACAATGCAAGTGCAGTTCTGTTACTCGAAAAGTGATAAATGGTGCGCTAAGACGGCTTCGTCAACGAAGGATGGCGCTTATGAAAATCGGTCAACGATTGAAATGTCCTACCCAAAGCGAGTAAGGTGTTTTCGGAAAACGCCGGCCCGACAAATTGCAATCCAATGGGCAAGCCATTCACTAACCCGCACGGCACCGATAATCCCGGCAGGCCGCAGAGATTGGATGCTTGTATCAGACCAGCGCCAACTCCTTTATTCACAGGCTTTGGAGGCTGGGCGCGCTCCTGCTGGTCAAACGGTTGATCCACTCGCTCCGGAAGATTGAATTTGCTTGGCGCTACGAGCACGTCGATTCCGGCAAATAGTTCCCGGAATGCCTGCTGAATCTGACTTCGCACCCGCATCGCCTTCAAATAATCGAGCGCCGAATAATCAAGAGACGCTTTCAGCCCGTTGACTTGCGTCGGATCGGCGAGCTGATCGACCTTGCCGCTGCGTATGAACGTCTCAAAAACCGAAGCCGCTTCGCAGTCGATCACCGTTCCGATCACGAGTCCGTAGGGAAAATCGGGTAGCTTCGTCACGACCGGTTCCGCGCCGAGCGTCTTCACAACGTTGAGAGCCGTGCGATATGCAGGCCGCATCGATTCCTCTGGCCACTCCTCGAAATCGATTGGATTGTACCCGATCCTCATATCCCGGAGCGCCCTTGAGTACTGGGGGGTGTAATAGAAACTTTTGCCTGCCGATGACGGATCGTCGCTATCACCGCCGGCCATTTCGTGCAGCACATACCCGCAATCGTTGGCTGATCGCGCCAGCACTCCCAGCTTGTCACAAGTCCAGGAAAGCGGCATTGCGCCACGGCGGCTCACCAATCCATAAGTTGGCCGCAGTCCCGTGACTCCGCAATAAGCTGCAGGGGTAATGATCGACCCAGAAGTTTCCGATCCGAGCGCGTAGGGCACCAACCCCGCCGCGACCGCGATTCCCGAGCCGCTCGAAGATCCACCTGACCAGTAAGCTTTGTTCCACGGATTCAGTCCCGGGCCTTGGAGCGAAGCGCTGGCCGTGTTGTACGAGCCACCACCGGCCAGTTCAACCATCGAAAGCTTTCCAATGAGTACAGCGCCCGTCTTGCGAAGCCGGTGAACCACGTGTGCGTCGTCATCGAAGGTCTGATCCGCAAACGGCTTTGCTCCCCATGTGGTGGGCGCGCCGCGGGCGCTGATCAAATCCTTTGCTCCGTAGGGGATCCCCTGCAGCATCCCGCGGTAGCGCTCCCGTTTCAGATCGCCGTCTACCTCTTTGGCATCTTTCTTTGCGCTTTTTTCGAGAATAGCGGCCAGCGCGTTGTACTCCGGTCCATACGTTTCCAGCCGTTTCAAAAAATGGCTTGCCAAATCGCGGGCTGATATCTGCTTCTCTCGCAGATAGGAGTTGAGTTCCGAAATAGTTGCGAAATCGAGAGTCGCCTCGTCTGGTTTCGATTTGGGCACTCGTCTAAACCTTGAAGAGGAATGCAGGTTCTATGTTCATTGGAAACTGGATGGCCCTTAGTTTCTGCCCGGCTTGCCGAACCTCATCGGCGGCCGCTGAAACCGTCTGGGGCGCGGGTGTAACCTGCTGCGGCGTCTGGGGCGGCGGGCCGCTTTGTGCCAGCAATGGAGCGGTAAAAACCAAGGCGGCTGCTTCGCGGCGTGTCAATCGGGCCATCGACACAAGTATAGTAAGAGCGCGACCTGCGGGACCGCCTTCAGCTCTCGATTAGGTCTGTTAGTCTAACGAGGTATTCCGCCGAATGACCATGCGAACTTTTCTCGGCGCTATTCTCGCGCTATCTACATCTATGTCGTTTGTGAAAGCAGAAGCTCAGGAGCCGCCAAAGGCGGAACTATCGAACGGCGTTTTGCACGCGGCAGTATATTTGCCGAACAAGGAAACGGGGTTTTACCGTGGCACGCGGTTCGATTGGTCGGGAGTAATCGGGCGCCTCGAATATGCCGGACACAACTACTACGGACCCTGGTTTACGAAAACCGATCCTAACGTGATTGATTTTGTTTATCGCGGCTCGGATATCGTCGCCGGACCGTGCAGCGCCATTACGGGACCGGTCGAGGAGTTTTCATGGGAGCACAAAGCGCTGGGATATGACGAAGCGAAGGTTGGCGGCACGTTTTTGAAAATCGGCGTTGGGATGCTTCGCAAGCCCTCGGAAGAAAAGTACAGTCCCTATCATTTATATGAAATCGCCAACGGCGGCAAATGGACAGTGAAGCAGGACCGTGACCGAATCGAGTTCACGCAAGAATTGAACGATCCGCAAACCGGCTATGGCTATCGATATACGAAAATTATCCACCTGGTGAAAGGCAAGCCGGCGATGATTCTCGACCACAAGTTGACCAACACCGGCCGGCGCGAAATCAAAACGAGCGTGTACGACCATAACTTTTTTGTGTTGGATAATCAGCCGCCGGGGCCGGGTCTCACAATCAAATTTCCGTTTCCGCTCAAGGCGGATAGTCATTTGAATCCCAACTTGGCTGAAGTGCGCGGCAACGAGCTTATCTATCGCAAAGTGCTCGAAGACCATGAGACAGCCGCGGCGCAGCTTTCCGGCTTCGGCAACGCGGCGGCCGATTATCACGTAACAATTGAAAACAGCAAGGCCGGCGCCGGTATGACCATTACCGGAAACCGGCCTCTCTCAAGCCTGTATCTCTGGTCTATTCGTTCTGTTTCCGCAGTAGAGCCGTATATCGACATGACCATCGAACCGGCGCACTCGTTCGAATGGCGTTACCAGTACGACTACTACACCCTGAAATGAAATCGGGCAAAGGGATCAGGCGTGATCCACGGCCGTGGCCAGCATAGGCGAGCCGTGCACCTCTTGCCGCGTATCCGCGAGTAAGTGCGTTCCATGAGTGACCGCGGCGCCGGCACGAAGCGCCGCTGCCACGAAAACAGCCTCGCCTAACTCCTGCTCGGTGACGCCGGATTTCAACGCGCCTTGCCGGTGCACTTCAATGCAGTAGGGGCATTGGGTGGTAAGCGCCACGGCGACCGCCATTAGCTCTTTGTATTTTTTGGGAATTGCCCCTGGAGCAAGCGCGGCTTTATCGAATGCCCAGAAAGCGTTGGCGGCCTCCGGAGCCGACGCATTCAAAGCCGGCAGCTTTTCCAGATTCTTCATATCGATTGCCATTCGTTTTTCCTTTCCTCCGTATCCTCCATTACCACGACCGACCGGTCGTGCTAGTAGAATATGTAAATACAGTACGACCGGACGTGCTATCTTGTCAACATGGAAGTTGCTGCTCGATCCAAAAAAAATCAGTATGGGCGTCAGCATCGCTCCGATGGCGAGCGCAGCCGGCAAGCCATACTGAAGGCTGCCTCGGAGTTGGCCACAGTTGAAGGACTGGAAGGGCTATCGATTGCGCGTCTGGCTGATTACGTTGGCATGAGCAAGAGCGGCCTGTTTGCTCATTTCAAATCTAAAGAAGAACTGCAATTGGCGACCATCGATACCGCCAGCGCGATATTCGATCGCGAGGTATTCGAACCTGCGTTGGCTGCCTCTCCTGGTCTGGCACGCGTGATGGCCTTTTGCGAAGCCTTTTTTTCTCATCTGGAGCGCCGCGTATTCCCAGGTGGATGTTTTTTTATTTCTGTAGCTGCGGAATTTGACGCGAAGAGCGGCGCGGTACGAGACTACGCCCTGGCCGCCTATTCACGCGTGCTGGCCAAGGCCAATGAGTTTTTTTGCGAGGCACAGGAAAAAGGCGAATTGGACAACCGCGAGGACATTGCCCAACTGTCGTTCGAGTTGTATTCGTTCCTGTTGTCCGTGAACTTCGCTCATGTGTTCTTCCGCGATCCGACGGCCCTCGCGCGAGGACGGGAATCTATCCGCCAGCGGCTTGCGAGAGCCATGCCGTCAAAACGAACGACGCGAAAACGTAGCCGTGGCGCGAAATCCCGAACTAAGTAAGAGCTTACCTGCGTTTCGAGCGCGAGCGCCGTCCGTTCATGGTCCGTTCATCGACCACCGCAAATTGCAGCTTGTGTTCAATGACGTCTGCGCGATCGAGGTGCACACGTACCGTATCGCCGATGGAATAGGTTTTGCGGCTCCTTGTCCCGACGATCTGACGTGTCGTGTCATGAAAATGGAAAGGTTCACGCGGCAGCGTGTCGATCGGTACGAGACCTTCCACGAATAGCTCGGTCAATTCTACAAAAAATCCGAACTTCTGGGTGCTGATGATGATCGCATCGAATTCTTCCCCGACACGGTCCTCCATAAAACGTACTTTTTTCCACTCGATCAGTTCGCGCTCGGCTTCAGCCGCCCGCCGTTCGGTAAACGAGCAGTCATCTCCCAACTGATGGAGGATCGCATCTTCAAGCAGCGGCTGCTTCGATGCGAGAAAATGCGTCAAAATGCGATGAACGATCAGATCCGGATAGCGGCGAATCGGCGACGTGAAATGCGTGTAGCTTTCGGCGGCCAGAGCGAAGTGGCCGTGGTTTTCGTTGCTGTAACGGGCTTGTTTCAGCGACCGCAGCATCAAATAGTTCAATATTCGTTCTTCTGGCTTTCCCGCCACTTTTGCGATCAGACGCTGGTATTGCCGCGACGAAATTTCGATCGCATCTGCCGGTAGCGAAATGTCCGTGCGCGTCTTGCGGCCGTCGCGCCGTTTCTCCGAGATTCGATGCCGGGTGACAGGAAGCGAGCCGACCCCAAGAGAGTATCCGAAATGAGCGGCAATTTCCTCGAAGTCGATGACGCGTTTTGCGTCGGGCTGCTCGTGAATGCGAAACAGGCTGGGGATTCCCGCCTCTTCGAGATGGCTCGCAACCGCCTCGTTTGCCGAGAGCATAAATTCTTCGATAATCCGGTGCGCGATGTTGCGTTCCGCCCGTGTCACGCCCGTCATCTGGCCTTCGATGTCTAGGACGATGTTCGTTTCGGGCATATCGAAATCGATAGAGCCGCGCTTGGTCCGCTTACGATTCAAGATCAGAGCTAGTTCGCGCATCAATTCAAAGCGGTCCACTAAAGCGCCATAGCGCTCACGAAGCGCGGCCTCGCCTTCTAGCAGCCGGAACACGTTGGTGTACGTCATCCGTTCGGCGCTTCGGATGATGCCGCGGCAAAACTCCTGGCTGACAATGGCTCCCTGATAATCGATTTCGAGCAAAGCCGAGACCACGAGCCGCTCCTCCTGCGGGCGAAGTGAGCAGACATCGGTCGATAGCTCAACCGGCAGCATGGGCACGGCGCGGTCTGGAAAATACACGCTGGTTCCGCGAAAAAGGGCTTCCCTATCGATTGCCGACCCCGGCCGTACATAGTGGCTTACGTCGGCAATATGCACCTGCAAAGCATAGTTACCGTTTGGGAGGCGATCTACCCAAACGGCGTCGTCGAAATCGCGCGCGGTTTCGCCATCTATAGTGACAATCGCGACGTCGCGAAAATCGCGCCGCGTCTGTAGTTCTGCCGGGTCGAGACTGTGATGAATCCGCCGCGCTTCTTCCAAAACCTCAGGCGGAAATTCATGCGGCAGATGGTGCTTGCGGATAATGATTTCTACGTCGATGCCGAATGCATCCGGATCGCCGAGAACCTCAATCACACGACCCACGCCCTGCTCGCCATCTTCGGGAAATTCCAATATCTCGACGTTAACGATCATGCCGTCGAGATCCTCGGGGGCATGCACTTCGGGCGCGGAGGAGCCTACCCGATCAACCGACGGTTGCCTCGGCGGAATTTCCATGCCATACGGAATTTCAATCCATTGCGAAATGCGATCGTCGGAAGGAACGACAAAATTGCCTCTGCGTTTCACGCGAAACTCACCGACGACGGTTGTGTGTGCGCGCTTCAGAATGCGGACGATTTCACCCTCAACGCGTCCGTCCCGAGGAAAGCGTACGACGTGAGCCAGCACGCGATCGCCGTGCATCGCCTTCTGCGCTTCATCGGGCGGAAGAAATACATCGCCTCGCATCTCCGGCGGGGGGCTGTCGGGTACAACAAAACCGTACCCGTCGCGATGGATGACGACTTTGCCGCTCAGGTATTCCGGGTTCTCCGCCGTTGCAATGAAATGCCCGGAGCGCAGTTCGACCAAATCGCCGCGATCCGCTAAACGGTCGAGCGCGTGGTCAAGCTTTTCGCGGTCGTCTCCCGTTGCGCGGAATTCTTTTACGAGCTGTTTGTACGTTCCGCGGCCATGAGGAAGTTTGCGGATGTGCGCGAGCAATGCCGCGTCGGTAATGGCACGGGCCACAAGCCGATTATAGTCAGCCCCCAACGCAGATCAGTCGTCTCGTACACAATAGTAAGGTCATGGAGATCAAAACGGTTCAACTGACAATCCCTCAAGGCGGGAACATTATCCTCGGCCAAAGCCATTTCATTAAAACAGTCGAGGATCTATACGAGGCAATGGTAAACACCTCCGCGCATGCCAAATTCGGCGTTGCCTTTAACGAGGCATCGGGCGATTGCCTAACTCGCTTCGACGGGAACAACGAGGAACTGATACAGAATGCCATCCAAAATATCTCCGCGGTTGCCGCCGGCCACACGTTTGTGATTGCCCTACGAGACTGCTTCCCAATCAACGTACTGGGGCGGATTCAACAGGTTCCCG
>Ga0134125_10001457_pt1 | contig 29061 bp, 22 predicted proteins | sample KB31751_FD_96464 | JGI IMG/M metagenome (GOLD analysis project Ga0134125, IMG submission 96464) | Terrestrial soil microbial communities with excess Nitrogen fertilizer from Kellogg Biological Station, Michigan, USA - KB3-175-1 | ecosystem: Environmental > Terrestrial > Soil > Unclassified ... | reverse complement strand
GTCGCCGCGCCGGCGGACTTGCTGATCACTGCCTACAATCGCATGAAGCTTTACGACGTCTCGCAACTGCCGGTGCTGGACGGCGAGAAGATCGTCGGCATCATCGACGAGTCGGATTTGCTGCTGCACGTCTACGGCGACGAGAAGCGATTCCTCGACGCGGTTTCCACGGCGATGATCACGAGCCTGCAGACGCTCGACGTCAAATCGCCGATCGAAGATCTCTTGCCTGTGTTCGAACACGGGCGTGTCGTGATCGTGATGGAGGGAGAGAAATTCCTTGGTCTCATCACCCGTATCGACCTGTTGAACTACTTGCGCCGGCGCGTGGCGTAAGCAGATAGAATGTCTCGCCGTGAGGTGCAGATATGAACTTGACCTTGAACATGGTGTATTGGCGCGGCGAGCAATTCTGGCTGGGCAAGCTGGTCGATCATCCGGAAATCATGAGCCAAGGTGAGACGCTCGAAGAACTGGAAGAAAACCTGCGTGATGCCTGGCGCGAAATGTTGCTCGACGACGTGCCACCGGATTACCAGATCCGGGATATCGCCCTGTGAAGCGAGATGAGCTTGTGCGCCGGCTGACTGCTGCCGGCTGTACTTTGCTGCGTCACGGTGGCCGTCACGATATCTGGCAGAACCCGCACACTGGGCAAAAACAACCTGTCCCGCGGCATCGCGAAATTGATGAAGCTTTGGCGCGACACATTCTCAAGTACTTAGGTATCCGCTGAGCATGGCCAACAAGAATCCCCTCTCCCTCGCCACCCGCGCGATCCACGCCGGCCAGTCGCCCGATCCGTCGACCGGCGCGATCATGACGCCGATCTACCAAACCTCGACCTATGTGCAAGCCAGTCCCGGCAAGCATCAGGGCTTCGAGTATTCGCGCACGCAAAATCCCACGCGATTTGCGTGGGAACGCTGCGTCGCCGACCTTGAGGGCGGCGTTGCCGGCTTCGCGTTCGCCTCCGGTATGGCCACCACCGCGACGGTGCTGGAGCTGCTCGACTCCGGCAGCCACGTGATCGCGATGGATGACCTGTACGGGGGCAGCTACCGCCTGTTCGAACGCGTGCGCCGGCGCAGCGCAGGCATCGACTTCAGCTTCGTCGACTTGAACGATGCGGCGGCATTGAAGGCCGCGCTGAAGCCTAACACGCGGATGATCTGGGCCGAGACGCCGACCAATCCGATGCTGAAGCTGGTCGATCTGAAAAAGATCGCGACGTTCGCGAAGAAGCACGGCCTGCTGCTGGTGGTGGACAACACCTTCTGCTCGCCGATGGTGCAGCGCCCGCTGGAATTCGACGCCGACATCGTGGTGCACTCGGCGACGAAATACCTGAATGGCCATTCCGACATGGTCGGCGGTGTTGCGATCGTGTCGACGCAGGAACTCGCCGAACGCCTGGCGTTCCTGCAGAACTCGGTGGGCGCAGTCGCAGGCCCGTTCGATGCGTTCCTCGCCCTCCGCGGCGTCAAGACGTTGGCACTGCGGATGCAGGCGCATTGCGCCAACGCGCTCGAATTGGCCAAGTGGCTGGAAAGGCATCCCGCGGTCGAACGCGTGATCTATCCGGGCCTCAAATCGCATCCGCAACACGCACTGGCGCGCCGCCAGATGCACGGCTTCGGCGGCATCGTCACGGTCGAAGTCAAAGGCGGCCTCAAGAAAGCGCGCCGCATGCTAGAGCGCTGCCATCTCTTTGCGCTGGCCGAATCGCTGGGCGGCGTCGAAAGCCTGATCGAACATCCCGCCATCATGACCCACGCTTCCGTCCCGCCCGCCAACCGCAAGCGGCTCGGCATCAGCGATGGGCTTATCCGCCTTTCGGTTGGGGTGGAAGACGTGCGCGACCTGCGCGACGAACTCGAGCGCGCGCTGGCGTAGGGTTGACAGCCGGCCGGTACAATCGCCGGTCAGCCAGGCGCCACGATAATCCGGCACCTTTCAGCCCGCGCCACGCGGCACGGAGCGCACCCCCATCATGACGACATCCGCTTACCGCCTTCTCGATCCGCTTTCGCCCTATATCGCGTTGAAGCGCCATTTCGCGTTGATCGTGCAGATGGCCAAGCGCGATGTGGCGAGCCGCTATCGGGGCTCGTTCATGGGGTTGTTCTGGTCCTTCTTCAATCCGTTGTTGATGCTGGCGATCTACACGTTCGTGTTCGGCGTGATCTTCAAGGCACGCTGGAATATGCACGTAACGAGTCACATTGCTTTCGCCATCATCCTGTTCGCGGGCTTGAACGTCAGCATGATGTTCACGGAGTGCGCAAACCGCGCATCGACGTTGATCGTGGACAATACCAATTTCGTCAAGAAAGTGGTCTTTCCGCTGGAAACGCTCTCGTGGAGCGTACTCGGCGCCGCACTTTTTCATCTGCTGATCGCCACGGTCGCGTTGCTCGCCATCGAGTTGATCGCCACGCATCACATCCCGTGGACCGTGGTGTTGTTTCCGATAGTCATAGCCGCGTTCCTGCCGTTCATGGCCGGCACGATCTGGTTGCTGGCATCGCTGGGGGTGTTCTTTCGCGACCTCAAACAGGCCATTGCCATCGTCACCACCGCGATGATGTTTCTCGCGCCGATCATGTATCCGATGTCGATGATTCCGGGGCAGTACCGGATCTTCCTGTACCTGAATCCCTTGACCGTCATTGCGATGGCGTCACAGAACGTGCTTTTTCTGGGCGAGCTGCCGCGCTGGGATCATCTTGCGCTTTATTTCGTGGCGTCGTGTCTGTTCGCATGGTTGGCCTTCGCATGGTTTGAAAAGACCAGGAAAGGGTTTGCCGATGTCGTCTGACGAACACAGCATTCGGGTCGAGGGCCTCGGCAAGCGCTACGAAATCTATGCCCAGCCGGCTGACAGACTGAAACAGATGATCCTGCCGCGCGTGCAACGCGCCGTACATAGGCCGGCGCGGGCTTATTTCAACGAGTTCTGGGCGCTGCGAGACGTCAATTTCGACGTGAAGCGCGGCGAAACCGTCGGCATCGTCGGCCGCAACGGCTCGGGCAAATCAACACTGTTGCAGATGATTTGCGGGACCTTGACGCCAACGCAGGGCAGCGTTTCCATCCGCGGCCGGGTCGCAGCTTTGCTGGAACTGGGGGCCGGATTCAACCCCGAGTTTACGGGCAAGGAAAACGTCCGGCTCAGTGGCCTTCTGTATGGCCTTTCCGACGAGGAGTTGCGTGAGCGGTACCAGGCGATTCTGGATTTCGCCGAGATTGGCGACTTTATCGACCAGCCCGTCAAGACCTATTCGAGCGGCATGTATGTGCGGCTTGCGTTTGCCGTTGCGATCAATGTCTCCCCAGAAATACTTGTGGTAGACGAGGCGCTGTCCGTCGGTGACGAGGCGTTCCAGCGCAAGTGTTTCGCGCGCATTGATGCGATTAGGGATGCCGGTGCCGCGGTGTTGTTCGTCTCGCACTCGGCCGGGACGGTGGTCGAGCTCTGCGACCGCGCGATCTTGCTGGATCGCGGTGAGATGCTCGCGCAGGGCACGCCCAAATTCGTCGTTTCCCGGTACCACAAATTACTGTATTCGCGAGCGGATAAGGTGCAGGAAATCAGAGAATCCATCCGTTACGAGTCCCTGTTACAGGGCACCGCGTTCGATGCGGGCGAAGGTACGAACGATGGTGTGGTGCAAACCGTGCGAGCGGATACGACCGACGGCGGACGGGCGGGTGCCGTGCAGCCAAATATCGACGCGGTGGCGTATTTCGATGAGGGCATGGTACCTAGCAGCACTGTTCGCTACGAATCGAGAGGAGCGATCATTTCTCGGGCGCGCGTCGAGACTCTTGATGGCAGGCGGGTCAATGTTCTGAGTCCGGGGCGGGAGTATGTCTACACCTACGAGGCGCAGTTCGATCGCCCGGCCGTGGGCGTCCGCTTGGGTATGATGATCAAAACCGTGAGCGGGCTGGAATTGGGCGGTGCGGCGACTGCACCCGATGGTGCACGCGGCGCCATTGTCGCATCCGGCCAAGGCATGCGGGTCCGCTTCAAATTCCGTGCGGCGCTGGCTTCGGGGGCCTATTTCGTGAATGCCGGCGTGACGGCGCTCGAACAGGAAGGCGAAACGTACCTCGACCGTATCATCGATGCGTTGATGTTCCGAGTGTTGCAGGATACCGAGCGCATGGCGACCGGTACGATCGATTTTCAGGTCGCGAATCCCGAGCTCGACATCAAGGCGGTCGCATGAATGCTCGGCATCGACACGTGGGTGCCGGTGCTGCGGGAACTGGTGCCCGCGCAATTCTCGTGCTGGGCATGCATCGCAGTGGTACGTCCGCCTTGACGCGCTGCCTGAATCTCCTGGGTGCCGATCTCGGCAATAACCTGGTGCCGCCGGCGCCGGACAATAACCGGATGGGGTTTTGGGAACACGCTGAGGTGGTGCAGATCCACGAAGAGCTCTTGGCGGCGCTGGGTCGGAGCTGGTGTGATGCGCGAGCGTTGCCGGAAGGATGGTTGCATACCGAAGCCGCACAGGCTGCGCGCGCGCGTCTGGTAGATTTCCTTGGTCGCGAGTTCGCTAGTGTTGGCCTGTGGGCCGTGAAAGATCCGCGTATGTGCAAGTTCGTGCCGTTGTGGCGCGAGGTCTGCGATCGGCTCCAAGTTGCCCAGCATGTGGTGCTGGTCGTACGGCACCCCGCTGAGGTTGCACGGTCGCTGCTTGCACGCGACGGGTTGCCGTTCGAGATAGCCAATCTGTGCTGGCTGGAGCACTTTGCATTGGCCGAGGCTGAAACCCGCAAGGTTCCGCGGAGCTTGGTCACCTACGATCAACTGCTTGACGATTGGCAGGGTACTCTCATTCGGATCGGCGCCGACCTGGGCGTGAAGTGGCCTACCGGCGTGGATACTGCGAAACCGGCGATTGAAGCATTTCTCAATCGCGACGAAAAGCATCAGATTGGCTCGGGCACCTCGGTCAAGGTGCCGGAGGTACTGCGGGATCTGTACCGGTTATGCGATACCCACTCGTCGGGTTCGAATGCGTGGAAGCGCACGGCTTCGCTGGTCGATAGCTATCAGCTGATTTCGCCGCCGTTTTTGCAACGCGCCGATCGACTGGCCAATGAACTACACAAACTGGAACGGCAGGTGGCACGTGGCGCCTCGTTGGCAGTCGATACGACCGCAGGGCCCCCCATGGCGCTGCCGGCAGGTTCTCTGAGTAGGGGCGGGCGGCCAGTCCCTGGTGATCGCGCTGCGCTGTATTTCCGTGCCGTGGATGAACCCTTTTCGGAGGAGCGCGTTTGCGTACAGTCGATCGATTGGCAAGCGGGCCTGGCCGAAGTGTTGTTCGAACTTCCTTCTGGCATTCGTGTGCAGAGCGTGCGCTTCGATCCATCCTGCTTCGAAGGGGCATTCAATGTCCACGGGTTGTACCTCAACGGATGGCCAGTGCTTGAACTTGGCACTCGAGTGCGGGATGTCCATGAGCGTCGGTTGCACCTAGACGGTGAGGTCGGCGTATGGTTCGCCGCCTTAGATAACGACCCGCACATCGAGTTCGAGATCGGTGATCTCATCGGGGACGCCGCTTCGTTGATCGTGGAAATTAGATGCCGACGCAGCCACGTCGACAGCGTGTCTGTCGCATTGATGACTTCTCTAAACCAGGAACTCAAGCGCGACCTCAGAGCCTACTTGGCCAGACCGGTAACGGCTCTATCGCAACGTCTCGCCTTGATCTCGGGCGCCATGCGTGACAACGAAGCCCGGTTGAACGCTGCGCTGGAATCCAGCCGTAGTCATGTGGTGAACCTGCAAGCTCGCATCGATGCCTTGGAGAGCGATGGCCGGCGCCTGGAAGGCGAGCTCGGTGTCAGCCGGGAGAGTCTTACCCAGGCTGGCAAACGTGAAACGGAATTGCTCGAAGCCTGGAACCGGCAGCGTAATCAATTGGCGCGTGGCGATGAACGCGAAGCGCACTTGGTTGCGGCTCGCAAGTTCCTGCAAGGCCAGCATGCCGCGGTGCTGGCTGAAAAGGCCGCGGTGCAACATTCACTCGACGACATGTCGGCCGAATTGGCGAGTATGTCCAGCGAACTTGCGACGATCAAAAACAGTACAAGTTGGCGGGCCATCGTCGGGTTGTCCGGTGTTTTGATGGCGCTTCCGGCGCGTGTCCGGAAAGGCCTGCGGCGCACATGCAAGGCAGCTTGGTGGTTTGTTACGCCACAGCGCATGCCTGCGCGCATCCGATTCCTACGGGCGCGCAAGGGTGTTCCCCGGCCCTCTCCCAAACGGGTCATCGTCGTGCCATCCGGAGCGGGCGAAGTTCGGCCGCAACAAGTTGCTTCCGCGATGGCCGGGGCCGCCTTGGCCAAGGCGACAGTGGGTGCGTCGTCCGTATCCGTTGCAGCGGACATTCGTAATGATGCACGCGTAGAGGAATCCTTCGTGCAAGGTTCCCTCGCGACCATCCAGTTCGTGCCACAAGGCAATCCAGGTGCTGGCATGACGCAGCCCGCAACGGCGAGTGAAACCGGACGCTATGCCTTGGCGGCGCCGTCCGCTGACTACACGTATGTGCCGCTGCGACCACCCGAACAACTTGGGGCCACGATTGCCGGGCTGCAACGCAAGCCTCGGTTTTCCATCGTGGTACCCGTTTACAACACGCCGGAGGGTTTGTTGCGACGCTTGCTGGCCTCCGTTCAGGCGCAGTGGTACCCGTATTGGCAGCTGATCCTGGTGGATGATAACAGCAGCGACCGGCAGATCGGGGCTCAGTTGGATTCCATCATCGACACGCGCGTAGTGGTCGCGCATCTGGATACGAACCACGGTATTTCTGGGGCCACCAACAAGGCCATCGCGATGGCCGATGGCGATTTCATCGTGTTCCTGGATCACGATGATGAATTGACCACTGACTGCCTATACGAGTTGGCGCTGCGGATCGATCAGAACGATCCGGATTTCATCTACAGCGACGAAGACAAGATCGATATCAATGGTCGTTTTGTCCAGCCGTTCTTCAAGCCGGACTGGTCGCCCGACACCATGATGAGCACGATGTACACCTGCCACGTCAGTTGCATGCGGCGTACCCTGGTCAACCAGGTGGGCAGGTTGCGCAGCGAGTTTGACGGCTGTCAGGACTGGGATCTCGTGCTTCGCCTCACGGAGCAAGCCAACCGCATCGCACATATTCCAAAGGTGCTATACCACTGGCGCGTGATCTCCGCCTCCGTTGCTTCGTCACTGGACGCAAAGCCGGGTGCGGTGGATGCGGGCCGGCGCGTTCGTGAACAAGCCCTGCAGCGGCGCGGTCTGCGTGGCGCGCTGGTTCCGGTGCCCGAAATCCCCGGGCATTTCCGCGTGCGTTACGACCTGCGTGGGCAGCCCCTCGTTTCCATCGTGATACCCAGCAAAAACAACGTAGCCGTACTCAAGCGTTGTCTGGACAGCATTTTCGGGAAAACCGCGTACCGGCATTTCGAGATATTGGTGCTCGACAATGGTTCGACAGATCCGGCGACCCTCGACTATTTCAAGGGCTTGCAGGGCCGCAATCAAACGCGCGTGCTGGTCCATGACGCGCCCTTCAATTATTCCGAGCTCAACAACTTGGGGGCGGCGAATACCCAAGGCGACATCCTGTTGTTCTTGAATGACGACACCGAAGTACTGTCGGGCGACTGGTTGGCATGGATGGCAGGCTACGCTCAGTTGCCGCATGTGGGTGCGGTCGGCGCCAAGCTGTTGTATCCGGCTGACCGGACCGTGCAGCATGCGGGTGTGGTCAATCTGGCGGAGGGGCCTGGGCACGCCTTTTTGCGGGTGCCGGCGCGCGCGCCGTGTTATTTCGCACGCAATCTGCTGGAGTACGACTGGCTGGCCGTGACTGGCGCCTGCCTGATGGTCGAGCGCAGCAAGTTCGACCTGATCCACGGGTTCGATGAAGAGTTACCTGTGGCCTATAACGATGTGGCCTTCTGTTTCGGCCTGGCCGAGCGAGGTTTGTATCAGGTGGTGTGTCCAGGCATCGAGTTGTTGCATTACGAATCCCTGACCCGCGGTTCGGATACAGCCGATCCCGAGAAATTAGCGAGGCTTGAGCGTGACAAGGCTTTGTTGTACGCCAAACATCCGGGTTTTTACATGCACGATCCATTTCACAACCCCAACCTTGCTCCCGATGATGTGCAATTCAGCGTCGCGCGTTGATGGGTGAAGGGGAATGGATTATGGGTGAAGGGGTGAATGGATTACGGTTGTTCGGGGGTTGACGAAGTGCACGAGATTACGCTGGAAGCCAGTATCGCCAAGGTCGAGGCGGTGTCGTTCGATGTGTTCGATACCTTGTTCGTTCGCCCGCTGGTCGACCCCGAGGACCTGTTCGATCTGCTCGGTGAGCGGTTTGGTGTACCGGATTTTCGTGGACTTCGCTGCACCGCGCAGGTGGAAGCCTTTCATGAAATGGCCGCGAGCGGCCGCGCGGAAATCACGCTTGACGACATTTACGCCTGCATGCGTGGTTTGCCTGCCGGGATTCGTCCGAAGGACGTGAGCGATGCCGAATACGCGTTGGAGCTTATATTGACGCGCCCGAACCGCGAGTTGTGGCCTGTTTTTCTGGAAGCGGCAAGGCAGAAGCCTGTCGTGGTGACCACGGATATGTACTTGCCCGAACGCTTCTTCGTCGAGCTGTTCGAACGCCACGGCGCACCCCAGGTGCCGATGTTCGTGTCATCGGAACGCAACGCCACCAAACGCGATTCTGGCGCGCTGTTCGAACAGGTGGTGGCCGAACTGGGCGTCGAGCCCGGGCAGGTTCTGCACATCGGCGACAACTCGTTGTCCGATGTGCAGCGGGCCCGGGAAAAAGGACTGTGGGCATTCCATTACCGCCAGCCTCGGGTCGGTGCCAAGCCAACCCATGCCGCCACGCTTTCCGCATCGCTGGCGGCGGCGCTGCCCAAGATTGCGGATCCCAAAACCATGGCCGATTCGTTCTATGGCGTCGGTTACCGTTATGGCGGGCCGGCCGCGCGCGGATTCCTGGCGTGGATTCGGGATCGGGCCGCCGAAGACAGAATCGATGCGCTGTTCTTCCTGTCACGCGACGGCTACATTTTGGAACGCTTGGCCCGTCGTGGCGACGTGACGGGGTTGCCGTCGTTTGCCTACCTGCCTGGGTCGCGTGTGGCTTTCACGCTGGCCGCGACAATGGAAAGCAATTTCGCCGGGCGGCTGGATTTCTTGTTGTCGGGCGCGTTCGGGCTCAAGCCCCGCGAAGTGCTGGAACGTATCGGTGTGCCGGTGCCGGCCGCGCGCACCATGCGCGAGCTGAGTCTGGGAGACGAGGCGCCGCTTAACGAAGCCAACATGCCACGTATGCGCAGCTTCCTGCTGGCCTACCGGCATGCCATCCTGACGGTCTGCCATCGTAATCGCCGCGGCCTGTACCAACTGTTGCGCGAGTCCGGCATCAAGCCGGGCATGCGGATCGCCGTCGTCGATGTGGGTTGGGCCGGCAGCACCCAGGAAGCCTTGTGTCAGGCATTGGTCAGGATGTGTCCCGTTGAGGTCCACGGCTACTACTTGGTTCTGACGGATACGCCTGAGTGCAACGCGCGGCGGGCTGTCATGCCCATGCGGGCCATGTTCGACAAGGATTCCGTGGGCGGCGCGATGGTGAAGCGGCTGTATGCCAAGCGGGTGGCCATCGAGCAGCTGTTTTCGGCACCGCATGCCACCGTGATTGGTTACAAGGTGCCGCTAGGGCAACCCGTGCATGACCTCGGCCGAGGAACCGGCCCGCACACGCACGCGTTCATCGGTGAGATGCTGAAAGGCGTCGCGGATTTCAGCTTGGACTTCAACCACATCTGCCAAGGGCTTGGTCACCCCCCGGACCCTTTCGAGACAACCGGGCCGATCCTTGATTTTGCGGACAGCGCCGACTTGGCCGACTATACCGTGCTCGACACCATTTGCAATTTCGATGCATGGGGTAGCTCGGCCAATCACCGCATGACCGCCTCGCGTTACCTGTAACACTTTCACACTCCATGACCGGATCAAGGCTCGGACGTTCATCGAGACAAACGGACCAAGAGAATCATTCATGAACAAGCAAACCGTTGCCCAGATCACGTTGTGCGTGCTTGCGACGACCGTAATGGCCGCCTGCAGTTCCAGTCAGAATGCGGCGCCCCAGGCTTCCGCGCAATCGACGGTTGGCGCCGAAACCGCTGCGGCGCCGACAACCACGGCTGCGGCACCCGCCCATGCCAGTGCGGTGGCGATGTGTTCGCTGGACACGATCGACAGCGCGCCAGCGAAAAACACCCCGGCGTTGACCATCGGCAAGCCGGCGACGTTTGGCGGGTGGTTCGCCACCAGCGACAAGCAAGTGGTCGGCACGTTCAAGATCGAACTGACCGGTACCGGCGGCTCATTCGATTTTGCGGCAGCCGATAATGTGGATCGGTCGGACGTGGTCAAAGCGATTGGTGGCACGGCCGGTGCGAAGTACGGCTTTGACGCAACCTCGGCCTTGGCGGGCACCAAGGCGGGCTCGTACACCGTCAGTCTGGTGGCCCCAAATGGTGAGCGGTGTGCGACGAATGTCACCGTCCACCTTGTGGATTGATTCGATGGGCGAACGCAGAGGGCCTGTTTGATGTGCGGCCCTCTATACGGTTTGAAGCGGGGTGTTATTACACGTGCGAGGAGCTCTACAGGCACGCGTGACGGCTGCAAGAGCTTGTCGCGTGTCATGCACGGCACGCGATATTCGTAGACGGTTTGAGCAAGGCCCAATAGATGATTGGGTGGGGGTGTGTGGCGAATGACATGGCGGCTGAGCCTGGATTGATTTATGGTGCACACTTTTCAAGTGCTTCGTGCTTGGCTAAGACTGCGCGCGTACTGGTTCGCCGGTGTTGGCGCATTGTTGGTATGCGCCGTATATCTCGGATTGGCGATCACGCCTTCTTCATACGCGGTGGGGATGAGATTGATGGGCCAGCCGGCCGATGGATTGATTGCCGGATCTGCAAAGCCCATACGTTCGGACGAGTATGGTGTATTCACGCCCTATGTGCAGATTGCAGTACACAGCAAGTTCGGGAAACGCGATCTGATTTCGCCCTACCACGAAGAGCTCAAGACCTTTTTCCCGTTACCTGTTCTGAATTGGGCGGCGATATTCAAGCCTTACTATGCGGCGTTCTTGGTGCTTCCTGCGGCCAATGCATTTTCATTCTTTTATCTGTTTTGCACGTTGGCGTTTATCGGGGGTTGGGCACTTCTCTTACGGGAATTGGGTATCAAGTCAAGCTACGCAGTTGCTGGGTCTTTAATTTTCTTCTTTAGTCAATTCATTCAGGTCTGGTGGACATCAAACTGTGGTGTCCTGGCCATGGCCCCGTGGCCTGCGGTCGCGTGGTTGGCGATTGACAGGCGCTGGCTGCGCCTGCTTCTCTGTACTTATCTACTGACCGTATGGCTGCTGGCCGGCACCTATCCCCCTTTTCTGTACGCAGCAGGTTTCGTGATACTGGTGGCTGTTGTGGCGGCGCGGCCCGACCGTGTCCGGCCCGCGCGCGTCATTGACGCCGCGATTGCGGTGGTGGTGGCCGCGGCCATTTTTTATGGTTACTTCGGCGACCTAATCACCACCATGAGCCAAACACTCTACCCTGGCAGAAGGGTGACGGCTGGGGGGGGCATTGAGCCGGCGAAGTTCTGGGCGCAGATCTATCCCTTTGCCATCACCAACGGTTACCAGCCCTTGCCGATGGCCATGCCCTCCAATGCATGCGAGGTGGGTGTCGTTGGCAGCCTGCTGCCGGTGTTGGCCTTGTTGTTTGTTGATTACTCGGGTGCGAGCAGGATTATTAGGAAAAATGGTAAGGCCTTGTTGGTTTTTCTTGTCGGCACTGGCATTTGTACGGCGTGGATCTTTTTCCCAGTTCCGTCCGGTATCGGAAGGTGGCTTGGTCTGACGTTCGTGCCCCCTAACCGGTTGTTGTATGCGCTGGGCCTGCTAGTCCTTTTGCTGGCGATCTTTGTCATCCAGAAGTTCCGATTCAGGTTCTCGTGGGCGCGTCTGGGCTGGTTCTTCGTGTTTGCCGTGGGTGCGATACTGGTCAAGTTGAAACTTAGCGGGACGCCCTGGAATGACACCATTAGCTACTTTGACTATATGCCGATTGCTGCGGGTATCGTCGTTGGTCTGATGGCGTTGTTCAAGCGTGCAAACGGTTGGATGATGGTCTGTGTCGTTGCCTGTCTGGTGAATTTGGTTACCTTCGGGGTGTTCAACCCTATCCAGTCCGCCTATCCCATCTTTGCTATGAACAAGCAGGCGATTCGCCAGTACCTGCTTGGCACCGGTGCGGAAGCCAACAAGCAAGGTGTGATTGCCGTGCCGGCCGAATATGGCGCAATGATCAATGGTGTGGGTATCCCTTCTTTCAACACGGTGTTACTCTCGCCTCAACCCGGGTTCTTCAGGAAATATTTTCCTGATTTGCCACGACACGAATTCAATTTCCTGTTCAATCGTTACGCTCATATCATGTTCAATAAGGATAATGTGGCGTTGGTTGTACAGGTCGACCAGATCAGCCTGCCGCTTTCGCGTTTTGCTGGATCTATGGCCGACAAGCCAGCAAAGGCTCTAGCCACTTCCACACCCTTTTGCTCGGTGGATACGATCAACGGGCAAGCCCCTCCCCGTACTCTCGTCCTCAAACTCGGATCGCCTGCCACGTTTGGTGGTTGGCTGGCCACCGTGTCGAAGCAGCCGGCGCGCGCGTTTACGCTGCAACTCGAGGGCACTTATCCGTTCAGCGCGTCTGGTAGTGAAACGATGGTGCGACCCGATGTTGCAGAAGCCATCCATGGCGAAGCCGATGGCCAGTACGGCTACAATCTCACAACGGATTTTGGTGGCGCGCGCCCAGGGCGCTATGGGATTGTGCTGAGGACGGCGGATGGCGAGACTTGTCGCACACCCCTTACAATTATATTGCAACGTTGACCTCCGGCTGTTCCATGTGACCTGCTCCCCGCCAGACATACCAGCTCCCGGCTTCGCCGGGGATATTTACTTGCGGCTATATTTGGACCAGGCTGGCTGACGTCAGTTTGTACGATATGTGTTATTGTGAGCGGCTTTGGCACCACTTAGCACTGCGCTGGTGTCAGCATTAGCTGCGTGACTCAGTCTGGATTTCGCATGGCTCGCTAAGCCGGTCGTAGAGAATGGGCTAGCGGTCGTGAGCTATTTCCTCTCTCGACATTGGGTGTGTCGTTAATATGCCTGCGCTATCCGAACGACGCATTGCGGTCGTGATTCCCTGCTTCCGCGTGGCGCCTCACGTACTTGATGTCATTGCGCGCATTGGCCCGGAGGTTGGTCGGATTATTGCTGTGGACGACGCCTGTCCTGAGCATAGCGGCGATTTGATAGAGCAACGCTGCCGCGACCCTCGAGTGCGCGTGTTGCGGCACGCGGAAAACCAGGGGGTGGGTGGAGCGGTGATGACCGGCTACCGGGCTGCATGTGCGTTGGGAGTCGAGGCAGTCGTCAAGCTTGACGGCGATGGTCAGATGGATCCGGCCCTTATACCCGCTTTGTGCGCACCCTTGCTGCGCGGACGCGCCGATTACGTCAAGGGCAACAGATTTTACCGGATACGACATACTGCTGGAATGCCTGTTGCACGCTTGCTGGGCAATGCGGCCCTTTCGTTTTTGACCAAGCTGTCGTCGGGATACTGGCAGTTGTTTGATCCGACCAACGGATTCACCGCTATCCATTGCGCGTTGCTGTCCGAACTTGACTACGAGCGAATTGCAAAGCGCTATTTCTTCGAATCCGACCTCTTGTACAACCTCAACCAACTACGCGCCGTTGTGATGGAGATGCCGATGGCGTCGACCTATGGTGACGAGCCAACCAGCCTCCGCCCCTTGCGCATGATTGCACCATTTCTCCGGGGCAATCTGCGCAATAGCGTAAGACGTGTCTTTTACAACTATTTCCTGCGAGGGTTTTCAGTCGCGTCCTTGGAGCTGGTGATCGGGACTGCGCTGTTTGTCTTCGGGCTGGTCTTCGGGGGATGGCACTGGTGGCTATCCCGCGCATACGCTATCCCAGCTACTGCTGGTACGGTAATGCTTGCTGCGTTGCCATTGATATTGGGCGCCCAGTTTCTGCTTTCGTGGCTCGGGTTCGATGTGGCTGCGGAGCCTCGACAGCCGATCCATACTTTCTTGGCTGACCACCCTGCTGGCTTCGGAGAAGAATAAAGCCTGCGCTGGTGTACGTACCAACGGGAGCGATCACAGTTCGACAAATTGCGTCTGCACCTGTCTCGTGGAATTCCCAACTCAGACGTCTATATGCACAATGTAAAAAAGATTCAGATCGCTCGATCTGACGCGTAAAGGGTACCAAGTTTCGTGAATATTAGGAAAATAAAAGCGGATGAACGACCCGAGATTAGTGATGGAATTGATATGCTCTCGCGCCATCCAGTAGTCGTAATCGATGCCGATAGCTTGGAATTTGCGCCTCGGCCCCAGATGACGACCCATGCGCCACGCCATCCCGGGGTCGCATGGCAATACGATAGATATCACGCCGCCTGGTCTGACGACGCGATTCCATTCGCGTAGCACGACGTGTGGACGGGGTAGATGCTCGAGTACATGAGTCGCGATCAGTCGATCAAAACTGCCATCCGGGAAGGTTAGATGGGTAGCATCCTCACGCTGGATACTGATCTTCCCTCCATTTTTCTTTTGAGCAACACGAATCTGATCGAGCATGGGTGGATTGAGATCAGTCAGAACGTACTCGTCGTACGTATGTCGAACATTTTGTATGTGAATCCCTGTTCCTGCGCCGACTTCCAATACTCGTGAAAAATGCTTGTTGTGTCCGAACGCACGTTCGCACCAAATATGGCTCATGGTCAGAAGGCGGGCTGCAAGTCCGCGGTCGTAATTGGCGCTCTGGTATGCACTGGTCCAGCGTATCATGTAGTCATCGTAGCTAGGGTCCGGTTGCATGATGAATGTCCTCAGATTCGTATGAACGATTGTTGATGATTTTGAATTGCGTTGGGTCTTTCGGCCGGCCGCAAGTATAACGAAGTTTACCACGGCAAGTGTTTCGGGTGCAGCGTATTCCAGAAGTTTCAATGAGACTGTATTTCGCATAGGTTTCGCACATTTGCGTGAGCACGTCTGATTGTCAATGAGCTATTCAGCATTCATTAGAAACGTCGAGCAAGGTAGACCATCATGACGATTAGAATGATCTGGTTGGTTTTGGCAATAGTTTTGGCTATTGCTGTCGGACAACTTCTATTCAAAGCTACGGCTATTGAATGGGAATCCGAGAAGACACTATTTTCTTCGAGAGTAATGATTCATTTGATACCTGCACTTTCAGTTTATGGTATCGCCACGTTAGGCTGGATATGGATTTTGCAGAAGGTTACATTGCAATTTGCTTATCCGTTTATGGCCTTGACCTTTGTTTTTGTACCCATTGGGGCTTATATCTTTCTTGGTGAACGTATCAACATTGTTTACTGCATCGGTGTTTTATTGATAGCGTGCGGTGTGATATTTACAGTTATCAGCAAATGATTGGATGATGCGCTTGAAAGAAATAGTACGGCACAGCGCCGATTCGGTGACCCGAGCCGAGGCGCAGGTGACTGACTTGGCTGACCGCGGCGTTGGGCGCGCTTGACACGGACAAATGCAAAAGGCCGGGCGTTGCCCCGGCCTGCTTGCGGATCGAAACGATCTGGGTCTCGGTGAACTTCGATTTCTTTCTGGAACCTCCTGACAGGGAAACCCTGCCAGAAGTTTTCCACTTCCTTGGTGTCTACGGATCAGGGAAGCTTACGCCGCTACCCGGGAACAGCTGGGCCAGCCGTACCCGCGGGATGCCTGTTGCCGTCAAATGCGTCAGGCCGCACGGCGCGGTGTGCATCGTATCCGGCGGCACTTGTATGATTCCCTTCCCATACGGTATGGCTTCCAGCATTGGCAGCCGTGAACAGTCAGCAGAGAGCATGGCGTGACGAACGCACTGGATGGGCGCAAGCCGAACATGGGTGGAACGGACAAGTGCCTTTGCGTCACCGTGGCTGGAACCCCGGGAGCGGTCGACCCAGCCACGCGGACGCATGATCTGGAAGCAGGGCTCGCCGACCGCGACGCAACCATCGCCCTCCTGCGCAAGCGCCAGAAGAAATTGAGCGTGCGCGCGCAGCTGCTGGCGGGTGAGCTGGCACGGCTGCAGGAATACCACGCACTGGTGGTCAACTCTCGCTCGTGGAAGCTGACGCGGCCGTTGCGTATTTTCACCAAGGTGCTGCATGGCGAGTGGGGCGCGTTGCGCGCGTTGGTTTCTCGGCCTCGAGAGGCCGATGCGTTTGCGTCGGCAGGTGGATCGGCGTATCTCGGGGCGCTGCTCGACGAGGTGCAGAACTTGCCGCCCGCAGAGCAGGTCGCCGACCTCGTGTTTCCGTCGTTTCACCAGCCGCGGGTGACGATTCTGGTGCCTGCCTACGGAAATCTTCCTGCGACGGCGGCGTGTCTGCGCTCCATTTGCGAAAACCCGCCGGAGGTTCCGTTCGAGGTGCTGGTCGTCGAGGATGCCTCGGGTGATGCGGACATGCGGGTGTTGGCCGATGTGCGCGGGCTGCGCTATAAGGTGAATCCGGAGAATCTCGGGTTCTTGCGCTCCTGCAACCGCGCCGTCGATTTTGCGCGCGGCGAGTTTTTGTACTTGCTGAACAACGACACCGAGGTCACCGACGGCTGGCTGGATGCGATGCTGGCGGTGTTCGAGCGGTTTTCGGATTGCGGCATGGTGGGGTCCAAACTGGTATACCCCGACGGCACCCTGCAGGAAGCCGGCGGCATCGTGTGGAAGGATGGCAGCGCCTGGAATTACGGACGCACGGATGATCCCGCACGCAGCATCTACAACTACCTGCGCGAAGCCGATTACTGCTCCGGTGCATCGCTGTTGATCCGCAAGGATCTGTTCGAGGATCTGGCCCGTTTCGACGAGCGCTACTTGCCGGCGTATTGCGAGGATTCCGACCTGGCCTTCAAGGTGCGGGAGGCGGGCCTGAAGGTGTACTACCAGCCGGAATCGGTGGTGGTGCATCACGAAGGCGTGTCGCACGGTACCGATGAGAAGACCGGGGTCAAGGCCCATCAGCCGCTCAATCAGAAGAAGTTCCTTGAGCGCTGGCACGAGGTGTTGGCGCGGGACAACTTTGCAAATGGCGAGAACGTGTTTCGCGCGCGCGACCGCACGCGCGGCAGGCCGACGGTGCTGATGGTGGATCACTACGTCCCCGAGCCGGATCGTGACGCGGGCTCTCGAACCATGTGGCAATTCGTGCAGGGATTCCTGCGCCACGGCTATGTGGTCAAGTTCTGGCCGGACAATCTGCATCGCAATCCGCTGTACACCTCGGCGCTGCAGCAAGCCGGCGTGGAAGTGGTGTATGGCAAGGAATACGAGGGCCGCTTCGACGACTGGATCCGCCAGTACGGTGGCGAGATCGACGTGGTGTTGTTGAGCCGGCCGCACGTCGCGATGGAATACCTCGACGCAGTGCGCAGGCACAGCCGCGCGCGCGTATGGTATTACGGCCATGACATCCACTATTTGCGATTGGATGAGCATTTGAAGTTGCAACCCGATGATGCGTTGTTGCGTTCCGACCGCGACAAGGCCCAGCGCCAGGAACAGCATCTCTGGAAGCAAGTCGATGCGGTGTACTACCCGTCCGATGATGAAACGAAGGTGGTACGTGCGTGGCTGGATGCAAACGCGCCGAAGGTGCACGCCGTGACGGTTCCGGCCTACGCCTATCCGGAACCGCCGCAACATCCTGACGCTAACCTCGTAGAACGCAAGGGCATCGTGTTCGTGGCGGGTTTCGCGCACCCGCCGAATGGCGACGCCGCGGAGTGGCTGGTACACGAGGTGCTGCCGCGCGCGCGAGTTCGGTACCCCGAGGTGTCGTTGTCGTTGGTGGGCTCTAACCCCTCGGATCGCGTGATGGCACTGCTCGGTGACGGCGTGGCCGTGACCGGCTTCGTCAGCGACGAGGAACTCGCTGCGCGCTACGCAAAAGCCCGCGTGGTGGCGGCGGCGTTGCGCTTCGGCGGCGGCGTCAAGGGCAAGGTGGTTGAAGCGATGTGGCACGGCGTGCCCTGCGTCACGACGAGCGCCGGTGTGCAAGGGCTCGCCGCGGCGCGCGATGCGCTTGGGGTGGCGGACGATCCCGAAGCCTTCGCCGCGCTGGTATGCAAGTACCTTGAAGACGATGCGGTATGGCGAGAGAGCTCTGCGCGCGGGCAGGCATTCGTGCGCGCGCATTACACCGAGGGTGCACAATGGAGTGCCTTCGCGTCAGAACTCGGCGCACAAGCGCAGTCCGAGCGCGGGATGTCGAAATGATCGTCCGCGCGCGCGCACCGTTGCGCCTCGGGCTGGCTGGCGGCGGCACGGATGTATCGCCGTACTGCGACTTGTACGGCGGGCGGGTGATGAACGCCACCATTGATCGCTATGCATACGCCATGGTTTCGCCACGCACGGGCCGCGACACCTGTTTCCATGCGCTCGACGTGGGCCACGAGGAGATCCATGTGTGCGACGGTGCCATTGATGGCCAGGGACCCTTGCAACTGCTGAAGGGCGTGTATGCGCGCGTGTCGCGCGATTTCCTCAATGGCGAAAGGCCGCCGCTGTCAGTGAAAACATTTTCCGATGCGCCACCCGGATCGGGGCTGGGCTCGTCGTCCACGATGGTGGTGGCCCTGGTGCAGGCATTCGCGGAATACTTTTCGCTGCCGCTCGGTGAATACGAGGTCGCTCAACTTGCGTACGATATCGAGCGCAAGGACCTGGAACTCGCGGGTGGCAAGCAGGATCAATATGCCGCCGCGTTCGGTGGGTTCAATTTCATGGAGTTTTACGCAGAAGACCGCGTGGTCGTGAACCCGCTGCGAATAAAGGATTGGGTACGCGCCGAACTCGAGGCTTCCCTGGTGCTGTATTTCACTGGTGTGTCGCGAGCCTCGGCGGAGATCATTGACCGGCAAGCGCGCAACATCAGCGCGCGTGATCACGACTCCACCGAGGCAACCCATCAGTTGAAGGATGAAGCGATTCGCATGAAGGAATGCATACTCAAGGGAGACCTGCACGGGCTTGAGGCTACCATGCAGGCCGGTTGGGAGGCCAAGAAGCTCATGGCGTCAGGTATCACCAATCCGTTGATCGACAGGATGGAACACATCGCATTTGCCCACGGTGCGCGTGCGGCCAAGGTTTCCGGCGCGGGGGGCGGGGGGTTCATGATGTTCCTCTGCGACCCCGAACAACGCATTGGCTTGATCAGGGCACTGCTTGCTGAAGGTGGCAGTATTCTGGATTTCCATTTCACACAACAGGGAGCCAGCGCATGGCGGATAGCCTGAATGCCGTGCTCGACGATGAATTCGAGAAGTCGCGTCGGTTGATCGACGCAATCGCCGCGGATGGCGCACTGCGTACGCGGGTGCTGGACGTGGTCGCGCGTTGCGTGGCGGCGCTGAAGCGCGGCAACAAGATCCTGTTCGCGGGCAATGGCGGCAGCGCAGCCGACGCCCAACATTGGGCAGCGGAACTGATGAGTCGTTTCAGCTACGACAGGCCAGGGTTACCCGGAATTGCGCTTACCACCGATACCAGCGCACTCACCGCGATCGGCAACGACTATGGATACGAACGCGTGTTCGCGCGCCAGGTCGAAGCGCTCGGTCGCAAGGGTGACGTCTTGTTCGCAATATCGACCTCGGGCAATTCAAGGAACATCCTTGCGGCCATCGAATCGGCGCGGAAGCTGGACATTGAAGTGATCGGGTTCACCGGTGGCAGGGGCGGCGACATGGCCGATAGCTGCACGCTGTGCCTGCGCATGCCGTCAGACGAAACCCCGAAGATCCAGGAAGGCCACGAACTGCTCGGGCACCTGATCTGCGGCCTGATCGAACGCGGAATGTTTCCGCGACCCGAGCAGGGCTAGGTCCGACCATTCTGTCCTTCGCCGATCCGGCGCAAGCCGGAACCCAGCGACTCCAGTGCAATATCATTGCAGCGTAAAGGCGCTGGGTTCCGGATATCGCTACGCGATTTCGGGATGACGAGCAAAATTGGTTCTATCGTGAATTTCGCAAAAGAGGTCATGTGAGCATTGCATGTCCAGTGTGCGAGGCAGCCGAATCGTCGTTCCATCGGAAGATTGATGGCTACGACTACTTCCGTTGCGGTGCGTGCGGGTCCCTGCATGTCGACAATACAGTCCTCGCCGCCATTGACGCCGGCAAGAGCACGCGCATCTATGACGCCGGCTATTGGCAGGACGAGTTGAAGGCTGCGCACGAACGGGCTCGAGGCGTTTCACTGGTTCGCGCGGGCGAGGCTGTCCTTTATGCGAGGCGCTCCGTTCAACGGTTTCTCGATGTGGGAACCGGTCCGGGCTATCTGCTTGATTCGTTGGCCGGATTGCTGCCGACGCATGCCAGTGTCTTTCATGGGATCGAACTGTTTCCTCCAGACGCACACAGCAAAAGCGCCAATTATCACATCGGGGATGTGCGCGACCTGGATGGCATTTTCGATGCGGGGACCTGTATCGAAGTAGTGGAGCACCTGACGCCGCGAATGCTGCGTACGCTGGCGGAAGGCCTGGCCGCCATCAGCGGCGTCGGGTCATTATGGTTGTTCAATACGGGATCCCCCGATTACGTGCTGCAGGAGGATCCGGATTATCTCGATCCCTTGCATCGTGGACACGTCGTCGCTTATGGGTTGCGCGGCATCCGCCGCCTCTTCGAGCCGTTCGGATTCCGCATCAGCGCAATTCCGGGCAAAAGCTACGCCTGGTTCGCGGAGTTTGACCCGATGGAGGCGCCGGAGTTTGCCGAGCGCGTGTATCACCCCTTGCCTCAGAACCGCACATTGTTGGAAGAGTCCGGCTTGCTGTTTCAGGCCGCTTTCGAGTCGGCACGGGCGTCCTTGTACCAGCAAGTACCACTGCAAGGTGAGGCGGCTTCCGTAGTGTCGGCCGACGTATGGAACGAATATCAGCGCATGCTGCATTCACGGTCCTGGCGTCTGACGCAGCCATTGCGCGACGTGGCGCGCTGGCTGCGTAAATCGCGTCCCCGGCGTGTCTGACGTGTTTTGGGCGAGACAATGGCCAAGGTTCATGAGGCAGTCGTGTTGGCCGGCGGGTTCGGAACGCGCTTGCGTGGTGTGGTCGATGACGTGCCGAAGCCGTTGGCGCCGGTCGCCGGCAGGCCATTCCTGGCGTGGCTGCTGGACGAACTGGCCAGGCAAGGGCTGCGCCGTGTGGTGCTTGCGACCGGATATCGAGGCGAACAGATCGAAGCCGCTTTGGGCCGGGACTGGCGGGGCATGTCGCTGGAGTATTCGCGCGAACCCGAACCGCTCGGCACGGGTGGTGCGATTGCGCTGGCGATGCAGTGCGTCGCAGGTGAAGCGTGTTTCGTGCTGAACGGCGACACTTGGGCTGAACTCGACTACGCAGCCTTCGACCGGAAAACGGCCGATGTACCGCTGGGCATAGCGTTGGCGCATGTGTCCGATGTCGCGCGTTACGGCGCCGTGCTTGTTGAAGGCGATCGTGTGACGGGATTTTCGGAGAAGGGAATGTCGGGGCCGGGCTTCATCAATGCGGGTGTATACCGGGTGTCGCGGTCGCTTCTGCATGACTTTCCGGTGGGCATGACCTTCTCGTTCGAACGAGACGTGCTGGTGCCTGTGGCTGGGCGTGAAGTGGTGGTGGGATATACCGGGACCGAGGGTTTCATCGACATCGGCGTGCCCGAAGACTACCGACGGGCGCAGACACAATTCGCGGCACTAGGGGTCGTTCGGGAATGATGGCTCGGCACGCCCTGTTTCTCGACAAGGACGGCGTGATCAACGTCGATCACGGTTACGTGTGCTCGCCCGAGCGCACGGAATTCGTTGGCGGCATCTTCGATTTATGCCGTGAGGCAACCCGGCACGATTTCCTCAATATCGTGATCACCAATCAGGCAGGCATCGCGCGCGGGTACTACACCGAACAGCAATTTCTTGCCTATATGGATTGGCTACGCGGCGAATTTCGCAAGTACGACGCGCAGATCGACGCGGTGTATTACTGCCCGCATCATCCGGTCCATGGCCTCGGCGAATACCTGCGCGACTGCGGGTGCCGCAAGCCGAAACCGGGCATGATCATCCAGGCGCAACGAGACCACAACCTCGATCTTGCCGGCTCCGTCCTGCTGGGCGACTGCACGTCGGACATTGCAGCGGGAGAAACCGCCGGCGTGGGCACGTGTATCGTTGCGCGAATGGAGGATCGGGGCGAACGGGTTTCACTGAAAGCGGAAGTGACCGGGGCTGTTTTGAGTGAACTTGCTCGGATTGGCAGGGCTTCGTCCCGGAAGGGCCCAGGCCATGATGACGTGGAAACCATCCGATGAAACTGTTGCGTGGGGCGATCAGGCGGTTGGTGAATTTCCGAAGGCGATTTACTGAAGGGCGGCACGATTACCAGGATCGGCTGGCTTCCGAAACGCTGGCTTACAAGGACGTGGCCGACATCAACGTGTTGCCGGGCATCTTTCACTATTGGTCGAACAAATACCTGCGGCCGATGATCGAGGAATTCGGGTTTTCGAATCCCGATCAGTTCTTTGCGAAATATCTGATGGAAAGTGTCCGCGCGTCCGGGGCAGCTCGAGCGCGCTTCGTCAGTATCGGCGCCGGCAATTGCGATACGGAGGTGCGGGTTGCAAAGCTGATGCGTGAGGCGGGGTTCAGCGGCTTCACGATCGAATGTTTGGACATGAATCCGCACATGCTGCAACGAGGCCGTGAGATGGCCGAATGTGAAGGCGTATCCGATCACCTTGCGTTCACCAGGGCCGATTTCAACATCTGGCAGCCGATACATCGCTACGCAGGTGTCGTGGCGAACCAGTCATTGCATCATGTGCTGAATTTGGAGGGCTTGTTTGATGCCGTGCACGCCGCGCTGCATCCGGGCGGGTTGTTTGTCACGCACGACGTGATCGGGCGGAACGGGCACATGCGCTGGCCCGAGGCGCTTGTCCCGGTACAGCGGTTCTGGGAGGAGTTGCCACGGGAGTATCGTTACAACCGTTCCCTTGGCCGGCAGGAAGACATTTACGTCAATTGGGATTGTTCCACGGAAGGGTTCGAGGGAATTCGCGCGCAGGACATCCTGCCTTTGCTGCTGGAGCGATTCGAATTTCGATTGTTCATCGGATTTGCAAACGTGATCGACGTGTTCATCGATCGTGCGTTCGGGCACAACTTCGATGAGAACCGGGAGTGGGACCGGGATTTCATTGATCGCGTCCACGCGTTCGACGAGGCAGGGATGCGCGACGGGTCTATCAAGCCGACGCACATGCTGGCTGTGATGGGATGCAACCAAGGTGCGACCTGCAAGTGTTCTCGTGGCCTCACGCCACAAATGAGCGCACGCGTGCCGTAAGGGCAGGCCTGGGCGCCACGGCCGGCGCAGGGCGGGTGGTGTGGGCGCGGTCCGCATACAATGCCGCGCTGGCGTTCGGATAACCCGCATCCCCATGGCAATGAAATTGATTATCCAGATCCCCTGCCTGAACGAGGCAGGTACCTTGGCCGTGACCTTGGCGGAACTGCCGCGCCAAGTGGCGGGTTTTGATGTCGTCGAATGGCTGGTGATCGATGACGGATCGACGGACAGTACTGCGGAAGTGGCACGCAACAACGGCGTGGATCACGTTGTCAGACATCCGGTGAACCGCGGTCTGGCGGTAGGGTTCATGACGGGACTGGATGCTTGTTTGCAGCTCGGGGCCGATGTAATCGTCAATACCGACGCCGACAATCAATATTGTGGCGCGGATGTCCTCAAGCTCGTTCAACCCATCTTGGATCATGAGGCCGACATTGTGATCGGCGCGCGACCGATCGATCGGATTGAGCATTTTTCTTGGATCAAGAAGAAGCTGCAAAAACTGGGGAGCTGGGCCGTGCGTGTCGCCAGCAAAACCGATATCGCCGATGCGCCAAGTGGGTTCCGTGCGATGTCGCGCGAGACCGCGATGAGGCTCAATGTCTTCAGCGCATACACCTACACGCTGGAAACCATCATTCAAGCCGGGCAAAGCAACTTGCGGGTCGTTTCTGTGCCGGTGCGCACCAATGGCGACCTGCGTCCTTCACGGCTGGTTCGAAGCATACCCAGTTATGTACAGCGTTCGCTGATGACGATTTTGCGTGTATTCGTCATCTATCGTCCGCTCGCGTTGTTCTTCTGGGTAGGTTCCGTCTTCATGGCGATCGGTGTCGCCGCGGGCGCGCGGTTTCTCTACTATTTTGCGCACGGAGGGGGTGGCGGTCACGTACAGTCCGTGATACTTGCGGCCTTGGGTATCACGCTGGGCATGCTGTTGTACATGATGGGATTGATCGGCGACTTGATTGCGACCAATCGCAAGTTGATGGAACGGATCGATATCCGCCTTCGGACAATGGCGTTCGGAAAACGGCAACGGGAAGGTCAGGATGGAGTCGATTGACAGGACCTTGGATGCTGGAAATGCGTCGGGATTGCCGAGGCTGCTGACGATCCTCCTGGGCGTCGCGTTCGCCCTGGTGCTGTCCGTATTGTTCGCTCGGACGGTCCAGGTGGCGATCAGTCAGCCTCCGACTTTCGATGGCGCGATGAATCTGGAAGTGGCTAGTTCGATTGCGAAAGGTGATGGATATCGCCGTAATTACGCGCAGCGGTTGCCCTTTCCTCACGAAATTCAGACCGGACCGCCTTACATTCTGCCATCTGCCGCAGTGTTCAAGCTGTGGGGTGTCGGCATTTTGCAAGCCGAAGTGGTGAACATTGCGTACTTGGCCTTTCTGCTGGGGATGGTCTACTTTCTGGTTGCGCCTCTCGGTGGCCCGCTGTTTGCCTTGTTCGCCATGTGCACGGTCATCCTGGTACCCGGGATTCAGGTGTACGGATTCTACGGATACGGTGAAATTCCGGCGCTTGCCTGGGTGTTTGCGGCAACAGTGTCGTATTTTCGACGACCCGAGAATCTGTGGGTGGGGCTCGCGGCCGGCGTGATGCTGGTTTTGGCGGCATACACCAAAACGGTCATGCTGATCGGCGTGGGTGCGCTGGGCCTGTGCGCCGTTTTCGAATGGGTGCTTACACGCGGAGATCGGATTCGACGCTTGCCGCGTTTTGTTGCTTTTGTCGGCGGTGGGCTGCTGACGATCGTGGCAATGGAAACCTGGCGTGCTGCCGCGGTCGGGGGGGGGCGCGCGTGGCGCGAATGGTGGATTGATGAGACCGGCAACATATTCGTGCAGGCTGGCGTGCAGCCAGGATTTGGCAATTACACGCATTCGCTTCTCGACAAGCTGCACACACATTTTGATCTGCTGAGCCACGATTACCGGATGTCGTCAATGTTGACCGGCCTGTGGTTGGTGCTGATCGCAGGCGCCTTTAGCGCGACATTGCTGGGCGTATTGCGACGGAAGGTGAGCTGGACCACGCTCACGGTGATGCTGATCGCCATGGTGTACATGGTGTGGTGGCTGCTCATTACGCCAACCGCTAAGGCGTGGCACCGTCGGATCATCGATGGAATGATCTGCGCCGATGTGGGATTGATCATGCTCGTGGCTGATCGCTTCACCGAGTGGCGGGCAGGCATTCGAAAAAAGGTGCCTGACGTTGGGGCAGTTCTCGTCGGGGTGCTTGTGTTGGCTTTACCCGTGCTGTGGCTGGTGAAAGGCAGCCATACCTTGTTGACGGGCCAAGCAAATCCCAGGATCTGCGGCTGGCGGATGGCATCGGCTGTGGCTTGCGATCAGTACAATCCCGCGGCGGGAACCGACGCATTGTTGCGGGTGACGCAGGAAGTTCGTGAACTTCCTGAAAATGCGTATGTGTTCGGCCTTGGCTGGTATTCGGTACCCCAACTCGGGCTGATTTCGGGACGTCACTTCATGGACTTCAACAACGTTCCGGCATCGAGACTGCAGCCTGAACGACCTGTTTATTTCGTCGAAGGACCAGATACCCCACCCGCAGTGTTGGATCGCATCCGCGAGCTTTACGACCTGCCCCGAACGCCTGACTTTGCTTATGCGTTGATACGCATTGGTTCCATGACACCCAAACCACTTCTGCCGGGCGTGGCGTCGGTGCTCCGGTATATCGATGCGTCAGACAATTATGCTTACCTTCGTGGCTTCAACCAATCCGAGGGTAAAAATGGACGATGGCTCACCGATGACAACTGGGTTTTATTGAGGCCGGTTGCTGGGGACGCGTTCAAGATGGTCATCTATGTGCCGCCACTTGCCCAATACGAGTATGCGGAGGCACCGGAAGTGGGGGTAAGTTTCGATGGCTGCCAAGCGCCACCTCAGCGGACCATACCTGGACAGAGCAACGATCTGGTGTTTGCCGTACCTGATCAGTGCCGCGTCACGGCGGGTAAACCGGTCAGCGTCCGTATCGAAGTGGACAATCTGATTGATTCATCAATTACCCACGATCAGCGTGCGCTCGGGGTTCTGGCGAAGTCATTCGGATTTGCACCGGTCGATTGAAGCGAGCTCGGTGGCCACGCAAAGACAGTATCCTTCGCCGGGAGAACACCATGATGCAATTGCAGCCAGTCGTCTTGTGCGGTGGATCAGGCACGCGCCTATGGCCGGCTTCGCGTGAAAACCATCCCAAGCAGTTGCTGTCGTTGCTGGGTGGCGACAGCCTCCTGCAAACGACCTTGCACAGGTTGGACGGATTCGCGGAAGCCCGGGTACTCGCACCGCTGGTAGTGGGGAATGAAAAGTACCGGTTCCTGATTGACGAGCAGTTGCGTGCGAGCGGTGTGGGCCGCCCCACATTGCTGCTGGAACCAGTCGGACGCAATACGGCCCCGGCGCTCAGTTTGGCCGCGGCCTTGGCGGCTGCGGAGGGCATCGATCCCGTGCTGCTGGTGATGCCGGCGGACCACGTGATCACAGACGAGCCTGCGTTTCGCGAAGCGGTTGCACGTGGTCTTGCCGCCGCTGGCGAAGGTGATTTCGTGACCTTCGGGGTGGTGCCTACTCGTCCGGAAACGGGTTATGGCTACTTGCGCCTGGGAGCAGAGAAATCCGACAGGCCGGGCATTCATGTCCTTGATGCCTTCGTCGAAAAACCGGATGCGGGGACTGCCCGGACTTATCTGGCGAGCGGCAAATATTTGTGGAATAGCGGCATCTTCCTGATGCGGGCCTCGACTTGGCTCACGGCCGTAGCGGCATTGCAGCCGACCATGCATCGTGCGTGTCTGGATGCCGTGAAGGGCGCTCGCAGGGACGGGGATTTCCTCAGGGTGGACAGGGACGCTTTTGAGACCAGCCCTTCGGATTCGATCGACTATGCAGTCATGGAGAAACTGCACGACCACCCGGAGCTCGGCGGAGCGTCGGTTGTGCCTCTGGACGCACGATGGTCCGACGTCGGATCCTGGGATTCTTTGCACGAAATCGCGGATCGGGACGCATCGGGTAACGTCACGCGAGGCGACGTGCTGCTGGAAGATTGCCGTGATTCCCTGGTGCTTGCACAGTCCCGATTGGTAGCGACGCTCGGTTGCGAAGGTATCGTCGTCGTGGAAACGCCCGATGCGGTGCTGGTGACGGATAAGCGGCGCAGCCAGGACGTGAAAAAACTCGTTGACAAAATGAAAGCGAGCCAGCGTGAGGAAGTTTCGACGCCTCGCAAGGTATTCCGGCCATGGGGCTGGTACGACTCGTTGGAATTCGGTCCGGGTTTCCAAGTCAAACGTATCGGCGTCAACCCGGGAGCCAGCCTATCGTTGCAGATGCACCATCGTCGCGCGGAACATTGGGTGGTCATCCGCGGTGTCGGCCATGTCACCAACGGGGATAAGGTATTCGATCTGCACGCCAACGAGTCCACCTATATTCCGATCGGCACCCGACACCGTCTCGAAAATTTGACCAGTGAGGCGCTGGAGATCATCGAGGTGCAGACCGGCGAATACCTGGGTGAAGATGACATCGTACGCTTCGAGGATCGCTACGCACGCATCGAGAAGTGACCCTGCTTTCGTTGATCAAATTGCCAACGCGTCGCGCAATCGGGCGTACAAATCTAGCGCCTTGGGATTCGCCAGCGCGTCGGTATTCTTCACCGTTTCTCCGTGGATCACGGCACGCACGGCGAGCTCCGAAATTTTGCCGGAGATGGTGCGCGGGATGTCGTCGACCTGCAGGATTTTCGCGGGTACATGGCGCGGGGTAGTGTTGGCGCGGATCTGCTGTCGAATTTTCTCGCGCAGCGCGTCTTCGAGCGTGACGCCTTCGCGCAGGCGCACGAACAGCACGATACGCTCGTCACCCTGCCAGTGCTGGCCGATCGCGACCGATTCCAGGATTTCCGGCAACTGTTCCACCTGACGATAGATTTCGGCGGTGCCGATGCGCACGCCGCCCGGGTTCAAGGTGGCGTCGGAACGGCCATAGATGATGATGCCATCGTGCGCGGTGAGTTCGGCGCGGTCGCCGTGGCACCACACGCCCGGCACCTTGGAAAAATAGGCGGCGCGGTATTTCTCGCCGTCGGGATCGTTCCAGAAGTACACCGGCATCGACGGGAACGGCGCGGCGCACGCCAGTTCGCCGGGCTGTTCGCGCACCGGCTGGCCGGCTTCGTCCAGAATTTCGACTTTCATGCCGAGCCCGCGGCTTTGCAGTTCGCCGCGCCAGACCGGCAACAGCGGGTTGCCGAGTGCAAAGCACGAAATGATGTCGGTGCCGCCCGATATCGATGCCAGCAGCACGCGCTCCTTCACGTCACAATAAACGTAGTCGAAACTTTCTGGCGCGAGCG
>Ga0134125_10001456_pt1 | contig 29061 bp, 27 predicted proteins | sample KB31751_FD_96464 | JGI IMG/M metagenome (GOLD analysis project Ga0134125, IMG submission 96464) | Terrestrial soil microbial communities with excess Nitrogen fertilizer from Kellogg Biological Station, Michigan, USA - KB3-175-1 | ecosystem: Environmental > Terrestrial > Soil > Unclassified ... | reverse complement strand
CTCGCCATAGATCTGCGCTGCAAGCGTCTTGTTCGGCGCAAGAATGAGCGCCGGGCGATTGGTCCGCGCAATCACCTGCGCCATCGTGAAGGTCTTGCCCGAGCCGGTAACGCCGAGCAGCACTTGCTCGCGCTCGTCACGCGCGATGCCTTCGGCAAGCTCCACGATCGCCTGCGGTTGGTCGCCGGCGGGCTGGAACTCGGACTGGATGGCGAAGCGCTGGCCGCCCTGGACCGGGGCGCGCGCGGCAGTGAGCAACGGCATAGGGCTAAGATAAGGCGCGCGCGGCCGCGACACCAGCGGCCGGCACAGCCCAGAGGCGGCCTCGCTGCGCAAGGAACTGTGGCGGCGAGGCCGCCGCCGGATGCTTTGTTGCGCCCTCTCCCCGGCCTTCCCGGCGCGCTCCAGCCATGCCGCAAAACACCGCGGAATCGCGTGCTCGGCGGTTGCGGATGCTGCGCTGCGGCAGTAGTTTACCGCGCTTAATCACCCTCGACCGGTAGCATGCCATGTCTTTCCTCGCCGACCGTCTGTCGCGCATCAAGCCGTCCGCGACGCTCGCCATGACCAAACTGGCGCTGGAATTGAAGGCCGCCGGGCGCGACATCATCAGCCTCTCGGCCGGCGAGCCCGATTTCGACACGCCGGAGAACATCCGCGCCGCGGCAAACCGCGCCATCGAGAGCGGCCAGACGCGCTACACCGCCGTCGACGGCACGCCCGAGCTCAAGAAGGCGATCGCCGCGAAGTTCAAGCGCGAGAACACCCTCGACTACGCGGCCAGCCAGATCATTGTCGGCACCGGCGGCAAGCAGGTGCTGTTCAACGCGCTGCTCGCCACCGTTAATCCCGGCGACGAGGTCATCATCCCGGCGCCCTATTGGGTCTCCTATCCCGATATCGTGCTGCTGGCCGAGGGGACCCCGGTGGCCGTGCCCTGCCCGCAGAACAACGGCTTCAAGCTGCGCGCCGAGGATCTCGAGCAGGCGATCACACGGAAGACGAAGTGGCTCATCCTCAATTCGCCCTCGAATCCGACCGGCGCCGCCTATACCGCCGAGGAGCTGCGCGGGCTTGCCGATGTGCTGCTGCGCCATCCCGATGTCTGGGTGCTCGCTGACGATATGTACGAGCACCTCGTCTATGACGGGTTCAAATTCACCACCATCGCGCAGATCGAGCCCAAGCTCTATCCGCGGACGCTGACCTTGAACGGTGTCTCCAAGGCCTATTGCATGACCGGCTGGCGCATCGGTTTCGGCGGCGGCCCGACCGAGCTGATCAAGGCGATGACGACCTTGCAGTCGCAATCGACCTCGAATCCCAGCTCGATCAGCCAGGCCGCGTCGGTCGAGGCGCTCAACGGTCCGAAGGACTTCATTCCGAGGCACAATCAGAGCTTCAGGGAGCGCCGCGACTTGGTGGTGCAGATGCTGAACCGCGCCAAGGGGATTCATTGCCCGCGGCCGGAGGGCGCATTCTACGTCTATCCTTCCTGTGCCGGCACGCTCGGCAAGCGCACGCCCAAGGGCAAGGTGATCGAGAACGACACCGGCTTTGTCCAGTACCTGCTGGAAGCCGAGGGCGTGGCGGTGGTGCAGGGCGAGGCGTTCGGCCTCTCGCCGCATTTCCGCATCTCCTACGCCACCTCGACCGAGGCGCTGCGCGACGCGTGCACGCGGATCGAGCGCGCGTGCGCAGCGCTCGCCTGAGGTGACCCGGGTCGCCCGACCCGACGAGCTCGGCTGGGTCGCCGATACCATCGCCGCTTCCTTCCGTCCCTATATCGCGCGCATGGGGCGCGCGCCGGCGCCGGTGACCGCCGATCACGCGGCAATGATCGCTGCAGGCGAGGTCCATCTGCTGGAGGAGGCCGGCGAGCGGCTCGGGCTCATCGTGCTCCGCGCCGCGCCCGACCATCTCTTCGTCGATATCGTCGCGGTGGCCTCTGGTGCGCAGCGCCGCGGCATCGGCTGCGCGCTAATGCGCTTTGCCGAGGTGGAAGCGCGGCGGCTCGGACTTCCGGCCGTTCGGCTCTACACCAATGCCAAGATGGCGGAAGCGCTCAGCTTCTATCCGGCGCTGGGATATCGCCAGACCGACGCGCGCCGCGAGGATGGCTTCGACCGCGTCTACTTCGAAAAGCGGCTCGACACGAAGTCCTAGCGAACGAGGCGACGCTCCTCTCCCGCAAGCGGGAGAGAGGCGCCAGCAGTTCATGCCTTACTCAAAACGGCGCATAGCCCGGCCACCCGTTCGGGTATGGATAGGCCGGATGAGGGTAATAGCCCTGCACCGGCACGACGCATTGCTCGCCGCTCTGTGCCGCCGCTGGCGGTACCGCTCCGGGTGGCGGGGGTGGCGGCGACGCGCCGCGGCCGCAGGGGACATAGGCGTAGGTAACCGGCGGTGCCGGCGCATAATAGACGCAGCCGGCGAGGAGGGCGGTTCCCAGGGCGATCAGGCCGTTGTGGCGGAGCCTCATGCTTTCTCTCGTTCGGCGGTGCACTCCCCAAGATATAGGGCGGCAGGGCCCCTTCCTTTCTCCGTTGCACGCAAATGTGTGGGGCCGGCGCTGCGATCGAGATTCCCGTTGCGCCGCGATGATCGGCGCGCGACCATTCTTCCTTGAGAAGAGGCGTCGCCAGCGCGTGGCGGTCTCTCGCACGCCAGGCCAGACGCCCGTCGCGAACGGGAAGGAGGCGTGCATGACCGACAGATCCGCTGGAGCCCGCTGCGCCGCCCTGGTCGGGCCGTATCTCTCCGGCAAGACGACGCTGCTGGAAGCCCTGCTCTTTGCGAGCGGCTCGACGCATCGGCGCGGCACGGTGAAGGACGGCAACACCGTCGGCGATCATAGCGCCGAGGCGCGGGGGCGGCAGATGACCACCGAGCTCAATGTCGCCGCCGCTTCCTGCCTCGGCGATCCCTGGACCATCCTCGATTGCCCGGGCTCGGTCGAACTGGCCTGGGAGGCGCAAAGCGCCCTTATGGCCGCCGATGTGGCGGTCGTGGTCTGCGAGCCGGAAACCGAGCGGGTCCTCACCTTGAGCCCGCTCTTCAAATTTCTGGACGACCACTCGATTCCGCACATGGTGTTCATCAACAAGATGGACAGCGCCAATGCGCGGGTGAGCGAAGTGCTGGGGGCGCTGCAATCGGTCTCGCAGCGGCCGCTGGTGCTGCGTCAGGTGCCGCTGCCGGATCCCGAGGGGAAGGCGATCGGCTATGTCGATCTGGTCAGCGAGCGCACCTACAAATACAAGCCCGGCGAGGCTTCCGACCTGATCAAGCTGCCCGACGACCTGCTCGAGGAAGAGAAGGTCACGCGGGCCGGGCTCGTCGAGAAGCTCGCCGATTTCGACGACGAGCTGCTGGAGCAGCTGCTCGAGGACGTGCAGCCCTCGAAGGCGGAGATCTATGGTCATCTGGCGCGGAATCTGAGCACCGATCGGATCGTGCCGGTGTTCCTCGGCTCCGCGCTCTTCGATCACGGCGTTCGGCGCCTCTGGAAAGCGCTGCGGCATGAGACCCCCGCCGCAGCGCAGACCGCGGAGCGGCTGGGCCTGCCGGCCGGCGGCAAGGAGACGGTGGCACAGGTGATCAAGACCTATCACGCGCCGCACTCCGGCAAGCTCTCGCTGGCGCGCATCTGGAGCGGTCAGGTGACCGACGGCATGACCTTGGGTGGCGTGCGGGTCGCCGGCGTGCTGCGCCTCACCGGATCGCATCAGGAGAAGCTGCCATCGGCGCAGCTGGGCGACGTAGTGGCGCTGGGACGGCTCGACGGAATCGGCACCGGCGCAGTGCTGTCCACCGGCACGGCGCCGCAACTGGCGAAGCCGCCGCTGCCCGAGCCGGTCTATGGCCTGGCGCTCGCCGCCGAGAAGCGCAGCGACGACGTCAAGCTTACCGCCGCGATCGCGAAGCTGATCGAGGAGGACCCGACGCTGCATCTCCAGCAGAACGCCGAGCTGCAGGAGATGGTGCTGTGGGGCCAGGGCGACATCCACCTGCAGATCGCCATCGACCGATTGCGCCAGAAGTACAGCCTGCCGGTGACTGCGCGGAAGCCGCAGGTACCCTACAACGAGACGATCCGCCGGAGTACCGCGCAGCATGCGCGCTTCAAGCGCCAGTCGGGTGGCCATGGCCAGTTCGCCGACATCCAGATCGAGGTGAAGCCGCTGCCGCGCGGCACCGGCCATGTCTTCACCGATGCCGTGGTCGGCGGCGCCATCCCGCGCAACTACATCCCGGCCGTCGAGGAAGGCGTGATGGAATACCTGCGCCATGGGCCGCTGGGATGCCCCGTGGTCGACGTGTCGGTGACGTTGGTCACCGGCCAGTTCCACGCGGTCGACAGCTCGGACCAGGCATTCAAGACCTGCGCGCGTGTGGCGATGACCGAGGCCATGGCCAAATGCGATCCCGTGCTGCTTGAGCCCATTCATCACGTCGAGATCTCGGTGCCCAACGCCTTCACCTCGAAGGTGCAGCGCGTGATCTCCGGGCGGCGCGGCCAGATCCTGGGCTTCGATGCCAAGCCCGGCTGGGAGGGCTGGGACGCGGTGACGGCGCTGCTGCCGCAGGCGGAGCTGCATGACCTCATCATCGAGCTGCGCTCGGTGACGTTGGGGGTCGGCACTTACAGCGATCGCTTCGATCACCTGCAGGAACTCACCGGCAAGCTCGCCGAGCGGGCGATGGCCGGCCGCGGCGAGCAGGCGGCGCAGTAACCATCTTCGGGCGGAGCGTGTGGCGGCGAGGCGCGCTCGCGCGAGCGTGATTTGCCGTGAGCGCGGCAGGACGCTATCTGGCGAGGCAAGGGGCAGGCGCGGAGGCGAGGAGAGAGGGTATGCTCATCAGGCAGAAGCGCGGCTGGGAGCTCGTGGAGAGCGAAGCCACCCCGGAAGCGGTCTTTCACGACCGGCGCCGCATTCTTCAGGCGATGGGCTTCGGCGCGATGCTGGCCGCTGCGCCGGTCGAGGCGGCGCTCGCCGCGCCCGAGGCCGACCCTTCGGCCGGGCTTTATCCGGCGAAGCGCAATCCGAGCTACACGCTCGATCGGCCGATCACCCCAGAGAAGCTCGTCACCACCTATAACAACTTCTACGAATTCGGCTCGCAGAAGACCATCGCCGAGGATGCGCAGCAGCTGCCGATCCGGCCTTGGACGGTGACCATCGATGGGATGGTCGAGAAGCCGATGAAGCTCGGCATCGACGATCTCCTGAAGCGCGTCACGCTCGAGGAGCGGCTCTATCGCCATCGCTGCGTCGAAGCATGGTCGATTGCGGTGCCCTGGACCGGCTTCCCGATGAAGGCGCTGGTCGATATGGCGCAGCCGCTCGCCTCGGCGAAGTTCGTCCGCATGGAGACCTTCCGCGATCCCAAGGTCGCGCCGGGCCAGAAGCAGTTCTGGTACCCATGGCCCTATGTCGAGGGAATGACGATGGCCGAGGCGACGAACGAGCTCGCCTTTCTCGCCACGGGCATGTACGCCAAGCCGATGCCGCGCCAGGACGGCGCGCCGCTGCGTCTCGTGCTGCCGTGGAAATACGGCTTCAAATCGATCAAGTCGATCGTCAAGTTCACCTTCACCGATAAGCAGCCGATTGGCTTCTGGCAGGAGCTGCAGGGTGACGAGTACGGCTTCTGGGCGAACGTCAATCCCGCCGTGCCGCATCCGCGCTGGAGCCAGGCGACCGAGCGCGTGCTCGGCACGGACGGGCGCCGCCCGACCTTGCTGTTCAATGGCTACGGCGAATACGTCGCGGCGCTCTACAAGGGTCTCGAGAACCAGCCCCTCTATCGCTGAGCTGCGGCTTCGGCGCCGCAAGGCACCGGTTCCCCCTTCTTTCGCGACCGCCCGTATCTGGGCGCGTCGAATCGATCCAGGCGCGGGAAATCGCTGATACCGGTGCTTTGCGCCGTCGCCGCGTCGAAGTAGAATGCACCGCAACATCCCCTTTTCGGAGGAATGACGATGCGTTCTCGTCTCGGCTACGGTGCGGTCGCTCTAGCCCTCGCTCTCCTGCTCGCAGGGTGCGGCAGCTCCACCGGCGATCGGGCGGTGAGCGGCGCGGGCATCGGCGCGGCGGCGGGTGCGGTCGGCGGTGCGCTGCTCGGAGTGCCGCTGGCCGGCGCCGCAATCGGCGCGGCGGCGGGCGGGACGATCGGCGCCGCGACGACCCCGTCCCAGGTCGATCTCGGCAAGCCCGTCTGGAAGTAGCGCATCCCCGGCCCGGGCGGGTCGCCTGGGCGAGCCGTCCCCGGGCTCTCCTGACCTGACCGAAGCTTTGCCGCGCGCGGCGTAGCCGCGGGCGATTGACGTCTTGACGCCTCCCCCTTACGTGGGGGTGCGCAAGCGGCTCGCCGGGCGTTAGTTTGCTGCCGCTATCGGCAAGTCGGGGGAGAAGGAGCGGGTTTTGGCGGCCGATTCCAGCGAGGGGTTGCCGGGCGACGCCGAGCAGCTGCAACTACTGTCTTCGGCGATCGCCGACTACGCGGTATGGCTGCTCGATGCGACAGGGCGGGTCGCGAGCTGGAACATCGGCGCCGAGCGCTTCCAGGGCTACGCGCCGGCCGACGTTGTCGGGCGCGACTTCGCCATCTTCTTCACGCCCGAAGATCAGGCGAGCGCCCGGCCTCAATCGGTGCTCGCGGCGGCGCGGCGCGATGGCCGGCTCGAGACGGAGAGCTGGAGCGTGCGCAAGGACGGCTCGCGCTTTTGGGCACGCCGTGTGATCGAGGCTGTGCGCAACGAGGGTGGGGCCGTCACCGGCTTCGTCACGATCACGCGCAACATGACCGATCGAATGGAGTCTCAGGAAGCGCTGCGCGAAAGCGAGCGGCGCTTTCGCCTGCTGGTCCAGGGGGTGGTCGACTACGCCATCTTCATGCTCGATCCGGACGGCATCGTCACCAACTGGAACCCGGGCGCGCAGCGCATCAAGGGCTACGCCGCCGAGGAGATCGTCGGGCACCACTTCTCGCGTTTCTATACCGATGAGGACCGGCAGCGCGGGGTCCCGCAGCAGGCGCTGGCGAGAGCGCGGCGCGAGGGCAAATACGAGGCGGAAGGCTGGCGCATGCGCAAAGACGGCACTCGCTTCTGGGCGAGCGTCGTGATCGACGCGATCCGCGACGAGACTGGTACCTTGATCGGCTTTGCCAAGGTCACGCGCGACATCAGCGCGCAGCGCGCGGCACAGGAGGCGCTGGAGAATACCCGCGCGGCCCTGGCGCAGGCGCAGAAGATGGAGGCGATCGGCCAGCTTACCGGCGGCGTCGCGCACGACTTCAACAATCTGCTCACCGTCGTCATCAGCAACCTCGATCTCATCCTGCAGGACCCCTCCGACGCGATGCGGACCGAGCGCTTGGCGCAGGGCGCGCAGCGCGCGGCCGAGCGCGGCGCCCGGCTGACGCGACAGCTCCTCGCCTTCGCGCGGCGTCAGCCGCTGCGGCCCGAGCTTGTCGAACTCAATCCGCTGATCGCCGGTTTTCAGGCGGTGCTGCGGCGCGCTTGCGGCGATGCGGTCGATCTGGAGCTGCATCTCGGCAATGTCGTGCGCGCGGTGAACATCGACGCGGCACAGTTCGAGGCCGCGCTGCTCAATCTTGTCCTGAACGCCCGCGATGCGATGGGTGAGGGCGGGGTGTTGCGCGTTGCCACCGAGACTGTCGAGGTGGCGAGCGGCGATCCCGTCGCCATCGAGGGACTCGCGCCCGGCAGTTATGCGGCGGTGACCGTGCACGATACCGGCTGCGGCATGTCGCCCGAGGTGTTGAGGCGCGCCATCGAGCCCTTCTTTACCACCAAGGAGACCGGGCGCGGCACCGGCCTCGGCCTCAGCCAGGTCTATGGCTTCGTCAATCAGTCGGGCGGCCACATGTCGATCGACAGCGCCGTCGGCCGGGGAACGACGGTGCGCTTGCTGCTGCCGGCGGCGCGCACCACCGCCTTGCGCGAGCCGCGCAAGCAGCGTGCGGGCATCGTCCTCGTCGTCGAGGACGATCCCGACGTGCTCCAATCGACGGTCGAGATGGTGCGCGGCCTCGGTTACGACGTGCTCACCGCCGGCGACGCGCTCGACGCGCTGACGCTGTTGAAGCGCAACCTGCCGATCGACGTGCTCTTCTCGGATATCGTCATGCCGCGCGGCATGAACGGCGTCGAGCTCGCCCGCGAGGCGCGCAAGCTCCGGCCGGAGCTGCGCGTCGTCCTGTCCTCGGGCTACGCCAGCAGCGTCCTCTCGGTGGAGCACGGGCTCACCGCCGACTTTGCCTTTATCGGTAAGCCCTATCGCTGGCCCGATCTCGCCGAGAAGCTGCGCGGCGGCCGCGTCAACTAGGCGGACTCAGCGCCGGTACGGGTAGCAGCGCGCCCGGTCGAGATCGAGGCCGAAATGGTCGGCCAGCGCGCGGATCGGCGCCGCATGCTCGCCGTAGGGATCGGCATTGGCGAATCCCACGATGATCGGCCGGAAGCTGCGATCCTCCCTGCCGCCGGGCGGCAGCATGGCGGTGACCAGCGGCTTGCCCTCGTCGTTGCGCAAGGTGAGGAACAGCGGCATCGCCCGTTGCACGTGCGATTTGAGCCCGATCTGCTGTTCGATGAAGCGGCGCGAGGCGGGCGCGAAGCTTTGCTCCGCCTTGCTCTCCTCCTGGCGAAAATATTTTTCGACCGAGTGATGCATGGCCTGGGACTCGTCCGCCGCCTCGGCTTCGGTCTCGAGACGGAACCAGGTCATGCCGGCCGGAGCGTCACAAACGTAGAGCATGCATCCTCCGCCGGTTTTCACTAAGAACTTGGCCTTCGGGCCGGCCGGGACAAGCATCGGGGAGGAGAGAATGGAGGCGCTCGATTTCACCGGACGCACGGTGCTCGTCGCCGGCGGCTCCAGCGGCATCGGCAACGGCATCGCTCAGGCGTTCCGCGCCCACGGCGCCGAGGTGCATGTCTGGGGCACACGCGCGCGCGCCGAGGATTACGCCGCTGCCGAGGGGAGCGATCTCGCGGGGCTGCATTACGCTCGGCTCGATCTTGCCGATTCGGCCGCCATCGATCGCTACGAGCCTCCATTCTCTCGCCTCGATGTGCTCGTCCTTGCGCAAGGTATCGTCGTCTACCGGCAAGGCGAGTTCAAGCCGGCCGAGTTTCGCCGCGTTGTCGAACTGAATCTGGTGAGCCTGATGAACTGCAGCGCTCGCTTTCACGACATGCTCGCGGAGAGCAAGGGTTCGCTTATCGTCGTGAGCTCCACCGCAGCCTTCCATGCGACGCGGGGCAATCCCGCCTACAATGCCTCCAAGACCGGCGCGCTGGGGCTGACGCGCACGCTCGCCCAAGCCTGGGCCGGCGACGGGATCCGGGTCAACGGCATCGCACCCGGGCTGGTGGCGACCAAGCTCACCCGCGTCACCACCGACCATCCCGCGCGGCTCGCCGCGGCTCTGGAGCAAATCCCGCTCGGCCGTCTCGGCACCCCCGAGGACATGGCCGGCGCCGCCCTCTTTCTTGCCTCGCCGCTCGCGGCCTATATCGTCGGCCAGACCATTGTCGTCGACGGCGGGCTCATTCTTTAATGGGCGGGCCGGAGGCGGGCGGGAGAGGCAGGACATGACCGAACGGGCAGCGTTGAGCGAAACCAGCGGCGAGTTCCTCACGCTGCACGAATTCGTCAAGGCGGCGAAGATCAAGCTGTCGCCCAATATCTGGGACTATCTGATCGGCGGCACTGAGAGCGAGACGACGGTGAAGCGCAACCGTCAGGCGATCGATTCCCTCGCCTTCCGGCCGCGGGTGCTGCGCGACGTCTCGCGCATCGACTGCAACGGCACGCTGCTCGGGCGCAAGCTGCGCCTGCCGGTGCTGCTCGCCCCGGTCGGCTCGCTCGAATCCTTCGATCCCGGCGGCGCGGCGACGGCCGCCAAGGCCGCCGACGCCTTCGGCGTGCCGATCATGGTGAGCTCGGTCACCCATCCCGGGCTCGAAGCGACGGCCGAGGCGACCTCCGGGCCTAAGATCTTCCAGCTCTATGTGCGCGGTGACGAGGCCTGGACCGATGACTTCGTGCGGCGGGCGCGCGATGCCGGCTACGACGCCTTCTGCTTCACCGTCGACACCGCGGTTTACAGCCGGCGCGAGCGCGACATCGCCAAGCGCTTCATCAAGCCCTGGCGGCAGCGCGCCACCGGTCAGTTCTTCCAGGCCGGGCTCAACTGGGACCATGTGAAGCGCTTCAAGGACAAGCACGACCTGCCGTTGATCTTGAAGGGCGTCGCTACGGCCGAGGATGCCGACCTCGCCTGCGCCCATGGCGCCGCCGCGGTCTATGTCTCCAATCATGGCGGCCGTCAGCTCGACCATGGCCGCGGCACCATCGAGGTGCTGCCCGAAGTGGTGGAGGCGGTGGGCGGTCGCGCCGAGGTGATCATCGATGGCGGCTTCAGCCGCGGCACCGACATTCTCAAGGCGCTGGCGCTCGGCGCGCGCGCCGTCTCGCTCGGGCGCCTCTATTGCTACGGATTGGCGGCGGCGGGCGAGGCCGGGGTCTTCCACGTGCTCGAGCTGCTTGAGACCGAGATGGCCACGAGCCTCGGCCTGCTCGGCATCACCGATCTCGCCGGGCTCGGCAAGTCCTGTCTCCACCCGGCGACGCCGGTGGTGGCGCCGCATGTGCATAGCGCCTTCCCGCTGCTCAATCTCGCCGACGAGGGTTATGGCGGCCGCTGAGCCGTCGCCTCAATCGAGCAGGCGCTGGCTCTCGGGCGAGCGAGGATAGCGGCGGCGCTCGATGGCGAAATAGGCGCTGAGCAGCGGCACGTCTATGCCGAGCGCGCGGCGCAGCTCGTCGAGGCTTTTGTCGAGATGCTCCGCATAGGGCGCCCGGTCGAGCGCCGCGCAGCCCAACACCCGGGCGATGCGGATGGCATCGCGGAAGATGCACACATCCTCCTTGTCGAAGCGATAGATGCCGGGATAGAGCCGCTCGGCCACGAGCGCGAAGAGCCGCTCCTCGGCCGCGCCCAGCCGCGGCGTGCTGCCCATGGTGAAGCCGATGACGAAGGCCTCGTCCTTGGCGAGCAATCCCCGCCCGAGCAAGGCGTGGATGTAGTCATGCGTCTTGAGATCGACGGCGCCGTGAAACAGGTTGAAGCGCGGGTTCTCGGCGAGCTGGACCATCAGCGGAATCTCGTCCGGCGCGGCGCCGACCCGTGCCAAATCCGCCGCTGCCTGGCGCAAGCTGAGATCGCCGCGCGACAGCGGGATGTGCCAGTCCGCATAGCTCAGGGTCTCGCGCATCGCGACATGTCCCCGTCGGCCGCATCCCGTCCGACAAACGTCGGCCGACGGCCTCCATCAGCATGTTCCACTTCCGGTTAGCGAACCCTTGACCGGCCGGCGCAAGGAAATTCCGGCTTGGCTCTCCGCTGCGCAAGGTCGTTGCCAGTACTTGAGTTCCGGCCGAGCCGCCGCTCATTGCGGCGTGATTCTGCCGTCGCGATCGATGCGGAGCGAGCGGGCGGCGCCTTCGGGCGAGCGCGCTGCTGTCGCCGTCCACGCGCCATCGGCGTGCTGCCGGAGCGCGTCGATCCGCGCATAGCCCTGATTGTGCAGCGCATCGGTCGCCTGGGCGCGCGAGAGGGGGGCAGGCGGCGGCGAGACGCCGAGCGCCGGATGCGGATTCGCCTCATGCGGCGGCACCCCGGCCAGGTCCGTCCGACGGTCATGGAGCGGCGGGGTCTGCTGCACCGGCGCCTTCGCCACGTCGGTCTGACGCACATGCTTCGGCGGCTCGAGCAGCGGCACGACCGCCGACAGCGCCCAGGCAAAGAGAAGGAGAATAAAGCCGACGCGGATGAAGGTGTGGGGACGCATGCGCAAACCCATGCGGGAAGCCGGCTTTTGCTGAACCACCCCATGCGCGTCGCGGTTCCATGGCATCACGTGGTCCCGCGCGCTGCGCAACTCTGCGGCCCCGCTGCTGCATGGACGGATCCTGCCGGCGGCCAGATTTTCAGGGCAGCCGATCCCGGTGGTTGAATCGCGCCGGAGCCGCCGTGCCCGATGTTTGCGATCCGATGAATTCGATATGAGATCGGTCCGGCCGCTCGAACGATGCCACCTGCACGGTGTTGCCTGCGGTCAGGGAACGGAGGTGTGCGATGGCAGCGAAGAGTGGTGTCCTCGCGCCCATGGGCGTGGGCGAGATCGGTCGCGCGGTGGCGGGTTTTGCTGCCGGGTTCGGAGCGGTACTGATCTTTCACCAGGGCATGCTGATGTTGTTGCACGTGCTCGGCGTGACGCCGGCATTGCCGTTTTCTCTGCGGCCAACAGCGCCCTGGGGCGTTCCCGTCGTGTGGTCGGCCGCCTTCTGGGGCGGCGCCTGGGGTGTGATCTACGCCTTCGCCGAGCGCGTCTTTCCGCCGCGCCCGCTTTATTGGATCGCGGCGGTGCTGTTCGGCGCCGTCCTGCTGTCGCTCGTGGCGTGGTTCATCGTTATGCCGCTCAAGGGATTGCCCCAGGGCGGCGGTTGGCGCGCTGCCGGCATTGCGACCGGCCTCCTGGTGAATGGCGCCTGGGGATTCGGCACGGGGCTTCTGCTGGGCCCGCGCGCGCACTGAGATACTGCGGGCCTAGACGGCGCTTAGCCGTTTCGCCAGCTCGATGATGCCATTGACGACGTCGCCGAGGTCGCCATAGGCCGTCTCCAACTTACAGCCTAGGCAGCTCTGCTCGTTGAAGTGCTCCAGGACTGCGCTCGGATATTCGCGTGAAAGCCAGGCGAGCGTTCTCTTCCGAAGTTCATCGAGGCTCGATGGCGAAATGCAGCCACCGCGTTTTCCTGCCTCGATGAAAACTCGCTGATGACGCGGGCAGGTAAAGCGAAATGCCACCATCCGGATCGATCCTGAAATTAGATTTCGATCATCTGATGAGGACGAACGCGCCTGCGCAACCGTCGGTCGCCGATTTGCCATCTTTGCTACACGCGATCACAATTTTGCCCGTACTTGCCGAAAGGTTGGGTGTGCAAACTATTTCGTTAGCCCCTCCACCTCCGGCAGGTCCGATGCAGATAGTCGAAGTGCGATTGCCCCGCGCCGAGGTTGCGGGGCGGATGGATGACATGCGGCACTGGCTGGCGACCCGCAGTTGCCAGCACACTCTGACCTCGACGGGCAGCAGCAGCGAGTCGGTGGTGCTTGTGGAATTCGCCTCGGAGGCCGATGCGGGCGACTTCGCCCAGGAATTCGGCGGCAGCCTGGTGCCGGGCTGAGCCCCGCAGACTCGGCGTGGCTCCGACCTGCACCAAAGGAAAAGGCCGGGAACCATTGGAAGATTCCCGGCAAATTTGAACAGGGAGGCTTCACGTCTGGGAGACGTAAGGATCCGAAGACCCTCTTTCCGGGCGCATTGTCCCGGAAATCCGCGCCGCAGCGCTATCGCGCCACAGCAAATCCGACGCCTCGAAAATGCATGCGCACCGGCTAAAGCGCCAACGGGAATTTGGGCGGGCACGGTTGCAAAAACTGCATCCCTTTGGACGCTACCGATGCGCGCAACCAAGTTGCGCTTCCGGCGTTCGCTACCTGCAGGTCATCAACCCAGGGCTTCGCATGGAACAAGCGGTGCTGAACGCGGCGGAGGCGGCGCCGGAGCATGTCGAACGCGAGCGCCGCGAGCCGCCGCCGCCGGCGCTCATTCCAGGATGGCGTTGTCTGCCGCGCGCGCTGATCCGCGCCAACGGCGAAGAGGGCTATGTCGATCTCGCGGCGCTCAACGCGGTGCGCGGCGTGGTCCTCGTGGCCTTGCTCGAGCCCGATGAGGAGGCCAGCCCCGAGGAGGCGCGCACCGCGTTCCTCGCCATGCTGGAGCAGGAAGGATTCGAGCGGCGCTTTCCCGGCGAGCTGCCGGTCGTCGCCTTGGCGCAGCGCCGCGCCGAAGCCGATCAGCTCGCCGCGGCGGTCGATCGCGCCTTCGCGGCCCTGCCGCCCGTGAGCTTTGCCGAGGAATGGGTCGAGTGGCTCGCCGAGCGGCTGGGGCCGGATGCGCCGCCACCTGCGATTGAGCCTGCCCCGGCGCTGTCAGCGCCGCGCCGCGACGAGGCGCCGCCAGAGCGTGCGACCGATGCGCTGCCGCTGCTGGCGCCGACGCGCGAGGAAGAGGCGGTCGAGTCGGCACCGCCCATCGAGGTCTCGGCGGAAATGCCGCCGCAATCGGAGCCCGAGCAGGCCGCTTCCGTGCTCGATTGGGGAGCGAGCTTCGGCTTTGCCGCGGGTGTCGTGCTGGCGCTGCTTGTCGGCTTGCTGGCGCTGCTGTCGCGCGCGGGCCGGATCTTCTAGCGAGCGGCTCGCCGCTGGCGTTAGCTGTTGCGCCCTTCGGCCACTTTCCGCAGCAGGAAGTCGCGGAAGACGGCGATGCGCTTCGAGGTGCGGAGCTCCTCGGGATAGACGAAATAGGTCTCGACCTCTGGGCCGTTCAGTTCCGGCAGGATGCGAATGAGGTCGATCGCCTCCTGCGCCATGAAGTCCGGCAGCGCGGCGATGCCGAGCCCGCTCTCGACGGCGCGCAGGATGCCGTAGACATTGTTGACCATGAAGATCGGCCGCCGCTCATAGCCGGGCCGCGAACCCGCCTCCCAGAGCCAGTTGATCGGCCGCACCGGCGGGCGCGAATCCTGCCCGTAGACGATGATGCGGTGCTTATCGAGATCCTCCGGCTTCTGCGGCGTGCCGAAGCGCTTCAGGTATTCGGAGGAGGCGTAGATGTGATAGCGCAAGGTGGTCAGGTGCCGCTGCACCAGATCCGGCTGGCGCGGCGCCGACATACGGATCGCCACATCGGCCTCGCGCATCGAGAGGTCGAGCTCGGTGTCGTCGACCACGAGGCTCACCTGGATCTCGGGGTAGAGATAGGTGAACTCGCGGATGCGCGGGGTAAGCCAGGCCGAGCCGAAGGAGACCGTCGTCGTCACCTTGAGCGGGCCTTTCGGCCGGTCCTTCGACTCCGACAGCATTGCCTCGGTCATGGCGAGCTTCGAGAACACCTCGCGCGCGGTGCGGAACAGCAGCTCGCCCTGCTCGGTGAGGATGAGGCCTCGGGCGTGGCGGTGGAAGAGCGGCACGCTCAGGCTCTCCTCAAGCGCGCTGATCTGCCGGCTCACCGCCGATTGGCTGAGGTTCAGCGCCTCGCCCGCATGGGTGAAGCTTCCCGCTTCGGCGACGGCGTGGAAGACGCGCAGCTTGTCCCAGTCCATGCCGGTCACGGCCGCTACTCCGCCGCCCGGAGCGATGCGGCCGCTTCTTCCGCGGCGAGGAATTTCTCCGCTTCGAGCGCGGCCATGCAGCCCATGCCGGCGGCGGTCACCGCCTGGCGGAAGACCTTGTCCCTGACATCGCCGGCGGCGAAGACACCGGGGATATCGGTCGCGGTCGAATCGGGCCGGGTGATGAGGTAGCCCTCGGCATCGAGCGCGAGCTGACCGCGGAAGAGCTCGGTGACCGGCGTGTGGCCGATGGCGACGAAGAAGCCGTCGCAGGGGATGACCGAGCGCTCGCCGGTGCGGGTATTGGCGATGCGCACGCCGGTGACCTTGGGCGGCGCCGCCTCGCCGAGGATCTCCTCGACGATGCTGTCCCAGACGACGCGGATCTTGGGATTGGCAAAGAGCCGCGTCTGCAAAATCTTCTCGGCGCGCAGCTGATCGCGGCGATGGATGAGCGTCACCTTGGTGGCGTGGTTGGTGAGGTAGAGCGCCTCCTCGACGGCGGTGTTGCCGCCGCCCACCACCACCACTTCCTTGCCGCGGAAGAAGAAGCCGTCGCAGGTGGCGCAGGCCGAGACGCCGGCGCCGCGGAAGGTCTCCTCGCCGGAAAGGCCGAGCCAGCGCGCCTGCGCACCGGTGCAGATGGCGAGCGTCTCGCCGACATAGATGTCGCCGCTGTCGCCGACGCAGGTGAAGGGGCGCTGACTGAGATCGGCCTTGACGATCATGTCCGTGATCACCCGGGTCCCGACATGCTCGGCCTGCTTCTGCATCTGCTCCATGAGCCAGGGCCCCTGGATGATGTCGGCGAAGCCGGGATAGTTCTCGACATCGGTGGTGATGGTGAGCTGGCCGCCGGGCTGCAGCCCCTGCACCAGGATCGGCTGCAGATTGGCGCGGGCGGCATAGATCGCCGCGGTGTAGCCGGCCGGCCCCGAGCCGATGATCAGGAATTTGGTGTGATGGCGCTGGGTCATAGGACGAAGGTTCCGGTCGGTCAGAAGCCGAACATATGGTCGAGGCTGAAGGCGCCGTCGCGGGCGAGCAGCCCATGATAGCCGAAGAGCCGGCAGGTGACGTCGCGGATGATCACATAGGCACCGCTGCCGGCTTTGGCGCGGGCGCTCTCGTCGAACATCTCGTGATAGCGCCAGAAGAGCGAGCCCGAGCAGGGGATGCTGACGCGCTGGCGCGCGACCTCGCCGCCGCTGCGGTCGTGCAGCACGAGATCGGTCGCGCTCTCGCCGTGCCAGGGGGTCGAGGCCGGGTAGATCAGATGGCAGAGCGTGTCGTGCGGTGTCTCGCCGAGGCGCAGGAAGAGCCTGGTCGAGAGGCCCGGCGCGCGCCCGGCATAGGATTGCGGCTCGCCCTTGTAGGTGAGCACCGTGTTGAAGACATGCGCGCCGAAGCTCGTCTCGGCCGCATGGCCGCTGTGCCGGTCCTCGTAGCGGAAGAGGCCGTGCAACCAGCCATCCGCTTCGCCGCCTTCGGCGAAATCGTAGACCAGCTCCAGATGGCCGTATCCCGCGGCGAGCTCGGCGCCGTTGATCACCTCGTCGAGTTCGGCCGCGACGCTGTCGCTGCGTTTCAAGCGGCCGAAGCGGCGGCGTGCCGCCTCGCGGCCGGAGCCGTCATAGACGACGAGCGAGATCGGCAGCTCGCGCTGCGTCGTCGCCATCGGCGTCGGCAGCGCCAGCGAGCGCCACTGGCGGCGCGGCAGCACTGGCGCCGGCAGCAGGTAGCCCTTGCCCAGCATGTTGCCGAGTTCGGCGATGCGCGGATCGGGCTTCAGGTCACTGCGCTCGACATTGACATGGGCGATGCGCCGGCGGCCTTTGCCGATTACCTCGTAGCGCGGCCGCACCACATATTTGCCGGCGCTGAGCTCGAGCTGCTGCGGCCAGCGCGCGCCGGGCAGCAGCTCGGCCACGTCGAGCGCGTAGCTGGCAAAGGGCGGGATTGCGGCGGCGAGCTTTTTCACCGTGCCGTCGCCCATCAGGTTGAGGCTGATGGCGTTCGAGGGCACGGCGCAGGGCTGGCTGTTCTGGAGCCACAGGACGACGCGCTCGCCCGCCGCCGGCGCGGGCAGGCCGGCGTAGAAATCCGCCGGCCAGGAATTGGCGTCATGCGTGCAGGAAAGGCAAGCCTCCGCGCCCGCGCCATAGGTATCGAGCGCGTATTTCACCACGTCATGGCCGACCGCGCCGACCACATGGAGGAAGAGCTGACCGGTGAATTCGGGCAGGTCGAAGCGGCGGCGGATCTCGCGACTGTCGAGCACGATGGAGCCGGCGCCCGATGCCACGTCCTCGCTCCATTCGGCGAGAACCTCGCCGCGCTCTCCGAAGAGCAACAGCCAGAGCTTCACCGCCGCGGCGCCATATCCCGCCCAGTAATTCGCGGTGACGAGTCGGGTCGAAAGCCCGCCCTGCTCGCGGAAGAAGACGAAATTCGTGGCGAAGTTGAGCGAGTCAAGGTAGCGGCGCGGATTGGACAGCAGCGGCCCTGGCAGGCGGATCGCGTCGAGGCTCACCGCCTCGGCGTCCCGCGGCAGCAGATGGCGGATATGGTCGAGCACGCGGCCCGCATCGAAGGCGGCGATGAAGACGAGGCTAGCGCCCGATTGGCCGATCTCGGTCACCGGCTGCGCCGCGCGGCCGAGCACCGGCTGGCCGATCGCGGTCACGTCCTGCACATAACAGCCGGCGATGTCGAGGCCGGCGAGGTCGTAGAGGTCGGAGAGACCATTGGCGCAACCTTCGGGATCGTAGATCGCCACCCTGCCGCGGCCGAGTCGGGCGAGCAGATCCTTCATCGCGCGTGCCGCCAGCGGGTGGGTCACCGCCTTGAAGAAGGCGTTGCCGCCGCTCTTATTGCTGAAGGTCTCGATCCTGAGTTGCATTACCGGGTGCCTGCCGCTTCCCGCCCCCGGAATGACTTAGCAAGCAGGGGCGGCGAATGCTAGGGATCATGCCGGCGGGCGCGGAAGACGTCCGTCCATGCGAAAACTGCGGCGCCAGGGTGGCGCAGTACCGGCCGTGCCGCTAGGCTCCGCCGCCATGGTGATCGGCGGCGGTTTGACGCGGCAGCAGGCGGCGCAGGACGAGCGCTCCTGGAGCTGGGCGCTATGGATAGTCTTCGCCGTGACCCTGCTGCGCTTGGTCTGGCTCGGGATCGGCCGCGCCGATCTCTACCCCGACGAGGCGCAATACTGGCTGTGGTCGCTGCACCCGGCCTTCGGCTACTACTCGAAGCCGCCGGTGGTCGCCTGGCTCATCGCGCTCACCACCGCCGCCTTTGGTGACAGCGAGGCGGCGATCCGCTTGGCTGCCCCGCTGCTCCATTTTGGCACCGCGCTGGTGCTCTATCAGGTCGCGCTCCGCCTCTATGATTCGCGCGTGGCCTTCTGGTCGGCGGTGGCCTATGTGACCCTGCCGGGAGTTTCGGCTTCGGCGGTGATCATCTCGACCGACGCGCCGCTCCTCTTCTGCTGGGCGGTAGCGCTCTATGCGTTCCTGCGCGCGCGCGAGCCCGGCGGCGAGCGCTGGTGGCTCATGGTCGGCATCGCCGCTGGCTTCGGCCTCCTGAGCAAATACGCCATGGCCTACTGGCTGCTCTCGGCGCTGCTCTTCCTGCTGCTCTTCCGTGACGAGCGCCGGCATCTGAAGCGCTTCTTCGGCGCGGTGCTGCTGGCGCTGCTGGTTTATGCGCCCAATTTCGCCTGGAACGCGTCGAACGGCTTCGTCAGCTATCTGCACACGCGCGACAACGCCGATCTCGGCGGACCGCTCTTCCATCCGAAAATGTTCTTCGAATTCCTTGGCTCGCAATTCGGCGTATTCGGACCGATCCTCTTCGCCAGTCTGCTCGCCCTGGTGCTGCTGGCGCCGCGCAGCCTCAAAGAGCGCCGCGCCGCGCTCCTCGCCTGCTTCGCCCTGCCGACCTTGGCGATGATGCTGGTGGTGAGCTTCCTCTCGCGCGCTCAGGCGAACTGGTCGGCCCCGACCTTCGTCTCGGCCACCGTGCTGGTCGTCGCTTGGCTGCTCGCACGCGGACGCCGGGGGGTGATCATCGCCGCGGTGGCGCTTGATGTGGTAATCGCCCTCGTCGCCTTTGGCGCGCATGACGTGCTGCCGGCCTTCGGCGCCGAGCTGCCGGTGCGCTACGATCTGCTGCATCGGCTGCGCGGCTGGCGGCCGCTCGGCCAAAGCGTCGGCGATCTCCTGCTGCACCATCCGGGCACGCATCTCATGGCGGACGACCGCGAGGTGATGGCGGCGCTCATCTATTACGTGCGGCCGCATCCCTTCGACGCGCTCAAATGGAACGGTGATGGCGGCGTCCATGACGGCTTCGACCTCACCGCCGAGCCGCAACGCTATGTCGGCGACGACTTCATGCTGGTGGCGCGCACGGGCGATGATGTGCAGCGCATCCTCGCGCGCTTCAAGAGCGTCGATCCCACGGTGCAGGAAATCCTGATCCGGCTCGGCCCCAAGACCTTCCGCACCTACCGGATCTACTGGCTGCGCGGATTCGAGGGCTATCGCTCCAAGGTGGCTAAGGGTTGAGCGGCCGGGGCCAGCCCGGCGCGCGCGAAGCCCTGGCCGATCGCCCAGGCGACGGCGCCGCCCAGCGCGGCGCCCGCCAGCACGTCGCTCGGATAATGCGCGTTGATGATGATGCGGCTCGCCATCACCAGCAGCGCGGCCGCGAGGTAAAGCGGCAGCCCGCGCGGCCAGAGGAGGTAAAGCGCCACCACCAGCGCGCCCATGGTGGTGGCGTGGCCCGAGGGGAAGGACCAGTAATCCGCCTGTCCCGCGCCCCAGGTGAAGCCGTAGAAGCCGTTGGCGAAAAGCAGCTTCGGCCGGGCGCGGCCGAAGATCAGCTTCAGGATGTCGGCGACGAGGCCGGAACCGGCCACTGCGCAGAAGATATAGAGCGCGCAATGGGCGTTATGCGCGAGGCTCGCCGCCAGCCGCTCGCTCGATGACGCCGCCGCTGCGGCGCGGAACGCGAGGAAGAGCCCGGCGCTGACGATGAGATAGCCCTTGCCCAGCCCGAACTGGGTGATGAACGTGAAGGTCGCGCGGAGCTCGGGATCGCTCCCATGAAAGTACCAGGCGACCGGCCGGTCGATGAAGGCGATCGACAGCAGTAGCGCTGCGAGCAGCAGCAATGCCGGCAGCGCCATCCAGCGCGGCGGTGCGAGCGCGCCCAAGCGGCGGAGGAAGCGGTCATCGGCGACGATGAGCCGGTGCAACAGCCAGCAGAGCCCGCCGACGATGAAGCCCGAGAACACGACATCGGAGAGGAAATGCCCGCCTTGCGCCATGCGCGCCAATCCAAAGACCGCGCCCAGCGCCACCGCGCCCGCTTCCGCGGCGTGGCGGCGCCGGCGCTCGGGAATGAGCAGGGCGAAGGAGATGAGATAGAAGCCCATCGCCGGATGCCCGGCCGGGAACGAGCAGTTATGCCCGCATTGCTCCGCCGGCAGCGGCGCCGGCGTGAACTCCGCCTTGCCGCCGAATTCCGTCACCTGCGCCGGCCGGGCCCGGCCCCAGTGATCCTTCAGCACGGTGTTCACCACCAGTCCCGGCCCCAGTGCCAGTGCCAGCAGCAGGAAGGCGGCGGCGCGCCCGTCGATGCGCCAGAGCGGCCGACCGCGCAGCAGCGAAACGAGATAGACCGCCGGGACGCCGGCGACGATGGCGTCGGTGAGGTAGGGGACGCCGAAGTAGATCGCGCGCACCGGCAGCCACTGCGACAGGAAGAAGCCGCTGCCGGGGTGGTAGAAGAGTCCCGCCGTCCAGAGATCGATGGCGGGGAAGATGAGGAAGAGCACCGTCGCCAGCACCAGCGCCGCGACATAGAGGGCGACCGCCCGACTCATATCAGGCGACCTCGGCGCTGCGCAGCGCGAGGCGCCGGCGAATCTCCGCGGCAGCGCGGCCGGTATCGTCCGGCGGCACGTAGCGCCAGCTCTCGATCGTGCCGGTGAAGGGGCGGGTGATGCCGGCCTCGCGCATCGCCTGGTGGAAGCGCGCGAACTTCTCCGAGCCGCCATCGGGATGGATGATGTAGACCGGCTTGCCGGTCGCCGCCGCCTCGCTCACCATCGAGACGGAATCGCCGGTCACCAGCACCACGTCGGCGAGGCCGAGCAAGCCGAAATAGGGATTGTCGCCGCTGCCGTCCCACACATAGGCGTTGGGCCCGGCGAGCCGCTCGCGCAGCAGCCGCTCGTTCTCGGCGCCGGTGCGCCGCGAGGGCGTCACGGCGATGCCGTAACCGGCGCGTGCCAGCGCGGCGAGCTCGTCGGCGAGTGCCACGAAGCGCGCCTCACCCAGCCGATAGACGCGGTTGTTGCCGCCGATCAGCACCGCCACCAGCGGCCTTGGCAGATGCGCAAGCCTCGGCTCGAGCCCGCGCGCGCCTGCCGCGAGCTTCGCCTCGGTGACGCGATGAACCGCGCCCAGCGTGCGCAGCACATTGGCGCCTTGCGCCGGATCATGCGCCGGCACCACCATCAGATCGACGTCGCGGCGCGCAAAGCGCGGATCCTGTACCTGCACCCAGAAGATGCGGTTGCCGCTGGCGCGCTTGGCGGCGAGCGACGGGGCGATGACGGTGCGGCCGCAGGCGACCAGCACGTCCGGCCAGGGCGGCGTCAGCTGGTCGCCCTCCGGGCCCAGCGCCGCCAGCGGCTGCACCCAGAGATGCGGCGTCAGGTGCCGCCACGGCGCGCGCACGGCAAGCCGCTTCTCGACGAAGGGAAAGCCCAGCGCCTCGGCCAGCCCGATCACCTGATTGGCCATGCCGATCTTGCCGTCATGCACCGCCCAGACGCTCGGTGCCGCCATGCCTCTGTCACCTGATCGCATGCCCGAGCCGCGTGTTAGCCGCCGCTTACCAGGGTTGCAAGCGCGGCGCTGCCGCAGGCACCCGCTTGCCTTGCAATAATATTACCTTGTAATACCATGGCGCCGCGCTCGGCAAAGCGCCTCGCAAGGGGGCGCGAGCGCGACGGGTTTCAGCCGATTTCAGAGATATCCGGATGCGACGCATCAAGCTCGACAAGATCGATCGACGGATCCTGCGCGACCTGCAGGACAATGGCCGCATGACCAATGTCGAGCTGGCGCAGCGCGCCGGCATCTCGGCGCCGCCTTGCCTCCGGCGCGTGCGCGCGCTCGAGGAGGCGGGCTTCATCCGGGGATATCACGCCGAGGTCAATCCCGAGGCTTTGGGCTACGGCGTCACCGTCTTCGCCCAGGTGGGCCTGTCGAGCCAGGCCGAGCCCGATCTCAAGGCCTTCGAAACCCTGTCGCTCACCTGGCCCGAGGTGCGCGAGGTGCATATGCTCGCCGGCGAGACCGATTTCCTGCTGAAGATCGTCGCCACCGACTGGGACAGCTATCAGCGCTTCCTCACCACCAAGCTCACCGCCGCGCCCAATGTCGCGCATGTCCGCTCGGCGCTTGCCATCCGCGCCTCGAAATACGAGCCCGGCGTGCCCATCGACGTTGATGCCAAGGACTAGCGCAACGCGAAGCGTTGTCGCTGGCGGGCGGCAGCGGTTGCTCTTGCAACCGCGAGAGCCCGCGCCGTGAGGGCTGGCGAAAGGCCCTTCGATCTCGTCATCTTCGATTGCGACGGTGTGCTCGTCGACAGCGAGGTGCTGGCGTGCCGTGCCGTGGCCGCGGCGCTCGTCGCCATCGGCCATGCCATCACGCCGGACGAGGTGGGCGAGCGCTTCCTCGGCATGAGCAACAGGGACATGTATGCCGCACTCGAGCGCGAGCGCGGGACGCCCTTGCCGGCAGCGCTTGCCGCCGAGTTGCAGCGTATGGAGACTTTGCTCTTCGAGCGCGATCTCCGCGCCATGCCGGGACTCGAGGCGACGCTCGCCGCGCTCGCGCTGCCGCGCTGCGTCGCCTCCAGCAGCACGCCCTCCTTGTTGCGGCGGAAGCTCGACTGGACTCGCCTGGCGCGCTGGTTCGGCGAGGCCGTCTTCAGCAGCGCCGAGGTGGCGCGCGGCAAGCCCGCGCCCGACCTCTTTCTGCACGCCGCCCGACGCATTGGCGTGGCGCCGGCGCGCGCCCTCGTCGTCGAGGACAGCGCGCCCGGCATCCTCGCCGCCAAATCGGCCGGTATGACCGCCTTCGGCTTCTCGGGCGGCAGCCATTGCCGTCCCGGCCATGCCGAGCGTCTCGCCGCTGCCGGCGCCGATCTGGTCTTTCAGGAGATGAGCGCGCTGCCCGCGCTCATCGCTCAGCGGAAAGCGACCTTCACCACTTCGTAGGAGCGGGCGCCGCGCGGCGTCGAGACCTCGACGCTCTCGCCGATGGTCTTGCCGATGAGCGCGCGGGCCAGCGGCGAGGTCACCGAAAGCCGGCGCTGCGCGATGTCCGCCTCATCCTCGCCGACGATCTGGTAGACCACTTTCTCCTCGGTCTCCTCGTCCTCGAGGGTGACCGTCGCGCCGAACTTCACCACCTTGCCCGAGAGCTTCGACACGTCGATCACCTCGGCGCGCGCGATCTTGTCCTCGAGCTCGAGCACGCGGCCCTCGATGAAGCTCTGGCGCTCGCGCGCGGAATGGTATTCCGCGTTCTCCGAGAGGTCGCCATGGTCGCGCGCTTCGGCGATGGCGCGGATGATGGCCGGCCGGTCGACCGATTTGAGCCGCTTCAACTCTTCCTGCAGCCGCTCATACCCGGCTGCAGTCATCGGAATCTTCGTCATGGGAAGGAACTTCTACCCCCGGTGACTTAGAGGCGTTCTAGGGTAACGAAAACCCCGCCCGGCCGTGCCCGGCGGCCGGAGGTGGCTAGAACGACCCCTCAAAATAGGATTGCAGCGAGGCGACTTCAAGGCTGCCGGCCCTGAGCGCGCCGATCGCCTGCACCGCCGCCCGCGCCCCGGCGACGGTGGTGTAGTAGGGGATGCTGTTGGTAAGCGCGGTGCGGCGGAGGCTGAAGCTGTCGGCGATCGCCTGGGCGCCTTCGGTGGTGTTGAAGACCAGCTGGATGCCGCCCGAGAGCATGCGGTCGACGATGTGCGGCCGGCCTTCCAGCACCTTGTTGATGACCTCGACCGGCAGCCCTTGTTCGCGCAGGAAAGCCGCCGTGCCGCTGGTGGCGACGAGCGCGAAGCCCATCTCGACGAGCCGCCGGCAGGGCTCGACCATCGCCGGCTTGTCGCGGTCGCGCACCGAGACGAAGACGCCGCCCGCTTGCGGCAGGTCGACCCCGGCGCCGAGCTGCGACTTGGCGAAGGCGCGGCCGAAATCGCCGTCGATCCCCATGACCTCGCCAGTCGATTTCATCTCGGGGCCGAGGATGAGGTCGACACCCGGGAAGCGGGCAAAGGGGAAGACCGCCTCCTTCACCGCCACCGCGCGCCGCCGCTTGCGGTCGAGCGCGAAGCCCTTGAGCCGCTCGCCCGCCATCACGCGCGCGGCAATCTTCGCCACCGGCACGCCGGTCGCCTTGGCGACGAAGGGCACGGTGCGGGACGCGCGCGGATTGACCTCGAGCACATAGACCGTGCTGTCCTTCACCGCATATTGCACGTTCATGAGCCCGACCACGCCCAGCGCCTTGGCGAGCGCAGCGGTCTGCCGCTCGATCTCGGCGATCACCGGCTGCGGCAGCGAGTAGGGCGGCAGCGAGCAGGCACTGTCGCCGGAATGGATGCCGGCCTCCTCGATATGCTCCATGATGCCGGCGATCGCCACGTCGCTCCCGTCGGCGAGCGCGTCGACGTCGACCTCGATCGCCTCCTGCAGATAACGGTCGATCAGCACCGGGTTGCGGCCTGACACCTGGACCGCGCGCGCCATGTAGCGGGCAAGGCCGGCTGGCTCGTGCACGATCTCCATGGCGCGGCCGCCCAGCACATAGGAGGGGCGGATGACCACCGGATATCCGATGCGCTGCGCCACCCGGTCGGCTTCTTCGGCCGAAGTGGCGGTGCCGTTCTCCGGCTGCTTGAGGCCAAGGCGCTGCAGCAGCTCCTGGAAGCGCCGGCGATCCTCGGCGAGATCGATCGCGTCGGGCGAAGTGCCGAGGATCGGGATCTTCGCATCTTCGAGCGCCTGCGCCAGCTTGAGCGGTGTCTGCCCGCCGAGCTGGACGACGACGCCCAGCACTTGGCCGCGCCGCTCCTCGACGCGCACCAGCTCGATCACGTCCTCGGCGGTGAGCGGCTCGAAATAGAGCCGGTCCGAGGTGTCGTAATCGGTCGAGACGGTCTCGGGGTTGCAGTTGACCATGATCGTCTCGATGCCGGCCTCCTTGAGGCTGTAGGCGGCATGGACGCAGCAATAGTCGAACTCGATGCCCTGGCCGATGCGGTTGGGGCCGCCGCCCAGGATCACCACCTTGCGCCGCTCTGACGGCTCCGCCTCGTCCTCGGGTGGCGAAAGCCCGTCGCCCTCATAGGTCGAGTACATGTAGGGCGTGAGCGAGGGGAACTCGGCGGCGCAGGTATCGATCCGCTTATAGACCGGGCGGATGCCGTGCCGCGCGCGCAGCGCGGATACAGCGCCCTCCTCGCCGCCAGCGAGCTCGGCGAGGCGAGCATCGGAGAAGCCCTGCTGTTTCAGCTTGAGGAGTTGCGCCGCATCCTGCGGCAGGCCCTCGGCGCGCACCCGCGCCTCCGACGCCACGATGCTGCGCACTTGCTCGAGGAACCAGGGATCGTACTTGCAGGCGGCGTGAATTTCCTCGGTGCTGAGCCCGGCGCGATAGGCCTCGGCTATCACCAGAAGCCGGTCCGGCGTCGGCTTCGCCAGCGCCGCGCGGATGGCGTTGCGGTCGCCGCCGGCGGCGCCCGGGATCTCCACTTCGTTGAAGCCGGTGAGCCCGGTCTCCATCGAGCGCAGCGCTTTCTGCACGGACTCGGCGAAGCTGCGGCCGATCGCCATCGCTTCGCCCACCGACTTCATCGAGGTCGAGAGGATCGGCTCGGCGCCGGGGAATTTCTCGAAGGTGAAGCGCGGCATCTTGGTGACGACGTAGTCGATCGTCGGCTCGAAGCTCGCCGGCGTCACCCGGGTGATCTCGTTCCGGAGCTCGTCGAGCGTGTAGCCCACGGCGAGCTTCGCTGCGATCTTGGCGATCGGGAACCCCGTCGCTTTGGACGCCAGCGCCGAGCTGCGCGAGACGCGCGGATTCATCTCGATGACGACAAGGCGTCCGTCGGCGGGATTGACCGCGAACTGCACGTTCGATCCGCCGGTGTCGACGCCGATCTCGCGCAGTACCGCGATCGAGGCGTCGCGCATCATCTGGTATTCCTTGTCGGTGAGCGTCAGCGCCGGCGCAACGGTGACGCTGTCGCCGGTATGGACACCCATCGGATCGACATTCTCGATCGAGCAGACGATGATGCAGTTGTCGGCGCGGTCGCGCACGACCTCCATCTCGAATTCCTTCCAGCCCAGCACCGATTCTTCGATCAGCACCTCATGGGCCGGCGAGGCGCGGAGCCCCCCGCGCACGATCTCCTCGAACTCGGCGTTGTTGTAGGCGATGCCGCCGCCGGTGCCGGCCAAGGTGAAGGAAGGCCGGATGATCGCCGGCAGCCCCACCACCGCGAGCGCCGCCGTCGCCTCCTCGAGTGAGCGCACCAGCCGGCTCTTCGGCGAGGCGAGGCCGATCTTGTCCATCGCCTCTCGGAAGAGCTGCCGGTCCTCCGCCTTGGCGATCGCGTCCTCCTTGGCGCCGATGAGCTCGACGCCATGCCGCTCGAGCGCGCCCGAGCGGGCGAGCGCCATTGCGGTGTTGAGCGCAGTCTGCCCGCCCATGGTGGGGAGCAGCGCATCCGGCTTTTCCTTGGCGATGATGCGCTCGACGATCTCGGGCGTGATCGGCTCGATATATGTGGCGTCCGCGAGCCCGGGATCGGTCATGATCGTCGCCGGGTTCGAGTTGACCAGGATGATGCGGTAGCCCTCTTCGCGCAGCGCCTTGCAGGCCTGCGCGCCCGAATAATCGAACTCGCAAGCCTGCCCGATGACGATCGGCCCCGCTCCGATGATGAGAATGCTCTTGATGTCGCTGCGCTTAGGCATGGGCGGAAGACAAGGCTGAGAGAGAAACCCTCACCGCGCCCGCTCCATCAGCTTGACGAAGCGGTCGAAGAGGTAGTGGCTGTCCTGCGGGCCCGGGCTCGCTTCCGGATGGTACTGCACCGAGAAGACCGGTTTGCCCTTGAGCCGCAATCCCTCGTTGCTGCCGTCGAACAGCGAGACATGCGTCACCTCGGCGCTCGCCGGCAGGCTCTCGGGCAGCACGCAGAAGCCGTGATTCTGGCTGGTAATCTCGACCTTGCCGGTGGCGAGGTCCTTCACCGGATGATTGGCGCCGCGATGGCCGATCGCCATCTTGCGCGTCTTGCCGCCGAGCGCCAGCGCCAGCAGCTGATGGCCGAGGCAGATGCCGAAGAGCGGCTTGCCGCTGTCGATCAGCTTGCGAATCACCGGCACAGCGTAAGCGCCGGTGGCGGCGGGATCGCCGGGCCCGTTGGAGAGGAAGACGCCGTCCGGCTTGTGGCGCAGGATGTCCTCGGCGCTGGCCTCGGCCGGCACCACGGTGACCCGGCAGCCGGCACTCGCCAGCATGCGCAGGATGTTACGCTTGGCGCCGTAGTCGACGGCGACGACATGGAAGCGTGGCGCGTCGAGCCGGCCATAGCCTTTGTCCCATTCCCAGCGCGTCTCGTCCCAGCGATAGGTCTGGCGGCAGGTGACGTCCTTGGCGAGGTCCATGCCTTCGATGCCGGGCCAGTCGCGCGCGCGCGCGTGCAGCGCCGCCACGTCGATGGCGCCGTCGGGCGCGTGGCAGAGCGCGCCGTTGGGGGCGCCCAGGTCGCGGATGCGCCGGGTCAGCCGCCGCGTGTCGACGCCGGCGATGCCGGCCAATCCGAAGGATTTGAGCCAAGCGTCGAAGCCCTGCGCCGCGCGGTAGTTCGAGGGATCGGTGATGTCTGCGCGCAGCACCAGGCCGCGCGCCGCCGGCGTCGTCGTCTCGATATCCTCGGCATTGGCGCCGACATTGCCGATATGCGGGAAGGTGAAGGTGATGATCTGTCCGGCATAGGAGGGATCGGTCATGATCTCCTGATAGCCGGTCATCGCCGTGTTGAAGCAGACTTCGCCGACCGCTACTCCGGCTGCGCCGACGCCGCGCCCCCAAAAAACGCTGCCGTCGGCCAGGACCAATGCTGCGGTGGTGCCGGGCGGGCGCGGGGAGGCGTGCGACATCGGCGCGTCGGTCATGCGGTCGCGAGAACCTCGATCTCGTTGCTGGTGGACCGTTCGCGCCGGTTTCGGCGGCGTTCGGACAACCAGCGTGAGATAGCTTCTGGCATGAACCGCGTCAAGCGCCAACGCCGCCGCGAAAGAGGCGCGAATTCAAGCGGTTAATTCCGACAGGGAATTGCCAATCGGCGGCCGCTTCGATAACGTCCCGAGCGACTCGGGGCAATGGGCGACAGTGTTGGAGAGGGCCATGCTGCGGCAGCGATTCACCGACACGCTGAAGGAAGCAATGAAGGCGAGGGAGGAGCTCACCGTCTCGACGGTGCGGCTCATCATCGCCAAGCTCAAAGAGCAGGACATCGAGGCCCGCGGCCGCGGCAAACCCGAGGGCATCGGCGAGCCCGAGATCCAGCAGATGCTGCAGGGCATGATCAAGCAGCGCCGCGACTCGATCGTGCTCTACGAGCAGGGCAAGCGCGCCGACCTCGTCGCCAAGGAGCAGGGCGAGAT
>Ga0134125_10001455_pt1 | contig 29066 bp, 35 predicted proteins | sample KB31751_FD_96464 | JGI IMG/M metagenome (GOLD analysis project Ga0134125, IMG submission 96464) | Terrestrial soil microbial communities with excess Nitrogen fertilizer from Kellogg Biological Station, Michigan, USA - KB3-175-1 | ecosystem: Environmental > Terrestrial > Soil > Unclassified ... | reverse complement strand
GCGTGCGGCTCCAGAGGATGGAAAACGCATGGATCAGCAGATCCTGGGAGATGCCATTCGATTCATGGGCGGCCGGGCATAGCGCGGTAAGGCGCTTCTCGGCCGCCGCGACGTTCCGTTACAGGAGCAGTGTCTACTTTTTCGCCAGCCCCACCACGCCCCAATCCGAAAGCGGAGTCACCCGCCCCTCGCCATCCGGCGCCGGCAGTTCATGCACCACGAACTGCACATCCGTCCCCTTCACCGTCGCCACGATATACCCGAAGAACCAGCCATCCTCATACTTCCCCGAAGCCCGCAGATGCCCCCCCGCGCTCGGCGCCGAAATATACTCCACGCCATCCAGCGTAAGATGCATCATCTCGTGCACGTGCCCGGCGAGCACATATTTCACACCGTACTTCGCCGCCAGTTGCGCCAGCGGAAAATTCGAATTCCGCAGCACCACGCTCAGCAGCCACGACGGCCGGTGCGACACGATAAACTTCACCGGCTGCCCCTGATGCGCCTTCAGATCTTCTTCGAAAAACGACAACTCACCCGGCTGCAGACTATCCGAGAGGCTGTTATCCAGCATGGTGAAATGCACCGGCCCTTCATCGAAGCCATAATGCAGCGGATGCCCCGCATGCTTCACGTAAAGCTTCGCCGAAGCCTCATTCCAGATGTCATGATTACCGGGAACCGGGAAGTAAGGAATCTTGTGAAACGGTTCCAGCAGGTGCTCGAACTCACCCCACTCCTTATCGGCCGACGCGTCGTTTCCGCCCTGAATGGAATCGCCCACGCCGATCACAAACGCGGGCTTCTCTGCCTCAGTGGCCTTCCACACCGCCTCGTACTTCCCCGCCACCATCTCACCCGTCCGGTCACCGAGTATGACGAAGCGCAGCGGGGCTTGCGAAATTTCCGGCGCCTGCCCAAAAAGCAATACGGCGGCCCCGGCCAAAGCCAGGACCGCCGCACTCCAACCTGCCCAATTATTAATTACGCGATTCAATGATGAACGTCGGTGCAATCCCCGAAGCGTGAGAATATCCCACGCCGGAGGACGACACGTAACTGGGACAGCCCGACACTTTACCGAGAAATGCCTGCGGCTGTACATCCACCTGCATCTCACGAAATTCCAGATGACCGTACGTCAGCATCGGGAAGACGCTGTGTACCGGCTTCACGCTCTCCTGGACAACGTACGGCGAACGCTGCGCCTCGCGCATCGCGCGCGCCCATGCGCCGTCATCATGCTCATAGCCGACATAGCTGTGCAGATCCGAGTAATCGTCGTTCGGCCGCAGCACAAGCGTCTCGCGATTCTCCCGGATAAAATCGATCAGCTCCACCTGCTTGTCGCGCCACATCGTCTTGCCGGGCTTTACCACGCGGGTGAAGGGCACATGTTCTTTGATCGCCTTCCGCTCGTGGGCCGGGAATTTGGCGGTCAGCGTATCGTCGGTGAGCAGCGCGAACATCGCCTTCTTATGCGACAGCTCGGAACGGAAACTGTTCACCACGCAAACCTTGTGATCGCGGTACGCATGCACCAGCGGATGATCCAGCGTGAAGCGCATCAGGAATTCCTGCACGCTCACGCGCCGGTAAATCAGATCGATATCGACCCCACCGCCGCGCAGCACCCCATTGCGGTATTCCAGTTGATCGGGCGACACGAGCACCGCCTGATAGCCTTCGCTGCGGAAGTAATCGCGGAACATCTCGTATTCGCTGCCCGCGTTCATCGTGCGGAATTCCAGAATGGCGATGTTCGGTTTCTTTGCCGCGCCCGCGAACATCTTGTACGCCTTCAGCAGCGCCTGCAGGAAAGGCTTCTTCCCGCCGAGCCGCGTGAGGTTGTAACGCCGCCGGAATTCCTTCACCGGAGGCGCATCGTAGAAAACTTCGGAAAGCCCTTCGGCGTACGCGCCGCCGGTCAGCGCATCCGTGCTGTACTGCCGCACATGCAGCGAACCGTTGTGAATCTGCAGATCGAGCTGCGCCGAAACCTCCGGCATCGCATAGCCAGGGTCGATCGCCGCGAGCATCTTCTCCGCCGGAAGAAGCTGCATGGTAGAAAGAAGTTGTGGAGATGCCAGTGCAAGCTGCAGCATTCGATCCACTGCGGAAATCAGCGCTTCGCCGGTTTTGACCAGATTGTCGTATTGCTTCTGGGTAACGAAATTCGGCCGCAGGAAAGGACAGAGGAGCCGGCCGCCGGCCGAAAGTTGGCGGGCTTCCATCTGCTCCTGTAAATTTTTAACCCATCGCAGATCGCGGTAGGGTTCGGATTCGAGTATCCGGTGGTATCGCGCGATGGCTTCGTCAAGCTGCGTCATACGTGGCGCTCTTTCGTAGGGCTGTTGTTTCGCCCTCTCGCTTATTCCGTTTCTGGAAGTAGTATGGCACAAACAAAACACACTTGCATGATTCGGATTCGCTAAAATCGCCATATCTGACTGAAAACAAACAGGAAAATTGATCGATAGGGGCGCTCGAATTTGTGTCCGTTTCGCTACAGTCCTTCCATACTTAAGGATGCTCCTCCCCCGCATTTGGTTGCATACCGGCACTTTCGGGCCGGTATGCCACCCGCTTCGCGCGCACGATGAAGCGTTCGGGCGCTTCGCCAACATAATAGAAGGGATAGCAGGTGATCAGCGTCAGTTCCTGCTGCCCGTCCGGCCGCAGTACCGCCACATCATCGGGTGTCACGATGCGAGTCCAGACCACGCGATAGTGGAACTCCCCCTCCGGCGTTGTAACCCGAATGAGGTCCTTCGGCCGGATCTTCCGCAGCGGCCGAAAAAACGTATCGCGATGCGCCGCGATCGCCGCATTACCTTGCTGGCCCGGAATGGCCGTGCCGATCAGGTGCCCTGCCGCATGCGCAAGATCTCCCTCATCCACGCCCTCCACGACCACGACTGAGACTCCGAGCCGGTCCACATCCACGCGGCCGATGACGTCGCCCCGGTCAATCGCCTGGGATGGATTGGCGCGTTCCGCTTCCAGCGTGGCGTTCGCTCGCCGCTGAAAGTTCCAGCTGGATGCTTTGTCGATCGCGAACGCTCCGATCAGCACCACCGCCAGCGCGAAGAGCGTGTACTGAAGCCAGCGCAGGAAACTCCTCACGGCACCGCCTCATATCCGGTTCGGGTTCGGACCTTCAAATCCTTTCCCGCCGCGTGCGCCACTACTTTCACGTTCCGGTGCCCGCCGGGTTTCGTGCCGGTCGAAATGTAGCCCAGCGTGTACTGATGCCGGATATCCTTCGCAATCGCGCCGCAAATCCCGGCCGCGTCATCGTACTGCTCCGGAAAAAACGCCTCGCCGCCGCTTTCCTTCGCCAGCCGCTTCAACACGCGCGTATTCTGGTCAGGATCTTCTTTCGCGAAGATCCCAAGCGTATACACAATAGCGTTGGATCGCGCTGCCCTTTGCAGAACATCACGCAGCGTGGCTTTGCTCGCGTTGTCGCCGCCATCGCTGAAAACCACCAGAACTTTCTTCTCCGGCTTGCCTTCCTGTAAACGGTCGATCGCCAGATTCAACGCGTCATAGAGCGCGGTCTGCCCGGTTGCCGGCCCGTCCTCGATGGCCGGCCGCAGTACTGCAGCCAAATGCGTGAATGGTACGCTCGGCGGCAGTCCCAGGCTCGCGTGTTCGTTGAAATTGACGACGAACATCTGGTCCTGCGGATTGCTGAGCTCCGCGAACTTCTCCCCGGCCGCGACCACATCGGCAATCTTCGCCGTCATGCTGCCGCTGTGATCCACCACAATCCCCACCGTCACGGGAATGTCCTCATGGCGGAACAGACGGATCGATTGCTTCACACCGTCCTCATAGACTTCAAAATTGTCTTTCGAAAGATCGCCGGCGAAGCCTCCGTTGCGATCACGCACCGTCACTGGCAGCACCACAAGGTTCAGGTCAACCGAAATCTGATACGGGGAATCCTGGCCGAACAACGCCGCGCAAATGAGCAGGGGCGCCGCTTTGCAGGCGGCGCCCCATTTCGATTTGGGGGCGGAGCTTCGACCTTGCCCCCGGGCTTCTGCCCGGCGCATCACTCCGGCTCCTTATGCGTGCAGCAGCGCATAACGAATGCTGAACGCGCCGCCCAGTGCCAGCAGGCCGCCGAGCATCAGCAAACCAGTGTTACCCGCCGTCTGCGGAAGTTCATTCTTTTTCGACGTATCGGGAGAAGTCACAGGCGCAGGCGCGGAATTCGCCGGAGGCGCATTCTGCGCTACCTGATTGTAAGTTTGCGCCGGCGGAGTCTCCGTCTGCGGATTCGCCGCAGGCGTCGGCGAAGCCACTGCCGCGGAGAGCTGCTCCTCTTCGCCATGCGGGTTGTAAGCGCCGACCTGATCTTTCTCCATCCGCGCCGTCTCGTCTTTCGTCGGCGCCTGGATCGGTTCGGTCACTTCGTTCGAATTCGCGTCATTGCTCGAATAGAGAACGGGAGTGTTATTCGTCTGCGCCAGATCTCTGGCCTCTTTCTTCGAATAAACAAATTCGTCGCCCCACGTAGCCCCAGGATAGAACCACGCGCGCAAGGCCGGCGGCTGTCCGGCCGGGCGTTCGTCGAATGTAATCACGCTCTTATCGGTGGGGTGTAAACGGGTGTTTGGAATCGCCAGAATCGTCGCATAAGTCTTCGACTGATCTTCACTCTGGATCTGCACGATGTGACGGTCGGTTTGCGAATCGACGAGACGGAAAACATACGTTCCCGCCGGCAAAACCTTGAAACCCTTCAGATGCACGCCGGGAATTTCCACCGGGCCGCTGAATGTGAATCTCGTCAACTGATTCTGATTCCCTGGTTCCTGCGCGCTCACTCGGGGAGCGAACACCATGGCTGTCGCCGCAACGCAAAACATTGCGGAAGCCCCTTTTAGTATTGTCATTGGATTAGTCCTTTCATGAATAATTCCTGTTGTGGTCGCGCGCGAGCGGCTGACCCGCCACGACCGGTTTCTGACCGCGAATGAGCGGCAGCGATTAAATTGCCCGCCACCGCCCTCCTGCGTGTTTTAACGCAATCTGTGCCGGTACGCCCTGTGATCAGGGCTTATCGGCCCGCTCGAGATACTCGGGTGGCACGTCATCTTCCGGGACCTGACTGGTACGCACTTCACCCTGGTCCGGGTCGGGCGCATTCTCCACTCCCCGCACCGCTTCGGCTTCGAAATACTGGCCTTCTTCGAGGAGTTCCTGAACGCTCTCCGAATCCGCGCTTGCCTGGCCGCTCAGTCCCTGCAGATCGCCGGATTGTCCCGCGGTCGCTTCGCGCCCCGGATCGCGCCGGTCCTGGACTGGCGTGTGTTGCTTGATCAGTTCGCTCTGATGCCTTTTCATGCCAGTGACACTGCAGTTCCGCGGCCACCCGTTCATTTCACTTGCCTTCAGGGAATTGATCGGCCTCGGCGCTGGATTGGCTGGCTCGCGCGGAAGATCGTTCGGACGTAAAAGAGCAGCTGGGCCGATGCCATGCTGAGCACGCAGATGCGGTCTTACTCGCGATTACATGGGTTGTTCGCGGGCATCGCTCGAAGGAGCCGCCCTGCGTCCTGACGGTGATACAAACCGGGAACCTTACGGAGGGGCATCCCCAGTCGTCAGGCGCTGACCGCCGCTCAGCTCGCGGCGGAATAGCGGCTCCCGCGCCAAAGACAAATCCGCTTCAGACACCCCTCTTACCGAGTACCTGAAGCGGATGAAAGCGTGAATTTCTGATTTAGTGAACGCCGCCCAGCATCCAGAACAGAAGCACGATCAGAATGATGGTTCCGAGTCCGATTCCAGCCCCCCCGCCGTAGCCCCAGCGGCCGTAACCGTAGTAGCCCCCGCCAGCGCCAAGCAGCAGGAGAAGCACGATGAGTAATAAAAGCATAATTGTCCCTTTCCGGGAGATTCACTTTTTCCCAGCCACTACCAGTGCAATCCCACCCACCAGCAGCACCGCGCCCGCGATGGGCGAGAGTGGCACATGGTGTTTCTTCTCCACGGAGGCGTGCAGTGGCCCCACATCCACGACCTTGTCACGGGTCGTATACGTGATGCCTCCCCAGATCAGGGCGATTGCTCCAATGACGATCAGAACCAGGCCAGTGGCTTTCACTCCTGTTAGTTCTCCCGTCCCTGCTAATGCAATCGAGCGCCCAATCGCTCTCTCAGTGGACTTTGGCGGATTTCGAGGCAATCACCTGCTGCCGCAGTTCGCGCACAGCCTGGAACCAATCCTCGTCTGCGGCGCCATCCGCGTGCCCACGGTCTTCCCATAGCTGGTAAGCGCGGCGTGCGATGTCCTCATGACCGAAGGTGGTCAGTGGGGCGCCGCCTCCGGCATGTTCCTGCTCCGCGAGCTGCCGCTCCTGGCGCGATAATTCTCCGGGCGTGAGATGATCGGCGCGGCCCGTCAATTCCGCGACCCGGTGCGCGTGCGCGGGGGCGTCCTGCAGTTCCGCGGCGCGCTGGTGATTCTCGTAATGGGATCCGTTATTACGGCGTGTAGACATGATTCTCCTTTGACAGCCACGGTTAACAGGCAAAACGGGTTCCAAACCGGGGGGCATCGGCTAAAATCAAAGTTGGCGTCCGATTCGGTTGCTCCGGCCCGGCGTTGTCTCGAAACACTTTTATGACGCAGCCCACGCTGGACGTAATCGCGATATATCCCGGCTCGTTCGATCCGATCACTTCGGGGCATCTCGATGTTATTGAGCGTGGCTCGAAAATGTTCAGCCGCGTGATCGTGGCAATCCTCCAGAACGAGGCCAAACAGCCGCTGTTCACCATCGCTGAGAGGATGCAAATGCTCCGCGAAAGCCTCGGGGGCATCTCCGGTGTGGAAATCGGTACCTTTAAAGGGCTGCTTGCGGACTACGCCGTCGCCCGCGGCGCCAGCGTGATCCTTCGCGGCATCCGCGCCATCTCGGATTATGAATACGAGCTCCAGATGGCCCATATGAACAGGCGGCTGCGCCCTGGCCTCGAGACGGTTTTTCTGCCCGCCGGGGAACGGTTCTCTTTTATCAGCTCGCGCATGGTCAAGGAAGTGATCTCGCTCGGCGGCAATATTGAGGGCCTGGTCCCGCAGCCCGTGGAGGAACATCTGCGCCGCCGCATCGCACAGCAAAAAAGCACCATGGCCGATTAGAACGTCTTTATCTTGTTTATTTTGATCTCGAATTCAGGAACTAAATGACACCAACACCCAGCAAACCCGCAATTGCCGATCGTATTTCGCTGATCAGCGTCTCCTCGACCATGAAGGTCATGGCCGATGCCGATAAGCTCCGCCGCGAGGGAGTCGACGTCGTCGATTTCAGCGCGGGCGAGCCGGATTTCATCACGCCTCGCAACATCTGCGACGCGGCCATCGCCGCCATCAACGCCGGTTTTACGAAGTACACACCCGCAGGCGGTACCGCGGAAGCCAAAAACGCCATCGTCGCGCGCCACAAGGCGGAGTTCGGCACGGATTACAAGGCTTCCGAGTGCATCGTGACCGTCGGTGGCAAGCACGTGCTGTTCAACTACACGCAGGCGCTGGTCAACCCCGGTGACGAAGTCATCATCCCGGTGCCCTACTGGGTGACTTACAAAGACATCGTCAACTACGCCGGCGGCAAGTGTGTCTTCGTCGATACCGACGAAAAGGAGGGCTTCCGCCTCACCGCCGATATGGTGGAGAAACACATCACCCCGAAGACGAAGATTGTCATCATCAACTCGCCCAGCAATCCCGCGGGCGCGGTGCTGACGAACGAGGAGTTCGAGCGGATCTATCACCTCACCTCGAAGCGCGGCATTTATCTGATCACCGACGAATGCTACTCGCATTTCCTCTATGACGCGAAGCCGTACTCGGTGGCGTCCATCCCGAATTCGAAGTCGACCGTGCTTGTCGCCGGCACCGTTTCGAAGACATACGCGATGACCGGCTGGCGTATCGGCTACGGCCTCGCGCCCGAGCCGATCATCGGCGCCATGATGAAGCTCCAGAGCCACTCCACCTCGAACCCGACCTCCATCGCCCAGAAAGCCGCGATCGAAGCTCTCAAGGGCTCGCAGGATTCCGTGCCCCAGATGCTGGCCGAATATCGCAAGCGGCGTGATTTCGTGGTGCCGCGCCTGCGCCAGATTCCGGGCGTGACCTGTTCCATGCCGGCGGGTGCGTTCTATGCTTATCCCAACCTGCGCGGCGCGCTCGACAAGGGCGGCATCAGGACTCCGCTCGAATTCGCCAATCGCCTGCTGGCGGAAGCGAACGTCGCGGTGGTGCCCGGCGAAGCCTTCGGCACGAACGACCACATTCGCATCTCTTACGCCACTTCGATGAAGGAACTGGAGCGCGGCCTCGACCGCATTCACAAGTTCATCGAGAAACTGGGTTAACCCGTGGCGCTGCGGAAACTGGCGCCCCAAATTCTGGATAAGGATTGGGGCGCCACAACCACCAGCCCCTGGCTGGAAAACGAGGAAGGCCGCAAAATCGGAGAGATCTGGTTTGCGGACCGCTCCGTCCTGCCGGTACTGGTCAAATTTCTGTTCACCTCGGATCGCCTCTCCGTCCAGGTCCATCCCGATGATGTTTATGCGCAGGCTCATGGCGAGGAGCGCGGCAAGACGGAGATGTGGCACATTCTGCAGGCGAAGCCCGGCGCGATGGTAGCCATCGGCCTGCGCGAAACCACCAGCGGCGAGCGCGTACGTGAGGCGGCGCTCGATGGCGGCATCGTCGAAATGATGGAGTGGCTGCCCGCCCGCCCCGGTGATACATTCTTCATTCCAGCCCGGACTATCCACGCGATTGGCGCCGGCCTGGTGCTCTGCGAGATCCAGCAGTACTCCGATACGACCTACCGGCTCTACGATTACCAGCGGACTCCCCTGCGTCCCCTTCATCTCGACGATGCGCTGGCCGTCTCGAATTTCGGGCCATGCGACGGCCGCCGGGAAGGGGACATCGTGAAATGCGACTACTTCCGTTCCGAGAGGGTCGGGATCGAGGGCCGGCTGACTCTTCCCACGCCTGCCGGTCCAACCTTTTATATCGCGACCGCCGGCGAAGGCTCGATCGACGGGCAACCTTTCCATGGCGGTGAGGTCTGGCTGGCCGAAGCCGGAACCCCGCCGGTAATTATCGAATCCCCGGCGGCAGCATTTGTTCTGGCGTCTCTGCCGTACTCCAGCGAGTGAGCGGTTGGCCACGTTTGGGTCGCCCTGACACACTGTTGGTCTCAGACTGCCCATGCCTTTGCAAGGCTCTGCAAAATTCCCGTATCAAATCAACACTTTAGGTGTGGCGTTCCTGGCGGGGGACTTGCTACTATAGTGACCGAATCGTTTGAAGTACTCCAACCTGCCCTCTGCTGCAATACGTGGGCGATTGGGGTGACGGGACCGGGATCACTCGTCTTCGGGGATTGGTGATCAGCAGCACAAAAGGCTCGTTATCCCCCGCTTGGCGGTTGCAGCAGGAGGGGTTTTTCAAAACCCTCCTGCGGCGATTCGAATTTTTCCCTTATTTTTCAGCGTCCCAGTTGATTGGTTCCACGCACGGAACCACAAGAATGTATCCCACAAACCCGACCAACAGCATTCCTGTGGCGGCGACAAACGCGGCATAGAAGCTGCCACCCGAGATCTTTACCACCCAGCCTGTGAATGCCGGAGCGATAATGCCCGGAATATTTCCCGCCAGATTCTGCATGCCCGTCCACCGGCCGGACGCATACGGCCCCGCCATGCGCTGCGTCATTGCCCAGACGTTTGACGATTCGATTCCGATCGCCATGCTGGCAACGCAGATCAGAACGAGCGAAAGCGTCGCGTCCTGCACCATCGCCGCTGGCAGCATGATGGTAGCTCCGGCCAGGCCAGTGCCGAGAAAGCCCTTGCGGACTTTGCTGGCGCTCCAGCCATGCGCGATCATGCGGTCGGAAATCAGGCCGGAGAACAAGGTCGAAAATCCCGTCACCCAAAGTGGCAGGGAACCGAAGATCGCGACATCGTGCTGCGAGTAGTGCCGCGCCAGCCGGAAGTACCCGGGGATCCAGGTGAGCAGGAAGTACCAGGCGTAGTTGCCGCCGAACAGCCCCAGAAAGGTTCCCCACGCAGCGCGTTTGCGGCAGATTTCCAGCATCGTTGGCACGCGTCCCGGGGCGGTCGGAATCAGCCGCTCGCCTTTCGGCACCATCGTGAACCAGGGAATCATCCAGAGGAAGCTCATCACGCCCATCGCATAAAAGAACGCGCGCCACCCGAATTGCTCCATGAGCAGACCGCCCACCATCAGGCTCAGCGCGGGTCCCATTTTGCTGCCCGCATCGATCGCCGCGTTCGCAAAGCCCCGCTGGTGTTCGTGGAAGCTGCCCGCCAGAATCTTCGAATACGCCGGATAGGCGACGCTCTCCCCCACGCCGAGCACCAGCCGCAGCACAATAAGCATGACGAAGCCGCTGGCCGCCCCCGTCAGCAGAATCGCGGTGGTCCAGATGACGAAACCGATGGCCAGAACACGATTGACATCGAAGCGATCGACGAGCCACCCCGCGAGGAGCATGAAACCCGCGTATCCCGCGAAGAAAGCTGAGTAGACCACACCGCGGTGTGCCGTATCGAGACCGAAATCAAGGTCCAGGTATTTATCCGCCGCCGAGAGCGCGCCGCGGTCAATGTAGTTGATCGTGACCGACAAGACCAGCAGGATCAGAATGGTCCACTGCGCGCGGGTGAGCGGGATCTTCTGTGCCTTCTGTTTCAGGGAGAGGGTAGGGGACATAAGAAATTGGTTATGAGGACTCCATGAGCTTATCGCAGATCGCCGCGCGGTGGCAGCCGTTATACTGATTGAACTTTGGCCATGAAATCCAACGCGGCGCGGTGGACCGTGGTTTCCGTTTTCGCGCTCGCCTCCACGTGGAATTATCTGGACCGTTTGGTTCTCTCCGCTGCCGGTCCGCGCGTGATGGCCGAATTCCATCTGGATAACCAGCAGTTCGGCTGGCTGATTGCCGCGTTCTCCATCGCCTACGCCCTCGCTTCGCCATTCACCGGCTGGCTGCTCGACTGGCTGGGGCTCGAAATCGGGATGGCCTGGGCGGTTGCGCTGTGGTCGCTTTCCTCTTTTCTGGGTGGTATCAGCCGCGGCTTCGGACAACTCCTCGGCGTGCGCGCGATGCTGGGCGGCTTCGAGTCAGTCGGAGTTCCCGCGGCGGGGAAACTGAACGCGGAATATCTGGAACCGAAGAACCGCGCTGTCGGCGCGGCCATGACGCAGGTGGGGCTGAGCATTGCCGGCGTGGCCGCGCCGCTGCTGGTGGCCGCATTGCCAGGCTGGCGCAAGCCGTTCTTCATCTGCGGCGCGCTGGGCCTGTTGTGGATTCCGCTGTTTCTCCTGGTGCGCCGCCGCGTCGAGCCCTATGAAGCCGCACCGCCGCAGCATGACACGGCCGGGCTGGCGCTGTTCGTCGACCCGCGCATTCGCCGCCTCATGCTCGCCAATGCGCTCTGGATGAGCATCTATTCGCTGTGGTCGAACTGGACCACGAACTATCTGGTCCACACATTCGGATTGAGCGTGACGGCCGCGAACGCTTTCGCCTGGTTTCCGCCGGTCGCTTCGACGGTGGGCGCTTTTGCCGGTGGATGGCTCTCGCGCCGCTCGATTGTGCAGGGCGCCGGCGCTGTCAACGCCCGCATGAGCGCGATGCTGATCAGCGCCATTGCTTGTCTCGTGACACTGGTGGTGCCGGTGTGCCCCTCGCCGGTGACCGCCATGCTCGCCGTCGCCGCCAGCTACTTCTGGACGACGGCCGGCAGCGTCAACCTCTATACGATTCCGGTCGATATCTGGGGCCCGGAGCGCGCCGGCAGCGCCATCGCCGGCCTGGTCTTTTCGTATGGGGTGCTGCAGACGGTAATTTCACCCGTAATTGGCGCAATTGTGGACCACTCCGGCTACGCCCCCACCTGCTGGCTCTTCGCCCCGTTACCACTGCTCGCCTGGTGGCTGCTGCGGAGACTAGCGCTGTGACGCGCTCTCCTGCTCCTTCAGCATCGCGCCGCGGAGCAGGGCATTGAGCCGAGTCTGATAGCCCTTCCCTTTTCGCTGGAGCCACGCGATGACATCCGCGTCCAGCCGCACCGTGAGTTGCTTCTTCACCGGCTTGTAAAAGGGATTGCGAACCGCATTCGCCCAGAACTTTTCATCCAGTTCCGGAATATCGGAAAGATCAACCGCCTCGTCCGGAAGTGCAGCGAGCGCCGCAAGCTCGCGACGCTGAGCAGCCGTCAGAGGTTTGCTACCACTGACTCGTATCAATTTCTGCTTCATATCGTCTTCTCTCGCTACTGATCGCTCGCCGTGCGAAGATAATCCGAATCGTCTCCGTCTCCATTCCATGGCGGACTGTATGCGCGACTGTTGCTCGACGCGTGTTCGATGATCCTGATGCCATATCGGATCGGGATAGGTTCGAAGGCGGTGAGTACCGCTGGCAGACAATTGGGCTGGCGAACGGCGTGCCGCTGCTGACAGGGCCACCGGTCTCAGTATAACAACAAATCTGTAGCTACAAAACGGGAATCAACACTTTCGCCCCCTCGCTCGTTTTAACCTGCAGAAGCATGCTGGAAGCGGCTCTGATGCTCGAAACGCACCGCGAAGTGAGCAATTCATTCGACGAAATTGTTCACCAGCGCGAAACCTGCGTTTTGCGGACCGCCTTCCGGATCCTCGGGAACTGGGCCGATGCCGAAGACGTTGCCCAGGAAGTTTTTCTGCGGCTGCACCGGCATGGACTGGCGTTCCAAACCGAAGCCGCATTCGGCTCGTGGATGTATCGGGTGACCGTGAACCTCTGTCTCGATAAAACGCGCCGCCGGACGGCGCGACCCTCGGTCGAAATGCCGGATCTGCCGTCGAAAGACCTCTCGGCGGAGGCGTCGGCAATTCGCGATCAGGAAAAGCAGGTCCTGATGCTGGCGCTCGAAACCCTGCCGCCGCGCGAACGCGCCGCCATCGTGCTTCGCGAGATTGAAGGACTTTCGACGGGTGAAGTTGCGGCAATCATGGGCTCGGCGGAGGCAACCGTGCGCAGTCAGGTCGCGAAGGCGATGGGGCGTCTTCGGGAAATTTTAAGCAAGGGGGCGAGATGACAGAAGACGAGATTCGAAAACTCTTCCGCGAGATGCGGGATGAGCCTGTCCCGCCGGATTCCAGGGCGCGCGTCCGGATGGCGGTCGCCGAACGCACGCAAAGCTGGCCGGAAAAACTGCGCCGCCGCTGGAAGTGGATTGCCGCGGTGCTGGCGTCTGCATGCCTGCTGCTGGTTCTGGTGATGACGCGGGAAAACAAGATGGTGCCTCCACCGGCGCCGGTGGTTAATCCGCCGGTGGTGGCAAGTGTGGAGACGCCGGCGCCCGTGCCTCCGCCGCGGCCTCATATCGTTCGCGCGCGGCGCCGCATAGCGAAACCGCGGCGGGAGACAGTTCCGGGCGGTGCCAGCCTGATTCGGATCGAAACGCCCGATCCGGATGTGGTGATTCTACTGATTGGCGGCTAGAAGATCGAAAGGAAGAATCTATGCGTTTACGTGCTGCTGCTTTGATCCTGGCGCTTGCCGCGACCTTAACCTACGGACAAACTCCCGCCGCCGAGGCACCACCTCAGGAAGCGCTTCAGGCGGAGGTGATCCACGTCACCACACTGACCGGCGACGCTTTTGACCGCCTGGTGAATCTGCTCAGTGTTTTTAAAGCCAGCATCCGGTCCGACACGCAATTACGGACGATCGTCGTCTATGCCCCCAAAGACGTTGTCGCTCAGATGCGACGCGTCGTTGCGGAACTCGATACGCCCGGAAGCGATGCGGCAATCGGGCGCAACATCGAGATGACGCTGACGCTTCTACGCTGCTCGCAGAAGCCATCGTCAGATACAAAGTTGCCTGCCGACCTGGAGCCGGTGGCGAAACAACTGCGGGCCGCGACACAGTATAAAGACATCCAACTCTGGGATACGATTCCCCTCCGTCTGCAGGAAGGCAAAGATACCACCGAAACGATGCAACTGCCAGGCTCCACCGGTACGGCCAATCAGGCCCCCACCACTGTGTCGCTTTGGTTCACTACGGAAGCCGCGACTCGCAAGGGCGACAAATGGTCCGTACGCTTCCGGCGCGCCAGTATGGACTTTAGAATCCCGATTATCACCGGGACCTTTAAGGACGGATCAGGGCCCCAATACAGCTACCAGAATGTGGGCCTGAATACCGCGGGGGACTTTCTGGAAGGGCAAAAGACCGTCTTGGGCAAAATATCCGGCGCCGACAGCGATACCACCATCTTTGCCGTCATTTCGTTAAAGGTCCTCCCGTAGGACCTCCGGCCTTCCGCTTCCTGATAAAATTGAATTTTCCCCTTTTCAGGAGGCCGAATGGCAGAAATTACGCGGCGCAGGTCGGTCGCGGTTAACGTGGGCGGGATCAGGGTCGGCGGAACGAACCCGATCGTCGTCCAGTCCATGACCAACACGGACACGGCGGATGTCCAGTCCACCGTCAATCAGGCGATGGCGCTCGCCCGCGCCGGCTCCGAACTGGTCCGCGTTACCGTCAACACGGAAGCCGCCGCCGCCGCCGTTCCGAAGATTGTCGAAACGCTGGACGCCTTCGGTGTGCGCGTTCCGATCATCGGCGATTTCCACTACAATGGCCACCTCCTGCTGAAGAAATATCCGGCCTGCGCCCGCGCGCTGGCGAAATATCGCATCAATCCCGGCAACGTCAACATCGGCAAAAAGCACGACGACAATTTCCGCACCATGGTCGAAGCGGCCATCGAATACGGCAAGCCGGTGCGGATCGGCGTCAACTGGGGCTCGCTCGACAGCGCCCTGCTGACGCGCCTGATGGACGAGAATAACAAGCTCGCCGAACCCAAAGACGCGCGCGAGGTCACGCTCGAAGCCATCGTGCAGAGCGCTCTGCTCTCCGCCGAGGCCGCCATCCGCTACGGCCTGCCGAAAGATCGCATCATCCTCAGCGCCAAAGTCAGTGCCGTGCAGGACCTCGTGGATGTCTACCGCTCCATGGCAGCGCGCGGCGATTACGCACTGCATCTCGGCCTCACTGAAGCGGGCCTCGGTTCGAAGGGAATCGTCGCCACCACCGCCGCGCTTTCTATCCTGCTGCAGGAAGGGATCGGCGATACGATCCGCGCGTCGCTGACTCCGCTGCCGGATGGAGACCGCACGGACGAAGTCATCGTCAGCCAGCAGATCCTGCAATCGCTCGGTATCCGCAGCTTCACCCCGCAGGTCACCGCCTGCCCCGGCTGCGGCCGCACCACCAGCACGTTCTTCCAGGACATGGCCGATCAGATTCAGACCTACCTGCGCGAGAGCATGCCCGCCTGGAAGGAACGCCACACAGGCGTCGAGATGATGAAGGTCGCGGTGATGGGCTGCATCGTGAATGGCCCGGGCGAGTCGAAGCACGCCAACATCGGCATCTCGCTCCCCGGCACGTTCGAGGAACCCGTGGCCCCGGTCTATGTGGATGGCAAGCTCTTCGTCACGCTGCGCGGCGACGCCATCGTGGCGGAGTTCATCGAGATTCTGAATCAATACGTGGCCTCGCACTACGCGGCGGCCGAAGAGCCCGTTACCGTCTGAAGCCGCATGCCCCGCTACTATACGCTTCGCGAAGCTCGCAGCGCTTTGCCCGTCATCGCGCGCGATGTGCGTGATGCGGTGCATGCCCGCAGCCGCTATCAGGAAGCCGACGAAGCCCTGAAGGCGCTTACCCAGCGCATCCTGATGAACGGCGGCACCGTTGTCGACACCTCCGGCCCCGAAGCGTGGAAATCGCAGCGCGATTCCGGGGCGCAGGTGCTCAAAGCGGTCCTCGAGCGAATGGAAGAGCGGGGCGTGCTGGTGAAAGACCTCGATGTCGGGCTGATCGATTTCCCCACTCTCTACCGCGGGCGCGAAGTTTACCTCTGCTGGCGCATGGATGAGGACGATATCGACTTCTGGCACGGTACTGACGAAGGCTTCGCCGGGCGCAAACTGATCGACAACGACTTCCTTTCACACCACAGCGGCGACGCGCTCTGAGAGCAGAGAACTGAGCGGCGAACATCGCGTTCGGCGATATAATGTCTGCTCGATCCCTATGAAATGGACTCTGAGTTTTGCCTTGCTCGGCTGCGCCGCGCTTCTGATTGCTCAGCAGGCCGCGCCTCCGCCAGTCGCACGGGGTGCGTCAGGAGGCTCGGGGCGGGGAAATGGTCCGCGGCCTCTGCACCTCATTCCGGCGCCGGGCATCCAGGTCTCCGACGCTGACCAGAAAAGCCTCCGCACCGGACTCACGCGTCTCCAGACCCGCATTGACGCGCTCAAAGGCAATCCGCGGCTCCCGGACGTGCAGATCTTCGAGAAGGCCGTCCGCTATGCGCTCGAAGGCAATGAATTCTTCAAAGCCGAGGAAGTTTTCCGAGGCAAGGAACTGCTGCGCATGGGCCTCGAGCGCGCCGACCAGCTTTCGCATGGCGACGCTCCCTGGACCCGCGCCACCGGCCCCGTGGTGCGCGGTTACATTTCGAAGATCGATGGCAGCGTGCAGCCCTATGGTCTGGTGGTGCCGCCCACGTACGCCGCTGATAAGCCCCACGCCTGGCGCGTCGATACCTGGTTCCACGGCCGTTCTGAAGACCTGAGCGAGATCAATTTTCTCTGGGACCGCATCTTCAACGTCGGTCAGTTCCACCCGGACGACACCATCATGCTCCATCTCTACGGACGCTACTGCAATGGCAGCGTCTTCGCCGGCGAGGTGGATCTGTTCGAAGCGCTCGACGACGTAAAGAAAAATTTCCACGTGGATGAAAACCGCATTCTGGTTCGCGGATTCTCGATGGGCGGCGCTTCCGCCTGGCATATCGGCGCGCATTACGGCACGGACTTCGCGGCTGTCGCGCCCGGCGCGGGATATGCCGAAACCATGGAGTTCACCGGCCAGACGCGGCGCGCAATCCAGCCCACCTGGTTTGAAGACAAGCTGCTCCACCTGACTAACGCCACGGATTACGCCGCCAATTTCTTCAATGTTCCGGTCATCGCCTACAACGGCGATATGGATGCGCAGCGTCAGGCCGCCGACATCATGGAGAAGAATATGGCGGCCGAAGGCCTCACGCTCTCGCGCGTCACCGGGAAGAACATCGGCCACGCCTACACTCCCGCCGCCATGGCGCAGATCAATGAAATGCTGGATGCGATCGCGGCGAAAGGCCGCGACGAATGGCCGCGCGAAGTCTACTTCACCACGTGGACTCTGAAATACAACCGCATGCGCTGGGTCGTGGTGGATGGACTCGAAAAACATTGGGACCGCGCGCGTGTCGACGCTTCGATCGAAGGCGATCACACAATTCAGGCGAAGACGTCGAACGTGTCGGCCGTGAGCTTTGATTTCGGGGTGGGCGCGCGCATGCTGAACCCCGCGTCCAAAGTGACGGTGGTCCTCGACGGCCAGACGCTGACGGCAGCGGGGCCGCTGACCGACGGGGCCTGGAACGCGCATTTCCGCAAGACCGCCGGTAAGTGGGCCATTGCCGGGGACGATTTGAACACGCTCCGCAAGCGCCACGATCTGCAGGGGCCAATCGATGACGCTTTCTTCGACAGCTTCCTGATGGTGTCTCCGACCGGTACCCCGATGAATGAAACCGTCGGCAACTGGACAAAATCCGAGGAAGCGCACGCCATCAAAATGTGGCGGACGCAGATGCGCGGCGATGCCCCGGTAAAAAATGACACGGACGTGACGGACGCCGATATCGCCGCGAGTAATCTGGTGCTGTGGGGCGATCCGCAGAGCAACAGGATCCTCGCCCGCATAGCGGATAAACTCCCGATCCGGTGGACGTCCGATTCGGTCACTCTCGGCGACCGCAAATTCGCCGCAGCCACGAATGCTCCCATCCTGATTTATCCGAACCCCCTGAATCCGAAAAAGTACGTGGTGATCAACAGCGGCATGACGATGCGGGAATATTCCGAGTCCAATAACGCGCTGCAGGTCGCGTATTTGCCGGATTATGCGGTGGTCGATCTGACCACGCCGCCCGATCCGCGCTGGCCCGGGAAAATCGTTGCAGCGGGCTTTTTCGATGAACAGTGGCAGTTACAGTCGAATGACGGAAAATGACGTCGGGCGTACCCCGAACCGGCGAAAATTCGTCTAATATAGTGCCATGACGTGGAGCCGGGTTTTTGCCGCGACGCGTACAGCCGGAAAGTTGCTCTGGGCGCTTGCCCTGTTTTCGTTTCTGCTGCCAGCTCAATTGGATACGGATCGAACCGGCGGCGGTGGGCTGGTCTCGCAGGCGAAGGAAAAGGCTCCCAAAAATCTCATCAGCATGGACGAGCTCAATATGCTCGACCAGAAGTTCCACAAGGAGCTGGACGCCGCCCAGGAGGCCGAGGACCGTGAGAAATTCGCCGATGCCGAACAGCAATTCGGTCAGCTTGCGGATGAAGTGGATGCCGAGCTGAAGCGGATCGCAGTGGCCTCATTTCCGAAGAACGCCACCATCGAATTCGACGGCGTGAAGAGGCCGGTTACCACGGCGGTGGAAACCGAGTGGTTCAGCCGCACGCGCGATAAAGCCCAAAAGGGAAAAGACGAGGCGGCTGTTCTCAACAACGTGGCCGGTATGCAGAAGCAGGCGGACGATCTGCTGAAAGCGAAGAAATATCCGGGCGATCTCGATGCTTATAAGAAAGCCGCGGCTGCTCTGGGAGAAAGCAAGACGAAGGTTCGCGACGATACCTACAAATTTTTCCTGGCGCGTTCCGTCAATGGCGAGAAGGAAGCGGTCACCACTTACTGGTCCGATGAGTTCGGACGTCTCCGCGATCAGTACAACAAATCCACCGATGATAAGCTGACTCCGGCGCAGGTGCGCGACATCATCCAGGGCGTGATGAAGGAAATCAACGACAAGGGCTATCTCGATCCCGCGAAGCATCCGGACATGCCGCAGGATGCCCGCAATCTGTTCCAGACGCTGGCGGATGCCGGCAACAAGTATCTGTCTCAGTTCAAGTGAACCGCGCGGAAATGTACCGGCGCCTGCGCGCGCAGAGCGGCGCGTGGGACCTGATTGTAGTAGGCGGCGGCGCGACCGGCGCGGGTGTGGCGGTCGATGCGGCATCGCGCGGCTACTCCGTGCTGCTGCTTGAGCGAAGCGACTTCGGCAAAGGCACGTCGAGCCGCAGCACCAAGCTCGTGCACGGCGGCGTGCGCTATCTGGAGCAGGGCAATCTTTCGCTGGTCATGGAGGCGCTGCGCGAGCGCGGTCTGCTGCTGCGCAATGCGCCGCATCTGGTCCACAATCTCGCCTTCGTCGTCCCCAATTACGATTGGTGGGAAGCGCCGTTTTACGGTGTGGGCCTGAAGCTTTACAACCTGCTGGCCGGGAAATATGATTTCGGGCCGTCGCGCATTCTCTCGCGCGAGGAAACTCTGGCGCGCCTGCCCACCCTGAGGACGGAAGGTCTGCGCGGGGGCGTGGTCTACTACGACGGCCAGTTTGACGATTCGCGGCTGCTCATCAATCTGATGACGACGGCTGCCGAGCAGGGCGGGGTGGTGCTGAATTACACCGAGGTCACTGGGCTCACCAAAGACGCCGATGGCTTCGTCAATGGTGTTCACGTCCGCGATCTCGAAGATGGCGCTGAATTCTCTCTGGAGGCCAGGACCGTCGTCAACGCCACCGGTCCGTTTACGGATGAGCTGCGGCGCGCCGCCGACCCGGCATCGGTTCCGATGATCGCGCCGAGCCAGGGCGTTCACCTCGTACTCGATGGTTCGTTCCTCGCCGGCGAGAGCGCCATCATGATTCCCCACACCAGCGATGGCCGTGTGATGTTCGCGATTCCCTGGCATGGCCATACGCTGGTCGGCACCACGGATACGCCGATTTCGGAATCCGTGCCCGAGCCGGTCGCGCAGCAGCAGGAGATCGATTTCATCCTCGACCAGCATCGCTCGATTCTGGCGAAAAAGCCGACGCGCGCCGATATCCTCAGTGTGTTCGCCGGCATTCGCCCGCTGATCCGGGAGGGCGATTCCTCGAATACATCGGCGTTGTCGCGCGGTCATACGATTCGCGTGGAGAATTCCGGCATGATCACGGTCTGCGGCGGCAAGTGGACCACCTACCGCAACATGGCGGAAGATTGCGTCAATCACGCCGCAACACTCGGCCACCTGCCGGAGCGCGATTGCGTCACCAGGCATCTCAATATCCACGGCTTTCTTCCGAACGCGGAACGCCTCGGCCCACTTGCGGTCTATGGATCGGATGCCGCGGCGATTCAGGATCTCGCGCGCCGAACGCCTCCATCCGGCGCTGCCCTACACCGAAGGCGAAGTGATCTGGGCAGCGCGCGAAGAGATGGCCCGCACCGTGGAAGACGTGCTGGCGCGCCGTACCCGCGCGCTGTTCCTGAATTCCGGCGCCGCAATCGCTATGGCGCCGCGTGTGGCGGCGATCCTCGCGCTGGAGCTGAATCGCGACGCGGCATGGGAAGCGCGCCAGGTGGCGGAATTCCGCGCACTAGCCGCGGGGTTTACGGCAGCCGGTCCGGGAAATTCGAGATAAGACCGTCCGCCCCGAGCGAAACCGCCTGCGCGATGTCGCGCGGATCGTCCACCGTCCACGTGAACACCTGAAGGCCGGCGGCGTGGACCAGTTCCACAACCCCGGGTTCCAGTGAGTCGAAGCCAAAGCCCGCATGCGTCGCCTTCGCGTCGAGCGCAAACGCAATCGGCGAAACCGGCACGCCATCCATCAGCGCGATCGTTTTCATCTCCGGCGCCAGTTCCCGCGCGCGCAGCATTTCCGAATGAAAATACGAAGCCAGATAAACCGGATGCGACCCCACTGCGCTGAGCGCTTCCCCGACGATCCCGCGAACCTTCAGCTCGACCATCACAGCGGCCCTTCCGTTGACCGTCTCGATCACGTCGGCCAGCGTCGGCACGCCGCTCATCTCATCGCGCGTCAGCTCGTGGACGTAGCCTCGCCGGCCGGTGGTGCGGTCCACCCGCGCATCGTGCATGATCATCAGGAAGCCATCGAGCGACCGCCGGACATCGATCTCCACGACATCCACGCCAAACTCGATCGCCTTCTCGATCGACGCCAGCGTGTTCTCCGGAGCATGTGCGGCCGCGCCGCGATGACCGATCCGCAAAGGCCTCCTCATCACGCCCCGCTTGCCATCGACTTCCACGCCGCCTCATCGTGGCCAACGCTCAAACGATTCGCGCAGCGCACGAGCGGGAGGCGCAGCAGCCGGGGTTCAGCTTCAATCTTCGCGAGCAGCTCCGCGTCCTGCATTTTCATGTACTGAAGGCCCGCCTCAATCCACGGCTTGCCTTCTTTATTGACGATGCCGTCGAGCCGGAATTTGTCCGTGAACCGCCGGATTTCTCCCGGCGACATCGGCTTCTGCTTCAGATCGACGAACTGAAGCCCCACGCGGCGCTCTTTGAAGAACCGCTCAGCCGCGCGCGACGCCGGACAGTTTTTAAGGCCAAAGATCTGAACCGTGGGCACGTACGTAGAACCTATGGGAATGGATGGTGGGCGCGCAGGGATTCGAACCCCGGACCCCCTCGGTGTAAACGAGGTGCTCTAACCAGCTGAGCTACGCGCCCGTTTCTTCAGTTTACCGTCCGGGCGCGCGCGGCGAGCCTTACAGGCCCGCGTAGAAATCGTAGCCCCGCTCGCACCAGTAATCCGCCGGCTCTTTCTCCTGATAGGCGATGCGGCCGATGCGCTTGATGTTTTTGATCCCGTATTTCACCGGGATGGAGAGCCGCAGCGGCGCGCCGTGCTCATCCGTCAGCGGTTCGCCGTTCATCTCCCAGGCGAGCAGCGTCTGCGGATGCAGCGCGCTCGGCATGTCAAGCCCCACATAGTAGCCTTCGCCCGGCGTCACCATGCTGATGTAACCCGCCTTTTCCGACCCAGGAGCAAACTTCGCGGTGAAGTCCGAAAGCCGCGCGCCGGCGAACTGAGTGACGGTGCTCCAGCCCTCCACGCATTTGAAATCGATGATCTGCTCGTGCCGGGGCAGGGACTTGAGATCGTCCAGATCGAGCTTCAGCGGTTCGCCGCGGCCCAGGCCGGCCAGCGAAAGCGTCCAGTCATCCGGATCGAAATCGTCATCCATGCCATCGTCGCCATTAACTTTGATCTTCCCAATCGCCGATGCCGGATAGGTCTTCACGAGGTGCGTGTCGCTGAAGAGCGTTTTCCGCGCGACGCGCTCGTTGAATCGCAGCATCGAACGCAGCGGCCTGGGAATATCCTCGCTCGCCGCGTCACCGGGATTGAGCCATTTCCAGCCGGCGGCCGCGGCGGCCGCGCCGGCGCCGAGTCCGATAAACCCACGGCGGGTCCGCCGCGAGAGTTCCTGCTCCGGCGTGAGCTTATTCGGCATGAGCGCTCTCCTGGGCGGATTCCGGTTCCGGCGCTGGCGTATCCAGCACATCGTAGCCGGAAACCATGGAGCGAAAATTCGGCCAGCCGGCGCGAATCACCTGTGCGATATGCACCACGAAGAACGCGACATAGCCTAACGTCAGGCAGAAATGCTCCAGGCGTGCCCATTCGTAGCCCCCGAACATCGCGGTCAGCCAGTGCAGTTGCGCGGGCTTGTAAATCGCGAGACCGGTCAGCAGGCTCGCGCCGCCCATCAGGACGATTGCGGTGTAGGAAATTCGCTGCGCCGCGTTGTAGCGGCCCTGCGGCGGCAGCGGCACGCGAAATCCCATGTCGTGCTTCGCCACCTGAATGGCCTCGCGGAACGACTTACGCTCCGGCAGCAGTTCGCGCCATTCACCTGAAACCAGCGTGTAGATCACGTAAGCGATGCCGTTCAGCGCAAAGAGCCAGGCAACCGCGAAGTGGATCGCCATGCCCCGCGCCAGCTGATACTCCACGCCCGTGGCCTCATAGAACCACTGCGGGAAAAAATGGAACAGGGTAACGCCGCCCAGGCCCACCTCATAGGGATCGTACGCCCAGTAGATCAGCACTCCACTGAAGATCATCACCGCCAGCAGCGGGAAATTCACCCAGTGGCACCAGCGGGTGAAGAACTTGTGTTTTTCGCTGAGGGTCATCATCAGGTACGACGGCTCAAACTCGTGCCTGGTTTATTGTACGTTCCGGAGAGAGGTATGGATGAGCGCCGTGAATCCGGCGCCCATCCGGCTGCCCGTCAGGCCACCTTCTTCAGCTTCAGCGGCGGACGCAGCGGCTTCGCCCCGCGCCTTTCCCTCTCCGGCAGAATCCTCTGCGGGAGGGGGGGCATGTGGACGATGTTTTCGTAGTATTCATCGATGTTCCGCTTCGCTTTTCCCCCGAAGTATTCGTCGATCGGGAACAGGGCGTGGGGCCGCAGCTCGCGGAAGACCCTGCCGAGTTTCTGTTCGATCCGGTACAACTGGTGGTAAAAGCTGCCGCGGTCCAGATTGAGCCGGCTGCAACATGCCTTCCAGTCGGCGCCCTGGAGGAAATGAAATTTGAAGATCTGATACTCCAGCGGTTCGAGCGCCCGTTTACTGACCAGGCAGAAATCCGCCATGTACTCCTCCTCTTTCATGCCCCACGAAAAATTGCCTTCGGAGCCGCGCACGGTTTCCAGCCGAACCGTGCCCACGGGCTTCTCGCGTGTGGCACATAGCCGAAACTTCGCGTAACAACTCCGAAAGATACGTCTCAATACGCAACTGCAGGGAATGTCTTCTATCCTGCTGGTATTCCGCAATCCCAATCCAAGGCAATGCGTGCAACCGTCTCTGGCCAAACCTGTTGCTTCGGAACTGCTCCAATCAAAAGTCAAGTGTCGCTCCTTACGATGGGCCACAGTAAATCCCATCGAATTTGTCTCTATAATTTCCTCCATTTTTCGGTAAATGCCATGAATTATTTCCGCCGTGGTGCGGGGATATACCCGAACCTGCTGAGCCGTCTGGGAGTTCCAGCACGAATGCAACTCACGGCGGCCCGCTCTGCTACCGTATTTCAGGCGCACCTATTTCTACGGGAAATATAGCGGTGGGCATTGACATCCTCACGGATTTCCATTTCGGAACTGCTCGGCCGCGTCATCGGAATGGCCCGGCAGGCGGTGCAGGCCGGAGAAATCAGCGAGCGCGCTCTTGCGCGCCGGGCCGGACTCTCCCAGCCTCACCTCCACAACGCACTCAAAGGCGTCCGCGCTCTCTCGCCCGCCGCGGCGGACCAGCTTATGCGCGCGCTCGACGTCGCCGTTCCACAGCTGCTGTGGCTCGGCCCTGACCTGGCTGCGCCTGAAATCCGGGCGGTGCCGCTGCTCCAGGATCGTATTGGGCCCGGCTCGGACGCGTCGTTCAGCGCGTTTCGCGGCTACCTGCCGTTCTCGGCCTCTCTGGTCGACCCGCTCGAAGATCCGGTGGCTGCATACCTCGCCGCCGATCTTGCTCTTCCTTCCGAGTTCCGGTTCGGCGATCTCGTTTTACTCGACTGCAACGCCTCCCGCCGCATCCTGCCCGAACCCGGGAGTTGCTGGGTAGTGGCGGATAACGCCGGCCTCCGTGTAAGATACGTGAGGCGAAACGGAGGCACACTGGAACTGGGGACCGCTTCGAACCCCGCCGGTGTTCGCGTCTGGCGAACGGTTTCGCTGCACGGACGGGATATTCTGGAGATAGTGAGGGCACGGATTGTTTGGATTGGCCGGGAAATGGAAGCACCGACCGCAGGATCGCCTGGACCGGCTGGCCCAGGCTATTGAGTCCATCGGAGGGCGTGATCAGCGCCTGATCGAGGAAAGCGCCCTTGTGGAGCGCCTGCGCGATGAGGGCGGGGCCGCTCTTTACCGCCTGTGCCGCGAATTTGTGGATGAGCTGAACGGCCGTCTGAGCCAGCCTGCCCTGGTGCTGGATCCACCCGAATGGAGCCCCGAGAATTTCGACGAAGACGGGGTGAATCTTTACCAGATCAGCCTGCGCGGCCGGCTGCTGCAGATCGAATACAGCGCGACGGAGGAGGCGTACTCAACCGAGGAATTCCGCCACCGCTATGTTTTGCGCGGCGGTGTGCGGTCTTTTAACCAGAAGTTTCTCGATCGTGACACGGTTGACGAGCAATTGATTTTCTTTTGCCCGCATGATTCGGGCGCCGCGTGGCACTTCTTCGATCCGCGAACCTATCGGACGGGGCTGGTGACGCCGGATTATCTGGCAACGGAGCTGGAGCGCCTGTTGTGAAAACGCCTGCGAGCTGGTCAATTCGGAGTGGGCACGGTGTCAATCCGATCCACGATCAGAGTATTCACCGGGGCAGTTTGCTTTTGCAGCGTGAGCCCCAACTGGGCCTCCATTGCGGCTGCGAACATCTCGCCATCCGGCAACTTTCCCGCCGTGTCCGCCGCGGAGGCGGACTCGCCGATGCCGCGCTTGATCAGCAAGTTGATGTCATAGTAGCCGTCAAGCCCGGTGCCGTCCATGACCATTCGGTCAAAAACAAAATTGTTATTTAAATACTGGATGAGCTTAGCCACCGTGATTCCAAATGGCCCCGTGGGTGAACCGGAAGCCAGACGATCGTGCAGGCTCCAGCCGTCAGGACTATTGCCGATACTGATGCTGAGAGTCTTCTCATCCGGAGGATTGGGCGATTTCTGAATTTTCAGACCGCCCTTCGCAATCTTCAGGAGATAGACCGGCGAATTCCGTGTTTCCCAATGCGTCCGAAGATGGAACCGTTCCGCCAGAAGCCGCTGCGGCATGAGCTGAATTTCCGCTTTGGAGCTTCCGGCGGGATACGTCGCCTGCACATCGTAGAAGTTCACGTTGCCGGGCAGGGCATTGGGCCACACGATCTGGTACGTGCTAATCGGGAAGGCTACCCATACCAGAGCCTTGATATTGATCTGCCGATAGTCCAGCCGCCCGGCGTCGGAATTCATCTCGACGGCTCCCGCGTAGGGGACCACCCGCACGGAAGCCGCTTCGAATCGTGGCAAACCGGAGGGCTGCCCGTCAGCGATGCCTGAGCATAAAACACAGCACAGGATCGTCGCAAAAAACCGATTCGACATGAGAGTCCCGGGCGCGCTCCCGCCGCCAGACCGTCAGATAAACGCCATCGTCTTCACGCCGGAAATCTCAAAGCGTTTCCGGCATCGAAGGTTCTTGCACACCGCGTGAGTATCCGCCAGCACCATGTAGCTCTGGGCTTTCGCGAACTTGGCGCGGTCGCGCTCATCCGCCCCGCCGGGAAGACGGTCTTTTTTCTTCTGAACGATCCAGGCGAGATCGTACGTATCCTGCGTCCGGCACGCTGGACAGTTCAGCGTGATCGGCTTTGTTGTTCGCGATTCCTGATAAAACGCGCGCTCGTCCATCGCAGGGCCGGAACGGCTACCGCTTCTCCAGCGGCACCCACTGCATGCCGTCCGGATTGCCCTTATACTCGGCGCGCGGACGAATCAGGCGGTTATTGTGATACTGCTCGAGCACGTGCGCGGTCCAGCCCGCCATGCGGCTCACCGCGAACACCGGCGTGAACAGATCCACCGGAATGCCGAGCGAATAATACGTCGAGGCCGAATAAAAATCCACATTCGGATTCAGCTTCTTCTCGGCCTTCACCATTTCTTCCACACGGCTCGACATCAGATACAGATCTTCGTGGCCCGTGCTCTTGCCGAGACTCTCCGACATCTTCCGCAGATGCGTGGCCCGCGGATCTTCCGTGCGATAGACACGATGCCCGAAGCCGGGAATCTTGATCTTCTTCGCCAGCATCTCCCCCACGCGCTCAATCGCCCTATCCGCCGTGCCCACTTCAAGCAGCATCTTGATGACTTCTTCGTTCGCGCCGCCATGCAGCGGTCCCTTCAGGGCGCCGATGCCGGAAGTCGCGCACGAATAGATATCGGAAAGCGTCGCGGCCGTCACGCGCGCCGCAAACGTCGACGCATTCAATTCATGATCGGCGTGCAGGATCAGCGCGACGTCGAAGACGTGCTCCATGACGCTGTCCGGCTTCTTTCCAGTCAGGCAATAGAGGAAGTTCCCGGCGAAGCTCAGGCTCTTGTCCGGCGCGACGAGCGGCTGGCCGGTGCGCAGGCGACCGAAGCCCGCCACGATCATGGAGGTCTGCGCCATCAGCTTCCCGGCTTTGCGCTGATTCGCTTCCGGCGCCATGTCCTTCGCCTCGGCCGGATTCTCCAGACTCAGCATGGAGACCGCCGTCCGCAGCACGTCCATCGGCGCGCTCTTCAGATTCGCCTTCAGGAAATCGACGACCTGTCCCGGCAGTCCATAATTGGCAAAAAGCTCCGCCTTCAGGCTCTCCAGCTCTGCTTTCTTCGGAAGACTGCCTTTCCACAAAAGCCAGATCACTTCTTCGAACGTGGCCTCGGTAGCCAGCGTGTGGATGTTGTAGCCACGGTAGCTCAGGACGCCGGCGTAGCCATCGATGTAACAAATCTCGGATTCGCCGGCGACGACGCCTTCAAGACCGGCAGCAGTGGGGGTTGTGGTGGTGCTCATGAAGTTTCCGTTTTTCCATTCCTAAAAAAATAACTTTCTCAGTTTGCCCAACGTCCGGTGGGCCATGATCTCATAGGGAATCTGATGCGGACAGATGGGAGTCGGGGTGAAGCTGATCATGTCGCTCGTGCGGTCCATCCACAGCTGTTCCGTGCGTTTGGAGTTGACCCTGACCGTCAGCATGACGGAGTTGTTGCAGGCCTCGCTGTCGGTCAGCGCCAATGCGTTGGGGTCCGGACCTTCCGGCCCCGGACCCCAATCCTTTAAAAATTTATCGTATGTGTAATCGGGACAGGGCCGCGAGGAAGTGCAGCCCCAGATTCGGTAAGCAGCCTGCGTGTCGCCGCGCTTCAGGGTGCCGATAAAGTCCTTGACCACGCTCTCCTGGCGATGGTTCAGAAGCAGGTACCATCCGAGGCCGGCCGCGGCCGCCAGAATCACTACGGTTACCAGGGAGCGGATGATGATCCGGTTACGCCGCTCTTCGCCAGCGCCGTATTGATCCAGATAACCCGCCATGAACTTATAGTCTACTTTGCCGGGTTTGCCTGATTGTAAGCGGCGGTGGCCTCAGCAGTGAGATCGAGTGTCGGCTTGTTGTAAAGCGTCTGCGACGCTTCCACAATCAGGTCGAGCCCCTTCGACTCGGCCAGCTTGGTGATGACGTCCTGCATCTTCTGGGACATCTTCGCCAGAATGTCCTGCCGGTCCTTATCGGCATCGGCCTGCAGGTCCTCCTGGAGACGCTGCTGGTCGCGCTGCAGCCGCGTTCCCTTCGACTGAAGTTCCTGCGCCGCCTGCGCATTCAGCTTGCCGCTATTGAGCTGGGCGTCGATGTCTTCGAGCTGCTTCTGGATGTTGGCAGCCTCGTCGGTGCGCGGCTGATACTTCTTCTGGAGGTCGGCCGACGACTTTTTCAGCTCATCCGTGTCGGAGAGCGCCTTCTGGACATTGATGACGCCGATTTTGACCTGAGCGGATGCGATCGAAGCAAAAAGCCCGAGCGCGAGGCAAAACATGGCCGGACGAAGCGCCGGAATGCGAAACATACGAGTGAAACTCCTCTATAAACAGTGAATAGGAAAAGGGTAACATAGCGGAGTCCGGCGGCTGGCGCGGCAATCCCGCTCTTTGCTCGACGCGCGCTCGGGCGCTTGCGTTGCACCCATGTGGCGCCACGCTGGGCTTCAGTCGTGGGCATGGCTTCAGCCTTGCGCGTCGGGCTTCTGCCCGGCGTCAAAATACGGATAATAATGGAAGCGAGCGTCCCCGCTCTCTCTTGAACAGGCCATTCAGGAAATAGTGCACGAACTGCCCGCATAAACAGCGCGAGCTCCTCGACTACGCTTCACGTCTTCACGCAGAGAGCGCTGGGACGCCGCCGCTCCGCAGCGTCGAAGGCTTGTGGGCCGGCTT
>Ga0134125_10001454_pt1 | contig 29083 bp, 25 predicted proteins | sample KB31751_FD_96464 | JGI IMG/M metagenome (GOLD analysis project Ga0134125, IMG submission 96464) | Terrestrial soil microbial communities with excess Nitrogen fertilizer from Kellogg Biological Station, Michigan, USA - KB3-175-1 | ecosystem: Environmental > Terrestrial > Soil > Unclassified ... | reverse complement strand
CTTTCCCGACCGCTGGCAGCGCGTTTCGACGCTGGTCGAGGAGTTTCCGGCGCTCGATACCTCGGTCTTCTTGCACGAGGACCGCTGGTGGCTCTTCTGCACCAGCGCCGATGAGGGCGGCGAGCACAAGCTCCATGCCTGGCATGCGGCGGCGCTTGCCGGCCCTTGGCAACCGCATCGGCTCAATCCTCTCAAATGCGACGTGTCGTCGAGCCGGCCGGCCGGCCGACCCTTCATGGCGGGAGGCAGCCTCTATCGGCCGGCGCAGGACTGCTCCAGGACCTATGGCGGCGCGATCATTTTAAACAAGATCACCCGATTGACGCCGACCGCCTTCGCCGAGGAGCCGGCCGGTCGCATCGAACCGGCGGCGGCCAGCGGCTATGGCGACGGCCTGCATACCGTTTGTCCCTTTGGCAGCGCGACCATCATCGATGGAAAGCGCTTCGTTTTCGATCTCCGCACGCCTTTCCTTGGCGTCATGCGCGCGATCGAGCGCTTCAGGCCGAAGTCCGATGCGAGCGGTGCCCTTTCCGTGCCAAGCGGCAGCTACCAGAAATGAACGATGTGATGCTCATCGAGGATGCGCCGGCGCCGGTCGAGCCGGGCCGCAAGCTCAAGATCGCCTTCGTTGCCGATCAGTTTTCACCGCCGGTCTTCGACGGCTCGACCCTCGTCTACAAGAGCTGGATCGATTTCCTGGCCGAGCGTTATGCGCTCTACGCCATTCTCTTCAGCTCCTATGGCGGCGATATCGACGTGGCGCAACGCTATCTTGCCGAGCGTTGCCGGGGTCACCTGATTCTGCCGGGCGCACCGCGCAGCCGGCTGTGGAAGGCGTTGCGCGCCGCCTCGCGCTTCGGCAGCGGCGCCGTGTTCGCTCCGCGCTGGGTCGAGGAGTTTGGACGCGGCGCGATCCATCGCACCGTCGCCGATTTCGCGCAGCGCTACGATCTGCGCCTCTTTCTGATCAGCAAGCTCGCCACCGTACCGCTTTTCGGCGAAAGCAACCTCAGGCGCGAGGATGCGACCTTCCTGCTCGATGCGCATGACGATTTCGTGACCCGCGAGCAACAGGAGCGCGACGCCCTCATCGATCTTTTCCGGCGGTTTCCCACCCTCAAGCGCTACCGGCGCTTCCGGGAGATGCGGCTGCGCCAGCAGCTCTCACGTCTCGTCCCCAAGCGGGCCCGCGAGCAGGAGGCGCGCCTTTGCGCACTCTTCGATTGCGTGCTGTCGAGCTCGCCCCAGGAGCACGCCTTTTACCAGACGAGGCTCGCCGGCATCGTTCCCTCGGTCCGACTCGGCTGGCCCATAGCCAAAGCGCGGCTTCGCGCCCGTCCGGCGGGAGACGGCAGCGCGGAGTTCGACGCCGGCTTCATCGGTGGCGACTACCCCTTCAACGTGGCGGCAATTCTCTATTTCTGTACCGAGATCCTGCCGCTCGTTCAGCGCTCCCGCCCGGGCTTTCGGCTGCTGATCGCCGGACATGTGAGCAAGCCGCTCGCCCATCTGGGCAAGAGCTGGCCGGGGGTCGAGGTCTGCGGCTACCTGCCGGATGCCCGGTCCTTTTACGACCGGGTGGGGATGGTCGTCGTGCCGCTGTTGTCGGGCACGGGAGTGAGCATCAAGACGCAGGAGGCGCTCGATTGCGGAAAGCCGGTGGTCTCGACCAGCATCGGTGCGCGGGGGCTCGGCGACGAGGCGGTGCATCCCGCTCTCTTCATCGCCGACCGGGCCGAGGCCTTCGCCGATAAGATCCTGGCGCTCTGTGCGGCGACGGAGGCCGGCGCCTGCCTGCATCGCGCGGACCTCGTTCAGGCGGCCGTCGTGGCCGCGCCTCCATTCCACACGGCCTTCGAAGAGGTGCTGCACCGCTATGGCGGGATAGACCAGCGCCGGCTTACGTGTAGTGAATGAAGAACGCCAGCCTGTCGCGGCTGACCGGCGCCAGCGCCTTGTGGAAGCAGGAGGTGTCTTCGGCGAAGCCGGAGCCGGCCCGACCTTCGATGGTGAGTTCGCTCTCCGGTCCATAGTGGCGGAGCACCGTCTCGTCCGATTGCCGCGCCGAGTGCCACAGCATCCGGAGCGGTTTTGCGCGATGTGAGCGGCGGATGATCGCATGCGCGCCCGAGCGGCTGTCGACGTCGGTCAGATAGAAGAAGACGTAGAGAAAATTGAACCATGCCACGTCGAAATGATAATCGATCGTCTGGCCCAGCCGGCGCCGATAATCGGCCGAGGCGTCGCTGACGAAGCTCCAATGCAGCTGGGTGCGCGTACTCTCAGGCCGATAGCCGAGATAGGATCGTGCCAGCGCGAGGAGCGCAGGATCATGGACGATGCGATGCACGGCGGGACAGGACTCGGGATCGACGACCCGCCCGACCACGGCCGGTTCGCCCGAGGGCAGGCGTCCATTGCGCACCTCGTGCCTGGCGATCGGCGGACCGCCTTGCAGCGGGACGAGGGGTTGCTTCTGCGCAAAGGCGGTGATCTCGGCAAGGATGTCGCCCGGGAGCTGCAGCCCGCAGAAGACGCCCTCGCGCCGGAGGATGGCAGCGGTCCCGGCAACATCGAGCTCGGGAAAGACCGATACGGGATAGGGCACCTCGGCTGCCCCGGGATCCAGGCGCTCGAGCAGCGCCCTGACGCTGCTATAGCCGCGCCGCACGCGCGCGAAGCGTCCGAGGGCATACCATATGTCGCCGCGGGCAAGTCGGCCCAGGATGCGTGTCGGCCGGAGCGAAAAGGCCGAACTGCCTGCGCGGGAGAGCTGGTGCGAATCGGCCGGTGCACTCATCATCGCCTCCGAGCGGTCATTTGGACGGGCCAATAGCTGGACACGAGCTTCATCCCGGCTGCTCTCCGGTTGGGCGCCGGAGACGTCGCACGAGCTCCCGCATCCAGAGCGGGCGCGTAGCGCCGTCGAAACGCCATTCAATCAGCCGTCGCGCCGCCGACCGGAAGGCAAGGCTCACCAGCACGAACCAGATCAGCTCGCTCGCCCGCCGCGTGGCAGAGAGTTCAGTCAGTTCGGCGCGGCGAGCGCCGCGCAGGCAGAGGCGCAGCAGGGAGAGGGCGCCTGCCGGCGGCTCACCGAGCTTGGCGGCGACGAGTTGGTATCGCAGGAAGGTGAGCGATCGGTCGAGCGGATCGCCGGGCGGGAGTGCCATGCCGCGCCGTACTGCGATCTCCCCGAGATAGGCGAACTCGTCCCGGCGCTGCGTCACATAAGCGCGGATCCTCGCTTCGGAAAAGCGCTGCAGCGCCCACAAGTTGTTGCCGTGGATGCGATATTGGCCGAGCGGCTCGGCCAGCGTATGGATCTCGCCGAACAGCGGCGCAATGGTGTTGAGCACACCGTCGATGAAGCGAAACCGCTGCCGCGGGATCGGCATGACCTGCTCGAGGAACTGGCGCGAAAATCCATTGCCGCTGGTGGGAGGCCAGGTATAGGTGCTGGTGGTGGCGAATTCGCGCCGAACGTTCTCCTGTGTGTAGCTGCGGGGATAGACCGGCTCGATCGAGCCGCTCCGCCGCCCGCTCCCGTCGATGATGTCAAGGCTGAACTGCACCTTGGCGAGCGCGGGCCGCCACGCAGCCGCGACCTTCGCGGCCGCATCGGGCCGCAGCGCGTCGTCTGCATCCAGGAACATGATCACGTCGCCGCGAGCCAGCGCATAGCCGGCGAAGTAGGCGGCGTTCGGCCCCTGGTTATCCTGGAGCACCACCGTCGCACGGTCGCGGTACTCTTCAATGATCGCGCGCGAGCCGTCGGTCGAGCCGTCGTCAACGATGATCGCCTCGATCCTGTCGTAGGTCTGGCCGAGGGCCGAAAGAATCGCTTCGCGCAGATAACGTTCATAGTTGTAGTTGATGACCACGATGCTGATGAGCGGGTTTAACGCGGACACGTCAGTCTCCGGGTCGTCCGCTCGTGCCGCAGCGCTGCTCGACGGCTGGCGATGCGGTCGGCGGGCGCCGCATCAGTTCTGGGTGATCGCCTCGCTCACCGCGTGGCGCCTGCATGAGAAATCATATTGCGGACCGGTCGGCGGCGACGCTGCGGTGAAGCAGAAAGTGACGGTGCGCGCCGCGTCGTCATAGACCCACAGGAATGATTGCAATCCCGTCGAGGAGCTGACGATCTGCGGGTGCGTTGCCGCCGGCGCCTCCGAGGCGCCCACGGCAATGGTGGCCAAGCCGGCTCCGGCCGCGATGCCGACGAGACCGACCGCAAGGACAAGCGCGACACGTGCAACCACGACTCACCTCCACAGGGTGGTGGTGCGGGCTCAGCCCGCGAGCATGTGCTTGCGATAGATCTGGCGTATGCGCCGCTCAAAGATGTCGAGGTCGAAGGACTGGCAGAACCGCGCCCTGGCGTTGGCTCCGAGCCCCGTGCGCAACGCGGGGTCGTCAATCAGGCGTCTCAAGGCGCGCGCAAGCGCGTCGCTATCGCCGACCGGAACGATCAGTCCCGTCTCCTCGTGGATCACCGCCTCCTGGACCGCGCCGACCGGCGTCACCACGACGGCGAGCCCGTAAGACATGGCCTCGATCACCGCCATGGGGAAGCATTCGAAGTGCGACGGCAGGACCAGGACCGCGGCGCGTTCCAGCAAGCGCCGCTTCGCCTCGCCATCCGTCCAGCCGACGAAATCGACGCGCTCGGCAATCCCCAGCTGTCGCGCGCGTTCCTGATACTTGGCGATCTCGCCGATCCCGGCGATGGTCAGCCGCCATTGGGCACCTCGCAGCACCGGCAGGGAGAGCCCCGTCAGCAGCTCGTCGATGCCTTTTTCCTTCCACACCATGCCGAGGAACAGCAGCTCGCAGCAGCCCTGCCGCGCTCTGGCAGGGGCGAGTTCCGGACGGGGTACCGCGTTGTAGACGATGGTCACCCGCTCGCGAGGCACTGCGAGCGTCGAAACCGCGAATTCCCGCCAATACTCGCCCAGGACGATGACCTCGGAAACCGCGCCGATGATCCAGCGCAGCGCGCGCAAGCGCATCGGACCGAGCCCGGCGCAGAAGCGGTCGAGATCGCCGCCGTGAATATGGAGGATGACCGGGACGCGAAAGAGCCGGCAGATCAGCATCATGACCGATTTGCGGTAGACGCTGCCATAGGCCGCCATCTGAACATGGGCGAGGGCTACCCGCCGCGCGACGCAGGCAAGAACAAGCTGTGCCACCGCCCTGATGAACTGGAAGGGCATGAGGTATCGCGCACCGGCCTGGTTCACCCGCGGGCCATAGGTATCGATGGCGGTGACCGCGAAGAGCCGGTCAGCGGCGAGCCGGTCGGTCAGATGCGCCACCATGCTCCCCATGCCGCCGCGGGCGAAAACGCCGCCTGGTGCGATGATGTAGATCTTCTTTCCCGTCATGCGCAGTCCGCAAACTCGGCTTCGGCGCCCACGATATCCGAAAACAAATTTATCGAAAAGAAAAAATGCAGCTGTTTTCGGAGAGAGGCCTGCAGAATTGGCCAATGTGCGGGATCGGCGAGGCTGCGCTACCCCACAGTTGGCCGCGTGGCTGAAAAAGATAAGAAATAGATTGGCGCGGGGCGTCGCCGTTGTTATCGTTGTCGCCGGACGGGTATGGAGGTGCGCACGAAATGGCGGCGACGCGTGCTGTGAACTGGCGCGGAGCGGCGGCGCCTGCCCTGCCATCGAAGGAGCCTGCGGTTGAACCTCGAGCGGCTTGGCGCTCCTTCTTCGACCGGGAGAAGCTGGGCGCCATCGTTGTGCTGTTTTGGATGTCGGGCCCGGTTGCGCCGCTGATTCCAAATCTGGACGGCAGCCTTGACCAGATGCTGAGCTTGCCGGGATCCAGCTTGTCCAACCCGACGGGTTTCGACGACCAGTTTCTTCGCTTGTCCTGGTATCCCGTCTATCTGATCGTCCTGGTGCTCGCGAACCGCTACTGGCGCGTGATGTGGCAGGTGGCGAAACACAATGTGCCGCTGCTGCTGCTGCTCGGCTGGACGCTCGCGTCCACCGTCTGGTCGGTGACCCCGCCGGACACGCTGCGTCGCAGCATCGCGCTATCGCTGACGACGACCTTCGCCGTCTATCTCGGCATCCGCTTCGACATCCTCACCATCGTCAAGCTTGTGGCGGTCGCGCTGGGCGTTGATGTCGTCGGGAGCGCCGTCTGTTCGCTGGCATTCCCAGCGATCGGCGTGTGCGCCGATGCCGAATACCCGGGCGCGTGGCGCGGCATCTTTGCCAGCAAGAACCAGCTCGGCGCGATGATGCTGATCGAATGCCTAGCTCTCACGGTGCTCTACCTCGCCGAGAAGCGGCGCCTCTATCTCGGTGCGCTCGCTGCCGCCTTCGCGATGCTGCTCCTGTCGACCTCGAAGACGCCGTTGTTCATCATCCTGGCGCTCATCCCGTGCCTGACGCTGGTCCGTCGCTTCTTTCGCACCCCCCGCGGGTTCAGCGTCCTGCTCGCTCTGTCGCTGTCGCTGGCTGCCATCGCGCTGATCGTTGGCGAGGCGTCGATGACGGTGATCCTCGAATTCCTCGGTCGTGATGCCACGCTCACCGGCCGCACCGATATCTGGTCTCTGAGCTGGCAGGCGATCCAGCAGCGATATTGGACCGGCTACGGATATGGTGCGTTCTGGAGCAATCCCTGGGGGCCTGCCACCAACATCTGGGATGCATTGCAATGGCGCGTTCCGAGTTCGCATAGCGGGCTTCTGGAATTATGGCTCGGGCTGGGCTTGGTCGGCGTCGTGCTGTTCGGCATTCTGCTGTTGCGCAACATTTCCTGGATCCTGTCGCAGGCGGCGCGCGCCAGCTGCGAAGAGTGCCTTTGGCGCATTGGGTATTTCGTCCTCTTCCTCGTCCACGCAGTGACCGAACCCTCGGCGATGGAGCAGACCAGCGTCTCCTGGGCGTTGTTCATCGCCATTGCCGTCGGGGGAAGCCGGCGCGGCGCCACAGCGCCGCGCCCCGACTGGGCGGCGCCTTCCGGCACAGCGGCCGCGGACCGCGGGTGGCACGGCGGGCCGCCGGGCAGGCCACCCTGGAAGGCCGGCCATCTCGGGCCGCAACACACTGTTCTTCCCGCGCGTGACACCCGCCTCTTCCCGTGGTCGCCGGGGCTGCACCAGGAAGGACCGCGATGAACTGCGTCCGCCGGGAGGATCGGATCATCGCCAAGGGCCGGCATTGTGCTCGCCGTATGGACATGGTTCCGGTCTGATAGACGCCGGATTGCCGCTCGTTGGACGCGATGATGACGTGGTCCCGCTCAAGCTGCTGGCGGGCACCGCTGCCGGTTTCTGTCATGGTTCGGCCGTTCCGGCGCGCCGGGCCCCGCGGCGCGCGCCTTGGTGCCGATCGCCGCGGAGCCCCGTGATCTACTGTTGCGCGGGTTGTCGCCGGGGCTCCGGACCGCGCACGGCAGCGGTAAGACGCAGCAATGCGCCAAGGATAGCGAGGATCGCGAAGGGCAGATACTCGAGCGGCCGGCGGACGCCGAACCGCAGCGGCGTGATCACGAAATCGACCAGGAAGGCGAAGGCGATGCATTCGAGCCCGACGGTCCGCACGATCCGGCCGGCTGGTCCGGCGGCGAGGTTGCCAAGCTTTGGGGCCGAGAGCAGTGCCAGCAGATAGGTGCAGGCAGCGGCGACGGTGAAGAGCGCGAACATGTCCGGCGAGAGCGGCGGCCGCGCCGCAATGCGATAGAGCCAGACGACCAGGCCGAGATGGACGAGGTGGGCGGCGGCGAAGGACAAACCGAAGCTACGCGTCCGTCGCGCCAGCGGCGCGAGGCGGGGCCCGAACAGCTTGGCAAGCGCGCCGCCGGCATAAGCGGGCCAGAAGAGCAGGAAGGAGAGCCGGCCCGTCGCCCGCAAGGCCGCGACGGTGCCGTGCTCGCCCGCGCCCATCGCCGCCAGAACGAGGAGCGCGAGCGCGAGGGCTGCGGCGAAGGCCGCGGCCATCGCCGATCCGGCCCGCGTGAAGCGAGCCATCAGGATGGCGGAGCGCTCGCAGCGGCCGCCCGGCGCGCAATCAGCGCTTCGATGCTCGCCACCGAACGCAGGTTCTCGGGCGTAATGTCCGCCGGCGCGATCATGATGTCGAATTCGGCCTCGATCGCCAGCATGAGATTGACCATGCTGAGGGAATCGACGCCGATTTCGGTCAGGGGATCGTCGGCCGACACGGACCGCGCGGACGATTTCCGTGCCAGGAGTTGCTCGACCAGCTCAATCAGCTTCACGCGCGGGGCTCTCGCCGAACTACCGTCCATCCATCTTCTCCTGCCTGCCGAGGTGTGGTCTTATTTTCTGTTGACTTTCTTTTCTTATCGGCGAAAGTTGAGCCGTTGGCAACAGAGAAAGTGCAGGCGTCGGCGGGTTTTTGTGGGAAGCGCCCGCGCCGGACGATCGCGGTCCCGCCGCCGTAGGCCAAACCAGGAGGACAGGTGCGCAATGAACCCCGACGGCAATATGGCCACGCGGCTTCCAACTGCGATCAGGGAGAAGATCGAAGCCGAATTCCACCGCGTGGCGAGAGAGCAGGGCAAGACGCTCGACCGGCTCGCCGATGATCTCGTCCTCGCCGATTGCGATCTTGATTCGCTCTGTTTCGCCATCATCGTCGCGCGGCTCGAGGACGACCTGGGATTCGACCCCTTCACCCTCGCGCAGGACGCGGAATTTCCGACCACTTTCGGCGATTTCGTCGCCTTCTACGAGACTTCCGGCGCGGCCGGCATTCGTGCTGCAGAGTAGCGGCGGAAGGCTCGGCGAGGCGCTGGCGGCCGGCGGCTCGCTTTTTGGTGCGAGCGCAAGCGTTGCGCTCGGCGAACTCGTGCGGTCTTCCAGTTTGGGCAGCGGTTTGGAGCGGCTCCGCGGGCGGTCCGTGCTGCTTCGGACCAGCGACCAGCTCGTTGCCGCCCTGGCCATGATCGAGCTCGACGGGGTCGCGCGCCGGCTGGTCCTGTGTCCGCCGGGCGTGGCGGTGGCGCATCTGCCGGGGCTGATGGCTGCCGGCGAAATCGACGCGGTGGTCTTCGACGCCGCTGCCGAGCCTGAGGCGATTGCCGGCACCGAGATCATGGGGTGTAGCGCGACGCTCTTGCCGCTCGCCGCACCTCGGCAGGGGACGCTGGAGACGCAGTGGGTTCTGCTGACCTCCGGCACCACAGGCCGCCCGAAGCTGGTGGTGCACAGCCTGGCGAGCCTCACGGGCGCGATCGCCCGCGGCACGGCGTCGAGCGCTCCCCGGGTGTGGAGCACCTTCTACGACATCCGCCGCTACGGCGGTCTGCAGATCTTTCTGCGCGCAATGTTGGGTGGGACCTCGCTGGTGCTTTCGAGCACGGACGAGACCGTCGGCGACTTCCTGACCCGCGCCGGCGGCTGCGGGGTCACCCATATCTCGGGGACCCCATCCCATTGGCGCCGCGCTCTTATGAGCCCGGCGGCGCGGCGCATCGCGCCCGGCTATGTCCGGCTATCCGGAGAGATCGCCGATCAGGGCATATTGGACGCGCTGCGTGCGGCCTATCCCGATGCGAATATCGGGCATGCCTTCGCTTCGACCGAGGCCGGAGTGGCCTTCGAGGTCGGCGATGGCCTTGCCGGATTTCCGGTCCGGCTTCTCGAGGAAGCCGGCGGACCCGTGGATATGAAGATCGAGCAGGGGTCGCTGCGCATTCGCTCCGGCCGCACGGCGAGCGCCTATCTCGACGGTCCGACGCTCAAAGACCCAGACGATTTCGTCGATACGCGCGATCTGGTCGAGCGCCGCGGCGACCGCTACCACTTTGTCGGCCGCACGGATGGCGTCATCAATGTCGGCGGACTCAAGGTTCATCCCGAGGAGGTCGAGGCGGTGATCAACCGCCATCCGTCAGTGCGCATGTCGCGCGTGAAATCGCAGCGGAATGCGATCACCGGCGCGGTTCTGGTGGCGGATGTGGTGGTCCGCCACGCGGACGGCGCCGAGCCGGCCGAAGAGGCGGAAGCGGTCAAATATCAAGTGCTGGAGGCGTGCCATCGGGAGCTTCCGGCATTCAAGGTGCCGGCGCTGGTCCGCCTCGTGCGCGCGCTCGACGTGACCGCGGCCGGAAAGCTGGTGCGCCGCGATGCCTAACGTATTGGTAACCGGTGCAAGCCGCGGACTAGGGCTCGGCATCGCCCGCCGCCTCGCGAAGTCGGGCTATACCGTCATTGGTGTGGCGCGGCGTCGCACCGAGGAACTCTGCGCTGCGATCCGCGAATCCGAGGAGGCCGGCGGCGGCACTCTGCATTTCCGCCCCTTCGATCTCGCCGAGCTCTCCGGCATTCCCGGCCTGGTGCGGGAGCTGCGCCGCGATTTCGGCTCGATTTATGCGCTGGTCAACAATGCCGCGCTGGGCACGAGCGGCATATTGGCGAGCATGCCGGACGCGGACATCGATCGCCTGGTCCGCATCAACACTCTCTCGCCGGTGCTTTTGACCAAATATGTCGTGCGGACGATGCTCGCGGATCGAGGCGGCCGGGTCGTGAGCGTCGCATCCATCGTCGGCGTCACTGGATATAACGGGCTTTCGGTTTATGGCGCGACCAAAGCGTCGCTCATCGGCTTCACTCATTCGCTGGCCCGCGAGGTCGGGCGGGCCGGGGTCACCGTCAATGCGGTCGCGCCCGGCTTCATCGCCACGGAAATGACCATGGGGATGGAGCACCAGGATCGCGAGCGGATCATGCGGCGAAGTGCGCTGCGGCGCCTGGCCGAGGTGGATGACGTCGCCGGCGCCGTCGAATTCCTGCTCGGCGATCAGGCAAAGAACATCACGGGCACCGTGCTCACCGTCGATGCGGGAGGTACCGCTTAGCCCTGCCTCACAAGCGTCGCTCGCCGCTCTGAAGACGCTTATAGAGTGCCGGATCGAGCACGATGAAGGCTCGCTGTTGCCGGTCGTCGAAAAAGACGGGATCGGTGGTCGCACCAGGGTCGTATCCCTCGCCGAGAAGCTGCTGCTTCAGCGGCTTGAACGTGCCCGTCGTCGCAAGTCGGTCGCGCAGGCGCACGAACAGTGGACGGGCGTAATCCGGCAATTTCGTCTGCAGCTCTTCCCGCAGCCGTTCGAGGCAGAAGGACGGACCCGGTACGATCGTAGCCATGCCGGCGCGCCCTTCGGTGCCCGGCACGGCGACTCCATAGACGAGGGCCTCGGCCACGCCCTCGCAGCTGCCGATCGCCTCCGCCACCTCGGTCGTCGATACGTTCTCGCCCTTCCAGCGAAAGGTATCGCCGAGCCGGTCGACGAAATAGAAGAAGCCCCGTGCATCGCGTCGCATCAGGTCGCCCGTGCGATACCAGGTATCGCCCGTTGCGAAGGCGCCGCGCAGCAGCTTTCGCTCGGACGCTTCGGCATCGGTGTAGCCTTCGAAGCGGCCGCCCAGGCTCGACTCATTCGCGCCGACTGCGCCGATCGCCTCGCCGGGTTCGTCGGCGCTGCAGCGTTGGCAGAAGCCATCCGCACCCCGCGCCGGTTCGCCCGTCGCGACGTCGACCTTGATCAATGCCAGCGGAAAGCGGTGGGCGAGGAAAGCAGGCACCCGGCCAATGGCGCCCGGCTCCCCTTCGCAATTGTAGAGCGAAAAGCTGCCTTCGGTGGCGGCATAGAACTCGAGAATGCGCGGAATCCGGAACCGGTCCTGGAAGAGCTGCCAGATGTCGCCGCGCAGGCCATTGCCGCAGCAGAGCCGGAGCCTATGCTCTTGTTCGCGTGGATGAGGCGGGCTTTGCACCAGGTAGCGGCAGAGCTCGCCGATGTACTGCATGATCGTGCAGCCTTGCTCGGCAACATCGTCCCAGAACCGGCTCGCCGAAAACTTCCGGCGGATCACCACGGCGGCGCCGTTGAGCAGCGCCGCGCCCGTCGCGACCACCCCTCCGGTGCTGTGATACATCGGCAGGCAGGTGTAGAGCCGGTCGTCCGGGCCGGTGTCCATCATGCCGGCGAACCAGTGGGTCCATTGCATCAGCCGTAAATGGCTGATCGCGGCCGCCTTGGGTGCCCCGGTCGTGCCCGACGTATAGATGTAGAGCGCCCGATCGCGCGCTTTTGGCATGGGGCGCTCGGCGGCGCGGAGTCGGTCTCCCGACAGCCACCCTACCACCGTGTCGATCGGCAGAAAGCCCGGCGCGCTGCCGCCTTGCACCCAGCAGCAAACGGTCGGTTCGATCCGCGGCCGCAAAGGAGCGATCGCGGCGGCGAGCTCGGCCGCGACGATGAGATGGGCCGGTGCGACGATCTCGATCGAGTGGCGCAAGGCTTCGCCGGCGAGATTGGTGTTGAGCAGGGCGGCGACCACGCCGACCCGCGTCAAGCCTAGCCAAATGGCGAGATATTCCGGGCAGTTGGGCATCAGAAGGCCGACCACCTCCCCCGCCGCGAGACCCTGGCTCATGGCCCAGCGCGCGTAGCGGTTGGCTTGCTCCGATAGGCCGCGGAAGCTCAAGGTTTGGTCGATGCCGATCAGGGCAGGGGCCGCTTCGAAACGCTCGGCCAGATCGTCGAAGACCGCCGGAAACACCTTGCCGCCAGGGGAAATGCCGGCGCTCGCCTTGAGCGCGCGGACCCACGCCTCCAGGGCGACGTTGCGGCTTTGCGGCAAGGGATGCCCCATGTTTTCTTATCTTTCTTTGCGATCTTTTCGAGATTATCATCGAAAGGACGGCAAACGCTAGCGCCGATGCGTCGGGAGGGAAGTTTGCGTCGGGTTCCATCGAACACCAACCGCGGCGCCAAGAAGCCGGCGGGTCCCGGCCGGTTCGCGGTGCTGGACGGCTGGCGCGGCGTGTGCGCCGTGCTGGTCGCTCTCTACCATGTGGAGGTCATCGGCGAGATCTACGCCGGACACCTGCGCGCGCTGCCGGTCATCGACAACGCCTATCTGTTCGTCGACTTCTTCTTTGTGCTCAGCGGCTTCGTCATCGCTCACACGTACCAGACGCGGATCACCAGCGCCGGAGAGTTCTTATCCTTCGAAATACGGCGCTTCGGCCGGGTCTGGCCCCTGCACATGGCGATTCTCCTGGTCTTCATCGTCCTCGAACTCGCAAAACTCTATGCTCGCGCCCGCGGCATGGGAATGGAGAGCAGACCCTTCTCCAACAGCTTTTCGGTACCGGCGATTTTCACCAATATCTTTCTGGCGCAGACCTTCGGGCTCGATTCCGGCCTCACCTGGAACCAGCCGAGCTGGAGCATCGGCGCCGAATTCTATACCTACCTTGCATTTGCGCTCCTGGTTCTCGCAGGACGCCGGCGCTTCGTTTTGGCAGCCCTGGCGACCGCGCTGGCCAGTGCCTGCATCGTCGCCGTCTTCTCGCCGGACTATATGCGGGCCACCTTCGATTACGGCTTTTTCCGCTGCCTCTACGGCTTCTTCGTCGGCGTTCTGGTGCGCCAGCTTGGCCGCTTCGACCGAGGCGTCGATAAACGCCGTTCGATCGGCTCGACCGCGCTCGAGCTCGCCCTCGTCCTCCTCATGCTGCTCTTCGTCTCGGTCGCGAATGCGCGTCCCATCTCGCTGCTGTCGCCGCTGCTTTTCGCCATGGCGGTCTATGTCTTCGCCCGCGAGCGGGGCGCCGTGTCACATCTGCTGCGGACCCGTCCCTTCAGGTTCGCCGGAGCGCGGTCCTATTCGATCTACATGACCCACGCGCTGGTGCTCGTGACGATGGCGCGGATCATTCGGACGGTGCAGGCGCATGGGGGCGCGGTGGAACGGATCGGAGCCAACGTCGACGGCAGCCGCGAGCAGTTGCTCTGGTTCGGCAGCAGCTGGAGTTCCGACGGGCTCGTCCTCGTCTTTCTCCTGCTGCTCTTCGTCACCGCCTCGATCACCTATCGCTTTATCGAAAATCCCGGTCGCGCCTTATTCAATACCGCGGCGCTTCGTCTGACAGGCGGGCTGGGGCGATCGGTTTCACCTGCTGAGCCAGTGATGGGAGTTCCTCGGCCATGATCGCCTCCGACGCAAGCGCGCTTGATCCGGAAGAGGTCGCCCCGCGGGTGCGCTGCCGCGAAATTGAGGCAGAAGACGTGGAAGCGATCGTCCGCCTGCTCGCACGCGGCTTTCCGGTCCGATCGATCGAGGAGTGGACCCGCGCGCTCGCGCGCCTGCGCGAGCATCCGACGCCTTCCGGGTTCCCAAAGTATGGGTATCTGCTGGAACACCAAGGCCGCCCCGTCGGCGTGCTATTGCTGATCTTCGCAGCCCTCCCGGCAGGCACGGGGACGAGCGTCCGGTGCAATGTCTCGAGCTGGTATACCGAGCCGCAGTTCCGGAGCCACGCGTCCCTGCTGGTGTCGCGAGCCCTCAAGCAGAAAAGCGTCACTTACCTCAACCTCACGCCGGCGCCCCATACCTTGCCCATTCTCGAAGCGCAGGGCTACCGGCGCTACGGCAGTGGCGTGTTCCTCGCCCTGGCTGCGCTGGGGCCGTGGCGCGCCGGGATTCGTGTTGGCGAAGCGGCGGCCGATCTTCGCGCCGGCGACGATCTGTCGCCGGCCGAGGTTGCGCTGCTTGCGGCGCATGCGGGGTATGGTTGCCTGAGCCTCGTCTGCAGCGTGGGGGGAGTACGCCATCCCTTCGTTTTCGTGCGCCGGCGGAGGTTCGGCTGGGTTCCCTATGCGCATCTCGTCTATTGCCGCGAGCTCGACGAGTTCTCGCGCTTTGCCGCGCCTCTCGGCCGGTTTCTCGCGCGACGCGGGTTACCGCTGATTGCGGTTGACGCCAATGGCCCTGTTGCGGGGCTGGTCGGGCGCTACATGGAAACCGCTTCTCCGCGCTGCTTCAGGGGGCCGGATCGGCCAAGGTTGGGGGACCTCGCCTTCTCCGAACGGGCGATGTTCGGCTTCTAGCCACACCGCGTCGGCGCGAGCGCCGTTCTGATTTCTTCCCCGATGACCGCGAGCGCCCGCCGCGCATAGGGAATAGCGCCGCCCATCGCGTAAAAGAGGTGGATCATGCCGGAGTGGCAGGTGTGGCGCACCGCGACGCCCGCTTCCTTCAGCCGCTCCGCATACGCCTTGCCCTCGTCGCGCAGCGGGTCGAACTCGGCCGTATGGATGGATGCCGGCGGCAGGCCGCCCAGATCGGCGAGGTGCAGCGGCGAAAGCCCGGGATCCGCCGTGTTGAATCCGGCCGGCAGATAAAGCGCGAGTTCGCGCTCCATCGCTCTTTGCTCGAGCAGGTAGCCGCTGGCCATGGCGCGTCGCGAAGCCTGCGACGCTGCGAAATCGGTGATCGGACAAAGCAGCAGTTGCAGAGCGAAAGGCGGCCCGGGCGCTGCACGTGCCATGCCGCAGACGGTCGCCGCCAGGCTGGCGCCGGCGGAATCGCCGCCCACCGCCAGGCGGCTCCGATCGATCCCCAGCATGCTCGCATGCTCTTTGACCCAGCTTGCAGCGCGATAGCAATCCAGCAGGGCGGCGGGGAATTTGTGTTCCGGCGCCACCCGATAGTCCACGGCTACGACGCGACAGCCCCCCGCATTAGCGAGGCTTCGGCAGAGAGCGTCATGCGTCTCCAGGCTGCCGGCGATGAAACCGCCGCCATGAAAATAGATGAGCCCAGGGCCGAGGGCGTAATCCACGCCGCGCGGCGTATAGAGGCGCAGCGCGAGCGCACCGAGGTTTGCCGGCAGAAATCGCTCTTCGACGAGGCTCACACGCTCGGGCGCGCCGGAGAGCCGCATCAACGCCGCAAATGCTTGCCGCCATTCGACCGGCCCCGTGTAGTCCGGATCCGGTCGCTTGGTCGATTTCAGGATGGCGAGCAGTCGGCTCGCGTGAGGGTCAAGCGGCATGCCTCAGCGCGGCGCGGACCGGCGTGGGCCAGCGCTCGAAATCGAGTCCGTGCGCCGCGAAAAGTGCCAGCGCCAACCGGTCGATACCGAATGCGACGCAGCCTGTATGAGCGACGTTGCCGCTCTTGTCCCGCAGTCCCCAGATGCTGCCGAAATGATCGCGATGGTAGTTGAAGCTCATGCAGGCCGTCGGCTCCTCCGCCGACCGCACCGGAATCAGCAGCTCGAACTTGAGCGACTGCTGCAGCTGGCTCACCGCGATCACCTGGCCCGTGCGGCCGAAGAAGGGATCGCTTGCGGGCTTGATCGCGCCGGCGAGACCGAGTTCTTCGGCGAGCTGCCGGCCGTGGTCGATCCAGCGCTCGCGGAATTCCGTTACCTGCTGCGCGGTACCGATGCAGACGAATTCGCGCATCCGGAACGACTGCATGCGATCGAGATGGCGTGACGGTTCGTGCCGGAAACAATCGCAGGCGACGTCGAAGCCGAGAGCGGAGGGCGGTACCGCGCCGCGTGCCGCCGCGAGCGGATAGACGGGATAACAGGCGGCGGGGCTGAGGACGAGATCCGCCGGGCTGAGCGAGTCCGTCCAGTCGCCTCCGGTCTCGTGGCGATCGGCAGCGTCGCGGATCTCCGTCTCGCTGCCATGGAGCGCACAAACGCAGCCGAGCAGGTTTGGGAAGCTCTTGAGATATCCGGATTTCTCGAGGTCGCGGCGGCTCATCACCGGCGGGAACCTGAGGATCTCCGCATCGGGCTCGCGCAATCGCGAAATGAGCGAGGAGAGTCCTTCGACCACGCTTTCGTATAGCGATGTTCGCGCCCGGACCCCGTCGACGCCCATCGGCCGGAACAGCGTCGCGGCCATGCTGTCGATCGATTCCCGGGCTTGAGCGGAATCGTCCTCAATCCTTTCAATTCTGGCCTTCATGGCGTGTCGCGACCCTCCGGTTGGTTGAAATGCGTGCGTCAAGCGGCCGATCGCCGCCTCAATTCTGCACCGAGGCGGGCAGGGGGCTCAGCAATGCGGCGCCTGCCACGTTGGCCAGGATGCGGTCGTTGTTGATCATGATCGGCGACGACAGGACGTCGCGGAGATTTCGGCCGATGGTGTATTCGCCGTCGTTCCGGTAGCCCGACAGGCCGCAAGCCCTGAGCGCGCTGAGAACGATCGATACCGCGAGCTCCGAGGCTTCCACCTTGGTCAGGTTGATCATCGTTTGGAAATCGAGAGAAGCGAGCGTCCGCTCGTCTGCAGCGGCCGCCTCGAAGCTGGCGACGGCCGAAGCGAGCAGGCCACGGAGCGTGCGCAGCGTCGACGTCGCCTTCATGAAGTGCGGTGCGCCCGGGGGGAGCTGTCCGTTCGCCTGGCGGGCGGCATTGCGCAAGAAATTTTGCGCGCGCTCTACCGCACCTGCGGCGGCCCCGGTCCAGACGCCGGCCCAAGTCAGGTGCGCTACGGGCACCATGGTCTGCTGATGGATCTTCTCGTAGGGGACAGGCAGGATCTGGTCGATGTCACCCTGTGCCTTCAGGGTGAAGCCGGCACTGCAGGTGCCGCGCATTCCGAGCGTGTCCCAGGCGAGGAACGGCTGGAGCGCGTAGTTCTCCTTGAGAAAGGCGATCAGCACCTGATCCGATGCCGCGGCATCGGCCGAGCGCCGCGCAACGGTGACAATGCCGTCGGCTTGGGCACCGTAGGAGATCACTGTCGCACGCCGCTCGAGGCCGATCCGCGAACCGCTGCGCTCCACCGCCGCCGCGCTCGAGCGAATGTCGCCGCCACCCTGACCTTCGGTGGTTGATGATGCCAGCAGCAGCTGCTCGCCAGCGATCCGGCGCAGCAGCCGCTCATGCCAGGCACTGTTCCGGCCATGCCGGACCAGGCAGGCCACCTTGGTCTGATGCATCGCATAGATCATCGCCGTCGAGGCGCAGGCGCGGCCCAGGCGGTAGCAGACATCAACGATGTCCGAGATGCTCTTTTCGTCTCCGCCCAGCTGTTGCGGCACCATGATCCCGAGCAGGCGCTGTGCCCGGGCCGCGCTGATCGCTTCTTCGGGAAAGCGGGCATCGCGATCTACTGCGGCGGCGCAGGCGGCGGCGATCGCGGCCACGGCGGCAGTACGCGCCTCGAGGCTCGCCACACTCGAACCGGCCGTCTCGGCGCGGGCTTCCTCGGCGGGCCGCAGCTTGTGCAGGCTGGTGACTCGGGCTTCGAGCGTCATCGTTCGTTCACTCCTCGGCGGTGGGCTTCGGCGAATTTACCTTCAGGGCATTTGGTGCCGGGTCCGGATGCATCGGGCGACGCAGCGGCACGAAGCGCCTCGACCAGCGCCTGAACGTCGCCCGGCCCCGTCCTGCCATGAGTGACGCAAGCGCGAATGACCGGCCGGCCTTCGAAGCGCGCCTCGGACACCCAGGCGCGTCCGGAAGCGACGACGCGTCTTACGATCGTTCCGACCGGTGCCGACCCGGATGGGGGCAGGATGCAAAGAACCGCAAGCGACGGCTCGTTGACCACTGTCCAGCCGGAGATTGCGAGCTTGCGTTCGAGCAGCCCGGCCAGGTTCACCGATTTCTCGACATGGGCGGCGTAGCCTGCCCATCCCGCAGTGGCGAGGGACAGGAAGAGCCGCAGGCCGAGGAAGCGTCGCGACCATTGTGCCGAGGTCACGTAGGGATCGCGGTCGGAAAAGTTCGATGTCATGTAGGTCGTCGCGACGTGGAATGCCGAGGAGAGCGCGTCCGGGCGCGCGGTTAAAAACATGCCGCATCCCATGGTCGTGGCCAGCCATTTGTGCGGGTCGATCGTCACGGAGTCCGCGCGCTCGATGCCTGCGAGCAACGGGCGCAGCTGATCGGAAGCGACGAGGGCTCCGCCCCAGGCGGCGTCGACGTGGTACCAGAGGCCGGCATCGCGCGCGATCGTGGCGCAGTCGGAGAGTGGATCCACCATTCCGGCATTGGTCGTGCCGGCGGTCGCGGCGATCATCACGGGCAAGCGTTCCGCCGCGCGGTCGCTACGGATTGCATCTGTCAGGGCGGTGGCTGACATGCGGCCAGCGCCGTCGGTTGGCACAAGATGAACGGCGGAGCGCCCGATGCCGGCCTGGTGCGCGATCTTGAGCCAGGCCCGATGGCTGTCCTCGGACGCGTAGAGGACTGGGGGCCCTGAAAAGCCCCGAGCACCTTCGGTGGCGAATTCAGGAGCGGCGGCGGTGAGCGCGCAGATGAGCGCCGTATAGTTGGCTTCGGTTCCACCCGTGGTGAAATGACCGGTCGTATCGGGCGGCAGCCCGGCGTGGCGGCCGACAGAGCGAACAACATGCGTTTCGATTTCGACCGCGACCGGCGAGGTCCGAGAGCTCGCGAGCTGCGGATTGAACGTCGCCGCGAGACGATCAGCGCATTGCGCAGGAAAGCTGGGCGCGGGATTGAACAGCCCGAAATAGCGCGGATGCGTGACATGGACGATGCCGTGCTCGAGCTGCGCGATGGTCCATTCCAGAACGGAGCCGAGCGGCCGGGGCGCTTCGAAATCGAAGGCCGAAAGCTCGCGACTGAAATGGACGAGATCGAGCGTTGGTGCGACCGAACCGGCAGCGATGCGGGCGTCAGCCTCGGCGAGCTCGTGAGACAGGAGATCGTCCCATCGCGCCCTGTCTTCTTCCGGCGGGAAAAGCGCGGAGACAGTGGTTGCGGGCGCGTCCCCGTCTGTCTCCTGGCTCGCCGGCCATGGCCTGAGCCCGAGCGTATCGGCTTCGCTGGTCACGTGCCGCCTCTGAGTTCCGAAACCAGCGCCGATTGGCTCGCTACCGCAACAGGGGATAGCGGCGCCCGAATGAGCGAGCGTCCCCGAGCAATGTAGCCAAGCCAGTTCCGGTAGAGCCCTATGGCGAGACCGTGCCAGCTTTGTGCGTGCCGCAGCTCGATCGCGGCGGCTGGAAACTCCTTGAGCAGGTCGGGATTGCGGTGAGCCAGCGCGCGGCGCCGAAAGCCGCGGAATGCCGCGGCCTCGGGCCTGTCGAAATAGGCGCAGGGCAGATAGGGGTAGGTCTCGCTGCGCAGTGCCAGATAGGCGGCCACGTCCCGGCGATATTCGCGCAGCAGCGCGCTCGCGTCATATTCGGGATGGCCCTGAAGGAAAAGAAAGAGGCTGCCGCGCTCCTTGCAGAAAATGTCGGCTCCGGCCGCTGCGGAGGCGGAAAGCATGCGATAGCCGGCAGCCGCCAGATCCTCCTCCGGCAGTTCGTTGTATCGCGAATGCGGAACTCGCCAGCGGGCAGGCGCTCCGCTGAACAGCAGATGATCGGTCGTCCGGACGCATTCGTAGAGCCCGGAGAGCTTCCGGGGCAGCAACCGGCGGGCGATGCCATCGAGGTGGAGGACGGCTGCATGCGCCGCAAGGCATGACCAGACCGTCGACAGCGTATGCTCTTCAGCCCATTCGACCAGCTGCGCCAGCTTCGGCCAGTAGGGTTCGTCCTTGAGGCAGGCCGCCCGGGGTGGCATGCCGGTCACGATCATGCCGTCGACCGGCGTATCCCAGAGTGCGGAGAAATCCTCGTAGCGCTGCCGAATGTGATTCGCAGCCTGCTCGCCGCGGCGCACCTCCGGCAGCGAGAACAGCGACAGGCGGACCGACCTGTCGCCGGCGGCAGCGGCGAGCAGGCGGTGGTATTGCCGCTCGGTCCAGAGGAGGGCGCTGTCGGGCATGTTGTTGACGAGCGCGATGTGCAGCGGCGCCTCACTGTGCCGGGCCCCGCGCCCTGCAGCCGGGATGATGAGTCCCGATGTCATGCGCCCACCGCCGAAGAGGTCGCCCCGACCGCGGCGAGCCGGGCGCGTTGCCGGGATGTCGCCGCGGTCAGCGCCTGGTCGAGATCCGCGATGATATCGTCCACATGCTCGATGCCGATGCTGAGCCGGATCGTCTCGGGCGTCACGCCGGCCTTGCGCTGCTCTTCCGGAGACATCTGCCGGTGGGTCGTCGATGCCGGATGGCAGGCGAGCGACTTGGCGTCCCCAAGGTTGACCAGCCGCTTCACCAGCCGGAGTGCGTTGTAGAAGCGCTTGCCGCCCTCATAGCCGCCGCGCACGCCGAAGGTCACCAGCGAGCACGCGCGGCCGCCGAGATATTTCTGCGCCAGGGCGTGATAGGGGTTGTCGGGGAATCCGGCGTAATTGACCCATGCCGCGCGCGGATCGTCGCGCAGGAATTTCGCGACCAGCCTGGCATTTTCGACGTGCCGCTGAACGCGCAGCGCGACCGTCTCGATGCCTTGCAGCAGAAGAAAGGCGCTGAACGGCGCCAGGACCGAGCCCGTCACGCGCTGACAGGCGCTGCGGCAGCGGGCGGCATAGGCGGCGGCACCGAAACGATCGGTATAGACGAGGCCGTGATAAGAGGCGTCGGGCTGGGTGAGCATCGGGAAGCGCGCAGCATGCTTGCGCCAGGGGAAGCGCCCGCTGTCGATCACAATGCCGCCGAGTGTCGTTCCATGGCCGCCCATGAACTTGGTCAGCGAGTGCACGACGATGTCGGCGCCGTAATCGATGGGCCGCAGCAGGATGGGCGTGGCGACCGTATTGTCGACAATCAGCGGCACGCCGTGATCGTGGGCGACTTCGGCGAGAGCCTCGATGTCGCAGATGTTTCCGGCCGGATTGCCGACGCTTTCGCAAAATACGGCGCTGGTGTTGGCGTCGATCAGACCGGCGATCGCCGCGGGCTGATCGGACGGCGCGAAGCGTACAGCGACTCCGAGGCTCGGCAGGAGATGCGCGAAAAGGGTGTGGGTGGTGCCATAGAGCTGCGGGACGGAAACGATGTTTCTGCCGGCCTCGGCGATCGTCAGCACGGCGTAGTGCAGCGCAGCCTGACCCGAGCTGACGCTGAGCGCCTCGACGCCGCCCTCCAGCGCGGCCACGCGGCGCTCGAGCACGGCGTTGGTCGGATTGTTGATCCGGCTGTAGCGGTAGCCGTCGGCCGCCAGATTGAAGAGCGCTTCGGCATGCTCGGCGCTGTCGAAGGCATAAGCGGCGGTCTGGTAGATCGGCACCGCGACTGCGCGGGTCGTCGGCTCCGGATCGTACCCGCTGTGAATGGCCATCGTTTCCTGTCGCATGTGGCCCTGCCTTCGTTGGCGTCTTCTTGCCGTTTGGCGTGCCGCTCATGCTATCGACGGCGATCGGCACGTTTTCTTTTCGTTATTATCTTTTCGTCATCCGGCGCGGTTTGCCAAGCGTCGATTGCGGGAAAAACGACGGAAGGCAAAAACGCGTCGGTTGAGCCGCAATGCCGAACCCGCTAGCGGGCAAGCCGCGGGGCTGCCGCGGCCAGGCTTGGGTCGCTTCCGGCCATGTACTGGTACCACCGCGTGATGACGAGGGCTGCGGGCTTGTCCTGCGGCGTGTAGCCTTTGAGGCCCCAAGCCGTCTGCTCGGGCCGGGTCGCAGGCTCCCAATTCCAGAAGAACGCCCCCTTCACCCAGGCGGTCTGCCGACCCCAGACATCGAAGAACGCCTCATAGGCCCTCGCCTGGACCTGCAGATCGACCGCTCCGTCCCATTTCCAATCGCCGGGGCGGCCGGCGGCGCCGGAGACGCTCTTGTAGCCGATCTCCGTGAAGATGATGGGCTTGTGATAGCGCTCCCAGAGCGCCCGGTAATTTGCCATCGGCGAGTGAAAGGCCAATCGCCGGGCGACCCAGGGATTGGACGAGATCGTTGTCCAGCCCGCGGCGAGCTCGGCCACCGTTGGATTGCGCGCATCAGAGAGCGGGTCGTAAGCGTCGACGCCGATATAGTCGACCGCATCCAGGAAGGACACCGGGTTCAGGCCGGGCCAGCCATGCGCGTAGATGATCGGGCCATGATAGGTAAGCCTGACGGCGCGAATGATGGAGAGCCATTGGCTGCGGTAGCGGGGGCCGACCATGCTGTCGAGTTCGCAGCCGATGTTGAACATCTCGACATGGTTGGCAGCGGCCATCGCCGCATAGTGCAGAAGCAGGCTCTTGTAGTTGGCAAGCCAGGCGTTGGGATCCGAGGGAGCGTACTCCGCACGCGGCTTGCCATCGGTGGGGTCGACGTGCGGCTTCAGCAGTACCTTAAGGCCGAGCGCGTGGGCCTCGCTGATCGCCTTGACCACGTTTGCATCGGATTCGGTGTGCTCATTGGCGAAAAATTCAGAATCCTTGCTCGTCTTGCTGAACCAGGTCGGGATGATCGCGACGAAATTTGCGCCGGTTCGCGCCAGATCGGCGAGCGCAGCGGCGGAGTCGGCGGAGGCGTATGTGCCGTTGTGATACGAGGGAAAGCTGATGCCGCGGATGGTGAAGGCACCAGCGCTCGAGGCCGTCGGACGGCCTTCGAATATCGAGAGGCTCGACGCCGAACCGGTGAGGATCACCGCCGTCGCGCCGAGCAGCACCAGCGACTGCTTTCTGCGTGCCGGCTCCAACGCTGCGAGCCATCGTGCGACGACGCGAAAGCAATGGGACGCCGTCCTTGCGCTGCGAGTTAAAATGCCGCCTCCGACGCTCCGCCGCGATGGATCCGTCGTCATGGGCTGATCCTTTCCCTGTGCGAAAAGCGGCCGTCCTGGCGGGGGTCACGCCCGCCAGAGTTCGTCATAGGCCGCGACCAGCGAGCGCGCCTCCCGCTCCCACGAGAACAGCTTGGCCCGCTCGCGTGCCGTCCGGCCGAGCGTTTCGCGGCGGCCCGGATCGTCGAGCAAGTCGACGAGCTGCCGAGCGAGATCGGTCGGGTCGTTGTTCCTGGCGTAGACGCCGCACTCGGCGGCCAGATTGCGGCCCTCGACGAGGTCGAACATCACCACCGGCAGGCCGAAGCTCATATATTCCATGATCTTGTTCATGCTCATCCGGTCGTTGAGCGGATTCTTCGGATCGGGTGCAACGCCGATATCGGCGCACGACAGCGTCTCGAGGAAATCCCGGCCGGTCAGGAATCCGGTGAACGTCACGTTCTCGTCGATGCCGAGCTCCATCGTGAGCGCCTGCATCGCGCGCAGCTCGGGACCCGCTCCGACGAGCAGGAACTGAATATCGGCGCGGTTCTGGCGCACAACGACGTGGTGGGCCGCCTGGATCAGCGCGTCGACGCCGTCCTGACTACCCATCACGCCGATATAGAGCACAAGATGACGGCGTCCCCGCCGATAATCGCGCTCGATCGCGACCGGTCGTAGAAGCCGCAGGTCGGGACCGTGCCGCACGACGGCGATCCCCTGTTGCGGCTTGCCGCCGCGGCGCATCGCGATCTCGGCGAAGGTCGGATTGTTGGCGATGATCCGGTCGGCAGTGAAGAAGGTCCAGTGCTCGCACGCCAGCAGCAGCCGATGGATGACACCGCGGCGGCCGAACTTCACCTCGAACAGCTCCGGCGACAGATCGCGAAAGTCGAAGACGAACTTCTTGCCGAAAGCGAGTTTGAAGAACGCTCCCACCAGGAAGATGGTGTCCGGTGGATTGCCCGCATGAATGACGTCGAACCCGCGGCGCCGCAGGACCCGGCAAGCGAGGACGAACTCCCAGAACAGGGCGGCCGTATATTCGTAGAAATAGCCTGATACGCCTCGCGCTTCGGGCGGCAGCCAGTGGCGAAAGATGTGGATGCCGTCGATCACCTCCACCGGCTCGGGATGCTTTTCGTTGCGAGGGCAGATGACGCTCACCAGGTAGCCGGCCTCGCGCAGGGCGCGGGCCTCCTGCCAGGCGCGCCGGTCCAGCGGAACGGGCAGGTTCTCGAGGATGAAGAGGACGCCGCGAGGGCGCGGCGACCGCGGCGCCCGGCGCTCGGTGCCTTGCCGCAGCCAGCGCATCACATCGACCGGCAGGCTCGGCGGGATGAGGCGGAAATATCCTACTTTCATTGCCGCTCCTCGTCTGGACAGCGACGGCGGGAATGAGCTTGCGGCAAAGCGTATTTTGTTTTCTTTTGTTATCCCCGCGGTGAGGGGCTTGTCAAACATATTTTGCCCCGAGCCTTCCGCCGCGAAAATTAATGCGCGGCGGGCGCTTTTGCGTTTGCGCGCGGCGCGTTTATAGGATAAGAAAAGAAAATATGAACATTCTCGGTGCCGTCCGGAAGCCCGCCGGCCGGCGTGCCCACCGGGAGGCCGAGTGTCCGCGCACCCGACGCAGAAGCTTCGGCTGGTGCCGTCGCCGCAGAGCGACGGCACCTCTTTCTCATCTGTCTGGCCGGAACCGGCCGCTGGGCCGCTGACCGCAGCGGAAAATCGACGAACCCGGTTGTTCGCGGCCGAGTGGCGGGCAGCGCTCGCAGCCGGCATACGCGCCGGCGACGCGGCTGTGGTGCTCGTATCTGGCGCCCTCAGCTATTGGTTGCGGCACGGCTCGATCGACCTTTCTTTCGGCGATTGGAGTGAGATCCTGGCTGGGGCTCTGATCGCTTGGGCCAGCCTTGAGATCGTGGATGCCTACGCCTTCGGTCGGCTTACCCTTGGTCCGCGCCAAGCCTGGCTGGTTGCGGCAGGGGGAGTGGTCGGGCCTGCCGCGTTTGTGGCCGGCGCCTTCGTGCTTGGCGCCGCCAGTGCGGCTTCAACCGCCGGGCTGGCGCTTTGGGCTGCGATGGGAGCGGCCGGTCTTGTCGCTGCGAGGCCGCTTTATCGACTATGGCTCGAGCGATGGACGCGTCAGGGCAGGCTGATCGCGAATGTCGCGGTCGTTGAGACGAGCGACGGCCAATCCGAGCAGACGCCGCATCTTGACGCCGAACGTCCGGGCGAACGTCAGGTGCTGGGCGTATTTCACGCTCTGCCGGCGCCTTCGTCGCCGCCCGGAGACGACGTCCAAGCACTCGTGCGCTTGGCTCAGCGCAAGCGCGTGGACGAGGTGGTAATTTCCCTCCGCTGCGCCGACGCTCTGCGCGTCCAGAACGCGCTCGCCGGGCTCGCCCAGCTTCCAGTGGACGTCAAAATCCGCCTCGATCTCGGCGCCGCTGCCCCGCACGGCGCTAGTCCGACGCTGATCTTCTGCCGGCGACCGCTTGCCGGGTGGGGGATCGCGGTGAAGCGAGGCATGGATCTCGCGTTCGGCGCCGCGCTTCTGGTGATATTCGGGCCGCTGCTGCTGCTGATTGCCGCGCTGATCAAAATCGACAGCCGTGGGCCTGTGATCTTTCGGCAGAAGCGTCTGGGCTTCAACCAGCAGGCGGTCACCGTTTACAAGTTTCGCACAATGCATTGCGGCCACGAAGATCCGACCGTGACGCAGGCGCGGCGGAACGATCCGCGCGTGACGCGGCTCGGCCGCTTTCTGCGCCGCGCCAGCCTCGACGAGTTGCCGCAGCTCTTCAATGTCCTGACCGGCAGCATGTCCCTGGTCGGTCCGCGGCCGCATGCGGTTGCGCATGATGAGAAATACGCGGCCCTCGTCGACGGCTATCTCGCCCGCCATCGCGTCCAGCCCGGAATCACCGGCTGGGCTCAGGTGAACGGCTTCCGGGGCGAGACAGACACGCTGGAGAAGATGGTGCATCGCATCGAGCACGATCTCTTCTACATCGAGCATTGGTCGCCGCTGTTCGATCTGCGCATCCTCGCCCTGACCTTGTGGCGGGGCTTCTACCACCGAAACGCTTACTGATGTCGGCCGCGATTTTCTCCCCGTACGGCAGTCCGCCGCGGATGACGGGTTCGTCCGGGAAGCGGTATCTCGTCACCGGCGGCTGCGGCTTCATCGGCTCGCATCTGGCGGAGCGGCTGATCGCGCTCGGCCATGCGGTGCGCATCCTCGACGATCTTTCGACGGGGCATATCGGCAACGCCCCTGCCGCGGCCGAACTCGTGATCGGCGATATCGCAGACGAAGCGCTGGTGCGCGACGCCCTGCGCGATGTCGATGGCTGCTTTCACCTTGCCGCGGCCGCATCGGTTGCGAGGTGCAACGCGGCGGCGATCGCCACCAACCGCGTCAATCTGCGCGGCACCTTGACGGTCCTCGCCGCCGCGACCGGGCCGCAAATCCCTACCGTCTACGCCTCCTCCGCCGCTGTCTACGGCGCCAATCCCGCGGTGCCGCTGCGCGAGACAGGAGGCACGAAGCCGCTTTCGGTTTACGCCGCGGACAAGTTCGCCTGTGAGCTCCATGCCGCAGTGGCGAACCATCTTCATGGCCTGCCGAGCGTCGGGCTGCGCCTCTTCAATGTCTACGGTCCGCGGCAAGACCCTGCCTCGTCCTATTCGGGCGTGATCACCATTTTCGCCGAATGTTTGAAGCGCGACCGGAAGATAACGGTCTTCGGCGACGGCAACCAGGTGCGGGATTTCGTCTTTGTCAGCGATGTTGTCGAGATTTTCATCGAGGCCATGGCGCGCTGCCACTCCGGTGCATTCATCTGCAATGTCTGTACCGGCGAGGGCACGACGATCCTCGAACTGGCGGAACTGCTGGCGGAGGTTGCCGGCGTGCCGGCGCGTATTGCCTTTGCGCCGCCGCGGGCCGGTGATGTGCGGATATCGATCGGCGACCCCGGCCGCTTGCTCGAAACCTACGCGCGGCCGCCGGTGACAACCTTGCGGAAGGGACTGAGCGACCTGTTGCGCGAGGGAGCCGCCGCGCCAGCGCGCGTCCGCGCTGGAGGAGCCGCGGCGCCATGGACCGCGCTCCGGTCGTGAATATCGCGCTTGATCGTTCGCGGGAGTCGAGTTTGAGGGGGGCAGGGTTCTCCGCGGGACCGCTGGTCGCCCGCCGGGCGGTGATGCAGGCAATCGCCTGCCTCGGCATCCCCGGCGCCCGGCTGTTTCCGATTGGCGAAGGCAAGCCGGCGGTGCCGATCTCAGAGCTCTTCGCCGATGCGGCGCCGGTGCGCTTTATCGGCACGCTCTACCTGCGCCAGCAGCCTGACGAGGCCGACGGCCGACGGCTCTGCCGGGCGCTCTTCGGTGGCCCGCTGCCGCGGACGGCCGCGGGTATCGCGCGATCGATTGCGCTGCGGCGCGCTCGCGATCTGAAGACGGCGAACCTCGTCACTGTAGACGGCTGGCTGCTCGCGCGCTGTGAGGCGCAGCTTTGCGCGCTGGTCGCGCTTGGCGACCCTTCGCCATGATCGAGGATTTGCGGCACTTGGGCGAAGGCCCGACGATCGAGGCCGATCTTTGCCTCATCGGCGCCGGAGCGGCCGGGATCACGCTTGCGCGCGAACTCATCGGGTCAGGACTTTCCGTCTGCTTGGTGGAAAGCGGTGGCTTCGAATTCGAGCCGGACGTCCAGGCGCTCTACGATGGCGAAAGCATCGGGTTGCCGGAGCACGGGCTGGAGATCGGCCGGTTGCGCTTCTTCGGCGGTACGACGAACCACTGGGGCGGTCGCTGCACGCCGCTCTCCGATCTCGACTTCGCCGTCCGGCCCTGGATCCCGCACAGCGGCTGGCCCATGCGGCGCAGCGACCTCGACCCTTACTATAGGCGCGCGCGGCAGCTCTGTGGCCTGGGCGAGCCGCGACCCGCGTCGACGGTCTTATCAGCGCTCGGCGTATCGCCTCCGCCGCTCGGCAGCGAATTGCGCGTCAAGCTCTGGGAGCATGCGCCGGAGAATTGGAGCTTCGGCAGGGTCTGGCGCCAGGCACTCGCGCAGGCGACCAATGTGCGGGTCCTGCTGCACGCCAATCTGACGCGTTTCAGCACGAACGAGGACAGGAACCACGTTTCCTCGATCGCGGTGCGGCCATTGCAGGGTGCGCCCCGCGAGATCAGGGCGAGCTGCTACGTGATCTGCTGCGGCGCGATCGAGAATGCCAGGATGCTGCTGCTGAGCGCCGAGGCGCGCGCTCCGGCGCTCGGCAACCAGCACGGCCTTGTCGGGCGATTTTTCATGGATCATTTCCGCGGCCGGATCGCGAGCCTGGTGACCGCCGACGCCCAGCCGGAAATTGAGGCAATCTTCAACTATTTCACGGATGCCGACCGGCGTCTCTATCAGATCGGGATCGAGCTTGCTCCAGAAATGCAGAGTGCAGAGCGGACACTCAATGGCTGCGCTGTGCTCGACTACGAGGGCGATCCGAATTCCGGCGTTGCCGAGGCGCAGGCGATCTGGCGCGACTTGCAGCAGGGGAAATGGGCGCCCGACATGGGCGAGAAGGTCTGGCGCCTGCTGCGCGATCTGGATGGCGTGGTCGCCATGGTCCGTCGCCGCTTGAGCACCGGTCGGCATCCGGTGATGCCGCTGAAGGCGGGG
>Ga0134125_10001451_pt1 | contig 29115 bp, 27 predicted proteins | sample KB31751_FD_96464 | JGI IMG/M metagenome (GOLD analysis project Ga0134125, IMG submission 96464) | Terrestrial soil microbial communities with excess Nitrogen fertilizer from Kellogg Biological Station, Michigan, USA - KB3-175-1 | ecosystem: Environmental > Terrestrial > Soil > Unclassified ... | reverse complement strand
ACAAAAACATCTGTGCAATCTGCGTAATCTGCGGCTAAAGTTCTTATGTTTTCATTTGTATGGTTGGTTTGCTTATGAATCGACAACTGGGAATTGTTGATTGGGGTATTGGTGGCATCAGCATTCACAAGCTGATCAAGTCACGCCTGGGCAATGTTCCTGTCATCTATCTCTCTGACACCGGGGCCAAGCCGTACGGCAAGATGTCCCGAGCAGAACTCGTCGCGCGATTAAATGCTGTGTCAGAGTTTCTGAAAACGCAGGGAGTGACGCATCTTGTCTTCGGCTGCAATGCGGCAAGCACGGCAATCGACTTTCTAAATCACGATGGTCTCAAGATTGAAGGCGTGATCGAAAGCGCCGTGCGGCTGACTGCAAGAAAGAAACCTGCTCAGCTCGGACTTGTCGGTGGTGGTCGCACTGTTCGTTCAGGAGTCTATCGTAAGGCTTTCAGGCAACGTGGTATTACCGTCCAGCAACGCGTCGCCCAACCTTTATCCGGGTTGATTGAAAGTGGCGACGTGTCTTCTGCAATGTTGCGTCGCGCCTGCAAAGCAATCCTTCATCCGATCAAAGACTCTTCGCACATTTTGCTGGCCTGCACTCACTACCCGGCAATTCTTCCCATCCTTCATGAGTTTGTTTCTGCCGAAACGGTCTTCATCGATCCGGCCTCGGAACTAGTCGATAGAATCAAGCGCTGGCGCTTGCCGGTCGGAGGCAAAGACACTTTTCTCACCACCGGCGATCCGAAGAAGATGCAGACCGCTGCTTTCAAAGCTTTCGCCGCTCGCCTCCCTTCGCCCCGCAAAGTCAAAATACCGTTTTGATCTTGGTTCTTTGGTCTTAGTTCTTTGTGCTTGGATCTTCGGTTTCTTGAGTTTTTCCTGGCAGGAATAACACAAGTGAATAAGCATTGAACAAGCTTTGCCCAAAAAGTCTTAAATCCCACCTGCGGCAGCTGGTGGATAGTTTCAAGTTCGACCTACAAGGAGAGGTTAGGATTGGTCCTTTGAATCCCCTCAGCGGCAGCTGGCGGATGTTTCAAGTGCAGCCTCGCTCGCAAGTTTTCAACGGAAATAGGCAGGACTTGAACCATCCACCAGCTCCCGCAGGTGGGATTTATTAACAACGACATCAAAACATTGGTAGGCTGGACTTGAACTATCCACCAGCTGCCGCAGGTGGGATTTAAGACTTCGGGCAAAGCTCGTTCAACCACAAAGGACCAGGATCAAAGATCCTTATCTAATGGGCGGCCCTTTTTCATTCAATAAAAATTTTCACCTCGCCCAACCCTCGCTGTGTATAATAATTCCCGGTGACTGAGGTCACCCGCTCCTTCTCGGCGCTAACGTCCAGGCGCCGTCCTCTCATCCAATCAACAGAGCTGATCAAGATGACAAGTCTAAAGTGTCCCCAATGTGGCATGGTTAATTTCACGTCGAACCAGACGTGTAAACGGTGCAAACTCGAATTCAGCGAGTCGCTTGTCAGCGAAGCCGAAGCCATCAAGACTGACGCTGTTGCTTACGAGTTTTGGCCGCCCAGAAATGTCCCTTCCGAAAAGCCCGAGCCCGACTGGGAAGCCTTCAGTTCCCGGCTAAGAGAGGGACTGGAAGAGCCCGTGCAAGAAGCGGCGCCACACACGGTCGGCACAGTCTTCTTTGCAATCTGTCTGATCATCACCCAGATCGCGTTGCTCTTTCAGGTTAATCAGTATGTTCATCTTGGCGAGAACGGCGAATGGGCGGCGCTAACAAACATGAAAAGCCCTCTTTATGTGCCGGTCTACGAGAAAATGTATTGGTTAGAGGTGTCATTCAAGTCCATAATTTTTGTGACGCAAATATTTCTTCTCTGGGCCTTCTTCGCGAGATCAAAAAAGTTCCTGCGCTTGGTTTCACCCTATCTAATTGGTCTATTGTTCTTTGTGCTGCTTGACGGCTGGGCGTTTTCAGTCTTTGAGTCGTCAATTCGAGAGAAGCGTCTTGGCCCATCGGTTGACGCCGCCATGGCTAACATCCATGGGTTCATGCCACTCTATTTCATCTCGCTGGTACTCGTAGCAGCATGGTTTCTCTACTTCACCGTTTCCAAACGAATTAGAAACATCTTCATCTATTGAAGGACCTTCCCATCCTGGGAGCTCCCAAATCGCCAGTCTGGGAGCGCAGGCATCCTTGCCTGCCGGTTCAACGCTTGAGTAAAGGAGTGTTTATGGTCTCCACTATGTTTGCAATGTCCCTGGCCTCGCAAGGCGTGACTGCGCTTCTTATCGTGAGCGTAGTAATGGCTGCCTTCTCTTTGTGGGGAAGGCACGATGTCGCTGATTTTCTTTCCCAGCATTCAGCGATCGAGTCTGAGCAGAGCTTGACTGCTTTCAAAGCTATGGTTCGCAGGCAAATGCTGGTGGCTATCGGTGTGATGGCGATGGGTATCCTGTTCACGCTGGTTTGCATGTTCGTCACCATGCAGCTAATGCTCTTTGGGTTCCTCATTATTGTCTCCGTGGCAGCTCCCATGTTTCTGCTGGCTCGAAATTCAAAGAAGCTCGAGGTCAAGGCTCGTACGCTTGCTTGTTCAGACGAGCGGCGCCGAATTGAATACGCGCGCGTCGCCTCAGCCTGGACCGAGAAGCTGTTCCCCGATTTCTAGCTTTGGAGTGCCGTGACCTGTCACCGCTTTGGTCCAAGTCAGGAATAGTTGGAACTTCATTCGAAGGCGACGTCCAACCGGCAAAGCGACGACAGATCGTCGCACTCCAAACCGCCTCACTTGAGGCGCTGTATCCAAAACCTTATACTGCAATGGCTCGTGGTTGATCCTAAGAAACGGTGAATGAGCTTGCAGACGGTCACCCATCAGGGAAAATTCAAAGCCGAGGGATTTCGCTTCGCCGTCATCGCTAGTCGCTGGAATGATTTCATCACTTCGCGACTTCTCGAGGGCGCGTTGGATGCGTTAGACCGCCTCGGCGCTGATGATGACGCAGTCGAAGTTTACAAAGTGCCCGGATCTTTTGAGATTCCTTTGTTAGCTTTGAAAGTGGCGGAATCGGGAAAGTTTGATGCAGTGATTTGTGTTGGCACAATTATCCGGGGACAGACTCCACATTTTGACTACATCGCCGGCGAGGTGACCAAGGGCATTGCCCAGGCTGGAATGCAGACCGGAGTGCCAGTCATTTACGGTCTCGTCACCGCCGATACGTTGGAGCAAGCTATCGATCGCGCGGGCGCTAAGCAGGGAAACAAGGGATTCGAAGCCGCGATGTCCGCGGTGGAATTGGTTAATCTTTACCGGGAAGCTTTCAAGAAGGGTGAAGGGTGACGAGCCGTTGAAAAGTCGAGCGCGCGGCGGCTGGCCTCGTGTCAGAATTCAAGACGTCCTGGTCGCCTTTCTTTATTAATTAAGTACTATGGGTTCTCGCCGTAAGGCGCGTGAATGCGCCTTGCAAATGCTCTTTGCGGCTGACGTATCACAGACTTCACCAGACGATCTGGTAAAGACGTACTGGGCTGAGCTGGGTGACGCCGAAATTGAAGAGTCGGCTCGTGAATTTGCGACGCGACTGGCAACGGGCACGCTCGCGAATGCCAGCGAGCTGGACGAGCGCATTCGGTTGCGCGCTGAACACTGGCGCATTTCGCGAATGGCAGTCGTCGATCGCAACATCCTTCGTCTCGCAGTCTACGAATTTCTTCACGAACGAACTCCACGCACTGTCGCCATCAACGAAGCACTCGAGATAGCGCGACGGTTCTCTACCTACGAAGCTACGCAGTTTATCAACGGTATCCTTGACGCCATCAAGCGCGACCTCGACGAACATCATCCTCAGACCAACGTCGACCTCACCTCCGACACCGACGACGAAGCCGTGCCCTCAACGGAACCAAAAGAGTAAGACCAAAGCTTTAGCCACAGATTACGCAGATTTCACAGATTAGTTTGCTTGAGTCGTGGTCGAGAGGCCTCCTGACTTTATGCGGTACTTTGATTAAGCTCCACAAAACAATCAGTGAAATCTGCGTAATCTGCGGCTAAAGCTTTTTCTTTTCTACATAGCGTATTTCGCAAACACGATTTACTATTCAGTCGTGGACGTGCGGACTCAGCGTGAATTTCTGATCGATATTGAAGAACTCGTCGAGCAACTATTTACTGACGCTGAGGAGCTGCGCCGCCACGAAAGCAACCGGCCTCAAAGACGCGAGCTCCTCGATCGAATTTTCCGTCACCTTCACAGCATCAAAGGAGTCGCGTCAACCGCAGGCTTTGCCGATGTTGGCAACTTGGCCCATCAAAGCGAAACTCTTCTTGATGGGGCCCGGGCCGGACGCGTTCCCATCGATGACCAACTAGTTGACACGCTTGAACAGGCTACGAATGCGATTTCCGAGAGTCTCAGCGCGGCCGCAGCTGGGTTTGAAGCGAAGGAACCTCCGCCTGAACTGATTCAAAGCTTCCACAACTTCAAGCTTGATGGAACTGACGAAGCAATTGAAGGCGAGATGCCGATCCCCGACTTGCCGCCAGACATCTCGGCTACAATCAGCGAGCGAGAACGCCAACTTATTCGCGAAGCTTTGCGTGAGAACGAGAAGCTTTATGTGGTCACGGTCGATTTTGCGCTAACCGACTTCGACAAAGCTTTTCATAATCTGCGTGGCTTAATCACAGCGAATGGCGCCGTCATTTCTTCCCTTCCCAGCGCCGATGGAGCACGGCCGGATCGAGTCGTCTTTCGGATTCTCTGTTCATCCGCGCTTGACCAGTCCGCGCTAAAAGACCACCTGGCGAGCCTTCCTCAACTTTCATTAACTGAGCTCAGCGACGGCCGCGAGGGCGAAGAGCGTTCGCAACCAACTGCCGAGTTGGCCGAACCGGCGCGCGCATTGCCGGCAAATAGTTCGGTGCGAATTCAAATCGACGAGCTCGATCGGCTGATCTCGTCGGCGCACGAACTTTTTGGGCAGACCGTTGCCGCCCTCGAACTGGTTTCGGACAAGTTAGCCGCGGACGCGCGCGTTGAACTGAGAAACCTGGATGCTCAAATTCGTGAGTCACTCGTGGCGCTCGAGGAACGAATTATTCAGTTGCGCATGGTCTCGCTCGATCAAGTAATGCAGCGAGCCGTGCGCGCCGGTCGCGTTGCTGCCAAGGTGAGCGGTAAGAATGTCGAGTTCATCACAGTTGGCGGACGATTACGAATTGACAAGACGGTTTGCGACGCAGTCGCAGATCCGCTGCTGCACCTGGTGCGTAACGCAGTCGACCAGGGCATCGAGGCTCCCGAAGTGCGGCAACAGGCCGGCAAGCCAGCTACTGGAGTGGTGCGGCTGGACGCTAATTCGAGCGCCGGGCGCGTACGTTTTCTGGTATCCGATGATGGCGGAGGAATCGATCCACGTCGCGTATCAGAGGCTGCAGCGCAACTCGGATTCATTGACCCAGGCACTTTGCTTAGTCAGGAAATGAGTTTGCGAATGATCTTTCGCCCCGGCTTTTCGACCTCGTCGGAAGTCTCGACTGTTTCAGGTCGCGGCGTTGGCTTGGACATCGTCGAAAGCGCGATTGAGCGTGTCGGTGGCGCAGTGCGTGTGCGAACAGAAATCGGCCGCGGTACCGAATTCGAAATTCGTTTGCCGGCGTCGCTGGGGGTCATGCGAGCCGCAGTGATAGCTTCCGGCGAACATCATTATTGTGTGGATGCTGGTCTTGTCGTCGATCAAGTAAAGCTAAGTAAGGACAGCGCCGACTCGATTGCGTGGCATGAAGGGACTTTGCCGGTTGTTAGACTTGAGAATCTATTAGCCCAACCTGAGGATGTAGCAAAGAAGGAAATGGATGTGCTTGTTTGCCGTCTCTCGAACGAAGGCGCAGAAGGTGCTGAGCATCCGGCCCACGCCATCGCAGTAAACTCGTTCGAAGGAACTCAGGAGGTGCTCGTCAGGAGTCTCGGTCAACACTCATCTTTGTGGCCCGGCATCGTCGGCGCCACGGAACTCTGGGACGGCACCGTCGCACTCGTACTGGATCTTCCACTGTTGCTGTCGCTCCAGTCCGTAACCGCGAAATGAAGATGCTCTTTCTTTGAATCAACTACGGCTTCTTGGTCGGTCACAAGCTAATGACGGTTAGATTTGATGCAGGTCGTTCGAGTTTGTTGCGTCCTTCATGAACTTAAACCTCTTCCGGAAAGGAAATCTAGATGCGCCCGTTTCTAATCCTGCTACTTTCCATCATTACTGTCTATCCCCAGACTTCGGCACCGGTCACAAAAGCGCCGGACTCCATTTATCTTCTTAAGCCCGCGCATATTTTCGACGGCGAGTCTGCACAGTTACGAGAGGGCTGGGTAGCACTCGTTCGCGGTGAAAAGATTGAAGCTGTCGGACCAGCTAACAGCATTAACGCTCCCGCAGGCGCAAAGGTAGTTGAATTACCTGGCATGACTTTGATGCCTGGACTTATCGAGGCCCACTCGCACGTTCTTCTTCATCCCTACACCGAAACGGTTTGGAACGATCAGGTCGCCCACGAATCATTGAGTCTACGAGTCGCTCGGGCCACCAATCACTTGCGTAGCACGTTGATGGCCGGATTCACCACCATTCGCGATCTTGGCACCGAAGGCGCAGGCTATGCGGATGTCGGATTGAAGCAAGCCGTGCAACAGGGAATCATTCCAGGCCCGCGCATGTTTGTGGTGACACGCGCGATAGTCGCGACCGGAAGCTATGGACCCAAAGGCTACGCATCGGAGTGGCACGTGCCGCAAGGCGCTGAAGAAGCTGATGGCATCGATAGCTTGACGCGAGTGGTTCGCGATCAAATTGGCCACGGCGCCGATTGGATTAAGGTTTATGCAGACTATCGTTGGGGGACGCAAGGCGCGGCGCCGACGTTCTCGCTCGAAGAATTGAAGCTTATCGTCGAGACGGCTCGCAGCGCGAACGTTCCAGTTTCAGCGCACGCAACGACTGCCGAAGGAATGCGCCGAGCGACGCTCGCTGGTGTCGAGACGATTGAACATGGCGATGGTGGAACGCCTGAAGTTTTCCGATTGATGAAAGAACACAACGTTGCCTTGTGCCCTACGCTTGCGATCGCGGGAGCAAACGCGGAGCGAAAGAAAGGTGTTTTCAAAGCAGCGCTGGCTGCGGGGGTCACGATTGCAAGTGGTAGCGATGTCGGAGTTTTCGCGCATGGCGATAATGCGAAGGAAATTGAAACGATGGTTGACTTCGGCATGCCGCTGGTCGACGCGCTTCGCTCGGCAACTTCTGTCAATGCTCGCGTGCTGCATCAAGCTGAGAAGTTTGGCTCAGTCAAGCAAGGTTTGTTTGCTGATCTAATTGCCGTCGAAGGTGACCCAACGCGTGACCTCAGCGCTCTTCGTCGCGTCCGCTTTGTGATGAAAGGCGGCGTGGTCTACAAGTCGCCAAATTGATTCGAGTTCTTAGATAATGAGGGTTCGTGACAACAGATTCTAGATCGGTGAAGTGGAAGAAAACTTTAGATAGGATTCTGTCGTGCTGACGTTGTCCGCTTTGTCGATTTCCGCGAGCGAGATGCCTTTTGACGCACTCTTTCCTCAACCCATTTTTTGACCATAGTTTGGTATTCGGGTTCGCCCTCATTTGCTGCAATGGTTTTTAGTTTTTTTACCAAGTGGGTCGAGAGGCGGATAGTATTCGGAGTCTGACGGATCGCTTTAGACATCATATCATCCAGCTGATTTGGCTCCATGCGATGATATTTCAGCTCAACTTTTTTCTGTTCAGTTTTTGAGAGTTTGGAAAAATGACCCTTCATCGTTTTTGCTTTCGATTCTTTTTGAGATCCCATCCGGTAAATACTCGAACCAGTCCGTTTCCTTTGTCTTGAAAAACTAGTCGCAAATGGCGCCTGCGATCTGTATTTCCATCTAAAAAATAAACATCAGCGAACCGTTCGTCACGACCATACTTGAATTCATGAAAAAAGCATTCCTCAGCTTCTTCAGGTTCGATGTTGTGGTCTCGAAGATGCTGAACATTGCCGCTCTTTCGATTTTCGTCGTCCCACTCAAACCGATCCCAATCAGGCATTAGCGTTGTCCACCTGACATTCTAGAATGCCCTTAGCATAAACACCAGTTTTCCCCTTCTCAACTCCAATCCACTTTCGGGTGCATGGTGTGCCATTTGGTGGTTTGCTCGAAGGCGAGGGCGACGCGGAGCGGGGCAGCTTCGTCATAGACACCGCCCGTGAACATGATTGCTACAGGCAAGTTGTTAACGAAGCCGCACGGCAAACACACCGCGGGATGGCCAGTGAGGTTAGAAATCAACAAACTCGCGCTTCCCGGAGCCGGCGACACGAACACATCCCACTGTGACATTAGCTTTTCCATTTCCCGCATTAACAAGGTACGCGTCCGTTGTGCTCGAATGTATTCCACGGCGGGAATGAATCGAGACGTGCGAAACGAATTGGGCCAGTCAAAACTCTCCTGCCCCGACAACTGGTTAACTCTGCCATCGCGAGTTATATCGTCAAACGCGGCTGCTGCTTCAGCGGTCAGGATGTAGCGGAGTGCCGCAGTAGAAAACTTTGGCAACTCAATTGGAGTCAGTTTTGCGCCTGCCTTCTCCAGTGCCTCAATCGCTTCCTTGTAAACCGTTTTGCGCTGCTCCTGTTGTAGTCGTTGTTGCTCGTTTGTAGGTTGCGCTCCCGATCCTTCGAACTCAGTCTTCAGATAGCCGATGCGCATGGTCGACAGGTCTCGTGTGGGATCCCAGTTGAAGGGCGCATCGCCGACTGTAATATCGCGACCGTCAGGGCCATAGATCGCGCTCAAGGCTGCCGCACAGTCTTCGACACCCCTGCAGATGGGACCGATCTTATCCATGGTCCAACTCAACCCCATCGCGCCATAACGGCTAACTCGTCCGTAGGTGGGCCTCAGTCCGGTCACGCCGCATCGCGATGAGGGCGAAACGATTGAGCCCAGCGTTTCTGTGCCGATGGAAAACCCGACCAGCCCTGCAGACGTGGCCGCGGCCGGACCAGCTGAAGATCCGCTCGAGCCTTGTTGGCTTTCATCGGGAACCCATGGATTACGCGTTACGCCGCCAAACCATTTTGCCCCCTGCGCTAACGCGCCCATTGAAAGTTTCGCCACTAGCACAGCCCCGGCTGCTTCCAGTCGCTCGACCACCGTAGCGTCATAATCAATCACCTGATCGCGATAAGGTTCCGCACCCCAGGTCGTCTTGATTCCCCTGGTAGCAAACAGGTCTTTCGCGCCCCAGGGTATGCCGTGCAATGGACCGCGATATTTTCCTTTCTTGAGCTCTGCATCGGCAGCTGCAGCTTGTTTCAGCGCCAGCTCTTCCGTAAGCGTCACGATACACAAGAGCCTCGGGCCGTAACGCTTCAAGCGCGCGAGGTACATTTTGGTCAGCTCGGTCGACGAGATCTTGCGCGTTCGCAGTAACTCGGCGAGTTGGGGAACGGTCGCGAACGCGAGGTCATCGATTGACTTGAACTGCGGCAATTCGACTTTGCCGAAGCGAAATTTCGCCGAGGCCCGGTACAAGTCCTTGCGCGCGCGCGCCGGATGAAAAGCAAATGCCGGCTCTGTATCAAGCGGCACGTCAATCTTGCGCACCGTCTCGTAATTATCGAGAAGACGATTCACGCCCGGCAGCGCCATTGCTTCCTGAGCGTCCGTGAACTCGAGGCCCATTAGCTTTTCGGCGGTGTGGAGCATGTCTTTGGTGATGCGTGGGGCCGGCGTTGGTGATGGCGACGGCGAAGGCAGCGGAGTCGGGGATGGCGTTTGCGCCAAGGCGCCTTGAGGCAGGTTGGCTGCTACAAGACCTGCAGCTCCAATCGCCGGCAGTAGCTTCACAAAATTTCGTCGATCGACGCCGGTCTTGGTCGACCGTGCTTCCAGGCTTTTCGATTTGGAGCGAGTTCGCTTTGCTTTCATAGGTTCTCCAGTAGGTAAAGCAGAGTCTTAATCGTCGCAGCGCGACGAAGGAACGACTGCCGTATCGACAGTCGGTCGACGAAAACCAATCTACTATTTCATCATCGGGCTGCCGGTCGCGGCCGGAACAGCACTTCCAAACTTGAGCTTCACTACTTTGGCACTGCCGTATTTATAGATTGTGACGATAAATAAGTTGTCGTATTCACTGTCTGGAATATCAGGACTACTGCCACCACCGAGCGCGGCGACAATTGCCGGCACTGTGTTGCTGTGACCAGCTACCAGGACTGTCTGGCCTCGATTGGCTGTGACAATCCGATTAACCAGATCAGCAGTCGCCTTCGCGTCGAGCACTGTCAGTGTCTTCCCTATCTTATCTGCGATTGGTTTGACGGTTTGCTGAGTTCGTTTGAGATTCGTCGCGTAGATAGCGTCGATGTTCGTAGAGCCGAGCACACGCACTAATTCCTGCGCACGCGCCTGACCCGCCGGGCTTAGGTCGGGGTCAGGATTATTTGGTTCGATATTTTTCTCGCCGTGCCGCACGAGGATTATTGTGGTAACCGGACGTTTGAAGGTGGCAAAGTAAGCGAAAACCATGACCGCTCCCAGCAGAGCGAAGAGCATGGAAAAGACGATGATGGTTCTGAGTCGAGTGGGCGGTGCCGTAGTTTCGTGCATATATGGTTCGTCAGATTTCCTCGACCAGCGGGCTACTTGAGAAAGGTGCGCTACGATACCACGAAATGAGGCCTTAGGGCTTTGGTCTTTGCATACTTCAATGCGCCAAGAAAAAAAGCATAAATGGTGAACTGAGTAGCCGATACCACGGGCTGGCCCCGTGGTGTTTCACGTTGCCGCTTGCCAGCAGCATGAAGCGTGAACACTCCACGGGACGAGCCCGTGGCATCACCAAAAAGCTCGGCCCGCCTCTGTTAGCGACCAACGTGAGTGACCACGGCGCCAGGCCGTGGCCTCAGTTTTAGCGACTACCTACTTTTTCCTGCCGCACTTTGCGTACTTGGCGTCTTGCGGGATTGATCCTCTAAACAAGATTCAATTTCCCGCCAAGACGCAAAGCCGCAAAGCGACCATGCAAAGGATTTCCGAAAATGATAGTCTTTAGCAACATTCAATGAAGACAATTCTGGCCTATTGAGCGGACCCTTTGGGACGGACAGCTACCATGAGGTGATAGGAAATTGAGCACTAACATCGAGACTGATCTCTCGGAGATAATCGCGGAAAACTTCGGCGCTAATTCGACCTACGTCGAAGGCTTGCTCAAACGCTTTAGAACTAATCCTCAGTCAGTCGACGAGTCGTGGCGCGCGTACTTCACTGAATTGCTCGGCGATGGCGCTGCGCCACAGCAGGAGATCTCAGAAAACGGCCGCGCCGCTGCGGAGGTAACGACTCAACCAGCCTCTCCCGCAAAACCGGCTTCGGCCGCCGTTGCCGCCGCGCCCGAGCGCAAACCAACTGCCGCGCCGCTTGAAGGCGACGAGACAATCCCGATTCGCGGCGCCGCGCTCAAGATTGTGGAGAACATGGAGGCCAGTCTCGATGTTCCGACGGCGACCTCACAACGACGAATTCCGGTCAAGCTGCTTGATGAAAACCGTCGCATCATCAATCGTCACCTCGAAGAAAACGGACGACGTAAGGCTTCGTACACGCACTTGATTGCCTGGGCGTTGCTCCGGGCGCTTGAAGATTTCCCGCAACTGAACGATGGCTATGCAGAAGTCGACAGCACCTCAGTCCGCGTTCGCAGGTCGAGTGTGAATTTCGGTGTTGCCGTCGATCTGGAAAAGAAGGACGGGACACGGTCGCTGCTCGTACCAAATATTAAGAAGTCTAACGAGCTGAGCTTCTCGGAATTCCTGGCTGGGTACGACGACGTGATTTCGCGCGCGAGATCCGGAAAGCTTCAGATCCCAGACTTCCAGGGGACCACCATCTCGCTAACAAATCCGGGAACGCTCGGCACTGTGGCTTCGATGCCACGCTTGATGGCCGGCCAATCAATAATCGTAGCCACCGGAGCAATCGAATATCCGGCCGAGTACCAGGCCATGGCGCCGGAGGCTTTATCACAGCTCGGCATCAGCAAAGCCATAACGATAAGCAGCACCTACGATCATCGCGTCATTCAGGGCGCCGAGTCCGGAGCCTTCCTCGCGCGAGTGCATGAGCTGCTGGTAGGGAAACACAAGTTCTACGAAGGCATGTTTGCCGATCTCGGCATTCCCCATCCGCCTTTGCGTTGGGGTATCGATCGCAATCCATTTTTCCTTGGTGGCGATCAAACCTATGCGCAGACTGCTCGCCAGGCCGGCGTGATGGAGCTGATTAACGCGTATCGCGTGCGAGGACACTTGATTGCGGACATCGATCCGCTACATGCGATGCCAGTGCTGTATCACCCCGAGCTTGATATCGAAACCTATAACTTGACCATCTGGGATCTCGACCGCACTTTCATCACTGGTGGTTTGGGCGGCACTGAAACCGGAACTCTGCGCGAGATTCTCGACATCCTCCGCCGAGCTTATTGCGGCAAAGTTGGCACCGAGTATCGTCACATCCAGAACAAAGAAGAAAAGGTATGGATTCGCGAGGCTATCCGCAAACACTTTGTAAGCCCCGAGCCGCTGGACGCCAAGATCAGGAAACAATTGCTATGGAAGCTAATCGCAGCCGAGCAGTTTGAGAGATTCCTGGGCACAAAGTATCTCGGCCAGAAAAGATTCTCGCTTGAAGGCTGCGAGACGATCATTCCGTTGCTCGATCAGCTAGTGCTCGGCGCCGCCTCGCGTGGTGTTGAAGAGATCACGATGGGAATGGCCCACCGCGGACGGCTGAACGTGTTGGCAAATGTAATTGGTCAGTTTTGCGAGCGCATCTTCGCGTCCTTTGAGGGCTCGGCGCATCCTTCCTTTCCCGCCGACGAAGGCGACGTGAAATATCACCAGGGAGCGATTGGCGAACGCGAAACCGAGGATAGTCACAAAGTCAGGCTGACGCTTTCGCCAAACCCCAGCCATTTGGAAGCAGTTGATCCGGTTGTGGAAGGAATGGTGCGAGCGCGCCAGGATCTTCTCGAGTTCGGCGCCGGCGCGCATCGTGAAGAAGTAATCGACCGAGTGTTGCCGGTGCTGCTGCACGGCGACGCTGCCTTCGCCGGCCAGGGCGTGGTGATGGAAACTCTGAACCTGGCGGGTCTGCGCGGCTACAGCACTGGCGGAACTATTCATATCATCATCAACAACCAGATTGGCTTCACGACGTCTCCGGAAGCCGGGCGATCGACGATCTACTCAACCGACATAGCTCGGATGACTCAGCTGCCCATTTTTCATATCAACGGCGACGATCCCGAGGCAACTTATCGAGTCTTGCAAATCGCGCTCGATTACCGGCAGGAATTCAACAAAGATGTTGTGCTCGACGTGGTTGGATTTAGAAAGCTGGGCCACAACGAAACTGACGAGCCGAGTTACACGCAGCCTTTGATGTACGCTCGCGTGAAGGCCCACCCAGGCGTCCGCACGATCTATGCTCAGCGATTAATTAAGGATGGCGTAATCGACGAGAGTGAACTCAAGGAAATGCTTGCCGAACGCACGCGCCGTCTCGAAGATTCGCAGGCCCGAGCGAAAGCAGCCGTCGCGCAGAAGGCTGCCACGACTTTGGCTGCGCCGGTAGTTGAGCTCGATGGCTCAGAAGTATCGGACACCGCTGTCGATGCCCAGATGGTTCGCGACCTGGCTCATAAGATCGCCGTCGTTCCTGAAGGTTTCAATATTAATCCCAAGATGGTGGGCCAACTTGCGCGTCGAGCGAAGATGGGCGAGGGGACTTTGCCAATCGACTGGGCTTTTGCTGAAGCCGTGGCCTTTGGCTCGCTGGTCGTCGAGGGCACCAGGGTTCGTTTGAGTGGACAGGATTCGGGTCGCGGAACTTTCAGCCAACGACATGCAGTGCTCTACGACACTCAAACTGGTAAACCCTGGGCTCCACTCTCTGAACTTCGATCCGAAACGAAACCGGAAGCGCGCTTCGATGTTTTTGACAGCTCACTTTCTGAGGAAGGTGTGCTTGGTTTTGAATACGGCTATTCCGTGGTCGCGAAGGAGGCGCTGGTGCTTTGGGAGGCGCAGTTTGGCGATTTCGGAAATGGCGCCGAAACGCATATCGATCAGTACATCTCGGCTGGCGAAGACAAGTGGATGCAGACGTCCCGATTGGGAATGCTGCTGCCGCACGGTTATGAGGGACAGGGGCCGGAACATTCGAGTGCGCGGCTGGAAAGATATTTACAGCTCTGCGCTGAGAACAATCTCGCGGTCTGTAATCCGACCACGCCGGCTCAGTACTTTCACTTGCTTCGGCGTCAGATTCGTCCCGGGTACGATCGTCCTCTCGTGGTAATGACTCCGAAAAGTCTGCTTCGTTTGCCCGCAGCCACTTCTAGAGTGGAAGACTTAACGTCTGGCGGTTTTCACGCGGTGATCGATGACCCGTCGATTACCGATCCGTCGAAGATTGAGCGACTGATATTGTGCAGTGGAAAGGTCTATTACGATCTCGTCGAGGCTCGCAAGAGACTGGAGTCTGAAGCAGAGCGGTTTGCGATCATTCGACTCGAGCAGTTTTATCCTTTCCCGGCGCGTTTGTTGGAAGAGACTACCGCGCGCTACTCCGCCGCTCAGGAACTGGTGTGGTGCCAGGAAGAGCCTCGCAACATGGGCGGCTGGAGCTTTGTCGATCCCCTTCTCGAGAATTTGCTGCCGAGGTTCGGCCGCCCGCGCTTCGCTGGGCGCACTGCCTCAGCCAGCCCCGCTACGGGCTCATACGCAATTCACCTGCTGGAACAAGCCGAATTTCTTAAAGAGGCGCTCACTAAGTAAGGCTGCTTCCGGAAAGTTACGCCAGATTTTCCATATATCATTTTCCATTATTCATTTTTCATTTCGTTGATGCGGTCCTGGCTGGGATCCAACTTTCTATCGGCGATAAAAGATGAAAAGTGGCAAATAATATGAGGAAAATCTGCTTCTAGGCCTCCAAGGAACCAGGTAATTGGTCCAGACAGATAAGTGTTCCCAGGAAAACTACCGGTTTAGGTGAGGATTGATGGTCCTATTTCAATGTCTTTTACGCGATAGATATTGTGAGGACAACAGCGATGACTTCTGAACAAGTGAGACTGGTCCGACAGAGCTTCGCTCGCGTGCTACCGAAGCCCGACGAGGTAGCCTCGCTCTTTTACGCATGTCTTTTCGATCTGAATCCTCCCCTGGCGGAATTAATCAGCGGCGATCTGCAGGCTCAGAGCAGGAAGTTGATGCTGATGCTGACGTTTGCCATCAAGGGCCTCGACCAACTGGATAAGCTTGAACCGGCGCTGCGCAGCCTGGGCGCAAAGTGCGCCGATTACGGAATTGACGAGCATGACCATCGCACGGTGCGCACTGCATTCCTCTGGTCGCTCGAACGTAGCTTGGGTACTGCTTCCACGCCTGAAATCAATGGTGCATGGTCGGCTGTTTACGACGTGATGACTGAGAGGATGAGAGCTGGAACACGAAACTGCGAAGTACTAGCGGCAGCGTGACGAAATAACATCAAGCTCACACCTCACCACTAACAGCCCACCGAACTCTCCTTTGCTTTGCAAAGTACTTGACAGCGCGATGAGGTCTGTGCAATCATCGCCCCATGGCGCCTCTCCACATAGCCCCAGCAGCACGCAGTGACGAACCGCCCGCTCTTCATGAGCGGGCGATGGACAACCTGCGTTACATACGCGAGACCATGGAACGCGCCTCGGCCTTCACCGGAATCTCCGGCTGGGGCCAGGTTGCGATCGGCGTTACCGCCCTGGCCGCTGCTTTCATCGGAGCTCAACAAGCAACCACCAGAGCCTGGCTGCTCGTCTGGATTGTTGAGGCCATGTTCTCAATGCTGATTGCCGGCTGGTCGATGGATCGCAAGGCGCGCGCAGTGAAAATGCCGCTCTTCTCCGGACCCGGACGTAAGGTGGTGTTCAGCTTGTCACCCCCATTGTTTGTTGGTGCGCTGCTGACCGCAGTCTTGTATCGCGCCGGACTTACCAATGCGATTCCGGGGCTGTGGCTCCTGCTGTACGGAACGGGCGTGGTCACCGGCGGAATGTTCTCGGTAAGTATCGTGCCGGTCATGGGTCTTTGTTTTATGGGATTGGGAGCGATTGCGTTGTTTGCTGCTCCGCATTTTTCGCATTGGTTCCTCGCGTTTGGATTTGGAATTTTTCACATTACGTTCGGCGTAGTAATAGCTAGGAGGTATGGTGGCTAAGTCAGCACTAAAACAAAAAAAGGACGACGGTAAGGACGAGTCAGGTCGTAATCTTCAGGATACTCGCGAGGCGAAGACGCGCGCGGGAGCACCGGAAGCGCTGGACCGATTGATTCATGAGCGACTGCGGCTGGGCATTGTCAGCGCGCTCGCCGCCAACGAATCATTAACGTTCAACGACCTCAAGAACCTAATGCACATCACGGACGGAAATCTAAGTGTGCATGCGCGCAAACTCGAGGACGCCGGCTACATTAACTGTAGCAAGTACTTCGATGGGCGAGTTCCAAAGACGGAGTACAAGCTAACCACTTCGGGACGTCGCGCGCTTGAAAACTATCTCAGTCACATGGAGAGCTTGATTAAGCAGATGCGTGCCAAATGAGCACGCATCCCTTTTTTTGACTCCTGACTTTGCATAATAAAGCGCTTTGCTTGCCGCTGAGAGGAATCGAGAACTATGTATACAAACGTAAATTTCGGCCCAATGATGGGGGCTCTGGCTTTCTTAGCAACCGGACTTTTCATAGCCGGAATCGGAATCTTCCTGCTCTATTCGCTCGTCACGCGCAAGGTTCTGCTCGCTAAGCTGGTAAGCGGCGCCATACTTATCGTCGGCAGTCTTTATCTTGGGGCTTTGCTACTATTTGCCTTCCGCAGCAAAGAAAACGTTTTGGCTCGTGGAGTCGAAAAACATTTCTGCGAGCTTGATTGCCACCTTGCTTATTCCATAGCGGAGTCAAAACAAGCCAAAACTCTCGGAAACACTACTGCCCCAGTCAGCGCCAGCGGGACATTTACGGTCGTAACCATCAAAGCCCGCTTTGATGAAGATACGATCGGACCAAACCGTGGCAGCGGTCCTCTTTATCCCAACTCGCGAGTGCTAACAATTATTGACGACCAGGGGAGACGCTACGCTCCGTCTCCGGACGGGCAACGAGCTCTTGAAGCAAGCGGCGCAGCCGGCACGCCGATTAGCAGCCCGTTGCGACCGGGCGAATCTTACACGACCGCGGTGGCCTTTGACTTACCTGCCGACGCGCACAATCCCACCCTGCTGATTAATGAAAGTGAATGGATTACGCATTTCATCATCGGTCACGAAAATAGCCCTTTGCATAAGAAAACGAAGTTTCAACTTTGAGGTCCGTAGCTCGGTACACATAGTTTCTGTGGCTCCCCACATTGATGACGCTCCGGGATAGATTTACAAACTTGAGATAACCAAATGTTCGAACCATACGCAAAATTTCGCAGCCGGAGTAACCCTGAACTCCCGAGGAGCATTTCAATGGTCAAACGAATCACAGCAATCGTTTTCATTTTCGTGTGCGCTTCGGTCGCGTGGGCAATCCTGGGCGGCACCATTTTCTCGCGCACGTATGATTCAAGCGGTCGCTCCTCGGGTCAGGTCGAGTCACTTTGGGGCACCGCCCAGAATCAAACCCCTCCCAAAGCTTCTTTCATCCGCATCGACACCAAAGATGAAGAGGTTGTCGAATACGGCAAAAAGGTAATCCGCGAAGTAGATGAAGAGGTCGAAGTGCCGCTGCCCCTGGATAGCAGTCGCATCGACGTGGGTCTGAATTTGGAGCACAGGCAAAAGGGACTGCTGTGGTACAGCACCTATAAAGTGGATTACAGCGGTGCTTATACTTTTCACAACAACACCGACAAAGAACAATCGGTCACATTCACGCTCCAGTTTCCTGCCTCGCAGGCGATCTACGACGACTTAGTGTTCACCGTCGACGATGTGCCTTTGACTGTCAGCAACGAAAAGAGCTCAGCGAGCGGGACAACTAAGCTTGCCGCCGGAAAATCTGCTTTGCTCAAAGTTGGCTACCATTCCCAGGGTCTGAACGAGTGGCGTTACAGTTTTGGCAGTGCTGAGATCTCGCAAGTTCGTGATTTCACTCTCAACATGAAAACTAACTTCAAGGACATAGATTTTCCGGACAACACAATTTCGCCAAGTCAAAAGCATGAAAGCTCGAATGGTTGGGAGCTTACCTGGTCATACAAGAATCTATTGTCGGGTTACCAGATAGCTATGGTGATGCCGGAGAAACTGCAACCCGGTCCGCTCGCGGGAAAGATTAGTTTCTTTGCTCCGGTGTCGCTCTTCTTCTTCTTTTTCCTGATGTTCATCATCACCACGATGCGAGGCATCGACCTGCATCCGATGAACTACTTCTTTCTGGCGACGGCATTCTTTGCTTTTCATCTGTTGTTGGCCTATCTGGTCGATCACGTTTCAATTCATGCGGCGTTTGCCATCGCATCGGTGGTCTCGGTGTTCCTGGTTGTCAGCTATCTCCGCCTGGTTATCGGGATGCAGTTTGCTAGTCGCGAGGCCGCCATCGCGCAGTTTGTGTATCTGGTTTTGTTTTCCTACGCCTTTTTCCTGAAAGGCTTTACCGGCCTGGCAATCACAATCGGTTCAGTCACGACGCTGTTTGTAGTTATGCAGGTGACCGGCCGTATTCGCTGGACTGACAAGTTTGCGGTCAAGCCCGCTCAAACTTCAGCCGAACTTAGTTAACGTTTTGTGAACGAGGGGAATCATATGAACGACCAAAGTGTTCCAACAAAACCGGGCTTTTGGGAGCGCCAATTCAAAGGTCCTCGCACCAGTAATCAAACCATCTTCGATGTCGCGTTCGGGATCGTGTTGCCGCTCTTTTGCTTCAAGTTCGATCCTTTGGTATTCACGGGAGGCGTAGGCGAAGGACCATTGCTCCAGAACTATCAACTGTTTGCCTACATGTTCAGTGGGCTTGAAATGGTAGCGCTGGCGTTTTGGCTGGTTCGCGGGCTGAGATCGAGTTTGTTGAATGCATTCGTCGGCGGAGTTCTGCTTGCTGGAGGAATCTTTTCTTCGGTACTCGGAGCTGTGTTGGTTCCGTACAGCTTACTTGGATTGTTGTTTGTGATTGGAATTCTGGGCTTCACGCCGTTCGTTACCGCATTTGTATTCTTCCGCAATGCATTTCGATCTCTTCAAGACGGTGGTCGCGAAGACTACGAACCTCGACCCAGCATGGTACTACTCGGGTGGCTGCTACCTTTGAGCGCCACCTTCTTTCTATCAACCGGGCTTGACGATTACATGCAAAAGTCTGTCAATGACATGATCTATGGCAACGAACAGCAAGCCTGGGCGGCCGCGCGGCATTTACGACCTCTCAGCCTCATAAACAAGACGAAGTGCGAAGTGCTGGTCACCGATTTCCAGCTGACCACCGATCCGCAAAGGAAAGAGCATCTACAAAAACTCTACAAGGAAGCCACCGGGGAGGAGATTCAGCCACAAATACGCTATGTCGACTAGTTCCTCATTGTTAATAAACTCCAATACCTCACCGTCTTACGTTTTGGGCATCGAGCATTTCACTCGTCTGAACTGACTGCCGCTAAAGCAGTCAGTTCAATTCCCTAAAAACTTTTGCCTGCGGCTCGTCGTACAGGACTTGCACGTCATTCGCCGGCTCCGAAATCTACATGAAAGCTTTAGTTTCCTTTTACACCGACGCTCTGAAGATCGCCATACAGTCGATTTTTGCCCACAAACTGCGGGCTTTTTTGACGCTAATCGGCATCATCATTGGTGTTTCGTCAGTGGTAGTTGTGGGGGCTGCAATTTCTGGCCTGAATACCTACGTCGTTGAAAAAGTGACCAAGATGCTGGGCGCGAACCACTTTGTAATCGCCCGCATGGCCAGCCAGGGCCAATTGTCCGAAGAAGACCTGGAGCGGATGAACCGTCGCAACAAGGAACTCAAGCGGGACGATCTCGAGTGGATTCGACAGTATTGCGAGACCTGCTCAGCCGTGGGGGCACAGACTGGGCGAGGCTCAAAGTTCGACCACGAGGGCAAGACGTTCTATGGCGGGATCATCTTTGGTGTGACTGCCAACATGGCGGACATTGAAGACAAAACCATGTCGGACGGCCGTTTCATTCAGCCCGAGGATGTCGAACATAGCCGTCTGGTTACGGTGATCGGCGCGGATATTAAAGATAAATTTTTTCCTGACACAGACCCGCTTGGAAAAGAGTTCAAAGTTGGTGGACTGCCCATGCGCATCATTGGCATCGAAGAGCGGCGGGGCCCAATTTTTGGTGAGTTGGTCGACAAACAGGTATATCTCCCGCTAACTACGTATCAGCGACTCTACGGTCGCAATAGCGATCTCGAGATTCACGGTAAGGGGGCGGTGCGTGAGAGCTTTCAGCTTACAATCGAGGACGCCAGACGCGCCTTGCGCAATTACCACAAGCTCGTCGGCAGCGAAGAGGACGACTTCGGCATTCTTAATACTGAGACACTTAGCAATCAAATCGATCAATTCACCGGGGCGATTGCAGTCGTCGTGACACCCATCACGCTGATTGCACTCGTAGTCGGCGGGATCGTCGTGATGAACATCATGCTGGTTTCAGTCACGGAGCGCACCTTCGAGATCGGATTGCGCAAGGCCCTGGGCGCGCGTCGCAAACAGGTGCTGCTGCAGTTCCTGATCGAATCGTCGTTGATGTGTGCTCTGGGCGGCATTCTGGGACTGCTCGCAGCAGCAGGCATTTCGTGGCTGGTAACGGTGTTGACTCCGATCACGATGACGATCACGATTGGCTACATAATTCTGGCGCTGGGAGTTTCGACCGTAATCGGGATGATTGCGGGCATCTATCCAGCTTACAAAGCGTCACGGCTCGATCCGATTATTGCTCTCACTCGAAGTTAAAAGAGCGACTGAAGCAACAATGCAATTACGACTTCCAAACTTTGTCCCGCGCGAGATGTTTTTGATGGCGCTCGATAGCATTCGCGCGCATAAATTTCGTAGCGCGCTTACCGTAATTGGTGTTGTTATCGGCGTCATGGTGGCAATCGTCGTAGCTTCGATTCTCACCGGAATGCGCGGGAACATAGTAAAGATTGTCGAAGATTACGGCTCGAGCAACATCTATGCTTTCCACCTGACCACCGGGCCTCACGTCGGTGAACGCGATCAAAGCGAACGAGCGCGCAAGCCCCTGACTCCGGAAGATGGCGAGGCCATCAAAGCTCAGTCTTCTGCAGTCGCAGACGTCGCCTTTCGTTCTCCCAATGTGGGCTGCTACGGCTGCGGCTTTGACGACACCATCATCAACAATGGCAAGACCTATCGTCGCGGCAATACTCAAGGTGTCAGTTCAAACTTCGCTGAGATCACAAACGCCGATCTCCGCGAAGGGCGGTTCTTCGCCGAACAAGACGATGTCAATCATCGCAATGTCATGGTCATCGGCGTGAACGCTGCCAATGCGCTGTTTCCGGATCAGGAAACTGGCATCGTGGGAACGCGCGTGAAGATGGGCGGCTACTCCTGGGAGATTGTCGGTGTGCTTGCCAAACGCAAGGCCACGTTCTTCGGCGAGAATGAAGAAGACAATGCCGTTTACATTCCCTTCCGAACTGGTCTGCAAGTCGCGCCTGCACGTCGTTATCTAGTGCTGGTGATGCGAGCACTCCCAAATCAGACTATGGCGGCTATCGATCAGATTGAAGAGGTTTTGCGTACGCGTCGTGGAGTAAAGTTTTCCGAGCCTAACAACTTTGATGTGAAGACAGCCGATGCGTTCATCACACAATTCGATCAGATTTTTGGAATGATTGGCATGATTGCCATTGCCATTTCCAGCGTGGGATTAATGGTAGGCGGCATCGGAGTAATGAACATAATGCTGGTCTCAGTCACAGAGAGGACCCAGGAGATTGGCATACGCAAAGCGATCGGCGCCCGCCGCCGCGACATCGTTTATCAATTCCTGTTCGAGGCGATGACGCTAACACTCCTCGGCGGTGTCATTGGGGTGGTGTTATCCGTCCTCGTAAGTCAGGTTGTAATGTTATTCGTTCCGTCATTACCTGCCTCGATTCCAGCCTGGGCTGTGACTGCGGGTCTCGCAGTCTCAATCGGCGTCGGTCTGCTGTTTGGAGTGTGGCCTGCGCGTAAGGCCTCGCGTCTCGACCCCATCGAGTGTCTCCGCTACGAGTAAGACTATCCGCAGATTACGCAGATTCCACAGATGTAAATGCATGGACCGGATCGCAATTCACATCTAGCTGCCGCGCCGGGATTGTTGGAGATTCAGTGGTATCGCAAGCTGGAGTCGCGTGGTAGCCTTCAACGCTCGCCAAACAAAAACATCTGTGTAATCTGCGTAATCTGCGGATAGTCTTTGCTTTTCCTTTCCTGAAAAACCTAAATCGGATAGAGTGGCGGCGTGTCAGAGGAACGCGATTTTGTGAGGGAGTTTCTCGCCTACATTCAGGTTGAGAAAGGTCTCGCGCGACATACGCTTGCAAGTTACGGACGAGATCTCAGACGTCTCGAGCAATGGGCTGACAAGTCGCATCGATCACTGCTCGAGCTCACTCGCTCGGATCTCAGGAAATGGATTGCGCAACTATCTCGCGAAGGCCTGGCGCCCGCTTCAGTCGCCCGGGCAGTCAGCGCGGCGCGAGGTTTCTTTCGGTTCCTGATGCTCGACGGACATCTCAAGCATCAGCCGACAGAAGATCTGGATACGCCACAGCGCTTCGCCTACCTGCCGAAGTTTCTCACCGAAGAAGAAATCAACCGCTTGTTTGCGGCGCCTGACATTTCGACCGCTGAAGGAATTCGCGACCGCACGATGTTTGAAGTGATGTACGCCGCCGGTCTGCGCGTGTCTGAGCTGGTGTCGCTAAAAGAGACCGACATTGAAATCAATACCGGATTGGTCAAGTGTCATGGCAAAGGGAGTAAGGAGCGTCGTGTGCCGCTTGGCAAGAGCGCGCTTCACTGGCTGCAACGGTACGCGGCGGTGAAAGCATCGTACGGTCGCAGTAGTTCACCTCTTCTTTTCCTGCAAGCCGGGCGTCCTGTCACCCGTCAGTTCGCGTGGGCGCGTATTAAGCAACATGCAACCACTGCCGGGCTCCAACAAGTTTCGCCGCATACTTTGCGTCATAGCTTTGCTACGCACTTGATGCAGCATGGCGCCGATTCTCGATCAGTGCAGGCATTGCTTGGCCACAGCGATATTTCCACGACACAGATTTACACACACATCACTGATCGACACTTGCGCGCCGCGTACGATCGTTATCACCCACGCGCGCGCGCGGCTTCCAGTACTGCGGGCTGCCAGCCTGCAGACGTCGCCCCGGAAGCTCCGTCGGATTGAGTGTAAAGGAACCAGCGACAGGCTGGCAGCCTGTCGTACAAGTAACCAATGTTCTTTCTTATCGAACCTTCATCCGAGGCAGTTACTCGTTTCTTATCCTCCGTCGCTCGCGAAGAGTTCTCATATTCCGAAGTCGGCGCTACCAATGGGCCGCCTCCGACCGGGTACGTGCTTGATCACAACCGCGCGAGACTCGGCGAAGGGCCGGAGATCTTCGAGCAAGCAGTTGCTTGTCTAAAACGTTGGCGCCAATTCGACCTGGGCTGGGTGAGAATTGTTCCTGACACTACGCCGATTGAAGTTGGAAATGTCGTAGCAATAAAAGCAAAGACTTTTGGCTTATGGTCGCTGAGCGCCTGTCGCATTGTTTATTTGATAGACGATACGCCGCCGGTGAAAAAATTCGGCTTTGCCTACGGAACGCTGAGCAGCCACGTTGAAAAAGGCGAGGAACGGTTCACGATTGAGCTTCACGAAGACGGGTCGGTTTGGTACGACATCCTGGCTTTTTCACGACCTAATCTGTTGCTGGTGAGAATGGGATATCCTCTCGCGCGGCGGCTTCAAAGGCGGTTTGCGCGAGAATCGTTGCGACACATGGCCGCGCTAGCTAGCCACCATTAGGCCCAACATGCTAAGGAATTTGAGGTGTAGGGCCTAATCGATTGACTCAAATCGGTGAGCAGTCCACAATAGCCACCACCTTCAAAACCTGGCTGTGGCAGCCAGCGTGCTGATTAATTTGTTTGATTCAGTGATTGATTGTTGCCCTCCTTCTGTGAGCGGGAACAGCCGTTAACAGGCCGGCTGTCTGTTGTACTCTTGAAGTTAGAGCTTAAGACGCGGGGGTTCAAACCACACTAGATGCGCCGTATTCCTTATCAGTTCCTCCTTAGATTTACCGAGAACGTAATTCGCGCCCGATTTGGTCGCGGGCAAAATAAGAAGCTAGTCAAGCCAATGATCGCAGGCTTCTACATCACCATGAAGTGCAACTTCCGTTGCACCTATTGTGATGACGGCTCCGGCCTGATGTACCCGGAGATCCCCGAGCAACGACTGTCGACGGCCAAAACGATTGAAGTTCTGGAGATTCTGCGGCGAGCCTCGCCGGGCCTGAACATTACTGGCGGCGAGCCGACCCTCAGACCAGATGTGGAAGAAATCTTTAACCACATCGGACGCCTGAAGTTTTGTCCGGTAACTTTCAACACCAATGCCTACTTGCTCGACAAGTATCTGCCGGTACTGCACAACATCGACTACGCTGTTATTAGTCTCGACTCACCTCACGAAGAACGCAGCGATGATTTAATTAACCTGCGCAAGGGTGGGCAAACGACGCGAGTGAAGCGCAACATTCAACTCGCAAAAGACTATCGTCGCGATCAAAAGCTCAAGTTTGATTTCATCATTAACTCCGTCATCTTCCCCGAGACGATTGATGACGCCTGGGACGTGTTTGAGTATTGCGTAGAGAACGATTTTTACTGGACGCCGATGCCTTACATCGTAGGCAAGTATCCGTGTCCCGGATTGGTTGACAATCCTCGCTGGCAGAAACTGATTGATGAAGTAACGCGAGCCAAACGATTAGGCGCGCGCGTTTATGGAAACATGGAAGTGCTGCGGACGATTCGCGACTTCAAACGTTTCGAATGCTATCCGACCACTCACCCAATTGTTTACCCGCATGGCGACATTCACTATCCTTGTGCGCCATTGAATCTGATAGCGGGAAATCTTCTTGAGATTGGCGACTATTACAAGGCGATGGAACTGGGTGAGCAGAAGCACGGTCCGATACCTTACTGCGACTCTCGATGCCATGTCGGCTGTTATACGGAAGGGTCAACCGCAATAACCCATCCGCAACATGGAATTGGCGAGGCTATCCGCTTCCTCGCTCCGCGTCGCAAGAAGCCAATCGAGCTTTCCCGGCCAGAGAAGTTGACTGGCAATCCGATGCCGCCGCCGTTTGCGGAACTGCGCGCCTTGCCTTCATTGCCGCCGGATACGATTCGACAGCTGCGCCGTGACGGCATGCTCGAAAATGACTTCACTTCACGACTGAGAATTAAGGGTGAAGAAAACCTAATGCCTCCGATTCAACTCACCCGTGAACCGGCCTTTGCCTCGACGTAACAAGATCCCTGGGAGCGCGGGCATCCTTGCCTTCGTTCCCTAAGTAGAATCTATTCGTCAAAACGGACTTTTTCGCTCCAACGGCAGGCAAGGATGCCTGCGCTCCCAGAGTTTCTCACTTCTTCATCAGCTCCAACACAGCCGCAGTCATTCCCTTGATGCTGGTGCGGATGGTGGGCTCAGGGATTGGCGCGAACAATGCGGAGTGCAGCGTAGGCAACGATGCTCCGCCTTCCCTGCTCTGCTTCATCTTTCCAGGATCCACCGCTCCCACCCAGAAGATCATTGTGGGTATCTGATGTTCATCGAGCGAGTACAGCGCAAAGTCTTCGCTTGCCATCATTGGCGACGACATGACGACATTATCTTTGCCGATCGCTTTTCCCAGCGCGCCTGCAATTCGCTCCGTTAAAGCAGGATCGTTATAGACCGCCGGCGTGTACTCAGTCTGAAAAGAGATAGTTGGGGCGAGATTGTCCGGGATACCGGCCGCGATTGCCGCGCCTTTTGTTACTCGTTCGATGCCAGCCAAAAGTTTTTTCCGAGCCTCTTCGCGATAAGCCCTGACGGTAATCTGCAAGTCCACTTCATCGGGAATTATGTTGTGTTTAGTCCCGCCGTGAATTGAGCCCACCGTGATCACTGCGGGATCAAGCGGCGAGTTGTCGCGGCTCACAACAGTCTGCAGAGCCATGATCACCTGAGCAGCCAGCACAATCGGATCTTTTGCGCCGTCGGGTCTCGAGCCATGACCGCCAATGCCCCGAATCTTGACGTCAACTGAGGTCGAGCTGGCCATCGCGTACGCAGGTGTGACGTTGATCTTGCCAATCTCCTGATCGGCGGCATCGTGCAGAGCCAGGGCGAAGTCTGGCTTCGGAAATCGAAAGTACAAACCGTCGGCAAGCATCGCGCGCGCCCCGCCTGCAATTTCCTCAGACGGCTGTCCGATAATCATCAGCGTGCCGTGCCACTGGTCTTTTAGTTGGACCAGCATCTTCGCGGTTCCCAACATCGCGGTGACGTGCAAGTCATGTCCGCACGCGTGCATTACAGGAACTTCCTGACCGGCATCGTTCTTCATCCGCGCCGTGCTGGCATATGGCAGTCCTGTCTTCTCCTCGACTGGAAGCGCGTCAAGGTCGGTGCGAATCATCACGGTTGGTCCGGCGCCGTTTTTGAGAATCGCTACGACGCCATAGCTGGTCCATTCCGGCTTCGTGTATCTCCCAACCTTCTCGGTCACGGTGTAACCCAGTGAGCGCAACTCTTTGGCGAAGAAGGCGGCCGTTTTCTCTTCGTAGTGCGAGAGCTCGGGAGCTGCATGCAAGGCCTTGTAGGTAGTCAAGAGCGTGCCAATCTGCTGATCGATCATCGGATCCAAAGCCTGTTGGGCAGTCGCTATGCAGGAGCAAACGCACACGAACAAAATGGTAAGAGTGAGCTTTCGCATCAATTCTCCTTTGAACGAGAACGGTTATTAGAAATGAGATCGCCACCAGCTCGCGGTGGTGTTAGCGGAACAACCTAATCAACTCGCTAATCCGAGTCATGTGGAAATCGTCGTGCTCAGCCTGAAAGAAGACCATATCCACCAGCCGCATCGGCACTCCCAGGCGAGGATGCCAAGCGGTGCGCCCAAACATTTCCGGCTCAAAGCTATCGAGCCGCGCAACAATATCGCCGCGCTGCGCTCGAAATTCTTCGAGAATTCTTGAGATTGGCTGGTCGTTGTGATTGCCGTCGTAAGTCTTCCTATTCGTCATATCGGCCGCGTGCAAAGCGTTAGCTCCCGCCTCGTATTCGCTAAGACGTCCGTCCACGAGAGCTTCGAGGTCCAATAGGTGACCGGCATTCTCCTGAATCGACCAGCGCTCACCATCGCGTCGTGTCAGAACTTCGCGAGCAAGACCACCGACGCTATCTGTCAGACGCGCCGGCGTCCCTCGAAGCCTTTCGATCATCTCTGGAAATAATTCGACCGGAAAGTTGAAATCAAACTTTCGTTCAATCCAGGGAATTCTTGGCATGATGGTCTTGGTTCTTGGTTCTTGGTTCTTTGTAGTTGAGTCTTTAGATAGTTCCTTCTCGAATGATGATTTAGTCCGGTAGAGAACAACTCCACCGAGACTCAAGCACAAAGAACTAAGCACTAAGATCCAAGAACTAGATTCTAGTTTGCCGCGGCAATGCCGGCGTTGACTTCACGAATGGCGTCGTTGATCAGAGCGATCGCCTTAACTTTATGTCCGCCTTTGTCATTGGTAGCTGCGTCGAGACTGTTTTTCGCCTGGTTGAGCTCATCCAGTGCTGTGCGCATATTTGGCTGGTCAGGTGTAGACATCACGGCGTGGTTGTTGCGACGGTCGAACCTTATGCCCAGATCGATCTCAGCGATCGCTGAGTTGACGTAACCGATGGCTTTCATGCGATGACCGCCTTTGTTGGCGTCCGCTCTTTGCAGAGCGGTCCGAGCGGCGACCAGGTGCTGTCGAGCTTCGCGCATCTTGGGCTGATCGGGGGCGGCGCTGGCGCTCGCGGCGGTGCAAGTTAGTACTGCAAACAGAACTAGAACACGTTTGCCGAGTCCGAAATTCATGGGGATACTCCTTCTGATGGGAATTGGTCACTGGCGATGGGGCTTATCCTACAACGGATGAGGGCGACGGCGGTAGATGCAAATGGCGGTGCGATCTGGGGATCTGAGATCTGGAGATCTGAGATCTGGGATCTGGGATCTGAGATCTGAGATCAGATCCCAAGTCTCAGCTCTCAGATCCTCAAACAATCAACTATGTTCTTCATTTGGCTGCGTGAGGCTGAACCAGTTACCCGAATTGTCCTTGAATACTGCTTCAACGCCATAAAAGCGTTCCGTGGGTTCGGAAACAAACTCGACTCCCTTATCCTTCAGTTCCGCATAAGTCGCACGACAATCGTCGGTATGGAAGGCGCCAGCGCCAAGAATCCCTTTGTCGATCAGCGAGCGAAGCTGGGCGGCAGACTCTTCGTCCATCAACATTCCGGCTTTCGGTTCCATCAGGATGATTTCAAAGTCTGGTTGATCCGCAGGGCAAACAGTTAGCCAACGGAAATCCTCGCCAATCATTGCATCAGTATGAACCTTGAATCCAAGTTTATCCCTGTAGAAGCTGAGCGCTTCTTCCTGGTTGGTCACAAAAACGCTCGCGTGCGACATCTTCTTGATCATTAACAAGCCTTCCTTTCACGAAGTTTAGATAAGGATAACTAACTACGGTCTAATTAGCTTCTTGAAAATTGCGAAATTAAGTAGCTTAGACTTCAGTCTGAGCCAGCTTACCCGGCCATTAACTTAGTTGTAGCTAACAAAGCCTCGCACACTCAAGACGATTCCACTCAAGAGAGTTTGAAAATTGTATGCCCTGGACTT